>VFQP010002981.1_pt1 | contig 17987 bp, 14 predicted proteins | sample 3512351 | NCBI WGS metagenome assembly VFQP01 (sample SAMN10412372, study PRJNA504923) | tailings metagenome | isolation source: Relicate 1 Philex TSF1 revegetated site | place: Philippines: Tuba, Benguet | collected 2017-08-29
CCTTGCAACTGCACCAGCGCATCGTCCGTATCCAGCACCAGCGAATTCGCCAAGCGCCGCAACTGCTCATAACGCTGCCGCGCGCTCTCGTAGCTGATCCGCGCCTGATTGGCCTGATACAGGGCCACGCCAATGGCACCCAGCACCGCCACCAAGGCAATCGCCGCCGTCAACACCAAACCCTTATTGCGCTTCACGAACTTCGTGAAGCGATAGCGCATCGTATAAGGCCGCGCCGAAACGGGCCGCTGTTCCAGATGCCGCCTGATGTCGTCAGCCAGCGCGTCCGCGCTCCGGTAACGAAGCTCCGGCTCATACTCCAGCGCCTTACGCGTAATGTTGTCGAGATCGTCTTCAATCTCCGGATTACCGGACATCTCGCTCGGCTTCGGCGGCACATGCCTGCGCAAGTGTTCGACGATTTGATTCGTCCCCATCCCCGAAAAGTCGAAAGGCGTCTTTCCCGTCAACAGGAAGAACAACACCCGCCCCAGTTCATAGCAATCGCAATCGATGCTCAACGGCTCGCCGCGCAATTGCTCCGGACTCGCCCACCAGGGCGTCAGCGCTGGCGCCATCGTCACCGTACGCGCGCCGTCGTCGTCGTCCTCTTGCGACTTCATCAATCGTGCAATGCCAAAATCCAGCAGCTTCGGCACGCCATTCGGCGTCACCAGAATATTGCTCGGCTTCAAGTCGCCATGCACAATCAGGCTGCGGTGCGCCGTTGCCACGCCTTCGCAGATCTTCGAGAATAATTCCAAGCGGTCCCGCAAGTTCGGCTGCTTCTCTTCCAGCCATTCCTGCAGGTTCTGTCCCTCGAGAAACTCGGTAACCAGGTACGGCAACCCGTCTTGCGTTACGCCACCGTCGATCATCCGCAAAATGTATTCGCTCTGTAGCCGCGCCAGAATCTGCCGTTCCAACCGAAAACGGCGCAGCATGTAAGGGCTCGTATTCGCGAAGCGGATAATCTTCAGCGCCACGCGCATCGGGAAGCCGTCGACTTCCTTCTTCGCCTCATAGACGCTGCCCATGCCGCCCCGCGCGATGAGCCTCTGAATGTGATAATCCCCAATCCAGCGGCCCTCGAGCGCATCCCCAAAGCCACCCAATTGCACGGGAGCTTCTTCCAGGAACTCTTCTGCCTCAGAAAAACTGGCGAGCAAGCTTTCAATTTCCGCGGCAAGTTCCGGGTCCGTGCCCGCCACCTTGCTCACGAAGGCGCCGCGCTCCTCTTCAGGCAGCTCTACGGCTTCATGAAGGATCTGCTTGACTTGCTCCCATCTCTCATCCACGGAAGAAACCTACTTTATTCTCCAGGCGCCATTCGTGAGAGCTCCCGGAACAGCCACGCCTTCGCGGCCACCCAGTCGCGCTTCACTGTCGCCGGCGAAATGCCGACAATCGCCGCCGTTTCTTCAATCGAGAGTCCCGCGAAAAAACGCAGCTCCACGATCTTTGCCTGCTGCGGGTCGAACTTGGCGAGCGTCTTCAACGCATCGTCCAGCGCCATGATTTCCCAGTTCTTTTTCTCAGAAACGCCCAACGCTTCGTCCAGGCTCAAAGCAGCAAAGCCGGAGCCGCGCTTCTGCGCGCGCGTCGCCCGGATATGGTCCACCAGAATCCGGCGAATCATCTGCGCGGCAATGCCGAAGAAGTGCGCGCGGCTCTTCCAGTGCACCTCGCGCTGATTGATCAACCGCATATACGCTTCATGCACCAGTGCCGTCGCCTGCAACGTGTGGCCCGGCGCTTCAAAGCGCATGTAGCTCGCCGCCAAGCGCCGCAGTTCGTCATAGACAAGCGGCAGCAAGTCCGCAAGCGCCTGACGGTTGCCGTCGGACCAGCTCTGCAGAAGTTGAGTAACGTCTTGGCCTTCTTGGGGTGCGCTCATGCGTTCAACGGCTTGTGGCGTTTCCGCGATTTCTTCGATGAGTGTATCACTCGCAAACACGGAGATCCCTCCATCCCTTCTGAAATACGCGACACGTATCCCCATGTTCGGCTCAACATCGAAAAATTCGATCGAGCCGAACCGGAAACGGTCGACTTGTCTTTTGCTTTCTTAGCCTTTACCGGGCTTCCAATACTGCCTTCAATTAAGAAGGACGCACGCCTCGCGACAAAAGTGGATGCTTCTTCTCCTTGCCCTTGAATTGGTGTGGCTCAAACGGACAAATGCCGAGCAATCAAACCGCCTCGTCACCCGACGGCCCATAAAGCGAGGGCACCGGCACCCCCAACATACGGAAGTAAACCGTAAGTTGCGCGCGGTGATGCACCATGTGGTTGAAAACCATCCCACGCAACACCGCGATCCGCGGCATCGTAAAAAACACTTGCGCGCCATTCCGTAAAGTCCAGGGCGTCAACAATACCTCGTCGGAGGCGCCCAGCAACGCCGCCTTAGCCTCCACTGCATTCTTGTCGAGAAAGGCTAACAGCTCCGCCGCGTTCTGTATCGAGGGTCGCTCTTGAGGCGCCTGCGCCGCGTCGAACTCCGGCTCCCGAATCGTCCAACTCATCCAAAAGTAAATCTGCGCGATATGCGTCGCCAGCGCCATTAACTCCATCGATGTCGGATGAGGCTTCCAATCGTTCTTCGCCTCAGGCACCCGGGCCAGCATTTTCCGGGTATTGGCCAGTTCGTGTTCAAACTCGGGCAACAAAGATTGGGCAAGCGACGAAACTTTCATAAGTCTGAGTGCCCAGCATAAGCGAAGAAATACCGAAAGTCAACGCAATACAGCCCGCGCAAAGGCAATTCGTAAAGGCAATTCCTGAATCGCCACCATTTGCTTATTCACAGACACCCGCAACCCCGTCCCCGGCATCAAGCCTTTCGGATCGTAATACTGCCGGAAGCTCTTCCCGGCAAAGCCCGCCATCATCTCCGTCGTGGGCGCCTGCCGCATCTGCCACACCACCGCCACCTGCAAACGATGCCGCTCAAACTCTCTCGCCACCCGCACCAACGCCGCCACATCCACGGGGTACTCTTGCACCGTCAAGTAAATCGGCGCTTCCAACTTCGCCGTCAACGTCTCCAACGGCGACTGCTCCAAGGGACTCTGCCCCGCGCGGTTACACGCGCCGCAAAGCAACACCCCTATCAGAACTACCCACGCCGCAGTTTTTGCCACTCTTGCCGGAATAGCTCCAGTTTATCTTTGCCCAAGTGCCGGTAACGCGCATGCGTCAATTGCTGCAATTCCGCTTCCCCCTCGGCATGCCGCTTCAAGGCAGCCATCAGCCGCACCACTTCCATTCGATACAAGTGATTCGACGGAAACTCCGCCGCCAATCCCCTCATGATCTCCAGCGCATTCGCCGGCCGGTGCTCGCGTCGCTCCACCAGCGCCGCCAATACGCGCGCCTCCACCCGCGTGCGCCGTCCTTGCCTGGCCACTTGCTGAATCCCCTGCACTCCCTTGCCTTTGTCCCCACTAAATCCGACCAAGAACCCAATTGCCTTTAAGTAGAACGGCAAGCTTCCCACCACATACTCATGCACGCTAGGCACCAGCAGAGCGTCTACCAGGTTCTGGTCTCGCGTGTAAGCCTGATTGTGTAGTCGTCTCGCCTCGCCCGCCTGCTTCAGCGCCGGCCGCCATTCTTTCTCTACCAGGAACAACAAATTCGCCCGGTGCAACTCGGAGACGCCCAGAGTGTATAGCGCATCCGCGTTATTTGGGTTCTTCTTCAATCGATCCCAGGAGAGATTCCGAGCATTCTCCAATGCCCGGTCGAAGCGCGCCCGGTCCCCTGCGTCCATAGGAACCTTCGGCTTGCCCAGAAAAGCCTTCGGGCTCAACGCCACCGCCCCTTCCAACGCATCCGCGCGAAACAGCGCCCGGTACAACACGCCATAGGCCAAATGATTGTACGGCCCCGGGTCGCCTTCCGCTTTGCGCATCTCCCGCTCCAACGCTTCGATCGCCATATCGTAGTCGAGGTTATAGAACGCCTGAAACGCGGAAGACTGATTCCACTCCGCCGCCGGAGCGTAGCGCGGCAAACACACCGCGCTTCCCAAACTCAAAGCAAATCGTCGTCGCGTCAAGGCAGCAGTCATACGGACAGGTAACTTCGCAAATCTTCCGGTTGCTTTCGCAACCCTACATAGAACGCGCCAAATTGCGCATAAATAGCGCTCACCGGGTCGAAGCGCATCTCGTAGATTAACTTCTTAAACACCAGCGGGTCCTCGGCGAACAAATCAACACCCCACTCCCAATCGTCGAAACCGATCGATCCCGAAATAATCTGCCGCACCTCGCCCGCGTAACGCCGGCCGATCATTCCGTGCTCATGCATCATGCGCGCCCGCTCTTCCAGCGGCAGCGAATACCAGTTCTTGTCTTCCCCGCGCTTGCGGTCCATCGGATAAAAGCAAACATACTGCGCACCCGGCACTTGCGGAAACAGACGCGGCGCCATCGCCGTACGTTGCCGCTCAATCGTCGCCTGCACCTCTTTGTTCCACTCCTCGCTATGAGGCACAATCCCCCGCCCCATTAAGTCGTTGTAGATCTTCCCCGTGCTCTCATACAGCCCCAACTCCACCACGCTCACATAACTCGTCGTCGGCTCGCAGAATTCCCAAAGCCCCAATTTCCGAATCGTCCACTCCGCCTCGCTCAATTGCACGAAATCCGGCCGGAAATGGATCAGCATGAAGTCGCCCTTATGCCCAAACAGGCTCACCAGCGCACTATGTTCCCCCATGGCGGAAAGCGCCGCCACCGCCTCGTCCAGACAATGCTTGCGCTCCTCCTCGCTGGCCATCTTCCAAGCCCCCCAATTCACTTGGAACATCTGATGCAGCAGCGCAGCCCCCTCCAGAGTCAAAGGAACTTGCGGTGCGGCCAAATGAGCCGCGGGCGTTGATGGGACACTCATAGTTTGATTATCCCAACGGAGGCCGACCCTCGAAAGAAAATCTGGATTGGCAGTCTTTTCGCCGCCCTGGCCGCCCTCGGCTTCGCCGCCAAGGCCATCCTCATCAAGAAGGCCTACCAAATCGCGCCCGTGGACTCCACTACCGTCCTCGCCCTCCGCGTTCTCGTTTCGCTTCCCGCCTTCCTCCTCATGGCCTTCTTCTCCAAAGGTGACAAGCTCTCCACACGCGACTGGCTCATCCTCATCTGGCTCGGCGCCAATGGCTACTACCTCGCCAGCTTCTTCGATTTCTGGGGTCTCGAATTCATCACGGCCGCCCTCGAACGAATCATCCTCTTCACCTACCCCGGCATCGTGCTCCTGCTCAATGCCCTTATTTTCCGTCGCAAGGTCCGCCGCAGCGAACTCGGCGCCCTCGCTCTCTCCTGGCTCGGAATTGGCTTCGTCTTCTGGCACGATCTCGGCGCCAGCGCCCAACCCGGCAACGTCACCAAGGGCGCCTTCCTCGTTTTCTTAAGCGCCATCACTTACGCTATCTACCTCGTCGGTAGCGCCCGCGTCATCAACCGCATCGGCAGCCTCCGCCTCACTGGCATTGTCGTCAGCGTCGCCGCCGGCTTCATCACGGCGCACTTCCTGCTCACGCACCCCATCTCCGCGCTCGAACAGCCAAGGGAAATCTACGGCGTCGCCCTCGCGCTCGCCGTCTTCTCCACGGTCCTCCCCATCTTCCTCACCTCGGAAGCCCTCAAGCGCATCGGCGCCAACCGCATGTCCATCGTCGGCAGCATCGGCCCCATCATCACTATCTGGCTCGGCTACTGGTTCCTCGGCGAACCCATCACCGGCATCCAACTCGTCGGCACCGCGCTAGTGCTTGCGGGTGTAGGCCTCGTTAGCTCCCGCTAAACGCTGATCACCGGTGCCACACTCTCTCGAATGATCGAATAAGCGTGCGCCCGCAGCCGCCCCATGCCGCTCGCCGTGCTCCGGCCAATTACAATCAGGTCCGACCCCTTCGCCTTAGCCAGTGCATTTACCGTCGGGCCGGGATCCCCACTCTCGATACTCACCTCATACGGCATCGTCAATCCTTTGCAAAACTCTTCCACCTTCTCCCGCGCCGCCTTGTCGAAATGCACTGCATCCTTGTCCCCAAAGTTGAATCCAACATGCCCACTCAATTGCGCCAGCGCATGCACCACATGAAGCTTCGCCCCCAAGGCCTGCGCCAGTCGTGCCGCATAGTCCAACACCCGCGCCGATGTTGGGCTTAGATCCAGCGAAGCAGTCACCGTATCGAAGTGAATGTCTTCCAAACGCGGCTCCTCCATGTGTGCCCCCGTCATCACCGGAATCCGTGCGTCATGCAGCACCTTGGAAACGACGCTCCCCAACAGAAAACGCCGGAACGGCCCATAGCCGTGCGTCGGCATCACGATCAAATCGAACTTCTTCTCGTCGGCGTATTCCACAATCTCGGTGCTCGGAAATCCGCTTCGCAATTGCCGTGTCACCGGCAAGCCCTGCAACACCTGCAATCCGGTCTTCTGCAATTTCTCATTGGCCAGCCGCATCCGGGTGTCGAGCAATTCCTGCAACGCCGCGCTCCCCGCTTCCAGCACTGCGGCTTCGTACTCCGGCGGTGGCACCACATGCAGCAGCGTCGTATCGAAAGCGAGCTTCTTATGCAACTCTTTCACGTAATGCGCGGCCGCTTGGTCGCGCGGGCTGAAGTCGACGGGCAACAGAACTTTCTGAATCATGCAACGACTACGATACAAGAATGCGCGCCACCGCGATTCTGTTATTTCTGTATGCAATGCTGGAGGCCTCGCCCAACGCCTTCGTCGCTCCCGGCGTAAGTCAAGCTCTCGCCCAATCGCGCGCCCAACAAATCCGCGACCTCTACTACCACCTTCGCCTCCAAGTTCCCGCCAACCACCTCGAACGCATCGCGGGCGAAGTCCACATCCAATTCACTTCCACCGGCGGAGACATCATTCTCGACTTCGCCCACAACAAAGACTCCGTCTCTGCCGTCCTCCTCGCCGGCACGCCAATCCCCCACGAAGTGCGCGAGGAACACATCGTCGTCCCCAAACTCCCCGCCGGCCCCATCCAACTCACCGTCCGCTTCCTCGCCGGCGACCTCGCCCTCAACCGCCAGCCCGAATTTCTCTACTCCCTCTTCGTCCCAAACCGCGCCGCCACCGCCTTCCCCTGCTTCGACCAACCCGACCTCAAAGCCCGCTTCCAACTCGACATGTCTCTGCCGGCCGGCTGGACCTACGTCTGGAATGGCAGCGGCCAGAATAAAACCCAACCCATCTCCACCTACCTCTTCGCCTTCGCCGCCGGTAAATTCCAAATCGAAGAAGCCGAACGCAACGGCAGAAAACTCCGCTTCTTCCACCGCGAAACGGATGCCAAGAAAGTCGCCGCCAACCGCGAAGCCATCTTCGACCTCCACGCCCAAGCTATCTCCTGGCTCGAAGACTACACTGCCCAGCCCTACCCCTTCGGCAAATTCGACTTCGTCCTCATCCCTAGCTTCCAATTCGGGGGCATGGAACACCCCGGCGCCATCTTCTACCGCGCCTCCTCCCTCTTCCTGGAACCCAGCGCCACCGACACCCAGCGCCTCGGCCGCGCCAGCCTCATCGCCCACGAAACCGCCCACATGTGGTTCGGCGACCTCGTCACCATGCGCTGGTTCGACGACGTCTGGACCAAGGAAGTCTTCGCCAATTTCATGGCCGCCAAAATCGTGGAACCCAACTTCCCCAAAATCGACCACGCCCTCCGCTTCTTCCTCTCCCACTACCCCTCCGCCTACGGAGTCGACCGCACTCTCGGCACCCACCCCATCCGCCAGCCCCTCGAGAATCTGAACGATGCTGCCAGCCTCTACGGCCCCATCATCTACCAGAAGGCCCCCATCGTCATGGACCAGCTCGAACGCATCCTCGGCAAAAACGAACTCCGCGACGGCCTCCGCGAGTACATTAAGACCTTCGCTTTCGCCAACGCCACTTGGCCCGAGCTCATCGCCATCCTCGACAAACGTACGCCCATGGACTTGGCCACCTGGAGCCGCGTCTGGGTCGACGAGGCCGGTCGCCCTACCCTCCACCTCCAACAGGCTGCGCACACATGGCGCCTGCAAGCCCCCGCCCCAGTCGCCCCCGCCCAAGTTGCCAAGGTATGGCCCCAAACATTTACGCTCCGCTCCCTCGAACCGGATTCCACCGCCTCAGTCACTATCAAATCGAAATCGACGCAAGTTCCGCTCCGGTCGAAAAGTCCCTGGGCCATCGCCGCCGGCGACGGCTACGGCTACTTCGCCCTGGGTCGTCCCGGCGCCCTGGCCCTCCTGAACGACGCCAAAGACCTCACTCCCGACCGCGACCGCGCCGCCGCCTGGATGTCCCTCTGGGACCATGTCGAGGAACGCATCCTATCTCCCATCGAATTCCTCAACGCCGCCACCACCGCCCTCGCCACCGAGCCCAACGAACTCCTCATCGGCCGCCTCGCCGGCTGGGCCAACCATGCTTACTGGCGCGCGCTTGCTGCGGAAGAACGCCACCAATTTGCCCCGCGTCTAGAATCCCTCTACTGGTCCCGGCTCGAAAGCGCCCCCACCTCCTCCCTTAAGGTCACCTTCTTCCGCGCCTACGTCTCCATCGCCCTCACCCCCGAAGCCCTGGGTCGCATCCGCGCCATCTGGTCCAAACAAACCAAGCTGGAAGGCATCCCATTCGGCGAGCAAGACTTTATGTCCATGGCCTGGGAACTCGCCCTTCGCGGTCTCCCCGATAGCCAGGCGATCCTGGACCAGCAAGCGGCCGCCACCCTCGACCCCGAACGCCAAGCCAACTTTCAGTTCGTCCGCGACGCCGTCGATCCCGACCCCGCCCGCCGCCGTGCCTTCTTCGCCAAACTCAAAGATCCCGCCAACCGCAGCCGCGAACCCTGGGTCGCCGAAGGCCTAGCCTACCTCCACCACCCCCTACGCGCGGAGGAGTCGCTCGAATTCCTTACACCCGGGCTCAACCTCCTTGAGGAGATCCGAAAAACCGGTGGCATCTTCTTCCCCCAAGCCTGGCTTGGGGCCATGCTGAACGGCCACACTTCGCCCCAAGCCTACGCCGCCGTCCAAACCTACCTCCGCACCCACCCCCAACTTCCCCCGCGCCTCCGCGAGAAAGTCCTCCAATCCGCGGATTCTCTCCGGCGCTCAGTAACGCTCCGCCGCCCAGTCCCCTCCACTTTACGGAATAAATAAACCGATACGAATCCTATCGCGTATGCACTATACGGATACAGTTGAATGTTCGCGACGCCTGGCCCAATCCGCCCCGAGACGACGCGTTAGAAGAAGTACAGCTCTTTGCACCACGAAAATGCGGCTTAGCGCCTCATAAAAAAAATTTCAGTTTGGCGGCAACGAATCTGAAAAATGCGTGTTAAGATCTCAGAAGTCGAAAGACGGTCCGCGTTCTGCTAGCGTTTGCTAGGGGAGACACAGAGCGCCGATCATTTGGGGTCCGTCCACTTCGAACGCAACGGCAGATTGTAAGGCTCGTTGGCGTCCTCACGTAATCTCTAACAGAATCGTGAAGAATGACACGATTGCATTAGTGCGTCTTAATGTGATCTGAGCAGGGCCCGCTAAGGTCCTGACGAAATTTTGAAACTTCTATCAGATTTTTTCGTCGAATAGATATTGACAACGGCAACTTGAGCCGATAAAGATAAGCAACCCGCCGGGCGGAAGCCCTAGGGTGCGAGTCGCAGCAGAAGCCGAACCCGGTTGAAGCTGCGAGGGTTGGAAACAGGTAAAAGAACAAAGCAGTAACGAAAGAACAAAAACAATGACAAAACAAGAACTCAACAAATACAAGGATGCCCTGAAGAAGAAGGAAGCGGAGTTGATGCGGGTGATCGTCAACCGCGAAGGCATCGAAATCGAAAAGAGCCCCGACGCCCTGGACGAAGTCCAGCACGCGGCGGAGCGGGAATTGGCGATCCGCAACCTGGACCGCGACAGCGCGTTGCTCCGCAACGTCCGCGGCGCCCTCTTGCGTGTCGAAGAAGGCGCTTATGGCGTCTGCCTCCACTGCGAGGAAGACATCAGCCAAAAGCGCCTCAACGCCGTACCTTGGGCTGCCTACTGCATCACCTGCCAGGAAATGGCGGATCGCAACGTTGCCAATGGTCAAGAAGCCATGGACGACATGCTCGTCGGCGCTTAACAGCCAACAAAATCAGAATGACGAAAGCCGCGGCCTAGCCGCGGCTTTTGCTTTTAGCCCTCCTAAGGCCGCAACAACTCCAAACATCCGATCAACCCATCCAACTGCTGCCCACTCAGCGCAGAAAACTGCGCCGTATGCATCCGACGCAGCGGTTCATCCAATTCCCCCAACAACGCCAAGCCCTCTTCTGTAATATGCGCCATCACCACCCGCCGGTCACTCTGCGAACGCGTCCGGCGAATCAAATTCCTCTGCGCCAGCCGGTCAAAGAGCCGCGTAATGTCTGGATCGTGGGTGATCATACGCCTGGCCGCCTCCGTGCAATTCAGCCCTGCCTCACCCGCACCCCGCAAAATCCGCAGAACGTTGTACTGCGTCGTCGAAATCTGATGGGGCCGGAAAAGTTCCGTCAACTGCTGCGTCAGATACTCGAAGCTCCGCGCCAAATTCAAATACGCCTCTTCTTCGCGCTGCGCGAAAGGCTTCGTTTGCGAAATTTCCTGGGCGATCTTGCCGGACATAGCCAAGGTGGTCCCCCAATTGTATGCCCGCCCGCCTCTGCTTGCGACCCAAAAACTACGGCAGAACCAACGTTTCCCGCTCTCCCAGGTCCTTCGTCATTTGCTGTCCGTTATGAACATAGCGAACCGTCAATCGATCATTCCGGCTCCCTGACGGGTTCGCCTTCATCGTGAAGTCGCTCACCGTCAGGCGAACGCCATTGTTCCGAATCGCGCTTCGCACAATCTCCGTAACGTCCACATTCCGCCCAAAAGTCCCATAGCGCGCTTCCAGAATCTCCAAGCGATTGCCGCCCCAACCCCCGCCATTCCCGCCACCGAAGCCAGCCGGCAACTGCAACATATCCCCATCCCGGACATTCACCGAATTCCGCGTGCCATTGAATTCGTACTGCACAACCAGCGTTTTCACGATCCCCGGCGCCGGATCTCCTCCCATCGACCCCGTATTCACCTGCACCCGCAAGCTGTTATTGCTGATGTTATTGTTCAAAAACTGCGTCACATCCGTCGTCCGGAATCCATCGCCATAGCGCGCCGACAATATCCGCAATCCCTGTCCCCCAAATCCTGGCCCACTACCGACGTCTCCGCCAGACCCGCTCCCGCCCAGTTCCAACTGCTGATTCTCCCGAATCGTTACCGATTGGCTCTGCCCCTGATACCGGTATCGCACCTCCAACACCTTCTCATTCGCCGGCGCCGGATCCCCGCCCATCGTCGCATTTGTAACCTGCATCCGCAGCGCATCGTTCTGAATGTTGTTGTTCAACAACGCCGTCACATCACTCCACCGGTTCCCTACCCCATAGCGCGCGCTCTCAATCTGCAAGCCCCGCCCAAGACCTGGCGCTCCCGGAAAAACGCCGCCACCTCCGGCACTAGGATTCCCCAAACGCACTGTGTCCAAGTCGCGGAAATTTTCCGTCCTTACCCGGTTTCGAATGCTATATCGCACGCGCAACGTCTTCTGCACCCCTGGCATCGGGTCCCCTAACGTCTGCCCATCCACCGTAAACTCAACCCCATTCCCGCGGACCAACGCTTGTACCCGGTCCGTTACATCCGTCCAATTCATACCCGCGCCATACTCGGCTTTTAGAATCTGAAAGTTCTGTGCCCACAACGGCGACATCACCAAACCGAAAGCAAGAGAGAGGAAAACAGAACGGCCTAAGCACTGCATAACAGTGGCTATGATACCTTCTCTCCCATGCGATTACTATCCCCACTCGCCGCCACCTCGATTCTCTTCGCGGCGGCCCCCTGGGTCACCCTCTTCGACGGCAATACCCTGAGCGGCTGGGTCAACGAAGGAGGTGCCAACTTCCGCGTCGAAAACGGTGTCATCACCGTGGACCAAGGCCCCTACACCTGGCTGCGCAGCCAGAAGACATACAAAGACTACGAACTCGAAGTAGAATTCAACACCGCCGCCGACGGCAATAGCGGCATCTTCCTCCGCAGCGCCGCCACCGGCCGCCCCCACGAAACCGGCTACGAACTCCAAATCTTCGACGCCCACAAAGAATACCCCACCGGCGGCGTCCTCGGCCACGGCAAAGCCCCCGCCAACACGAAACTCAAGCCCAACGCCTGGAACAAATACCAAATCCGCCACCAAGGCAAACGAATGATCGTTAAGCTAAACGGCAAGCAAGTCCTCGACCTCACTGACGACAAATCCACCTCCGGCCACATTGGCCTGCAGTTCAATCCCAACAAACCCATTTCCTTCCGCAACATCCGCATCCGCGAACTATAAATTCTGCCTGAACTTGACACCTTCCGTTCGCCCCGATATCCTCTCTCCTTGATATATCAGCCGATATCCATGACCCGGCGCAACTTCCTCGCCTCCACCGCCGCCCCCCTGACCGCCCAAACTCGTTCCGCCGACCACCCCAACCTCGTCCTCATCCTCACCGACGACCAAGGATGGTGGGACGTCCCCTCCAACGGAAACCGCGAAATCGAAACGCCGAACCTCGACCGCCTCGCCCGCGAAGGCGTACAGTTCTCCCACTTCTACGCCTCGCCCGTTTGCGCCCCTACCCGCGCCTCCCTGATGACCGGCCGCCACTACCTCCGCACCGGCGTCTACAATACCCGCTTCGGAGGCGACCACCTCGACCCCGACGAACTCACTCTCCCCCAACACCTCGCCCGCCACGGCTACCGCACAGGTCTCTTCGGTAAATGGCACCTCGGCCAGTCCGGCAAATACCATCCCAATCGCCGCGGTTTCCATGACGCCCTAAGCTTCGCCCAAGGCCACACCGAACGCTATTTCTATCCCGACCAACTCACATGGAACGGCAAACCCCTCGCCGCTCGTGGCTATATAAGCGACATCCTCACCGACGGCGCCATCCAATTCATCGAAGCCAATCGCGCCCAACCCTTCTTCACTTATCTATCCTTCAACGCCCCGCACTCACCCAATTACATCGATAACGCCCGCGCCGAAAAGTATCTGAAGAAAAACGTCCCCCTTAACGACGCCCAAATCTACGGCATGATCCAGCGCTGCGACGAAAACATCGGCCGCCTCCTCACCCGTCTCGACGACCTGAAGCTAAGCGACAACACCGTCGTCATGTTCCTCTCCGACAATGGCGGCGTCAGCCGGCATTTCAAAGGCGGCCTCCGAGGCGCCAAGGCCTCCGCCTACGAGGGCGGCGTCCGCGTCCCCTTCTACGCCCGCTGGCCACAGCGCTTCGCCGCCGCCAAAGTAGATTCCCCCGCTATGGTCGCCGACATCTTCCCCACCTTCTGCGAACTGGCGAATCTTCCCCAACCAACCACCAAACCAATCGACGGCCGCTCCTTCGCCTCCCAACTCAGAACCGGCAAAGGGGAAAGCGCCCACGAGTATTTCTTCCACATCTGGGATCGCTTCCGCCCCAGCCTCCAAAGCAATTGGTCTATCCGCCAAGGCCGCTACAAGCTGGTCAAAAACGAACTTTTCGATCTCAACGCGGACCCATCGGAATCAAAGAACATTGCCGCGGAACATCCGCAGCTCGCCGCCGCCTTGCGCCAACGCTTCTCCACTTGGTTGGATGAAGTCACCAAGGGAAAAACCTTCCAACCTCCCGCAATCGAAGTAGGCCAAGAAGACACCACGGAGATTACCCCGAGTTGGGGTCTCTGGAATGGCACCCACGTCACCTGGCCTTCGCCCGGCTCCGCCCCCGATGGTCCCCCACAACCCATCACCCAATCCGGACCCCGCCAAGACGTCAATTACACCTTCGCCGGCTACGATTGGGACAGTATCGACGGCTGGCGCAAGCCCGGCGATCACGTCGATTGGAAACTCAACGTCCTCCGCCCTGGCACTTACATAGTCGAAGCCAGCTACGCCTGCGCACCCACCGACGCGGGCGGCGTACTGCGCCTCGCAGTCGGCCCCCACACGCTAGACCACAAAGTACAAGCCACCGCCGGCCGAACCCTTTTCCAACGCTTCACCCTAGGAACTTTGAAGCTAGCCGCCGGCCCTCAAACCCTGCGCGCCGAGCTCCGCTCCTGCCCCGGCACCGAACTAATGGCCCTGAACCGCCTCTTACTTACTCGCCAACAAAACTAATGCGACAAAGACCGCAGATGCGTCTCCAGCTTTTCCAGCAACTGCTCCTTGCCATAAGTCACATGCGCCCGCATCGCCTCGCTCGCCTCCAGCACACTCCCGGAACACAACGCATCCGCTAAGTCGCCGTGAAACCGCTCCGGCAACTGATGCCAGTCCGCCGCCGTGTCATACAGCCAATTCATCGTCAACACATGGTTCCGGTTCATCGCCTCCTTCAACGCTCGGAATCCCGTACACTCCGCCACCCGCATATGAAATCGCATGTGCTTCTGGTGGATTTCATAAACCTCTTCAGTACTAAGACCACCCTTGCCCGCACGCCCGTACGCTTCATCCAACCATTCCGCCAAACTGCGAATCTCTTCCTTCTCCGAAGGGCTCGCCTTATCTACAAACAACCTCGCCGAATGCGTCTCCAGCGCCTCCCGCACCACATAGTGTCCACGCACATCTTCCGCCGTCGGAATCCGCACCCGCGTCCCCACCCGCGGCCGGCTCTCCACCAGTTCCTCACTCTCCAACAACTGCAACGCCTCCCCCACCGGCACGATGCTCACCCCAAATTCTTCTGCCAACTTCCGCCGAGACAAAGGAGTTCCCAACGGCACTTCCCCCGACAAAATCTTTACCCGCATGCTTCGATACACCATGTTGGAGAGGCTCTGGGGGTTGCGGGTCGACTTCACTGATACATCAGTTTACAGAAAATCTCGAAAAGTGGCTTGACACACGGGCAAAATTTCAATAGATTCGCTGATACATCAGGTGCCATGAAAACACTACTGTTCCCCGTCCTCCTGCTCCTGGCCTCCACAGCCTTTGCCCAATCCTCGACCGCGACCCTCCAGGGTCTCCTCACAGATTCCAGCGGTGCCGCCATCCCCGGCGCCACCGTCACCATCACCAACGCCGGAACCAACACTTCCCGTTCCTTCACTACTTCCGACACCGGCCTCTACTCCTTCCCCCTCCTCCCCGTAGGCCGCTATCGCCTGGACGCCACCAAGACCGGCTTCAAGTCCGTCACCCGCGACAACATCGTCCTTCAGGTCAGTGACCGCGTCAGTCTCGACCTCACCCTCGAAGTCGGCGGCAGCACCGAACGCGTCGACGTCGAAGCCACTGCCCCGCTCATCAACACCAATAACGCCGCTCTCGGTCAAGTCGTCGAAAATCGCCGCATCGTAGAACTGCCTTTGAACGGCCGCGACCCCTTCGCCCTAGCCGCCCTCGCCCCCGGCGTCCTCCCCACTCCCGGCGCCGGCTTCGTCCACCTCGGCGGCAGCGTCCCCTCCATCAACGGCGCCAGCAACTTCACCAGCGAAGTCACCGTCGACGGCATGCCCAACACCACGCCACGCAACGGCGCTCGCAACAACTTCCTGATCTACACCCCCAGCGTCGACGCTGTCAGCGAGTTTAAAGTGGAGACCAACTCTCTCAGCGCTGAATTCGGCCGCTTCAACGGCGGCGTCATCAGCGTCGTCACGAAGTCCGGCACCAACCAAATCCATGGCACCGTCTACGAGTTCCTCCGCAACTCCAAGCTCGACGCCAACAGCTTCTTCGCCAACCGCGGCGGCATCCCCCTCGGTTCCCTCCGGCGCAACCAATACGGCTTCACCCTCGGCGGCCCCGTCACCCTTCCCAAGCTCTACCGTGGCAAAGATCGCACCTTCTTCTTCATGGACTACGAAGGCTTCCGCGAATCCCAACTCGCCACCACCAACTTCACCGTCCCCACCGCTCTCGAACGCACTGGTGACTTCTCCCGCACCACGACCGCCGCCGGCGCACCCATCATCGTCTACGATCCCACCACCCTGCGCGAAGTCTCTCCCGGCTCCTTCACCCGCACCCCCTTCGCCGGCAACATCGTGCCCTCCAACCGCATCTCCGCCACCTCCCGTGCCCTCGCGCAATACTATCCCCTGCCCACCAACAACCGCATCGCCGCCAATCTCGATGTCGGCGCCAGCCGCAAAAATCGCACGGACTCCGGCGACATCCGCATCGACCACAACCTCTCCGACCGCCACAAAATTTTCGGCCGCTACTCCATCCAATACCCCTTCGTCGGCGAGCCCAACTACTACGGCAATATCGGCAACGTCTCCAATCCGCCGCTAACGCAGCGCCGCCATAGCTTCACCCTGCAAGACACCTACACCTTCAGCCCCAGCCTCCTCTTCAGCCTGAACTACGGCCTCTCCCGCATGTTCGGTACCCGCGCCGCCTGGAGCGAAGGCTTCGACGTCACCAGCATCGGCATCGCCGCCAACTTCCGCGACGCCCAACAAGTCCGCGCCATCCCCCCCACCACCATCTCGGGCCTCGCGGGCATCGGCAACGGCGTCCAGAACTACTCCACTCAACTCGGCCACACCATGCAAGCCAACTTCACCAAGATCAGCGGCAAACACACCATGAAGTTCGGGGCCGACTTCCGCACCTACTTCATCAACCAGCTCCAAAACACGCGCGCCAGCGGCAACCTGAGCTTCGGCCAGAACTTCACCCAAGGCCCCAACCCCTTCCAGGCCACCGCCACCGGCGGTTTCGGCTATGCCACCTTCCTGCTTGGCATCCCCTCCGGCACCATCGCCAACGAACCGGCCATCGCCTCCAAATCCAGTTACTGGGCCTTCTTCCTGCAAGAAGACTACAAACTAAGCCGCAAGCTCACCGTCAACGTCGGCCTGCGCTATGACTTGAACCTCCCCCGCACCGAACGCTTCAATCGCAACAGCATCTTCGACTTTGATCAACCCTCGCCCATCGCCGGCCGGGTACCCGCCTTCCCCAATCTCGTTGGCGCCATGACCTTCACCGGCGCGGGCGATCGAGGCCGCGAAATCTACCCCGCCGACAAAAACAACTTCGCCCCCCGCGTCGGCCTCGCCTACCAACTCAACAACCGCACCACCATCCGCGCCGGCTACGGCATCTTCTTTGGCCTCTCCCCCACGGACGCTTCCGGTCCCGGCGGCGGCTTCGCCGACGGTTTCACCGGCGTCACCAACATGGTCACCTCGCTCGATGGCATCACGCCCATCCTCAACGTCTCGAATCCTTTCCCCAATGGCACCAACCCGCCCCTCTCCGGCAGCGCGCTCAACGGCTCCATCCAATTGGGCCAAGCCCACCGCAGCGCCATCATCAGCCTCGTCACGCCCTACTTCCAAAATTGGAACTTCTCCCTCCAACGCAGCGTCGGCGCCAACACCATCGTCGAAGTCACCTACGCCGCTAACAAAGGCAACAAGACCCAATTCGGCGCGGTCAACCTGAACGATCTCACCGCCGCGCAAATCGCCGTCGGCGCCAGCAACAACCAACTCGTCCCCAACCCCTTCTTCGGCGTCATCACAGACCCCACCAGCGTCCTCGCCCAACCCAACGTCCAACGCGGCCAACTCCTCCGGCCCTTCCCGCAGTACACCCAGGTCACCGCCGTCAACCCGGCCATCGGTAACTCCATGTACCACTCCTTCCAGATGCGCATCGAAAAGCGCTTCGCCAAAGGCTTCACCCTCCTCGGCTCCTTCACTGCGGCCAAGAACATCAACGACACCGGCCAGGACGGCTCCGGTCCCACCGCCGGCATCCTCGACCACACCAACCTCCGCCTCGAGCGCAGCCTCGACCCGCAGGACGTCTCCAAGCGCCTTGTCATCTCCGGCGTCTACGAACTCCCCT
>VFQP010002983.1_pt1 | contig 17967 bp, 30 predicted proteins | sample 3512351 | NCBI WGS metagenome assembly VFQP01 (sample SAMN10412372, study PRJNA504923) | tailings metagenome | isolation source: Relicate 1 Philex TSF1 revegetated site | place: Philippines: Tuba, Benguet | collected 2017-08-29
GCGGCGAGCTGCACCTCTCGGTGCTGATCGAGAACATGCGCCGCGAGGGCTTCGAACTGGCCGTCTCGCGCCCCGAGGTCATCATCAAGGAGATCGACGGCCAGCTGATGGAGCCGATCGAGCAGCTCGTCGTCGACGTCGAGGAGCAGCACCAGGGCGGCGTGATGGAAAAGCTCGGCATCCGCAAGGGCCAGCTGAAGAACATGGAGCCCGACGGCAAGGGCCGCGTGCGCCTGGATTACATGATTCCGGCGCGTGGCCTGATCGGCTTCCAGAACGAGTTCAAGACGCTCACGCAAGGTTCCGGCCTGCTGTTCCACGTGTTCGACCATTACGGCCCGAAGGAAACCGGGGCGATCGCCAAGCGCAACAACGGCGTGATGATCGCCAATGCGCCGGGCATGACGCCGGCCTACTCGCTCGGTCCGCTGGAAGAACGCGGCCGCCTGTTCGCCGCCGAAGGCGACCACGTCTACGAAGGCCAGCTGGTCGGCATCCACTCCAAGGACAACGACCTCACCGTCAACGTCATCAAGGGCAAGCCGCTGACCAACGTGCGTGCCTCGGGCAAGGACGACGCGATCAAGCTGACCCCGGCGCTGAAGTACACGCTGGAACAGGCGCTGGACTTCATCGAGGACGACGAGCTGGTCGAAGTCACCCCGAAGGAAATCCGCCTGCGCAAGAAGTTGCTGACCGAAAGCGACCGCAAGCGCGCCTCGCGCGCCGCGTGAGCCAGGCGCCGTTCCCGGCGTGGCGGCCGGGGGCCGGCGACCGGGCGGCACTCGCGGCCCTGTCCCAACGTATGCAGACGGCGTGCCCTCCGGGCGCGCCGTCTTTGCATCCGCGCCGCGCCGACCAGTGGCACGTGACCCTGTGCTTCATCGGGCACGCGGTCGACGCGGCGGTGATGCCGGCGCTGCTCGATGCGTTCGCCGACGCCGCCACGCGCATTCCCCCGCACGTCTGCTCGATCGAGCGTCTGGCCTACTGGCCGCAATCCGGGGCGGTGGTGGCGCTGCCGCATCCCTGCCCCGCGCTGCAGGCGCTGTGCGATGCCGCGCGCGACGCGGTACGCCGGTGCGGCATCGTGCCGGCGCAGGCGACGACCCATCCGCACCTCACCCTGGCGTATCTCGACAAGCACCTCGGCCCGCAGTCCTGGCTCGACCGGATCGCGTGCGCGACCGGGCCGCTCGCCGTCGACGGCTTCGAACTCCTGTTCAATCCCGGCGGCCGTTACGATGCGCTCGCGCACTGGCCGCTGAGCGGCGCGCCGCTGCCGCCACCACCCCACCAGGCCGCCCTGTTCTGATGTCCGACGTCCCCGCCCACGCGCTGCGCGGCCTGCGCGCCATCGCCGTCTTCGAAGCCACCAAGGGTGTGATCGCACTGGCCGGGGCTGCCGCCCTCGCGGCGATCGGACCCGACGCATTGCAGCACGAACTCCAGACCGCGCTCGCGCGGCTCGGCATCGTCGTCCAGCGCGGCAGCAGCGCCCTGCTCGACGCCATCACGCCGCAGACCGTGCACATCGCCGTCGCGGTCGGCCTGGTCTACGCCGGCATGCGCCTGCTCGAGGCCTGGGGCTTGTGGCGGCACCGGGCCTGGGCGTCCTGGCTGGGCTGCATCGGCGCGGCGGCGTACCTGCCGTTCGAGATCTACGCGCTCTGGCACCATCCGGACTGGCTGACCTGGGGTGTGTTCGTCCTCAACCTGGTGATCGTGCTGGTGCTGGCGCGCGACCTGCAGCGGCGACGGGGCGCGTGAAGGCGCACGCGTGGCCGCCACGCGCGTGCGGCATCGCCCTTGCGCTCGCGTGTGTGGCGGGCCATGCGATCGGCGCCGGTGTGGAGGCCGGTGCCGCGGACGAGCGCACCCTGGCGCGGGCACTCGTGGTCGATGACGCGCTGCGCCAGCTGTGCAATGCGCTGCCGGACAGCGATCCGGCGGCTGTCGCCAAAATCCAGCGTGCGTGGTCCGCGCGCAATCGGGCGCACGTCCAGCAGGCCGCCGACAGGTTGCACCATCAGTACGAGGTCGCCGCCGATGCGGACGTCGGTGACGCGCGCGCAGCCCAGGACGCACGTACCGCCGCCGAGACACGCATCATGCACGGCGTTCTCCGTCTGCGCGCGCGGCATTTCCCGGACCACCGCGGCGACGACGCGCACTGCGCGGCATTTCTCGAGGACGTCGAGCGCGGCGCATTCGATGCGCTGCCCGGCGACGCCGGCGGCTAGGCGCGTGCGCCCTGCGCGTGCTTGCGCACGATCAGCATCGCGGTCTCGAGCGCCTGCTCGTAGTTGAGCCGAGGGTCGACCTGGCTCTTGTAGGCGCGCTCGAGGTCGACCTCGGTCAGCGATCGCGCACCGCCCATGCACTCGGTGACATCCTCGCCGGTGAGTTCCAGATGCACGCCGCCCAGCCGCGTGCCCGCAGCGGCGTGGAGCTCGAACGCCTGCTCGATCTCGCTGCGGATGTTGTCGAAGCGGCGCGTCTTGTAGCCGTTGCTGGTCGATTCGGTATTGCCGTGCATCGGATCGCAGATCCACAGCACGCGCCTGCCGTCGCGACGCACGGCCTCGAGCAGCGCCGGCAGGCGCTCGGCCACCTGCGTGGCGCCCATGCGGTGAATCAGGCTCAGCCGGCCCGGCTCGTCGTCGGGGTTGAGCACGTCGATCAGGCGCAAGAGTTCGTCGGGTGTCGACGTCGGCCCCACTTTCACCCCGACCGGATTGCGGATGCCGCGCATGTATTCGACGTGCGCGCCGTCGAGCGCCGCCGTGCGTACGCCGATCCACGGGAAATGCGTGCTGAGGTTGAACCAGCCGCTCTGGCGTGGCACCTGCCGGGTCTGCGCTTCCTCGTACGGCAGCAGCAGGGCTTCGTGCGAGGTGTAGAAATCGACGCGGTTGAGGTTGTGCACCTGGGCGCCGGCCAGCGTCTCCATGAAACGCACCGCGTCGCCGAGCCCGGAGACCATGCGCTGGTATTCCTCGGCCAGCGGGGATTCGCCCACCCATTCCAGCCCCCAGTATTCGGGGTGATGCAGATCCGCGAAGCCGCCGTCGATCAGCGAGCGGACGAAATTCATCGTCATCGCCGACCGGGCATGCGCCTTGATCATCCGCCGCGGATCCGGTGTGCGCGCCTCGGGCGTGAACGCCGGCGCGTTGACGACGTCTCCCCGGTAACAGGGCAAGGTCACGCCGTCACGGGTTTCCGTGTCGGCCGAACGCGGCTTGGCGTACTGCCCGGCAAAGCGCCCCACGCGCACCACCGGCAGGCGCATGCCGTGCACGAGCACCAGGCTCATCTGCAGCAGGACCTTCAGGCGGTTGGAGATGATGTCGGAGGTGCAGTCCCCGAAATTCTCCGCGCAGTCGCCGCCCTGCAGCAGGAACCGGCGCCCCTCCTGGGCATCGGCGAGTTGTTGCTTGAGGCTGAGGATTTCCCACGAGGTCACCAGCGGCGGCAAGGCACGCAGTTCCTGCTGGACCTCGGCAAGCGCCGCGGCATCGGGATAGGTCGGCAACTGCTTGGCCGGCCGCGCACGCCAGGCGTCGGGCTGCCACGCCGGCGCGGCGTTCGCGGATTGCAGGCGGGCATTCATGGACGGCGACATCGGCGTTTCCTCGGGTGTCCGCCATCATCGCAGGTTGCTGCGATGCGTCAATTTCTGGCCGGCACGTCAGCGCCGTGCGCGCAGACCCGCGAACAGGGCCAGACCGGCGAGCAGTACGAACCACACCAGGCTCCACGCCGGCATCGACAGGCCGAGGAACGTCCAGTCCACGGTGCCGCAATCCCCGCTGCCGGTGAGCACCTTCTGGATCAACGTCGGCGTGTCCATGGTCTGGCGCATGAACGAAAACGGGGCACCGCAGGCCACGAAGCCGGGCGGGTTCATCTGCAGCCACACATGGCGCCCGGCGATGCCGATACCGACCGCCGCCGCCGCGAAACCGAGCAGACCGTACGCGGTACGTCCGCCGCTGCGCCGCGGCGCATGCAGGCCGGCGACCAGCAGCACCACGCCCAGCGCCGCGAACGCGATGCGCTGGAAGATGCACAGCGGACACGGCTCCAGGCCCCAGGCCAGCTGCGAGTAGATCGCGAAGCCGATCAGCGCGAAACACGTGACGGCACCGGCGAGCATCAGCGACCGGAACGACCAGCGGGCAGGATTCATGGGCAGACCGGGAGTGGGAAATCGGGACGATTATCGGGCGCGGCGGCGCAAACAAAAACCCCGGCAGGTGCCGGGGCTTCGTTCCATCGCTGGCGTGAACCCGCGCGCGGGGCGCGGGGCGCGCTGACGGTTCTTACTCGGCGTCGACCGACGCCTGCGGGCGATCGACCAGCTCGACATACGCCATCGGTGCGTTGTCGCCGGCGCGGAAGCCGCACTTGAGAATGCGCAGGTAACCACCCGGACGCGCGGCATAGCGCGGACCGACGGTGGTGAACAGCGTGCCGACGGCTTCCTTGTCGCGCAGACGCGCGAAGGCGAGACGACGGTTGGCGACGCTGTCGACCTTGCCCAGGGTGATCAGCGGTTCGGCGACGCGGCGCAGTTCCTTGGCCTTGGGCAGGGTGGTCTTGATGAGTTCGCTCTTGATCAGCGACGCCGCCATGTTGCGGAACATCGCTTCGCGATGGGCGCTGGTGCGGTTGAACTTGCGGCCGGCCTTCTGATGGCGCATGGCATGAATCCTTCAGTTTGGAATGGTGGGTCTGTGTGACGCGTTGGCGCCGTCCTGGCGTTGGTACTTGGACTGCGGATGGTCCGAAAGCCGGTGGTCCCTTGCCGGCAACGCCGCGGGCTTCTGCCCGTCGGCGCGGTCTTGCGTACATCCCGATGCGGACCGGCGACCTACGCCGGCGCTCGCATCCGCGACCGATGCCCGAGGGCACCGGTCGCGTGGGGACTGCTTAGCCCAGCATGCCGTGAGCGGCGACGCCGGTCGGCGGCCAGTTCTCGAGCTTCATGCCCAGAGCCAGGCCGCGCTGCGCCAGCACTTCCTTGATCTCGGTGAGCGACTTCTTGCCGAGGTTCGGCGTCTTCAGCAGCTCGACTTCGGTCTTCTGGATCAGATCACCGATGTAGTAGATGCTCTCGGCCTTGAGGCAGTTGGCCGAACGCACGGTGAGCTCCAGATCGTCGATCGGGCGCAGCAGGATCGGATCGACGCCCGGCGTCTGCGGCTTGGCGGCGCCGCGGTCGCGGTGCGTGAAGTCGCCGAACACCGACAGCTGGTCGGTGAGGATGTCGGCGGCGGTGCGCACGGCTTCCTCGGCATCGATCGTGCCGTTGGTCTCGATGTCGAGCACCAGCTTGTCGAGGTCGGTGCGCTGTTCGACGCGCGCCGCTTCGACTTCATAGGCCACGCGACGGACCGGCGAGAACGAGGCGTCCAGCATCAGGCGACCGATGGCACGGGTCTCTTCGTCGGGACGGCGGCGCGCGGCGGCCGGCTGGTAGCCGAAGCCACGCTCGATCTTCAGACGCATGTTGATCGACGCGTCCTTGGTGAGATGACAGATCACGTGGTCGCCGTTGAGGATCTCGACGTTGTGATCGGTCTTGATGTCGGACGCGGTCACGACGCCCGGGCCCGACTTCGACAGCGACAGCGTCGAGCTCTCGCCGGTGCCCATGCGGATGGCGACGTCCTTGAGGTTCAGCAGGACTTCGAGCACGTCCTCCTGCAGACCCTCGATGGTGCTGTACTCGTGCAGTACGCCATCGATCTCGACTTCGGTGATCGCGAAGCCGGGAATCGACGACAGCAGCACGCGACGCAGGGCATTGCCCAGCGTGTGCCCGTATCCGCGCTCCAGCGGCTCGATCACGACCTTCGCGCGATTGCCGGCGAGGCGTTCGATCTGCGGGCCACGGGGACGCAGGACCTGGTTGGCGGTAGCCGTCATGTGTGTGTATCTCCTGGGGACCGCCGCGCCGGGGGGCGCGGCGAGGCCTGAATGAATTACTTCGAGTACAGCTCGACGATCAGCGCTTCGTTGATGTCCGCCGGCAGATCGCCGCGGTCGGGCACCGACTTGAACACACCACTGAACTTCTTCGAGTCGACCTCGACCCACGACGGCGACAGGTCCATCGTCGACGACACATTCAGCGCTTCCTGCACGCGGAGCTGCTTCTGTGCCTTCTCCGACAGCGCGATCGCGTCACCGGCCTTGACCTGGTAGGACGGCAGGTTCACCGACTGGCCGTTGACCGTGACGCCACGGTGGCTGACCAGCTGGCGAGCGGCCGGACGGGTGACGGCGAAGCCCATGCGGTAGACGACGTTGTCGAGGCGGGTCTCGAGGAGCTGCAGCAGGTTTTCACCCGTGTTGCCCTTCTTGGTGGACGCCTTCTTGTAGTAGTTGCGGAACTGACGCTCCAGCAGACCGTAGATACGCTTGACCTTCTGCTTCTCGCGCAGCTGGGTGGCGTAGTCGGACAGCTTGCTGCGACGCGCACCGGTACCGGCGCCGTGCTGGCCGGGCTTCTGCTCCAGCTTGCACTTCGAGTCGAGCGCGCGGGTCGGGCTCTTGAGGGACAGGTCGGCGCCTTCGCGGCGCGCGAGCTTACAGGTAGGACCGATATAACGAGCCATTTCTTATCGCTCCTTTAGACGCGACGCTTCTTCGGCGGACGGCACCCGTTGTGCGGGATCGGCGTCACGTCGATGATGTTGATGATCTTGTAGCCCACGTTGTTCAACGAACGCACGGCCGATTCACGACCCGGACCCGGGCCCTTGATGCGGACTTCCAGCGACTTCACGCCGTAGTCCAGCGCAGCCTTGCCGGCCTTTTCGGCGGCGACCTGCGCTGCGAACGGGGTGGACTTGCGCGAGCCGCGGAAGCCTGCACCACCGGACGTCGCCCACGACAGCGCATTGCCCTGGCGATCGGTGATCGTGATGATCGTGTTGTTGAACGAAGCGTGCACATGCGCGATGCCGTCGGTGACGACGCGCTTGATCTTCTTCTTGGTCTTGGTTGCGGACGGCTTGGCCATGGTCAGGACTCCTTACTTCTTGATGGCCTTGCGCGGACCCTTGCGGGTACGGGCATTGGTCCGGGTACGCTGGCCACGCAGCGGGAGACCACGGCGGTGACGCAGGCCGCGATAGCAGGACAGGTCCATCAGACGCTTGATGGCCATGCCCACTTCACGACGCAGATCGCCTTCGACCACGTACTTGCCGACTTCGGCGCGCAGGCGCTCGACTTCGGGCTCCGACAGATCGCGGATCTTGGTATTGGTCTCGACGCCTGCAGCAATGCAGACCTTCTTCGACCGGGTACGGCCGATGCCGTAGATGCTCTGAAGCCCGACCCAGACATGCTTCTGGGCAGGCAGGTTCACGCCTGCAATACGCGCCATGCGCGGATTCTCCAACTGGTTTGGCTGCCGGGGGTTCAATCCCGGCAAAAAGGGAACATGAAATGATAACAGGGCCTCGGGCTTTCACAAAGTCCAGGACGCGGCTGCGCCATGGACCCGGCATGGGGAGTGTGCCCATGCTCCGGCGACGGCACCGGGGCGGCAGCCCAGGGGAACCCCCGCCTGCCCCGCGCGCTACTCTGGCGCGCGGAAAACCCGCTACCACTCGCGCCCGAGACCGCCGCGCGAGTCGCCCATCCGAACCCCGGCGCGTGTGTCCGGGATTCCTGCCGCCCGGCCGGGCGGCGGATGCGGAGACGGCGATGCCGCTCCGCGGTGAACATCCCCCGCGCGGCGACGCCGCGCGGAGGTCAACGTCTTTCAGCGTGCCAGACCGCCGCGCGAACCCTTGAGGTTCGCCTTCTTCAGCAGGCTTTCGTACTGGTGCGACATCAGGTGCGACTGGATCTGCGCGATGAAGTCCATCACCACGACGACCACGATCAGCAGCGAGGTGCCGCCGAAGTAGAACGACGTACCGAACTCGGCGCGCATGAACTCGGGCAGCAGACAGACCAGCACCAGATAGGCCGCGCCGACCGCTGTGAGCCGGGTCAGCACGCCGTCGATGTAGTCGGCCGTCGCCTTGCCCGGACGGATGCCCGGAATGAGCGCGCCCGACTTCTTCAGGTTGTCCGCCGTTTCCTGGCTGTTGAACACCAGCGCGGTGTAGAAAAACGCAAAGCCTGCGATCAGACCGCCGAACAGCAGCACGTACAGCGGCTCACCCGGGGACATGGCCTGCGCCAGACGCGCCAGCCACGTGGCCGAGCCCGCCTCGCCGAACCAGGTCGACACGGTGGCCGGGAACATGATGATCGACGACGCGAAGATCGCCGGGATCACGCCCGCCATGTTGAGCTTCAGCGGCAGGAACGAGCTCTGGTTCATGTACGCATTGCGGCCGCCCTGGCGGCGTGCGTAGTTCACCGTGATCCGACGCTGACCGCGCTCGACGAACACCACGAAGAAGATCGCGGCCAGCACGACGATCAGCAGCAGGATCGCGGCGATCGGGCTCATGTCGCCGTTGCGCAGCGCGTCGAACGTCCCGAGCACGGCGCCCGGAAGCCCGGCGACGATGCCGGCAAAGATGATCAGCGACACACCGTTGCCGATACCGCGCTCGGTCACCTGCTCGCCCAGCCACACCAGGAACATCGTGCCCGCCGTCAGCGCGACGATGGCAGTGAGCACGAAGCCCATGCCCGGCGCATACACCACCGGAATGCCGTTGTTCGCACCCGAGCTCTGCAGCGCCATGGCGATGCCGGCCGACTGGAAGATCGCCAGTGGAATCGCACCGATGCGCGACCACTGCGTGATCCGCCGCCGTCCCGATTCGCCTTCCTTCTGGATGGCCTTCAGGCTCGGCACCACCTGCACCAGCAGCTGCATCACGATGGATGCGGAGATGTAGGGAATGACGTTCAGTGCGAACAGGCTGAAACGCGACAGCGCACCACCGGAGAACATGTTGAACATGTCCACGATGGTGCCTTCCTGCTGCTCCATGAGCTGCAGCATGGCTTCGGGATTGACGCCCGGCACCGGGATGAAACACCCGATGCGGTAGACGATCAGCGCACCGACCACGAACAGCAGGCGCTGGCGGAGCTCGGTGAACTTACCGAGCCCGGCGCCGACCCCACCCATTGCGCTGCCGCTTCGCGACATCCGGCTTACTCCTCGACCTTGCCGCCAGCGGCTTCGATCGCCTCGCGGGCACCGGCCGTGGCCAGCACACCCTTGAGCACGAGCTTCTTGCTGATCTCACCCTTCTTGACGATCTTCGCGCGCTTGGCGGTGCTCGGCACCAGCTTGGCGGCACGCAGCGCGGCGAAATCGATGTCGCCATCGAGCTTGTCGAGCTGGTAGAGCATCACTTCGGCGGTGTCGAGCTTGAGCTTGGAGCGGAAGCCGACCTTCGGCAGGCGCTTGCGCAGCGGCATCTGGCCGCCTTCGAAGCCGGCCTTGATCTTGCCCTTGCCGGCGCGCGCGAACGAACCCTTGTGGCCGCGACCGGCGGTCTTGCCGAGGCCCGAGCCGATGCCGCGACCGACGCGGACGCGCTCGGTGCGGGCGCCCTGTGCGGGCTTGAGAGAATTGAGCTTCATTTCGATTATTCCTCGACCTGGACCAGGTAGTGGACCTTGTTGATCAGGCCACGGACCTGCGGGCTGTCCTTGAGTTCGCGCACGTCGTTGAGCTTGTTGAGGCCCAGCGCCTTCACCGACAGGCGGTGCTTGGCCTGCGAACCGCGCAGACCCTTGACCAGACGCACCTTCACGGTGCCGCCGGCGGCTTCCTTCTTAGCCATTGATCAGATCCTCCACCTTCTTGCCGCGCTTGGCCGCGATCTGCGCCGGCGAATGCATCTCGTCGAGACCACGGATCGTCGCGCGGACCAGGTTGATCGGGTTGCGCGAACCCACGGCCTTGGCCAGCACGTCCTTGACGCCCACGGCTTCGAGCACGGCGCGCATCGCGCCACCGGCGATCACGCCGGTACCTTCCGACGCCGGCTGCATGAACACGCTGGCGGCACCGTGACGGGCCTTGACCGTGTGCCACAGCGTGCTGCCGTTGAGGTCGACCGACTTCTGGTTCTTGCGGGCCTGCTCCATCGACTTCTGGATCGCGACCGGCACTTCGCGCGCCTTGCCGTAGCCGAAGCCGACCTTGCCGTTGCCGTCGCCGACGACCGTCAGCGCGGTGAACGTGAACTGGCGACCGCCCTTGACGGTCTTGCTGACGCGGTTGACCGTGATCAGCTTCTCGATCATGCCGTCGTCGAGTTCCTCACGGTCACGATTGCGATCGCGCCCGCGGTTTTCCCTTTCGTTTGCCATCTGGATTGCCTGTAGTGGAAGAAGGATGTACGGCTCGTGCCGCTTGGAGTTGGAAAGTGGATCGGCGAAACGCGGACGCGGCACACAAGGCCGCGGGCGTCCGGCACACCCCGTGCCGGCGGGTCAGGCGATGCCGGGCACGAGGCCCGACACCGACAGCGTCTGAATCAGAACTGCAGGCCGCCCTCGCGCGCCGCATCGGCGAGCGCCTTGATGCGGCCGTGATAGCGATAGCCCGAGCGGTCGAACGCGATCTTCTCGATGCCGGCGGCCTTGGCCTTCTCGGCGATCGCACGACCGACCTTGGTCGCGGCGTCGGCGTTCTTGCCGTTCTTCAGGCCGTCCTTGACGTCGGCCTGGGTGGTGCTGGCGGCAGCCAGCACCTTGGAGCCGTCGGCGCTGAACAGCTGGGCGTAGATGTGCTGGCCGGTGCGCAGCACCGACAGACGCGGCACGCCCAGGACACGGATGTGCGCGCGGGTCGACTTGGCACGGCGCAGGCGGGCGGTATTCTTGATGCTCATGCTCTTGATCCTCGGGAAGCGGATGGGCCTTAGGCCTTCTTGGCTTCCTTGCGAATGATGGTTTCGTCGGAGTACTTGACGCCCTTGCCCTTGTACGGCTCCGGCGGACGGAATCCGCGGATCTTGGCGGCGACCTGACCGACGAGCTGCTTGTCCGCACCGGCGACCACAACTTCGGTCTGGGTCGGCGTGGTGATCGTGATGCCTTCCGGCGCCTGGAACACGACCGGGTGCGAGTACCCGAGCGAGAGGTTCAGGTCCTTGCCCTGCACGGCGGCACGGTAGCCGACGCCGACGAGCTCGAGCTTGCGCTCGAAACCGGTCGAGACACCGTGGACCATGTTGGCGACGATCGCGCGCAGCGTGCCGGTGAGGGCGATCTGCGACGGATCGTTGGCCGACAGCACGGCATTGCCGTCCTCGACCTTGATTTCGATATCGCTCGGCTTGGCGAGCGACAGGGTGCCCTTCGGCCCCTTGACGCTGACCAGCTCGGGCTGGATGTTCAGTTCGACGCCCTTCGGAAGGACGACCGGCTTCTTGGCAACTCGGGACATTGTGCGCTTACTCCCTTAGGCCACGAAGCACAGGACTTCACCGCCGACGCCCTGCTGGCGCGCCTGCGCGTCGGTCATGATGCCCTTCGACGTGGAAATGATGGCGATGCCCAGGCCGTTGAGGACCTTCGGCAGCGCGTCCTTGCCGCGGTACTGGCGCAGGCCCGAACGCGAGAAGCGCTGCAGGCGCTCGATCACCGGACGGCCTTCGTAATACTTGAGGACGATCTCGAGCTCGGCCTTGGCGCCGTTCTCGGTCACGCGGAAATCGCCGATGTAGCCCTCGTCCTTCAGGACGTTGGCGATGGCGACCTTGATCTTGGAGGACGGCATCTTCACCGTCTGCTTGCCCACAGCGGCCGCATTGCGAATGCGGACCAGCATGTCGGCGATGGGATCAGTCATGCTCATGATGATTACCTTCTGAGTGCACCGATATCCGCTTTCGCGAATTTCTAGTTGTGACCCGCCCACACGGACGGGGGTACTGCGTGAGGGGCGGTATTGTACAGGTCCGGCGCCGGAGCGCCAGACCCGTGAGCACCCGCTCGATTACCAGCTGGCCTTGCGCAGGCCGGGCACGTCACCACGCATGGTGGCTTCGCGCAGCTTGTTGCGGCCGAGGCCGAACTTGCTGTACACGCCGCGCGGGCGGCCGGTCATCGCACAACGGTTGACCTGGCGGGCCGGCGACGAATCGCGCGGCAGCTTCTGCAGCTTGGTCACCGCCTCGGCCTTTTCCTCGTAGCTCGCGCTCTCGCTGCTGATGATCTTCTTCAGCGCCGCACGCTTCTCGGCGTGCTGCTTGGCCAGCTTCTGACGCTTGGCCTCGCGGTTGATCATGGACGTCTTTGCCATGTATGGATCCTCGTGATTCGTAATCGGTGATTCGTGATTGGACAGAGCGGGTTCGTGCAGGCTGTAGCCGTCACGAATCACCAATCCACAAATCACCAATCACAGCTTCATCAGTTGCGGAACGGGAAGCGGAAGGCTTCCAGCAGGGCCTTGGCTTCTTCGTTGGTACGGGCGGTCGTGGTGATGGCGATATCCATGCCGCGGATCGCGTCGACCTGGTCGAAGTCGATTTCCGGGAAGATGATCTGTTCCTTCACGCCCATGTTGAAGTTGCCGCGACCGTCGAACGAACGCGCCGACACACCGCGGAAGTCGCGCACGCGCGGCAGCGAGACGTTGACCAGGCGGTCGAAGAACTCGTACATGCTGTTGCGACGCAGCGTGACCTTGCAGCCGATCGGCCAGCCGTCACGGATCTTGAAGGAGGCCACCGAGACGCGCGACTTGGTGACCAGCGGCTTCTGGCCGCTGATCTTGGCCATGTCGGCCGTCGCATTCTCGAGCACCTTCTTGTTCGCGGCCGCCTCGCCCACGCCCATGTTGAGCGTGATCTTGGACAGGCGCGGGACCTGCATGATGTTGGCGTAGCCGAACTGCTTCATCAGCTTCGGCACCACCTCATCCTTGTAGAACTGTTCCAGACGCGTCGTCATTTGTGCATTCCTTAGGCGTCGAGCGCCTCACCGCTCGAGCGGAACACGCGCAGCGTGCGTCCATCCTCGAGTGTCTTGGTTCCGATGCGCTCGCCCTTGCCCGTGGCAGGGTTGAACGGCATCACGTTCGAAGCGTGGATCGGCGCTTCACGCTCGACCACGCCGCCAGCCTGGCCGGCCTGGGGGTTCGGCTTGGTGTGGCGCTTGATGATGTTGATGTTCGAGACGACGACCTTGTCGCCGACCACGCGCACCACATCGCCGCGCTTGCCCTTGTCCTTGCCGGCGATCACGATCACGTGGTCGCCCTTCTTGATTCGATTGGCCATTTTGATGTTCTCCGCTCAGAGCACTTCGGGCGCGAGCGAGACGATCTTCATGAACTTCTCGGAACGCAGTTCACGGGTCACGGGCCCGAAGATGCGGGTGCCGATCGGCTCCTGCTTGTTGTTCAGCAACACGGCGGCGTTGCCGTCGAAGCGGATCAGCGAACCGTCGGGACGGCGGACACCCTTGCGGGTGCGCACCACGACGGCGTCGTAGACCTCGCCCTTCTTGACCTTGCCGCGCGGAATCGCTTCCTTGATCGACACCTTGATGATGTCGCCGATCGCGGCGTAGCGGCGCTTGGAGCCACCGAGCACCTTGATGCACATCACTTCCTTGGCACCGCTGTTGTCCGCCACATCGAGGTGGCTCTGCATCTGGATCATGGTCTGCCCTCCTCGTTATTCGGCGGCGCGCGCGACGATTTCCGCCACGCGCCAGTTCTTGGTCTTGGACATCGGCGCGATCTCGACCACCTTCACCAGATCACCTTCCTGGCAGGCATTGTCGGCATCGTGTGCGTGGAGCTTGGTCGAACGCTTGATGTACTTGCCGTACAGCGCGTGCTTGACCTGACGCTCGACCAGCACCGTGACGGTCTTGTCCATCTTGTTGCTGACCACCCGGCCCTGCACCGTGCGCTGCTTCTTCTCAGTATTCATGGTCGGGTCCTTACTTCTTCTGGCCGATCAGGGTGTTGACGCGCGCGATCTCGCGGCGCACCCGACGGGCTTCGTGCGTCTTCGTCAGCTGGCCGGTGGCCTTCTGCATGCGGAGCGAGAACCGCTCCTTGTGCAGCTCGAGGAGATGCGCCTGCAGCTCGTCGGCCGACTTCTCGCGGAGTTCCTTGGTCGTAGCCATCAGCGCACCGTCCGGGTCACGAATTGGGTGGTGACCGACAGCTTCGCGGCGGCCAGGCGGAACGCTTCGCGTGCCACCGACTCCTCGACGCCCTCGATCTCGAAGATCATGCGGCCGGGCTGGATCTGGGCGACCCAGTATTCGACGCTGCCCTTGCCGGAGCCCATTCGGACTTCGATCGGCTTCTTGGTGATCGGCTTGTCCGGGAACACGCGGATCCACATCTTGCCGCCGCGCTTGACGTGACGGCTGATGGTCCGGCGGCCCGCTTCGATCTGACGCGCGGTCAGCTGACCGGTCGCGGTCGAACGCAGACCGAACTCGCCGAAGCTGACGGCATTGCCGCTCCACGCCAGGCCTTCGTTACGGCCCTTGTGCATCTTGCGGTATTTGGTTCGCTTGGGTTGCAACATGATTAGTCCCTCGCCTCGCGCTCGCGACGCGGACCACGACGGTCGCGGTCACCGCGATCACCACGGTCTCCGCCACGCGGCGTGTCGTCCTGCTTCTCCTGGCCCACCTGGCTGAAATCGAAGATCTCGCCCTTGTAGATCCAGGTCTTGATGCCGATGATCCCGTAGGTCGTCTTGGCCTCGGCGAAGCCGTAGTCGACGTCGGCGCGCAGCGTGTGCAGCGGCACGCGACCTTCGCGGTACCACTCCGAACGTGCGATTTCGGCGCCGTTGAGGCGACCGGCGACGTTGACCTTGATGCCCAGCGCGCCCAGGCGCATCGCGTTGCCGACCGCACGCTTCATCGCGCGGCGGAACATGATGCGACGCTCGAGCTGCTGCGCGATCGATTCGGCGACCAGCTGCGCGTCGAGTTCCGGCTTGCGGACCTCGGTGACGTTGATGTGCGCCGGAACGCCCATCATCGTGCTCACGTCCTTGCGCAGCTTCTCGATGTCCTCACCGCGCTTGCCGATCACCACGCCCGGACGGGCGGTGTGGATGGTCACGCGCGCGGTCTTGGCCGGACGCTCGATCAGGATCTTGCTGATGCCGGCCTGGGCGAGACGCTTGCGCAGCATCTCGCGGACCTTCAGGTCGGCAGCCAGGTACTCGGCGTATTCCTTCTTGCCGGCGTACCACTTGGAGTTCCAGTCCTTGGCGATGCCGAGACGGATGCCGGTGGGATGAACTTTGTGACCCATATTACTTGCCCTCTCCCACGACGACGGTGATGTGGCTGGTGCGCTTGAGGATGCGGGTACCGCGTCCCTTCGCACGCGCCATGAAACGCTTCAGCGTCGGACCTTCGTCGACCGTGATGGTCGCGATCTTCAGCTCGTCGACGTCGGCACCGGCGTTGTTCTCGGCGTTGGCGATCGCCGATTCCACGACCTTCTTGATCATGTGGGCGGCTTTCTTGTCCGAGAACTTCAGCAGACCGACGGCGCGCTCGACCGGCAGACCACGCACCTGGTCGGCGACCAGGCGTGCCTTCTGCGGCGAGATGCGCGCGGTCCGCAGGATCGCGGTGCGCTTGTTGACCTCGGTGCGAGCGCGCTTCTGCTCTTCGAGGCGGGCTTTCGTTGCCTTGTCCATTGTGCGCTCCTTACCTGCCCGACTTCTTGTCGCCGCCGTGACCCTTGAAGGTCCGGGTCAGCGCGAATTCGCCGAGCTTGTGGCCCACCATGTTCTCGTTGACCAGCACCGGGACGTGGTTCTTGCCGTTGTGGATGGCGATGGTGAAACCGATCATGTCCGGCAGGACCATCGAGCGACGCGACCAGGTCTTGATCGGCTTCTTGGTGTTGGAACCCGCGGCTTCCACCTTCTTGATGAGGTGGTGGTCGACGAAGGGACCCTTCTTGAGTGAACGTGCCATGGTCGATTAGCTCCTGCGATCGCGCACGATGAACTGCTGCGTCCGCTTGTTGTGGCGGGTCTTGTAGCCCTTGGTCGGAACGCCCCACGGGGTGACCGGGTGCGGATTGCCCTGACCGGCCTTGGCCTCACCACCGCCGTGCGGATGGTCGACCGGGTTCATGGCCGCACCGCGGACGGTCGGCTTGACACCGCGCCAGCGCTTGGCACCGGCCTTGCCCAGCTTCTCGAGGCTGTGCTCGTCGTTGCTGACCTCGCCGATGGTGGCGCGGCACTCGGACGGCACGCGACGCACTTCGCCCGAACGCAGACGCACGGTGGCGTAGACGCCTTCGCGCGAGACCAGCTGCACGCCGGCACCGGCGGCACGCGCGATCTGCGCACCCTTGCCCGGCTTCATCTCGATGCAGTGGATGGTCGAGCCGACCGGGATGTTGCGCAGCGGCAGGGTGTTGCCGGTCTTGATCGGCGCGTCCGAACCCGAGATCACCTGGTCGCCGGCCTTCAGGCCCTTCGGCGCGATGATGTAACGGCGCTCGCCGTCGACGTAGCACAGCAGCGCGATGTGCGCGGTGCGGTTGGGATCGTATTCGATCCGCTCCACGCGCGCCGGAATGCCTTCCTTGTCACGCTTGAAGTCGACGATGCGGTAGTGCTGCTTGTGACCACCGCCGATGTGGCGGGTGGTGATGCGGCCGTGGTGGTTGCGACCGCCGGTGGCGGTCTTCTTCTCGACCAGCGCGGCGTGCGGCGCACCCTTGTGCAGATCGGGGTGCACGACGCGGACCGCGGAACGGCGGCCGGCGGACGTGGGCTTGAACTTCATCAATGGCATCGGGGCTTCCTCAGACCTTCGCGTTCATGACGTCGATCGACTGGCCGTCGGCCAGCTTCACGTAGGCCTTGCGCCAGTCACCGCGGCTGCCCTGGCGCTGACGGAAGGACTTGTTCTTGCCCTTCACGTTCAACACATTGACCGCCTCGACCTTGACGTCGAACAGCTTCTCGATCGCGGCCTTGATGTCGGCCTTGGTGGCGACCGTCGACACTTCGAACGCGTACTGGTTGGACACTTCCTGCAGGCGCGCGGTCTTTTCGGACACGCGCGGCGCACGGATCACTTCATAGAGCTTGGCGTCGTTCATGCCAGCCACTCCTCGATCTTCTTCACCGCATCGGTGGTGATCAGCACGGTGTCCGCGCCGACCAGGGCGACCGGATCCAGACCCTGGACGTCGCGGATCTCGACGTAGGGCAGGTTGCGGGCCGACAGGTACAGGTGCTCCGAAGCGTCTTCGGTCACGATCAGCGGGCGCTTGCCCAGATCGAATTCCTTGAGCTTGGCGACCATGCCGCTGGTCTTGGTCTCGGACAGGTCGAAGGTCTCGACGACGGTCAGACGGCCCTGGCGGTTGAGCTCGGACAGGATCGCCGACATCGCCGCGCGGTACATCTTGCGGTTGACCTTCTGCTCGAAGCTCCGCGGCTTGGCCGCGAAGGTCACGCCGCCGCCGACGAAGATCGGAGCGGTCAGGGCGCCGTGGCGTGCACCGCCACCCTTCTGCTTCTTCGACTTCTTGGTCGTGCCGTTGACTTCCGAACGGGTCTTCTGCGCCTTGGTGCCGGCGCGACCGGCATTGCGATACGCAACGACCACCTGGTGAACCAGGTCTTCGCTGAAGTCGCGGCCGAACACGGCGTCAGACACCGAAAGCTTGGCGCTGCTGTTGTTGATTGCGAGTTCCATCGTGCTACTCCTTATGCCTTGCTCGACGGACGCACGATCACGTCGCCACCCGGCGCGCCGGGGACGGCGCCCTTGACGGCGATCAGGCCGCGCTCGGCGTCGACCTGCACGATCTGCAGGCGCTGCGTGGTCTGCTGCTCGGCACCCATGTGGCCGGACATCTTCTTGCCCGGAAACACGCGGCCCGGCGTCTGGCGCTGACCGAGCGAACCCGGCTGGCGGTGCGACAGCGAGTTGCCGTGCGTCGCGTCGCCCATCTTGAAGTTCCAGCGCTTGATCGTGCCCTGGAAG
>VFQP010002985.1_pt1 | contig 17959 bp, 18 predicted proteins | sample 3512351 | NCBI WGS metagenome assembly VFQP01 (sample SAMN10412372, study PRJNA504923) | tailings metagenome | isolation source: Relicate 1 Philex TSF1 revegetated site | place: Philippines: Tuba, Benguet | collected 2017-08-29
AACCGTGGCCACCTCAACCCCATCAGCTTTTTCCACCACGTTGACGGACGTGACCTTTGAAATGCAGCCCGTTTCGGTCGGCGTACTTAATCGGGCAAGTCGGGAGGTCCGGAGAGAATTCGCCGCCGGAGAGCGATTTTCGGCAGCCTCCGCCTTGGGCCGGTCAACAGGCCCGCGCGGAAAACCCCAGGCAACCTGCCACTCAGCGCGGCGTCAGGTCTGGCGGAGAGCACCGCTCGTATGGGAACTGGCGGATGGGGTGGGATTCGAACCCACGAGACGCTTTCACGTCTACACACTTTCCAGGCGTGCGCCTTCGACCGCTCGGCCACCCATCCGCGATGCGACGCCTTCTAGCACCAAGGTAAATCGCTGCAACCTGCGTGCCGCTTGCTCAGGCTGAACTGCGCCAGGTTCACGCTGACGCCCCTGCCCCAGCCTCACCCTGCCCATGCCGGACATTGCCGCCTCTCCTGGCCAGACGACACGACCCGGCCATTCGGTGAGGCCGCGCTTCCGGCGCAACGCCGGCTATCCCACCCGGAACGCATCCGCGATCCGCCGCACCCGCCCCGCCGCGTCCACCAGCAGCACGTCGAAGCGCATCCCCGCGGCACCATACCCGGGATTGGCGGCGAGCCAGGCCTCCGCCGCCGCGACCAGCCGGGCCTGCTGCCGCGCGCCGAGTGCGAAGGCGGCCTCCGCCAGGCTCGGCCGCGCCTTCACCTCGACGAAGGCGAGCAGCCCCTCCCGCTCCGCCACCAGGTCGAGTTCCCCGGCCGCGGTGCGCACCCGCCTTGCGAGCACGCGCCAGCCCTCCGCCTCCAGCGCCGAGGCGGCGCGCTGCTCCGCGGCGCGCCCGCGCGCCTCGGCCGCTTCCCGGATGCGTGGCGCGCGCGGCATCCTCGCCATCCTGCCACCGCCCCGCCGGAGCGCCAGATGCGCCGCCTGCTGATCCTGCTCCTGCTGCTCGCGCCCCCCCTCCACGCCGAGACGGCGCGGCGGCACATGGTCGTCGCCCCGCACCCGATGGCCGCAGAGGCCGGGCGCGCGATACTGCGCGAAGGCGGCAGCGCGCTCGATGCGGCCATCGCCGCGGCCATGATGCTCACGCTCGTCGAACCGCAGGCGAGCGGCATCGGCGGCGGCGGCCTGATGCTGACCTTCGCCGAAGGGCGGCTCGCTGCCTGGGACGGGCGCGAGACGGCGCCCGCCGCCACGACTCCGGACCTGTTCCGCCTGCCCGATGGCCGCCCCATGACCTTCCTCGCCGCGCTCGAGGGCGGGCGCAGCGTCGGCGTGCCGGGCCTGCTGCGGATGCTGGAGGCCGCGCACCGCGAACAGGGCGTGCTGCCCTGGGCACGACTGATGGAGCCGACGATCGCGGCCGCCGAGGCCGGGTTCCGCGTGCCGCAGCGCATGGCGGCGGCGATCGTCGCGCATGCGGACGGGCTCCGCCGCGACGCCGGCGCGCGCGCCTATTTCTTCGCCGCCGACGGCACGCCGCATCCGGCCGGGACGCTGCTGCGGAACCCCGATCTTGCCGCGACGCTCCGCGCCGTGGCGGCGGAAGGCGCCGACACGCTGCATCGCGGCCCGATCGCGGCGGCGATCCTCGGCGCGGTGCGCGGCCACCCGAATCCGGGCGGCATGACGGCCGCCGACCTCGAGGCCTATGCGCCGCTGCGGCGCGCGTTGGTCTGCCAGCCCTATCGCGGCCGCCAGGTCTGCGGCATGGGCCCGCCGACCTCGGGCGGCGTCGCGGTCGCGCAGATGCTCGCGATGCTCGCCCGCTTCGACCTCGCGGCGCTCGATCCGCGCGGCGCCGAGGCGGCGCATCTGCTGGCCGAGGCCGGCCGCCTCGCCTTCGCCGACCGCAACCTCTTCCTCGCCGATGACCGGTTCGTCCGTGTGCCGCTCCGCGGCCTGCTCGATCCCGGCTATCTCGCGCAGCGCTCGGCCCTGATCGCGCCGGGCCGCGCCATCGCGGCACCCGCCGCCGGCGCCCCGCCCTTCCGCGAGGGCCGGCTTGCGCCGCAGCGCGAGGAACAAGGCGCCGGCACCAGCCACATCGTGGCGATGGACGCAGCGGGCCGCGCCGTCTCGCTCACGCCGACCATCGAGGCGCCGATGGGCGCGCGGCTGTTCGTGCGCGGCTTCCTGCTGAACAACCAGCTCACCGATTTCGCCTTCCTGCCCGAACAGGATGGCCGCCCCGTCGCCAACCGCGCCGAGCCCGGCAAGCGCCCGCGCTCCTCCACCGCGCCGACCATCGTGCTGGATGCGGCGGGGCGGCCGGAGATCCTGCTCGGCTCGGCGGGGGGCGCGCGCATCATCGGGCATGTGGCGCAGACGCTGGTCGCGTTGCTGGATTGGAACTTGCCGCCGGCCGAGGCGGTTGCGCTGCCGCGCGTCGGAGTCGCGGGGCCCGGCGCGGTCGAGCTCGAATCCGGCACGCCGGCGGCCGATCTCGCAACGGCGTTGCGCGCATGGGGCCATCGCACGGATGTGCGGGAGATGGTCTCCGGCCTTGCCGTGCTCCGCGCAACGCCTTCTGGCATGATGGGCGCGGCCGATCCGCGCCGCGAGGGTGTCGCGCGCGGGGATTGAGCCGTTGGGGAAGTCCGATGCGTGTCCGTGCCCTGTTGCCCGCCCTGATTCTGCTTGCCCTTCCCGCCGCGGCGCAGGAGGCGCGCGAGATCGGGGCGGTGAACACCGCCATCACCAATCTCGGCCTCACGCGCAGCCACCGCGTGGTGGTGGAGCGCTTCGACGACCCCGAGGTCGGCAACGTCTCCTGCTGGATCAGCCAGGCCCGCGCCGGCGGGCTCTCGGGCATGCTCGGCGTGGCCGAGGACCCTGCGCGCTTCGCCATCTCCTGCGCCGCGACCGGCCCCGTCACGGTCAGCCCCGGCGCCGCGCGCGGCGATCGCGGGGAGCAGGTCTACGAAAGCAGCACGAGCCTGTTCTTCAAGGAAACCCGCGTCCACCGCTTCCTCGACGAGGAGCGCAACGCGGTCGTCTACCTCGCCTGGTCCACGCGCCTCGTGGATGGCAGCCCGTTCAACGCGGTGGCGGTGGTGCCGATCCGCTAGCGGTCACTGCCCCGTCGCCTGCCTCAATTCCCCCTCCCCCGCATGCCGGGGGAGGGAGAGCCAAGGCGGGGCAGGAAACCTGCCCTCAGCGCTGGATCAGCTCGATCTTGTAGCCGTCCGGGTCCTCGACGAAGGCGATGATGGTGGTGCCGAACTTCACCGGCCCCGCTTCCCGCGTCACCTTGCCGCCGCCCGAGCGCACCGCCTCGCAGGCCGCCGCGACATCCGGCACGCCGACGGCGAGATGGCCGAAGGCGTTGCCCAGCTCATACTTCTCGACGCCGTAGTTGTAGGTCAGCTCGATCTCGCCCTGGCCCTCCGCGTTGCCGGTGCCGTAGCCGAGGAAGGCGAGGGTGTATTTCCCGTCCGGCACGTCGCGCCGGCGCAGCTCCTTCATGCCGAGCAGCTTCGTGTAGAAGGCGATGCTGCGCTCCAGGTTGCCGACGCGGATCATGGTGTGCAGGAACTTGCCGCTCATAGCGCGTTCTCCTTCGCAAGGAATTCGTCCGGGCGGATGGCGATCAGGAACAGCCCCGCCGCCTGTGCCGCCGCCACCGTCTCCGCCCGGTCCACGACCAGCGTCCCGGCATTGCCGGACTTCGCCTCGATGGCGATGCCCGCGAGCCCCGCCGCCGCGGCGTGCCGCACCGTATCGGGCCCGATCACCGGCAGGTCCGCCCGGATGTCCTGCCGCGGCTTGACGAGCTTGACCAGCACGCCCCCCGGCCCCTCGCGCTTCAGGTCGCCGGCGCGCGCGATCATCGCATCCGTCCCCTCGATCGCCTCGAGCCCGAGCACGAGGCCCTGCTGCACCACGCAGCCCTGCCCGGCATCCGCGACGCCGAGCGCCCAGGTCACCGCGATCCCGCGCGCGATGTCGGCGCGCGCCGTCTCGTCGGGCGGCGGGCCGGCGAGCAGCCCGGCTTCGACCATGAGCCCGTGCAGCACCTCCTGCGCGCCCAGCGGCCGGAAACCTTCCTCGCGGATCAGCCGCAGGATGCCGCTGAGCAGGCTGTCGTCGCCGCCGAAGATCGCCGCGCGTCCGAGCCTGGCCAGCATGCGGGCACCCTCCGCATCCATGCGCAGCGACATCAGCGAGGGCCGCCGCACCTTGCCCGCCAGCACGATGTCGGTGATGCGCCGCCTGCGCAGCGACGCCATCATCCGCCCGACCTGGCCGAGCGGGATGACCTCATGCGGGAAGGCCGCGTAGTCCGCCGGCCGTGCCCAGCCTTCGAGCAGCAAGCAATGCACGCCGCGCCCGGTCTTGACGGCCGCATCCGCCACGCGGAGCGGCATGAGCCCGCCGCCCGCCACGAGCCCGATCGGGGAGGTCAAGCGCCCTCCCCTTCCTCCTCGCGTTCGCGCCGGTGCGGCACCAGGCGGTTCTGGCCGCGCCCGCGCGCGAAGACCGCGCGCGCGAAACGCAGCATCTCCTCCACATGCGGATCGCCCGCATGCCGCGCCGCGACGGTCTCGAGGTTCGCCTCGGGCCCGGCTTCCGCGTAGAGTTCGAGCAGCGCGTTCTTCACCGCCATCACCTGCGCCCCGCCGAGGCCGAGCTTGCGGCGCATCCCGATCGCGTTCAGCCCGAACGCCGCGGCGCGATGCCCCTTCACGCGGCTGAAGGGCAGCACGTTGCGCTCCACCCCGGCCATCCCGGCCACCAGCGACATCCGCCCGATATGGACGAATTGCTGCACCGCCGCGCCGCCCTGGATGAAGCAGGCATCGCCGATCTCGACATGCCCGGCGAGCATGACGTTGTTGACCAGGATCACCTCGTCGCCGAGTTGGCAGTCGTGCCCGACATGGGCCACGCACATGATCAGGCAGCGCGCGCCGATCCGCGTCCAGCCATCGCCGAGCGTGCTGCCGCGGTGGATCGTCGCGTGCTCGCGGATCTGGGTGTGCGGCCCGATCTCGACCCCCGTGGGCTGGCCGCGGTATTTCAGGTCCTGCGGCGCCATGCCGATGGTGGCGAAGGGGAAGACCTGCACGCCCTCGCCGAGGCGCACCTTGCCGTCCAGCACCACATGCGCGTGTAGCTTCACGCCGGCGCCGAGCACGCAATCGGGGCCGATCACGCAGCCCGGCCCGATCTCGCAGCCGGGGCCGATCGCGGCCCCTTCGGCGACATGCGCGGCCGGCGAGATCCGGGCGGTGGGGTCGAGGCCCGGGCGGGGCGGGGTCATGTCCAACTGCGCTTACCGGTCCAGGATCATCGCGGCATAGGCCGCTTCCGCCACCACCTTGCCGTCCACCTTCGCCTCCGCGGTGAACTTCCAGATGTTGCCGCGCTGGCGGTCCTTCTTCACATGCACGCGCATCTGGTCGCCGGGTACCACCGGCTTGCGGAACTTCGCCTGGTCCACGGTCATGAAGTAGACGAGCTTGCCGGCGGCACTCGGCCCCAGCGTCTCCACCACCAGCACCGCGGCGGTCTGCGCCATGCTCTCGATGATCAGCACGCCGGGGAAGACCGGATGCGTCGGGAAATGGCCCTGGAAGAAGTTCTCGTTGATCGAGACGTTCTTGATCCCGACGGCCGAGACGTCGGGGACGATCTCCACCACCCGGTCCACCAGCAGGAAGGGAAAGCGGTGCGGGATCGCCTGCATGATGCGGGCGATGTCGTAGGCCTCCACGCCGGTTGCGGCGGGCCTCGGCGTGCCCTCGGTCGCGTCCATCGTTTCTTCTTCCTTCCAGCTCCGTCCCGCGGGTCAGCGCGTGCCCGGCTTCTGTCCCATCCGGCGCAGCGCGGCGACGGCGCGCAGCGTCTCCTTCGCCGGCCAGGCCGGGCTGCCGACCACGTCGGTCCCAGCCGGGACATCGTTCATCACCCCCGACTGCGCGCCGACGCGCGCCCTGTCGCCGATCCTGAGATGCCCCGCAAGCCCCGCCTGCCCGGCCATCGTCACCCCGTCGCCGAGGGCGGCCGAGCCCGCGATGCCGACCTGCGCGACGATCACGCAGGACCGCCCCATCCGCACGTTGTGCCCCACCTGCACCAGGTTATCGAGCCGCGTGCCCGCGCCGAGCACCGTGTCGCCCTGGCTGCCGCGGTCCACGCAGGCATTGGCGCCGATCTCCACGAGATCGCCGAGGATCACCCGGCCGAGCTGCGGCATCGTCTCGAACCCGCCATCGGGCGTCACCGCGAAGCCGAAGCCTTCCTGGCCCACACGCGCACCCGGATGCAGCACGACGCCCCGCCCCGCCAGGCAATGCGTGATCGTGGCATGCGCCCCGATCCGGCAGCCCTCGCCGAGCACCACGCCCTCCCCCACCACCGCATGCGCACCGATGACGCAGCCGGCGCCGACCTCCGCCCCCGCGCCGATTACCGCGAAGGGGCCGATCTCGCAGCCCTCGCCGATCACGGCCCCTGGCTCGACGACGGCGCTCGGGTGGCGGCCCGGCCGCGGAGGCGGACGCGGATGCAGCCGCGCGGCGAGCCGCGCGAAGCCGAGATAGGGGCGCGGCGTCACGATCGCCGCCACGCCCGCCGGCAGCTTCGCCAGGAACTCCTCCGCCAGCACCACCACCCCCGCCCTGGTCGCGGCCAGCAGCGGAAGATAGCGGCGGTTGTCGAGGAAGGAGGCGTCCTCCGGCCCCGCCTGGTCGAGCGGCCCGAGCCCCGAGACGAGCCGCGCCGCATCCCCCCCTTCGAGCCGGCCGCCTGCGGCCTCGGCGGCCTCGGCGAGGGTCAGCGGCGTCGCGGCGGGATGGAAGCGCGGATCGGCGGCCACGCGGCGTCGCTCAGTTGCGCGGGGCCGGCGCGGCCGGACGGGCCGGGGCGGGGGCGGCGGGGCGGGCGGCCGGCGCCGCGGGGGCAGGCGCCGCGGCGCCCTCGCCCCCCGGCGCCGCACCTTCGGCCGGCAGGTTCACCGTGCGCAGCACGCGGTTCATCTGCGCCGAGACTTCCTCGGTGATGTCAAAGCCGGGCTCGTTGTAGATCACCAGCGGACGGGGGATGACCATGTTCACCCCGCGCGAGCGCGCCACCTGGGTGATGACCGCGCCGAGCGCCTGCTCGATCTGCTGCAGCCCCTGCTGCGCCGCGGCGTCGATCGCGCGCGAGCGATCGCGGAAGATGCCCTGCGCCGCGGCGATGCGGTCCTGCAGGTCGCGCTCCCGCGCGCGGAGCTGCTCGGGCGGCAGCGTGGCGCGCGCCGCGGCGAGCGCCTGCTGCTCCTCCCGCCAGCGGCCCTGCTCGCGCTGGAGATCCTCGTTCAGCCGCGCGCGGCGCCGCTCGATCTCCTCGCGCACCTGGTTCCAGGCGGCCGAGAGGCGCTGCACCTCGGGGATGTCCACGATGGCGATGATCGGCGCGGGCGGCCGCTGCCCGGCGGCCGGCGGCCGCTGGCCCTGGGCCGGCTGCCCCGCCGGCCGCTGGCCGGCCGGCGGCTGCGCCCCCTGGGGCCGCTGCTGGCCGGGGACGAACCACTCCTGCCCCTGCTGCTGGGCGAGCGCGGGCGGCGCGCCCGGCGCCAAACCCGCCGCGATCAGGAGGCCGAGGGCGAGGGTGGGAAGAAGACGCATCGCGAAGGGGTTCCCCGAAGGCATCAGAAGCGCGTGCCGAAGCCGAAGCGGATCTGCTGGGTCTGGTCGTAGGACCGCTTCACGATCGCCTGGCCGAAATCGATGTTGATGAGCCCGACCGGCGTCCGCCAGGAGATGCCGACGCCGGCGCCGACGCGCGGCGCCGCATCGTCCACCACGCCCGCCCCGCGCACCGGCGTCTCCGACAGCGAGCCGACATCGACGAAGGCGCGGCCGATCATGCCGATCTCGGAGGGCAGCGGCAGCGGGAAGCGCAGCTCCGTCGTCTGCGTCCAGAGCACGCGCCCGCCGAGCGGGTCGTTGCTCACGCTGCGGATGTCACGCGGGCCGACGCCGGCGGAGCGGAAGCCGCGGAGGTTGTCGCCGCCGAGGAAGAAGCGGTCCACGATCCGCTCCTCGCTGCCGCCCCAGGGGCGGAGGATGCCGCCGCCGGCCAAAAGCACCAGCACGTAGTCGGGATCGCCGAACACCCGCTCGAGCGGGAAGTAGAGCGCCGTGTCGGCGCGCAGCCGGACATAGTTCACGTCGCCGCCGAGCCCCGCGAAATCGCCGCCGAGGCGGATGATGTAGCCCGAGCGCGGCTCGATCCGGCTGTCCCGCACGTCGTAGGAGAGCGTGGTGCCGAGCTGGGACAGCAGCGTCTCGCCGGTCTGTTCGCGGATGAAGCGGCTCGCGTCGGACTGCACGTTGAAGACGTTGCGGCGGACGAGGCTGTAGGACCAGGACTGGCGCATCCGCTCGTTGAACTCGTAGCCCATGCGCAGCACCGTCCCGTAGCGCCGCTCATTGTAGGACGCGATGTCCTGGAGGTTGCGGTTCAGGTAGAACAGGTCGAAGCCGGCGGCGAGGTTGCGGTCGAGGAAGGCCGGGTCGGTCACCGAGAAGTCGAGCTGGCTCCGCCGCTGCGCCAGCAGCGCCTGCAGCCGCGCATCCACGCCCGAGCCGATGAAGTTGCGCTCGCGGATGCCGAAATCGAGCAGGAAGCCCGCATCGGTCGAGAAGCCGCCGCCGAGCGAGACCTCGCCGGTCGGCCGCTCGGTGACCGTGGTGTTGAGCTGCACGCGGTCGGGGCGCGAGCCCGGCACCGCCTGGATGTCCACGTTGCTGAAATAGCCGAGGTCGCGCAGCCGCTGGCGCGAGCGGCGGATCTGCGCGGCGTTGAAGGGATCGCCCTCCGCCAGGCGGAACTCGCGCCGGATCACCCGGTCGGCGGTGCGGTTGTTGCCGCCGATCTCGATCCGCTCGACGAAGGCGCGCTCGCCCTGGGCGACCTCGAAGGTCACGTCCACGGTGCGCGCCTCGCGGTTGCGGGTCACGCGCGGGCGGACATCCACGAAGGGCACGCCGGCCAGCCCGACCTCGTCGTTCAGCAGTTCGACCGCGCGCTCCACCTGCTCGCCGTCGTACCACTCGCCCTCCGAGATCGGCAGGCGGCGGATCAGCCGCTCGGTGTCCACGCCCCGCAGCGTCGAGGTCACGTCGAGCTTGCCGATCCGGTAGCGCGGCCCTTCCTCGATCGTGTAGGTGACGAAGAAGCCCGAGCGGTCGGGCGCGAGCTCCGCGGTGGCGTTGGTGATCTGCACATCCGCATAGCCCTGCCGCAGGTAGTAGCGGCGCAGCAGCTCGCGGTCGAAGGCCAGCCGCTCCGGGTCGTACACGTCGGAGGTGGTGAGCAGGCGGTACCAGGCCTGCTCGCGAGTCGCGATGATGTCGCGCAGCCGCCCGTCGGAGAAGGCGGTGTTGCCGACGAAGTTCACCCGGCTCACCAGCGCGGCCGGGCCTTCGAAGATCTCGAACACCACGTCCACGCGGTTCTGGTCGAGCTCGATCACCTTCGGCTCGACCCGCGCCCCGAAGCGCCCGCGCCGCGCATAGAGGTCGAGGATGCGCTGCCGGTCCGCCTGCGCCTGCTGCGGCGTGAAGACGGCGCGCGGGCGCAGCGTGAGCTCGGCGCGCAGCACGTCGTCGGAGGCGCGGCTGTTCCCCTCGAAGGCGACGCGGTTGACGATCGGGTTCTCCGCCACCTGCACGCGCAGCCGGTCGCCGAGCCGGGTGATGCGGACGTCGCGGAACAGGCCGGTGGCGAACAGCGTGCGCAGGCTGCGGTCCAGCCGGTCCGCCTCGAAGGCGTCGCCCGCCTGGATCAGCATGTAGGAGCGGATGGTATCCGCCTCGATCCGCTGGTTGCCCTCGACGTCGACGGCGCGGATCACATCGCCGCGCGCCGCGGCGGGGGCAGGCGGCTGGCCGGCGCGCGGGCGCTGCTGCGCCTCGGCGGGCAGGACGAGGATCGCGGGGATCAGCGCGCTCGCGGCAAGCAGCAGGAGCCGATTGGCAGCCAAGACGGACATCCCTCAGGCGTGGGGCGGGCCGACACGTCTAGCCGAAGGCATCTGCCCCCGCCACCCTGCCCGGCCGCACGGCTTCTTTCAGCACTTTGCGGCACGAATGTGCGCGCGCGGCAGGGCCGGCCTTGCGCGCACGCGCCCCCTCGGCGGCGCGACTCGGTCCGCCCGCCGCGCCGTTCAGCCGAACAGCCCCGCCGCCCAGCGGAACAGCCCGAGATTCGTCAGGTCGTTCCAGGTGGCGAAGACGAACAGCGTGATCAGCAGCGCGAATCCGGCGCGGAACCCGAGTTCCTGCGCGCGCGGCGGCAGCGGCCGGCCGCGGATCGCCTCCGCCGCGTAGAACAGGAGGTGCCCGCCATCCAGGATCGGAATCGGAAAGAGGTTGATCAGCGCCAGGTTGACCGAGAGGATCGCCATGAAGCTCACCAGGCTCGCCAGCCCGAGCTTCGCCGCGTCGCCCGCGATCTTGCCGATGCCGAGCGGCCCGCCGAGGTCGTCCGTCCCCCGCGTGCCCATGATCATCTGCCCGACCGCGGCCAGCGTCTGGCGGCTGATCTCCCAGGTCTGCACGGTGCCGCGCCAGAGCCCGGTGAAGGGGTCGAGCCGCTCGAACTCCGCCGGCGCCGCGCCGACGCCGAGGATGCCGCCCCCGCCTCGCGACTCGGGCACCGCGCGGAAGCTCCGCTCCGCCCCGTCGCGCAGCACCGTGACCTCCACCTCCTGCCCCGCGCGCGGCTGGATGTGGCGCTGCACCTGCTCGAACCGGCTGACGCGCACGCCATCCAGCGCGACGATCCGGTCGCCCGGCGCAAGGCCCGCGCGCGCCGCCGCTGAGTTCTCCTGCACGATGGCCAGCTGCGTCGTCGTCCGCGGCTCGCCCACGGTCGCGTAGAGCGCGCCGAACAGCACCGCCGCGAGCGCGAAATTGGCGAGCGGCCCGGCGGCGACGACGATCGCGCGGTCGCGCACCGGCTTGTCGTGGAAGGTCTCGCCCTGGCGCCAGCGCGCCATCTCCTCCGGGCTCGCATCGCCGGGCTGTTCCTGCCCGTGCAGCTTCACGTAGCCGCCGAGCGGGATCCAGCCGATGCGCCATTCCGTCCCGCGCCGATCCATCCAGGACGCGATCGGCTTGCCGAAGCCCACCGCGAAGCGCTCCACATGGATCCGCCGCCAGCGCGCCGCGAGGTAGTGGCCGAGCTCATGGATGAAGATCAGCACGCCCAGCACCAGCACGAAGGCCAGGACGGTGCGGACGGGATCGGGCAGGAATTCCACGCGGCTCTCCAGGTTCTGCTCAGGCCACGCGGCGCGATTCGCCCTGGCGGGCGGCTTCCGCGCGCGCGGCGGCGTCGAGGGCGATGATCGCCTCGAGCCCCTCGGGCACCGCGCCGGCCAGGCGCGCGAGCGTCGCCTCCACCACCGCGGCGATGTCGAGGAAGCCGAGCCGCCGGTCCAGGAACAGCCCGACCGCCGTCTCGTTCGCCGCGTTCAATATGGTGGGCGCGCCCCCGCCCGCCAACAGCGCCTCCCGCGCCAGGCGCAGGGCAGGAAAGCGCACCGGATCGGGGGCGAAGAACTCGAGCCGCCCGAGTGCCGCGAGATCGAGCCGCGCCACATCCGCCGAGAGCCGGGCCGGGAAGGCCAGGGCATGGGCGATCGGCGTGCGCATGTCCGGGCTGCCGAGCTGCGCCAGCAGCGACCCGTCGGCATACTGCACCATGCCGTGCACCGCCGATTGCGGATGCACCAGCACCTCGATCCGCTCCCCCGGCAGGCCGAACAGCCGCGCCGCCTCGATCACCTCGAGGCCCTTGTTCATCATGGTCGCCGAATCGATGCTGATCTTGGCGCCCATCGTCCAGGTCGGGTGCTTCAGCGCCTGTTCCGGCGTCACGCGCGCCATCCGCTCGATCGGCCAGTCGCGGAACGGCCCGCCGGAGGCGGTGAGCACGATCTTCTCGACCGCGCCCGGATCGCAGCCCGCCAGGCACTGGAAGACCGCGTTGTGCTCGGAATCGACCGGCAGCAGCCGCGCCCCGCCGCGCCGCGCGGCCTCCAGCACCAATTCCGCCGCGCAGACCAGGCTTTCCTTGTTCGCCAGCGCCAGCGTCCCGCCGCGCTCCAGCGCCGCCAGGGTGGATCGCAGCCCGACCGCGCCGACGATCGCCGCCATGGTCCAATCCACCGGCAGCGCCGCCGCCTCCACCACCGCCTCCGGCCCCGCCGCGAGCGCGATCCCCTGCCCGCCGAGCGCCGCCTTGAGCGCCCCATAGGCCGCCGGGTCGGCCACCACCGCCCGCCGCGCGCCGAAGCGCGTGGCCTGCGCCGCCAGCGTCGCCACATCGCGGTTGGCGACCAGCGCCTCGACCCGGAAGGCCCCCGCCGGCGCCGCTTCGACCAGCGCGAGCGTCGAGCGCCCGATCGAGCCGGTGGCGCCCAGGATGGAAAGGCTGCGTCCGTCCATGCTCAGCGCCAGTCCCAGATCAGCCGGCCATAGCCGAGCGAGAAGGACAGCAGCGCCGCGACCGGCGCCGCGGCGAGAACGCCGTCCATCCGGTCCAGCAGCCCGCCATGGCCGGGAATGAGATGCGAACTGTCCTTCACGTGGAAATGCCGCTTGATCGCGCTTTCAAGGAGATCCCCCGCCTGCGAGGCTAGCCCGAGCAGGCCGGCCGCCGCCACCACCGGCATCAGCGCCGGCACCGGCGCAACGACGAAGGCGACCGCGAGCCCGACGAGGATCGCCGCCGCGAGCCCGCCGGCCGCGCCCGACCAGGTCTTGTTCGGCGAGACCGCCGGCCAGAGCCGCGGCCCGCCCAGGCTCCGCCCGGCCATGTAGGCGCCGATGTCCGACGCCCAGACGATCAGAAACAGGAACAGCACATTGGCCCGCCCCGCCTCGGTGTCGTGCCGCAGCTCGATCAGCGCGATCCCCGCCAGCCCGATATAGAGCACGCCGAGCGCCAGCCGGAACGCCGGCTGGGTCAGCGCCGCGGCCATGCGATGGGCGAAGAACCAGGCGATCAGGAACCCGACGCCGAGCACCACCAGCCCGAGCCGCACCTGGTCCCCGACCGCCAGCGCCCCCGCGGCGAACACCGCGAGCGGCACCGCCATCCCCGGCAACACCCGGATGCGCCGGCCGCACATGTGCACCCATTCCCAGGCCAGCAGCGCCACGCCCAACGCCATCATCCCGGTGAAGGCCTCGGCGCCGAGCCAGATGCAGGCCAGGGCCGCCGGGCCGAGCACGGCCGCGGACAAGGCGCGCTTGCGGAGGTCGGACCAGCGGCGGGCGTCGGGGGTCATGGCGGTGGGGAGGGCTCCGCCCTCCCCAGACCCCACCCGCCAAGGGCCAGTGGGCCCTTGGAACCCATGAGTTCAGTGGCTGTCCTGGGAGGGGGCCTCACAGGCGCGCCCTTGACCGAGGGCGCTCCAGGCCCCCTCCCAGGACAGCCACCAAAGTCGCCGGGTCCAGGGGCCGCCTGGCCCCTGGCGGGGGGAGTTCGAGGGGGGCAGCGCCCCCCTCAACGGCACGACCACACGCTGACACCTAAGCCGCCCGCGCTCCGAAGCGCCGTTCGCGGCGGGCGTATTCCGCGATCGCGGCGGTCAGGTGTTCGGCCCCGTAGTCCGGCCACAGCACGTCCTGGAACACGAATTCCGCGTAGGCCGCCTGCCAGAGCAGGAAGTTGGAGATCCGCTGTTCGCCGGAGGTCCGGATGATGAGGTCCGCGTCCGGCATGCCGGCCGTGCCGAGGAAGCCGTCGAACATCCGCTCGTCCACCTTGTCCGGGTCGAGCGTGCCGGCCGCGGCGCGGCGCGCGATCTCCCGCGCCGCGGCGGCGATCTCGGCGCGCCCGCCATAGGACAGGGCGACGTTGAGGTTGAGCCTTGTGCCCTGCGCCGTCGCCGCCTCGGCGCGTGCGATGGCGCGGACCGTCTCCTCGCCGAAGCGTTCGCGCTCGCCGATGATGCGCAGGCGGACGCCTTCCTTCACGAGCTTCTCGACCTCGTGCGCCAGGTAGTGGCGCATCAGGGCGGTGAGGTCGCGCACCTCCTCGGCCGGCCGGCGCCAGTTCTCGGAGGAGAAGGCGAACAGCGTGAGCCAGGAGACGCCGGCCTTCCCCGCCGCCTCCACCACCCGCCGCGCCGCTTCCGCGCCCGCCTTGTGGCCGAGCGCGCGGGGCTTGCCGCGGGCGGCCGCCCAGCGCCCGTTGCCGTCCATGATGATGCCGACATGGCAGGGCACGACGGCGCCTTCCGGCGGCGCCGCGCGCGCTGCCGCACTCATGCCGTCCATCACGGTACCGCGCCCTCGCTCACCCGGTCCGGATGTCCTTTTCCTTCTCGGCGAGCGCGGCGTCGATCTGCTTGATCTGCGCGTCGGTCATCTTCTGGACCTCGTCCGACCACCGCTTCACGTCGTCCTGGCTGGCCTCGGCCTTCTTGTCCTTCTCCCAGGCCTTCACCGTCTCCATCCCGTCGCGGCGGACGCCGCGCACCGCGACGCGCGCGGCCTCGGTGTATTTCGCCGCCGTCTTGGCCAGCTCGTTGCGCCGCTCCTGCGTCAGCGGCGGCAGGGGGACGCGGATCACCTGGCCCTCGGTCATCGGATTGAGGCCGAGGCCGGAATCGCGGATCGCGACCTCGGCCGCCTTCACCACCGACTTGTCCCAGACCTGCACCGAGAGCAGCCCCGGCCCGGCGATCGAGATGTTCGCCACCTGGTTCAGCGGCTGGTTGCTGCCATAGGCCTCGACGCGGATCGGCTCGAGCAGCGCGGGGCTTGCGCGGCCGGTGCGGAGCCCGGCGAATTCCTTCTTCAGGGTCTCCATCGCGCCGTCCATGCGGCGCTGGAGGTCGCGCTTCAGCGCGGCGAAATCGGCGGCCATCGCCTCCCCTCCCCTAGTGGTCCGATCGCTGCTGTCGGTTCCCGACAGCGGCGTGAATCGGCCCACCCAACCAAAGGCTAGTGGTGCGATGCGCGACCTGCGGGCCGGGAACGGTCTGCATGAATCGCACCACTAGAGATCCACGACCGTGGTGAAGCGGCCCTCGCCCTTCATCACCGCGGTGAAGCTGCCGGGCTCGTGGATGTTGAAGACGATGATCGGCAGCTTGTTCTCGCGCGCCAGGCTGATCGCGGCGGCGTCCATCACCGCGAGGTCGCGCGCCAGCATGTCGAGATAGGTGAGCGTCACGTAGCGCTCGGCGTGCGGGTGCTTGCGCGGGTCGGCCGAATAGACGCCGTCCACCTGCGTCCCCTTGAGCAGCGCGTCGCAGCCCATCTCGGCCGCGCGCAGCGCGGCGGCGGTGTCGGTGGTGAAGAAGGGGTTGCCGGTGCCGGCGGCGAAGATCACCACGCGGCCCTTCTCCATGTGCCGGATCGCGCGGCGGCGGATGAAGGGCTCGCAGAGGCTCGCCATCGGGATCGCGCTCTGCACCCGGGTCGAGACGCCGAGCTTCTCGAGCCAGTTCTGCATCGCGAGCGCGTTCATCACCGTCGCCAGCATGCCCATGCCGTCGGCCTGGGCGCGGTCCATCCCCGCGGAGGCGCCGGCCATGCCGCGGAAGATGTTGCCGCCGCCGATCACCATGCAGACCTCGACGCCGAGCGCGACCACGCCCTGCACGTCCCGCGCGATCTGCTTCAGCGTCTCGAGGTCGAGCCCATAGTCGCGCGAGCCCATCAAAGCCTCCCCCGAGACCTTCAGCAGCACGCGCTTGTAGCGGGGGGTATCGGTCATCGGGGCTCCGGCGCGACTCCGGGCAGGATACAGGGGCGGAAAGCCAGGGGCCAGATGCCCAGGGGAAGATGCCCAGGGGAAGATGTTCAGGGGAAGATGCGGGGGGCAGGATGGTCGAACCCCTGCCCCCCGGCACCGTGGCGGCTGCCTACTGCCCCTTGCTCATCGCGGCCACTTCGGCCGCGAAGTCGCCGGTCTCCTTCTGGATGCCCTCGCCGAGCTGGAAGCGGGCGAAGCCGGCCAGCTTGCCGCCGGCCTTCTGCACCACCTGCTTCACCCGGCTCTCGCCGTCATGCACCCAGACCTGTTCCAGCAGGACCACTTCCTCGTAGTACTTGCGGATGCGGCCCTCGATCATCTTCTCGATGATCTCCGGCTTCTTGCCCGAGCCCGCCGCCTGCTCCCGCAGCACCGCCTTCTCGCGCTCCAGCTCCGAGGGCTCGACGCCCGAGATGTCGAGCGCCGTCGGCTTCGTCGCCGCGACATGCATGCCGACCTGCCGCCCGAGCGTCTCGAGCGCCTCGATCTCGCTCGCGGCCTCGAGCGCGACCAGCACGCCGATCTTGCCGAGGCCCGGCTTCACGGCGTTGTGCACATAGGTCGCGACCGTGCCGGAGGGCACGCGCAGCACCTTCGCGCGGCGGATCGCCATGTTCTCGCCGACCGTGGCGATGAGCTGGGTCAGCTCCTCCTGGACCGTCCGCCCGCCATGGCTGCCCTCGATCAGCTCCGGCACGCCCGGGTAGCGGGCGGCCTTCAGCGCCTCCACATCGTCCCCGACCGACAGCGCGAGCTCCGCCACCGCGGCGACGAAGGCCTGGAACAGCTCGTTCCGCGCGACGAAATCGGTCTCGGCGTTCACCTCCACCATCGCCGCGACCTTCGGGCCGGAGGCGACGCCGACCAGCCCCTCGGCCGCGACGCGGCCGGACTTCTTGGCCGCCGCCGAAAGCCCCTTCTTGCGCAGCCAGTCGATCGCCGCCTCCATGTCGCCGGCGGCCTCGGTCAGCGCCTTCTTGCAGTCCATCATGCCGGCGCCCGTGCGCTCGCGCAGCTCGCGCACCATCGCCGCGGTGATCTCGGCCATCTTCCAGCTCCCAATCAGCTCAACGCAGGACGGGCCGAGGCATCCGCCCCGGCCCCGATTCAGTCGATGCAAGGCCGTGCGGGCGCGATCGCCCCGCCCCGGCCCGTTCAGGCCGCCGGCTGCTCCGCCGCGACCTCGGCCGGCGGCTCCGGCAGCGTCTCCTCCGGCACCGTCTCCAACGCGCCGAGATCGGCGCCCGAGCTCTGCATCGCGCCGGCGATCCCATCCAGCACCGCGCCCGCCACCATGTCGCAGTAGAGGTGGATGGCGCGGATCGCGTCGTCGTTGCCCGGGATCGGGTAGGTGATGCCGTTCGGATCGGAGTTGCTGTCCACCACGGCCACGACCGGGATGTTGAGCTTGTTGGCCTCCTCGATCGCCAGCTTCTCCTTCACCGTGTCGATGACGAAGATGATGTCGGGCAGGCCACCCATGTCCTTGATGCCGCCGAGCGCGCGGTCGAGCTTCTCCTTCTCGCGCGTCAGCATCAGGATCTCCTTCTTGGTGAGACCCTGGATGTCGCCGCCGAGCCGCTCCTCCATCTGCTTCAGGCGCTTGATGCTGCCCTGGATGGTCTTCCAGTTGGTCAGCATCCCGCCGAGCCAGCGATGGTTCACGTAGTACTGGCCGCAGCGCTGCGCGCTTTCCGCCACGTAGTCCGCCGCCGCCTTCTTGGTGCCAACCATCAGAACCCGGCCGCCGCCCGCGACCACGTCGCGGACCGCGCGCAGCGCACGGTCCATCATCGGCACGGTCTGCTGCAGGTCCAGGATATGGACCTGGTTGCGCACGCCGAAGATGAACGGCGCCATGCGCGGGTTCCAGCGGCGCGTATGGTGGCCGAAATGCACGCCCGCCTCGAGCAGGCCACGCAACGTCACGTCGGGCATCGCCATCGGGCGATTCTCCTCTCTCTTCCAGTGGTCCGGTTCAGCCTCCGCGGCACAGACCCTCTCGGGACCGGACCCTTCAACCTGCAGGCTGGAAGGGGCACCGCGTGCGGATTTGCCGCGCACCCGAAGGCACCCGGCGCGGCGCGTATGCCCGACCGGACCGCGGGACGCAAGGTTGGGGCGGGGGATGGGGCGCTGCGGCGCTGGGGGGGGGGGGGGG
>VFQP010002986.1_pt1 | contig 17947 bp, 16 predicted proteins | sample 3512351 | NCBI WGS metagenome assembly VFQP01 (sample SAMN10412372, study PRJNA504923) | tailings metagenome | isolation source: Relicate 1 Philex TSF1 revegetated site | place: Philippines: Tuba, Benguet | collected 2017-08-29
CGATGTTCTTGCTGTTGAGCGCGGCCACGCACATGCGGCCGGTGTCGGTGCCGTAGACGCCGAATTCGCTGCGCAGGCGCACCATCTGGTCCTTGGTGAGGCCGGAGTAGCTGAACATGCCGATCTGGCTGGTGATGAAGCCCATGTCCTGCTTCACACCCGCGGCCTTGAGGCCATCCACGAGCTTCTGGCGCATGGCCTTGATCCGCACGCGCATGTCGCCCAGTTCCTTTTCCCACTGGGCGCGCAGCTCGGGGTTGTTCAGCACCGCCGCGACCACCGCACCGCCGTGGATGGGCGGGTTGGAGTAGTTGGTGCGGATCACGATCTTGAGTTGCGACAGCACGCGCGAGGCCTCCTCGGCGTTTTCGCACAGCACCGAGAGGGCACCCACGCGCTCGCCGTACAGGCTGAAGCTCTTGGAGAACGAGGTGGAGACGAAGAAGGTCAGGCCGGCGGCGACGAACTTGCCAATGACCGCGCCGTCTTCGGCAATGCCGTGGCCGAAGCCCTGGTAGGCCATGTCCAGGAAGGGCGTGAGCTTGCGGGCCTTGACCACGGCGATGACCTGGTCCCACTGCGCGGGCGTGATGTCGTAGCCGGTGGGGTTGTGGCAGCAGGCGTGCAGCACGGCAATGGTGCCGGCAGTGGCGGCGTTCAGGCTGGCGAGCATGCCTTCGAAGTTCACACCGCGCTGGGCGGCGTCGTAGTAGGCGTAGGTGTCCACCTGGAAGCCGGCGTTGGTGAACAGGGCGCGGTGGTTTTCCCAGCTGGGGTCGCTGATCAGCACCGTGGCGCCGGGGTTGAGGCGCTTGAGGAAATCGGCGCCGATCTTCAGGCCGCCCGTGCCGCCGATGGCCTGGACCGTGGCCACGCGGCCCGACTTCACGGGTTCGGAGTCGGCCCCGAACACCAGGCTTTTCACGGCTGCGTCGTAGGCCGCGATGCCGTCGATGGGCAGGTAGCCGCGGGCGGAGGGCTTGTCCATCATGGTCTTCTCGGCGGCCTGCACGCACTGCAGCAGGGGCAGTTTGCCGTTGTCGTCGAAGTAGACGCCGACGCCAAGGTTGACTTTGTTCGGGTTGGTGTCGGCGGCAAACTGTTCGTTCAGACCCAGAATCGGGTCGCGGGGCGCCATCTCGACGGCGGAGAAGAGGGACATGCTGGATTTCCTGGGGGGTTGGGGTCGGGAGCAGCCGGCATTTTACCGGTTGGCCCGGCCCGGCCCGGGCCCTGCAAGCGCTTCAGCGCAGCACCCCCCGGGTATCGATCACCACCTTGTCGCGCAGGGTGTCGAGGGCGATGTCCTTGAATTCGGCGTGGTCCACCAGCAGCAGCAGGATGTCGGCTTCCTCGAGCAGCTGCTTGAGCGGCGTGAGCGGGAAGTCCACCTTGTCCGGGTGCACATTGGGGTCGCACACCCGCAGCGAGCCCACCCCTTCGCGCCGCAACTCGTTCACGATGTCCAGCGCGGGCGATTCGCGCATGTCGTCGATGTTGGCCTTGAACGTGATGCCCAGGCAACCGATCACCGGATCCTTGAAGCGCGCCGCCTTGGCCTTGACCTTGTCGATGACCCAATGCGGCTTGGCGTCGTTGACCTGGCGCGCGGTGCGGATGAGCCGCGCCTGCTCCGGCGCCGAAGACACGATGAACCATGGGTCGACCGCGATGCAGTGGCCGCCCACGCCGGGTCCGGGCTGCAGGATGTTGACGCGCGGGTGGCGGTTGGCCAGGGCGATCGTTTCCCAGACGTTGATGCCCAGGTGGTCGCAGATCACCGAGAGCTCGTTGGCAAAGGCGATGTTGACGTCGCGGAAGGAGTTCTCGACCAGCTTGGAGAGCTCGGCGGTCTTGCTGTCGGTGACCAGGATGTCGCCGTTGCAGAAGCTCCTGTAGAGCTCGCAGGCTTTCTCGCTTGCGGTCTTGCTGAGCCCGCCGATGATGCGGTCGTTGTCCACCAGCTCCCGCAGGATGTGGCCCGGCAGCACCCGCTCGGGGCAGTGCGCGGCATGCACCTGGCCGTCGAGCTCCGGGCGCGCTTCCACGATGATGCGGTGGATCAGCTCGGTGGTGCCCACAGGCGAAGTGGACTCCAGGATCACCAGGTTGCCCGGCTTCAGGTACGGCACGATGGCGCGCGTGGCGGCCTCGACATACGACAGGTCGGGCGCCTTGGGATTGCCATCGAGCTCCATGAAGGGCGTGGGCACGGCGATGATGAAGGTGTCGCCTTCGGCCGGCTCGGTGGATGCCTTGAGGTTGCCGCTGTTGACCGCCGATCGCACGAGGATGTCGAGGTCGGGCTCGATGATGTGGATGCGTCCGGAATTGATGGTGTCGACCGCCTTCTGGTTCACGTCCACGCCCAGGACCTGATGTCCTTTGGTGGCCAGCATGGATGCCGTGGGAAGGCCGATATAGCCCAGGCCCATGACGACGATTTTCTGACTGATGCGGGGCACGGTTAACTCGCTTTCATGGACAGCACGGCCTGGACGATGCGTCCGGCAGCCAGGCCGTCACCATAGGGATTGTGGGCCTGCGCCATGGCGGCGTAGGCGGCGGGATTGTGGAGCAGCTTGAGGGTCTCCTGGACGATGCGATCCCTCGACGTGCCCACCAGGATCACGGTGCCGGCCGCCACGGCTTCGGGGCGTTCGGTGGTCTCGCGCATCACCAGCACCGGCTTGCCCAGCGACGGGGCCTCTTCCTGCACGCCACCGCTGTCGGTCACGATCAGGTGCGCGCGGGTCATGAGATAGACGAAAGGCAGGTAGTCCACCGGGTCGATCAGGTGCACGTTGGTCAACCGGCGGGAAGCCAGGATGTCCGCCACGGGCTTGCGCACGTTGGGATTCAGGTGCACCGGGTACAGGATCTCCACGCCGGGCTCGGCTTCGGCGATGTCGGCCAGCGCCTGGCAGATCTGTTCGAAGCCCTCGCCGAAGTTCTCGCGCCGATGCCCGGTGACCAGGATCAGCCGTTTGGCGGCGTCGAGGAAGTCGAATCGGCGATCCAGTTCTTCGCGCAGGCTGGCCTGTTCCTTCAGGCGCTGTGCCACGGCCACGAGGGCATCGATGACGGTGTTGCCCGTGACATGGACCGTGGCCGGTGCCACGCCTTCGCGCCGCAGGTTGGCGCGCGCGGCCTCGGTGGGCGCGAAATGCAGGTCGGCCACGGCGCCGGTGAGCTTGCGGTTGATCTCTTCGGGAAACGGCGCGTGCTTGTTGCCGGTGCGCAGGCCCGCCTCCACATGGGCGACCGGGATGCGCGCGTAGTACGCGGCCAGGCTGGCGGCCAGCGTGGTGGTGGTGTCGCCGTGCACCAGCACCAGATCAGGCGTCTCGCTGGCCAGCACGGGCTTGAGGCCCGTCAGGATGTTGCAGGTGATGTCGAACAGGTCCTGGCCCGGCTTCATGATGTTCAGGTCGTGGTCGGGCACGATGTCGAACAACTGCAGCACCTGGTCCAGCATTTCGCGGTGTTGGGCGGTCACACAGACCCGTGTCTCGATGGCAGGGGAGGCGGCCTGGAAGGCCTTGACCACAGGGGCCATCTTGATGGCTTCGGGACGTGTCCCGAACACGAACATGACTTTCATGATTCACTTTGTCTTTGCGGGGGGAGAGGCCGCCACCGCGTGCAGATGGCCGCCGATTTTCCCCCATAACCCGAACCACCCCCGGACGGGGAGGGCGCGGCACCTTCACGCAGGCGAAGGGAGGACGCCGGGGAGGGTGTGCAGGGGGATGTCGCGATCGCGCGCCAGCCGGTCGAGCTGGGCACACGTGCGGTCCTTGAGAAAGGCCGCGATCGCCGCGCGCGTTTCAGGTTGAAACAGCGTCATGGGCCCCTTCACCGGCCAGCCCGCCGCCTGGCACAGGGCGGCCGAGAAATGCGGCTCCAGCGCCGCCACCGCCACGCGGCCATCCTTGCAGGCGTAGATGCGGTAACCGGCATGGGCTCCACCCACCGCGCCATGGGGCTGCGTGAGGCCCCAGGTGCGGGGCAGGGCGAGCCAGTTGGCGGCCTCGGACAGCGCGACTTCCTGGAACGATCCCTTGCCCGTGGTTCGCTGCGCCAGCACGCTGCCGACCACCGCCTCGCTGGCCATGAGCGCGCCGCCCATGTCGGCGAACAGCGTGGCGGGCAGGTCCATCCCGGTCACCAGCCCCGCGTCGGCCAGGTAGGTCAGATCGTGGCCGGGCTCCTCGGCGCGTTCGCCCGGTGCGCCCACGATGGCCACGACCGACAGCGCGGGATGGCGCGCGCGCAAGGCCTTCCAGCCCAGCCCGAGCTTGACCAGCGCGGAGGGACGGAACGAGGTGAGCAGCACGTCGGTGCGCGCCAGTTCCTTGTGCAGGGCCGCCTGGCCCCGTTCGGACTTCAGGTCCCAGCTCACCACCTTGATGCCCTGGTGCAGCGTGGCATAGGCGGTGGTGTTGTACTGGCCCATGGGGTCACCCGGCGTACCCGGTGCCGCGCCTTTTGGCGGCGGCGGTTCGGCCTTGAGGCAGGTGGCGCCCATCGCCCGCAGCCGCAGGAGCGCGGCCGGTCCAGGCAGGTTGAGCGCCAGGCTGAGCACGCGCACCCCGCGCAAGGGACGGGCCGTGGGGCGGGAAGTCGTGGTCATGGCAGGAGCTGTGGGTGGGACATGCCCCGCACTTTACCCACAACCCTGCCAGGCGGGCCTCACTCGCCGAAGTTCAGCGGCAACCCTACGTAGTTTTCGGCAATGGTGCGGCGCCCATGCTCCGAATGGATCAGGTAGTCCAGCTCGGCTTGCTGGAGCTTGGCCACGATGGGGCCGTCCTCGGGGAAGTTGTGCATGATTCCCGTGAACCACCAGGAGAAGCGCTCCGCGCGCCAGATGCGCTTGAGACAACGCTGGGAGTAGCCGTCGATGCCGGCCTCGCTGCGCTCCTGGTAGAACTCGGCGATGGCGGTGGAGAGGTACTTCACGTCCGTGGCGGCCAGGTTCAGGCCCTTGGCACCGGTGGGGGGCACGATGTGGCCGGCGTCACCGGCCAGGAACATGCGGCCGAAGCGCAGCGGCTCGGTGACGAAGCTGCGCAGCGGTGCAATGCTTTTCTCCAGGCTCGGCCCGGTCACCAGCTGGGCGGCGGCCTCGGGGTCCAGGCGCAGGCGCAACTCGTCCCAGAAAGCCTCGTCCGACCAGGCCTCCACCTTGTCGGTCAGTGGCACCTGCAGGTAGTAGCGGCTGCGCGTGTGGCTGCGTTGCGAGCACAGGGCGAAACCGCGGTCGCTGCGAACGTAGATCAGCTCGTGATGCACGGGCGGCGTGTCGGCGAGCATGCCGAGCCACCCGAAGGGGTAGACCTTCTCGAATTCGCGGATCGCCCCACGCGGGGCGCTGGCACGGCACACGCCATGGAAACCGTCACAGCCGGCAATGAAGTCGCATTCGACGGTGTGCGTCTGGCCGTCTTTCTCGTAGGTCACACGCGGTTTGGCGGTGTCGAAGTCGTGCACCTGCACGTTGGCCGCTTCATAGACGGTGGTGCGTCCCACCTTTTCGCGTGCTTCCATCAAGTCGCGCGTCACTTCGGTCTGGCCGTAGACCGTGACGCGCTTGCCGCCGGTCAGGGCCTCGAGGTCGATGCGGTGGCGCGCCCCGTCGAAGAGCATGTCGAAACCGCCGTGCGGCAGGCCTTCCTTCAGCATGCGCTCGCCCACGCCCACTTCCTGCATGAGGTCGGTGGTCACCTGCTCCAGCACGCCGGCGCGGATGCGGCCCAGCACGTACTCGCCGCTCTGGCGTTCGAGGATGATGTTGTCGATGCCGGCCTTGTGCAGCAACTGACCGAGCAGCAGGCCCGAAGGGCCGGCGCCGATGATGGCAACCTGGGTGCGCATGGCGTGTCTCCTGTTGAATGTTCAACTCAAAGCATAGGAAGCCACGGCGGCCGGCGCCATGCGTTGCATGGACGATTGCGCGATGATCGGAACGGTTGCGCGATCATCGCGCGAAAGATGGGTCTGGCGGCATAATTTGCCCATGAACACCGATTCCCCCGCCATCGCCAAGGCCGATTTCATCGAAGGCATGGCCAAGGGCCTGGCCGTGCTCGAAAGCTTCGACACCGAGCGTCAGCGCCTCAATGCGACGCAGGCCGCCGAGCGCGCCGGCCTCACGCGCGCCGCCGCCCGTCGGCACCTGCTCACGCTGGCGCACCTGGGCTACCTGGAGTCGGATGGCAGCCACTACTGGTTGTCGCCCAAGGTGCTGCGCTTCTCGGGCAGCTACCTCGCCTCGGCCCGGCTGCCGCGATTGCTGCAACCCACGCTGAACCGCCTGGCCGCGCTCACCCGGGAATCGTTTTCAGCAGCGGTGCTCGATGGCGACGAGGTGGTGATCGTCGCGCGCAACGTGTCCCCCGGTGGTCAACGGCTCATGGCCTACGGCCTGCACCTGGGCGCACGCCTGCCCGCGCACGCCACGTCCACCGGTCGCGTGCTGCTGGCGGCGCTGCCACGCGCCACCTTCAACGCCTGGCTCAAGGGCCGCGAGCTACCGCGCCTGACGCCGCGCACCACCGTGGACCAGAAGGCCTTCCGCGACCTCATTGCCCGTGTGCGCGAGGACGACCTGTGCGTGGCCCGGGAGGAGCACGAACTCGGTGTGCACGCCCTGGCGGTGCCTTTGAGGAACATGCAGGGCCGCACCGTGGCCGCGCTCAACGTGGTGGCATCGCCCGAAAGGCTTGAATTGACCCGCCTGCAGAAAGACCTGTTGCCCCTGCTGCTGGATGCGGCGCGGGAACTGCGGCCGTTGCTCTGATCCCGTGCACGAACCCGGCTCGCGGCTTCAGGGCAAGCTGACCTGGTAGCGATCCGTGCAGTTGACAGGATCGCTGCTCGTCAAAGGGACCGACATCCAGGAGTCGCGCAACGTGAACAGCACGATGCGCCCACATCCCGAGGCCAGTGGCTGCCCCCGCTCCATGCGCACCTCATTCCCGAAGGCGTAGCGCTGGGTGCGTGCGGGCGCGTTGGGTGCTGCCTTGCCGATCTGCAGCGCCAATTCGACGCCGTGGCTGAGCATGGCCACGATCTCTTCGCGCAGGTTGCGCGCATCGGCATCGAGCCATTGCTTGACCGGGTCCTGCTCGGCCTGGGGTGACGACACGACCTGCACGATGCCGTCAAACACGGCATGGCCAGCGCCATCCTCCTGGATGCGAATGCGGTTGTTCAGCACGATCGCGCGGTGGTCGCTGGCCACGTGGAAGTGGGGTTCCAGTTGCACCACCAACGGCACCTTGCGTGCGGCCAGCGGCGCAGCCAGACGCGCCTTCAACCCCTGGGTCAGGTGATCCGCGTTCAGGCTGTTGATCACTTCTCTGTAAGGCGTGACCAACTCGTCTGCGGCAGCCTGGCGGGTTGCACGTTCGCTTTCCCTGGATCCGCTGACGAGCAGGGAGTGGGTGAGGATGGCCACCAGCAGCCCACCTGCATTCGGTGCGGGATAGAGCATTGCGCCTGTTGCACCAGGCGGCTCATCGGCCAGCATGCCGCTCCACGCAAGGGGCGGGCCGGAGGGCCAACGGAGCTCCATGGGCGGACCATCCTGAGCCATGGCCTGCTGCAAACAGCAGGCCATGAGAAGGAAAGCCAGGCGCTTCATTGACGAAGGGCTTCTTGATCGCGTCTTTGGCTTCTTCGAGGGTGGCGAAATACGCGTTGGTCAAGCCTGGGTACTTTGGTGGTTCATCCCATGTGCCAGTGGCGCTGCGATCGAGACGAACCATCTCGTACCACTGCAGCTTGTGCGTGGCGAGATCCACGATGTAGGCATTGGCTTCGAAGGTGGCCCGGGGCGCACCGGTGGGGATGTAGGCCGAGTAATTGCGCACCGCCCCCAGCCTGCGGTGATCGATCACCAGGAGTCGATCCACCTTGGCCGAGGTCTTGATCGAGGAAAAGTCCTTTTGCGAGAAGCCGTCTTCGACGGTCGTCCGCTTGGGCAGGTCGTCGACCTTGACGGGATCGGCGATCACCACGACGGTCTGTCCTTGAGCCCGCAGCATGGCCGCCACTTCTTCCTTCAGGGAGTCGAGGTCGTTGGTGGGCCACTTCTGCACGGTGTCGGTCAACGAGCGATTCACCATGGACGCCGTGGCCAGGCACAGCAGGCAGTCGGCACCGGGAAAGAAGGTGTCCGGCTTGGGCACGGCCGTCATGGCCACGCCGATGGTGCCCTGGCCTGTCGTGAAGTAGTCCTTGGGCAGATTGACAAAGGATTGTTGGGGTCCCGCGCAAGCCGCGAGCAAGGCCACGAGGCCGAGCAGCAGCCACGCGCGAATTGACGACACCAGATACATGGATTCCTCCCTATTGCAGTTGACTGGAGACGCGCTTCCTTTGAGAGCGACGTCGCCTGCGGCCGACCTTCGGGTCTGGGCAGGCGCTGCAAGTGTATCTGCGTGTAACGCGCTGTCGAGGCTGGTTTTCCCTCAGACCCCGAGGTACTGCTCCAGCAATTCCGGCTGGGCGTGCAGTTGTTCCGACGTGCCTTCGAACACCACTTCACCCTTGACCAGGATCACGTTTCGATCGGTGATCTGGGTGACGTGTTTCCAGTTCTTGTCGACGATGATGCTGCTGATGCCGCTTTCGCGGATGAGGCCGCAGATGCGCCAGATCTCGCGCGCGATCAGGGGGGCCAGGCCCTCTGTGGCTTCGTCGAGGATCAGCAGGTCGGGGTTGGTCATGAGGGCTCTGCCGATGGTGAGCATCTGTTGCTCGCCGCCGCTGAGCTGCTGGCCGCCGTGGCCCAGCCGTTCGGCCAGGCGCGGGAAGGTCTCGAGCACGCGCTCGTAGGTCCAGTCGCGCTGGCCTTGCGTGCCGGCGCGGGCCGACATCGTCAGGTTCTCTTTCACGCTCAGGTTGCCGAAGATGCCGCGACCCTCGGGCACATAGGCCACGCCCTGGCGCGCGATCTCGAAGGTGGGCGCGCCGGTCATGTCGCGACCCTTCACATGCACCTTGCCGCCGCTGGGCTTGACGATGCCCATGAGCGACTTGAGCAGCGTGGTCTTGCCCATGCCGTTGCGGCCCATCAGCCCGATCGTCTGGCCCTTGCCGACGGTGAAGTCCACGCCGCGCAGGATGTGGCTGGCGCCGTAGTGGGTATGCAGACCCAGGGCTTGAATCAGTGCGCTCATGCGTGCTCCTCGCCAAGGTAGGCCGCCTGTACACCCGCGTCGCTGCGGATCTCGGCCGGCGTGCCGCTGGCGATCACCTGGCCGTTGACCATCACGGTGAGCCGGTCGGCCAGGGTGAACACGGCGTCCATGTCGTGTTCCACAAGCATCATGGCGTGGTCCTTCTTGATCTTCTGAAGCAGCGCCACCATGCTCTCCGCCTCCGCCTGGCCCATGCCGGCCAGGGGCTCGTCGAGCAGCAGCACGGTCGGCTCGGTGGCCAGCGTCATGGCGATTTCCAGCTGGCGCTGCTCGCCATGGCTGGTGGTGCCCGCCACGGTGTTCGCGCGAGCCGTCAGCCCCGCGAGTTCGATGGCGCGCTCGCAGCGACGATTGACCTCGGTCATCGCACTGGCGGAGGTGAACCAGCGCAGCGGGTTCCAGGGACTGTGCCGCTCGCGCGACTGCGCGGCCAGGCGCACGTTGTCCCACACCGTGAAGGGCAGGAAGATGTTGGTCTTCTGGTAGCTGCGGCCCAAGCCGAGCCGCGAGATGCGTTCGGGGCTGAGGCCTGCGGTCTCGGTGCCGTTGAGTGTGACGAGCCCGGAAGTCGGCGGGAGATCGCCCGAGAGCAGGTTGGTCAGAGTGGACTTGCCGGCCCCGTTGGGACCGATCACCGCATGGATGCGATCGCGGAAGAGGTCCACGGAAACGTCGTTCACGGCGGCGAGACCGCCGAAGCGCTTGGTGAGGTTCTTCGCAGACAGCAGGAGTTCGTTCATGACCCACCCCGCTTCTTCGAGAGTTGCTCCACGATGCCCAGCAGGCCGCGCGGCGCGAACACCACCACCAGCACGATGAAGCTGCCCATGAGCAGTTGCCAGTGCTTGGTGAGGTCCTTGAAGAAATGCATCACATACTCGAACGCAAAGGCGCCCACGATGGCGCCGGCGAAGTTGCCCATGCCGCCAAGGATGACCATCATGATGGCGTGTGCGCTCATGTGGAAACCCATGAGTTCGGGGTTCACGAAGCCGGTCTGGGCAGCCCACAGGTAGCCCGCCACGCCGGCCAGCGCGCCCGCCAGCGTGAAGGCCGCGAGCTTGTAGGCGAAGGTGCCGTAGCCGACGGCGCGCATGCGATGTTCGTTCACCCGAATGCCGGCGAGCACGCGGCCGAATGGCGAGAACAGCAGGCGGCGCAGAAAGGCGTAGACCAGCACAAGCACCAGGAGCGTGAAGTAGTAGAACGTGGTCTTGTTCTCCAGGTCGATGCCGGTCCAGCCCATCAGAGTGGCTTCGGGACGGAAGTTCACATAGACGCCGTCAGACCCCCCCAGCGCCTTGTTGTCGAAGAACAGGAAGAACACCATCTGCGCAAAGGCCATGGTGACCATGATGAAGTAGATGCCCCGCGTGCGCACCACGAAGAAACCGATGATCAGTGCCGCCAGGCCTGCACCCAGCACGGAGACGGGCAGGGACCACCACAGACTGATCGGGGTATCGGCCGGTGTGAGGAAGGCGAGGGCGTAGCCGGCAAGGCCGAAGTACGCGGCATGGCCGAGCGAGACCAATCCGGTCACGCCTTGCAGCAGATCCAGGCTCATCGCGAAGATGGCCAGGATCATCATCTGCGAGAGCATCTGCAGGTAGAAGTCGACGCCGGTCAACGGCATGAGCGGAAAGGCGGCGAGGGCGATGGCGCCCAGCAGCAGGATCACCTGCATGCTGCGCGGCAGTTTTTCCAACTGGGCTTTGGGCGAACTCATTGTTTGAACAGCCCTTCGGGCTTGTAAAGCAGCACGACGGCCATGAGCATGTACACGGCCATGCCGGCGATCTGGGGCACCAGCACCTTGCCGAAGGTGTCGACCAGGCCCACCAGCAGCGCGGCCACGAGCGCACCGCGCACCGAGCCGATGCCGCCGATGACGACCACCACGAAGCACATGATCAGCACCGAGCTGCCCATGCCGGGGTACACGCTGGAGACGGGCGAGGCGATCATGCCGGCGATGGCGGCCAGCGCCACGCCCAACGCAAACACCACGCCGTGAATGAGACGGATGTTGATGCCCAGTGATTCGGTCATCTCGCGGTTGAAGGCACCTGCACGGATCTTCATGCCCAGGCGGGTCTTCGAGATCAGCAGGTACAGGCCGAGCGCAAGGGCAATGCACACGCCGGACATGACCAGCCGGTAGACGGGATACGACAGGTTGTCGGTGAGCGGGATCGACCAGTTCAGCATCTCGGGGACCTGCACCGAGTGCACGTCGTCACCCCAGAGGATGGAGCGCACCTCCTCGAAGATGTAGATCAGGCCAAAGGTGAGCAGCACCTGGTCCAGGTGGTCGCGGTGGTAGAAGTGGCGGAACAGCAGCCATTCAAGCAGCCAGCCGAACACCACGGCCAGGACGGCGCCGAGCACGATGGCGAGCACCAGGCTGTTGAGCTGGCCCACCAGGAACCAGGCCAGGTAGGCGCCCAGCATGTAGAAGCTGCCGTGCGCCAGGTTGACCACGCCCATGATGCCGAAGATCAGCGTGAGCCCGGCGGCCAGCATGAACAGCAGCAGGCCGTATTGCAGGCTGTTGAGCAACTGGATCAGGAGATTGGCGAAATCCATGAAGCGGGACGGTGAGGATCGGACAAACGGGGCGAGCAAAAACCAGACCAGCGCCTGTGGGCGCCGGTCTGCGGAGGCATGAGCAAGAGGGAAGTGCGGGTGGTCAGCCCATGCGGCAGCCAGCGGCGGAATCGGCCACGGCCTTCTGCGCAACGCCGATCACCTTGTTTTCCTTGTTCTCGACCTTGCGCATGTAGATGTCCTGGATCGGGTTGTGGGCCTTGCTCATGGTCCACTTGCCGCGCGGGCTGTCGATCACGGCGCCTTCCATGGCGGCGTAGAGCGCCTTCTTGTTGTTGAGGTCGCCCTTGACGGCGTTGGCGCCCTTGATCAGCAGCAGGCCGGTGTCGTAGCCCTGCACGGCGTACACGTCGGGTTGCAGGCGGAAGGCCTTGGCGTAGTCCAGGCGGAATTGCTTGTCGCGCGGCGTGTTCAGTGAATCGCCGTAGTGCATGGTGGTCAGCACGCCGTTGGCGGCCGGGCCGGCGGCCTCGAGCGTGCCCTCGGTCAGGAAGCCCGAGCCGTACAGCTGGATGGACTTGTTCAGGCCGGCTGCGGCGAAGTCGCTCATGAACTTGGCTGCACCGCCACCTGCAAAGAAGCAGGCCACGGCATCGGGCTTGAGCGAGGCGATCTCGGTCAGCAGCGCCTGGAATTCCACGTTGGGGAACGGCAGACCCAGCTTCTTCATGATGGTGCCGCCCGCCGCGGTGTAGCTTTGCTCGAAGCCTTCAAAGGCCTCGTCGCCAGCGGCGTAGTTCCAGGTGATCCACACGGCCTTCTTGTGGCCATTGGCCACCATGGCCTTGCCCAGCGCCAGCGTGGGCTGCGAATTGGTGAACGAGGTGCGGAACACGTTGGGAGCGCACTGGGCGCGCGTGGCAATGTGCACGCCGGCATTGGGAATCAGGTTGAGCACGCCCGTGTCGCGAGCGACCTTGTGGATGCCCATCTGGACACCCGAGTGCACCGTGCCCACCAGCACGTCGACCTTGTCGCGTTGCACCAGGCGGGTGGCGTTTTCGATGCCTTTGGCAGGGTTGGATTCGTCATCGACCTTGAAGAACTCGATCTCGCGGCCGCCGAGCTTGCCGCCTTGTTCGTTCACGGCCAGACGGAAGCCGTTCTCGATCGCCACGCCGAGCTGGGCAAACGTGCCGGTGTAGGGAAGCATGAACCCCACCCGGACCTTGTCCGATTGCGCGCGCACGATCTGAGGCAGCAACAGGCCTGTGGATGCGGCGCCGATCACAGCGGCGCTGCGGGTCAGGACGAGTCGGCGGGTGGTCATGGTGTGTTCTCCTGTGGGTGGTTTGCCGGGATGCGATTCACTGTAGTCGGCGGGGTGTGGCTTGGCGATCCTGAATTACCCGTACTTTAGGTCTGAACAATTCAGTATTGAAATTTGATGGAGAAATCGCCACGGCATGAGCAATAGTGCATCTTGTTGACGTGCAATATATTGCATGCATTGGCTGTTGCAACGCGGGAAAACCCTTGCTTCGGGTTGTTGGTTGCTCGGTCAAGGGTAAGTGGTCATACCAATGAATGTTTGATTGATCGGGCATATGATTTCCCGAACCCAAACGATGGAGACCCTCCCACCATGCTCAACCGCCGACACGTTCTCTCCCTCGCCGCGCTGGCGCCATTTGCTTCTCAGGTCGCCGCGCAGGATAACTGGCCCCAACGCCCGATCCGGATCATCAACCCCGGTGCGCCGGGTGGCACCAACGACGTGCTCTCGCGCTACGTGACCGAGCCCTTGAGCAAGATTCTCGGCCAGCCCGTCATCATCGAGGCGAAGGCGGGTGCTGGCGGTGCCATCGGAACGCAGTTCGTGGCGCAGCAGCCCGCGGACGGCTACACCATCCTCACGCACCACAACGGCTTCGTGACCACGCCGCTGGTGCGCAACAACGCGGGTTACGAATTCAAGGACCTGGTGCCGGTGTCCCTGCAGGGCACCTCGCCGTTGTTGCTCATGGCGCACCCGTCGATGCCCGCGACGCTCGCCGAATTCGTGAACTTCGCGCGGGCCAACCCCGGCAAGCTCGAATGGGGCACCGCCGCGCTGGGTGGCGTAGGCCACCTCGCCACCGAGGTGCTTCATGACATGGCCGGCATCAAGGACATGGTGCGAATCGCCTTCTCGGGATCGGCGCCCGCCATCCAGGGTCTCCTGAGCGGACAGGTGAAGTACCTGATGTCCACGCCATCGTCGTCGACCGCAGGCCTTGTCAAAGAAGGGCGCCTGCGCTACCTGGGCTTGTCGTATCCCACACGCACAGCGTCCATGCCCGACTTGCCGAGCATCGCCGAGGTGGTGCCGGGGTTCTCGGCCGACGTCTGGTTCGGTTTCCTGGCGCGCGCGGGAACGCCGACGCCGATTCTGGACAAATTGGCGGCAGCGATGTCCACCGTGCTCGCGCAGCCGGAGGTCGTGGCGCAATACCACTCGGTCAATGTGCAGGCCAGAGGCGGGCGAAACGAGTTGGGCGAGATCCTGAAGCGGGAGAACGCGCTCTGGGGCAAGGTGGTGAAGGAAAAGAACATCCGCCTGGAATGAGGCTGGGCGCGCCCGCGCGATACTTGGCGCATGCGCGACTTTTTGTCCAGACACCGAATCGCCTTTGCCATGGCCGGCGCGGCGATCGTCACCCTCTTGGCCGTGCTGGCGGCCATGAACCTGTCCACCGGCGAGTCCCACATCGAGCGGCGCCTGGAGCGCCTCTATGCCGTGGAGGATCCGCGCTTCCGCCAGGAGCTCGGCGTGCTGCTCGGCCCGCCGTTCGTCGATGGCAACCGCGTGCGTGTGCTTCGCAACGGCGATGAGATATTCCCGGCGATGCTGGCCGCCATCCGCAGCGCGCGCCAGACCATCACCTTCGAGTCCTATATCTATTGGGCGGGTGACATCGGCCGGGAGTTCGCCAACGCGCTTTCCGAGCGTGCAAGGGCTGGCGTGCGAACCCACGTCCTGCTGGACTGGATCGGCAGCAGCAAGATGGACGAGGACATCATCGCTTCCATGGAAGCCGCCGGGGTGGAGGTGCACAAGTTCCATCCGCCCCACTGGTACCACCTCAAGCGCATGAACAACCGCACCCACCGCAAGCTGCTGGTGGTCGACGGCCAACTGGCTTTCACTGGCGGCGTGGGCATCGCGCCGGAGTGGACCGGAAATGCCCAGGATCCGGCGCATTGGCGTGATACTCATTTTCAGGTGGAGGGCCCGGTCGTGGCCCAGATGCAGGCCGTCTTCCTCGACAACTGGATGAAGGTCAAGGGCGAGGTACTGCACGGTGCCCCCTATTTCGCAGAGCTGGGGACGGTGGGTGGGAGCGCTGCCCAGATGTTCAGCAGTTCTCCCACCGGCGGCGCCGAAAGCATGCAGCTCATGTACCTGATGTCCATCACGTCGGCCGCGCGCACCATCGATCTCTCTGCGTCGTACTTCGTCCCCGATGAACTGATGCAGCGTGCGCTGGTGGAGGCCATGAAACGCGGCGTCAAGCTGCGCATCGTGGTGCCTGGCGAACACATCGATGCCGATACGGTGCGCCTGGCCTCCCGTGCCCAATGGGGGCCCTTGCTGGAAGCGGGCGCCGTGATCGCGGAGTACGCGCCCACCATGTACCACTGCAAGGTGATGATCGTCGACAACCTGCTGGTGTCCGTGGGCTCCACCAACTTCGACAACCGTTCCTTCCGCCTCAACGACGAAGCCACCCTGAATGTCCTGGACGCCGACTTCGCCCGGGAACAGACGGCCATTTTCGAGGCCGACCTGGCTCAATCACGTCCGATCAGCCATCAGGAGTGGCTGAACCGCCCGCTCCGGGAGCGGCTGGCGGAAAGGCTGGCCTCTCTGATTGACTCACAACTGTAGATGGCGGGCATGCAGATTTGCAGGCGGCTTCAGGTGGCCTGCCCGGAGGGACTCGAACCCCCGACCTGCTGCTTAGAAGGCAGCTGCTCTATCCAGTTGAGCTACGGGCAGAAAGGGTGGCCGCGATACGAAAAAGGCCCACACTGTGGGCCTTTTCGTTCTTTGATGAATGGTCGGAGCGGCGGGATTCGAACTCGCGACCCTCTGCTCCCAAAGCAGATGCGCTACCAGGCTGCGCTACGCTCCGACTAAGCGGTGGATTGTACCTGTTGCCAGACACCCCATCGCCAACCTCATCGTTTTTCGTATTGCGTCTTGCCAAACAGCACGTCGCGCGACTTGTCGTCCGTCAGCGGCTTGCGGGCGTCGGCCAGCACGGTCACGGCGCGTTGCACAGCCGGTCGCGCGGCGATGGAGTCGAACCAGACTTTCAGTCGCGGATGGTCGGCCCAGTCGATGCCCTGGTTCTGCCAGCTGCGCAGCCAGGGAAAGATGGCGATGTCGGCCACGCTGTACTCGTCACCCGCGATGAACTGGTGCGACTCGAGCTGGCGGTCCATCACGCCATACAGGCGCCGGGCTTCATTGGTGTAGCGGTTGACGGCGTATTCGATCTTTTCAGGCGCGTAGAGGCGAAAGTGATGCGCCTGGCCCAGCATGGGACCCACGCCGCCCATCTGGAACATCAGCCACTCCAACACCTTCCATTTCGCGCGGTCCGACGTCGGCAGGAACCGGCCGGTCTTGGCCGCGAGGTAGAGCAGGATCGCGCCCGACTCGAACAGGCTGATGGGCTGGCCGTCGGGACCCTGTGGATCCACCAGTGCCGGAATCTTGTTGTTGGGGCTGATCCTCAGGAATTCGGGCGCAAACTGGTCGCCCTGGCCAATGTTGATGGCGTGAACACGCCAGTCGCGCCCCAGTCGCAGGCCGCACTCCTCCAGCATGATGTGCACCTTGTGTCCGTTGGGCGTCGGCCAGGAGTAAACGTCGATCATGAAGGCGTGCCTTTCTGCTTATTTGACGGGAGGGTGGTTGGTTATGCTTGGCGAAATTCACTCTACGGGAAAACGCAAGTCCATGTTCGAGCGCCTGGGAAAAAAGCTGGGAAACCTGTTGGGGTCTTCAGAACCGTCGGGTCCGCTGGCTCAATGGGCCAGTTCCCGAGGACTGGCTTTCAAACCCATGTTCGGTGGCGCTTACACCATGGTGGGGCATTGGCAGAGTCGGGAGCTGCGTGTCGAATGCGGCGCACCCTCGCGGTCCTATCTGCAGGGCATGGAACTGATGGGGCGCGCGGACCTGGGTCTGGCCCTTCCCAGCAGCGTGGTGGTGATGAACCGCTCGCTCAAGCGCGCACTGGAGCAACAAGCCACGGCGCTGTACGCCAGCTACACCGATAACTTGCAAACGAGTGCGGCGATGCTTCCTGAGGAAATCCGGTGGCTGGCCATGTACCGCGACGCGGGGTGGGCCGGGCCCGACGAAGCCTTCTGGGAGCGGTACGCCGTGCTCACCGACTCGACGGAGACCGCCAGGGCCTGGATTGATGCAAGCGCCCAGGAAGGGCTCATGACCTGGCCGGGTGATGCCGTCTCGGCGGCCACGCCGGTGCTGTTCATGTTGCTGCGTGGCAAGACCTACTTGCGCTTGCAGATCGACCACACGCGCGACACGGCCACCGCCATGCATGCGCTGGATCTCCTTCTTCACCTGAGCGACCAGGCCTGCGCGCTGCCACCATCCTGACGGCGTTCAGGCGGTCGTCAGAAGCCGCGTGTGACGGGCATCTCCACGTCGGTCTTCACCGTCATGTGGCGGGCCAGTTCCAGTTTGGCAATCGATTGGCGGTGCACTTCATCGGGACCATCGGCCAAGCGCAAGGTGCGCTGGCTGGCGTACGCGTAGGCCAGCGGGAAATCGCCGCTCACGCCGCCGCCTCCGTGCGCCTGGATGGCCATGTCGATGACGTCGCAAGCCATGTTGGGCGCCACCACCTTGATCATGGCGATCTCGGCTTTCGCGACCTTGTTGCCCACGGTGTCCATCATGTACGCCGCCTTGAGGGTCAGCAGGCGCGCCATCTCGATGCGGCAGCGCGCATCGGCGATGCGTTCGTGCCACACCGACTGCGCCGACACGGGTTTGCCGAATGCGACGCGGCTGTTGAGCCGCTGGCACATGAGCTCCATGGCGCGCTCGGCCGCGCCGATGGAGCGCATGCAGTGGTGGATGCGGCCCGGGCCGAGGCGGC
>VFQP010002987.1_pt1 | contig 17945 bp, 15 predicted proteins | sample 3512351 | NCBI WGS metagenome assembly VFQP01 (sample SAMN10412372, study PRJNA504923) | tailings metagenome | isolation source: Relicate 1 Philex TSF1 revegetated site | place: Philippines: Tuba, Benguet | collected 2017-08-29
GAGATCCACCGCCATGAACGAACACGCTGCGCCACGGGTCCTGGTGGTGGAAGACGAGGAAGACATCGCCTACATCCTGCGCTTCATGTTCGAGCGTGAGGGCTTCACCGTCGATCACGCCGCCGACGGTCGCCAGGCGCTGGCGCGGCTGGACCAGGACCCGCCGCACGGCGTGGTCCTGGACATCATGCTGCCCTATCACGACGGCATCGAGATCGTGGAGCGCCTGCGCGCGGTGCCCGCGTGGCGCAGCGTGCCGGTGCTGATGCTCACCGCCAAGGCGCGCGAAGTGGACATCGTGCGCGCGCTGGATCTGGGCGCCGACGATTACGTCACCAAGCCCTTCCAGCCCGACGAAGTCGTGGCGCGCATGCGGCGGCTGCTGCGGAGGGCCGCGTGATCGCGGGCCGTCTCGGCGCGGCGGCGCTGGTGGCGATACTGGCCATGCCGGCATGGGCGCAGGACGATGCGGCCCTGCGCGCGCGCCAGGCCAGGGCCTATGTCGCTGCGGAACTGCAGCTGCGCGCGCGTCTCGCGCAGGCGCCCGACGACGACGAGGCGCGCTTCCAGCTCGCGCGGGTGCTGGCCTGGCAGCAGCGCGCGGACGCGGCGGTGCCCCTGTATGCCGCCCTGCTGGAACGCGCGCCGGACAATGCCGACTATCTGTTCGGTCTGGCCCAGGCGCAGCTGTGGTCGGGTGATCGCGCCGCCGCCCAGGGCACGGTGGACCGGCTCGAGGTCGTGGCACCGGCGTATCCGGAGCTGGCCGCGCTGCGTGACCAGATCGCGGCGGCGTCGCTCCCTGCACGCGGGCGGGACGAGGTGCGGCCGGCGGCGCCCGCCTATCGCGAGGCGGGCCTGAGCATGCGGCACGACTGGCTCACCCAGGGCCTGGACCCGTGGCGCGCTGCGCGGTTCGAGGTCAACGGGCGCACCGCCGAGGGCCGCGGCTGGTATGTCGCAGGCGCGCAGGAGCGCCGCTTCGGTCTGGTCGACAGCGGCGTCGAGGCCGGCGTGGCGGTGCCGCTGACACCGCGCTGGACGCTGCAGGTCGACGGCGGCGGCTGGCCGGGATCGGAGTTCCAGCCGCGCTGGTTCGGCGACGTGCGCGCACAGCACGCGTTCGACCGCGGCACCGTGCTCGGCGTCAGCCTGCGTCGCACGCGCTATCCCGAGGTGACCGTGGACCGGCTCGCGCTGGGCGTCGAGCAGTACTGGGGCGCGTGGCGGTTCGGCTACACCTTCAACCGCACCGACGTGGCCGGCAACCGCGTCAGCGGACACGACCTCGCGTTCGACCGCTACTACCGCGAGCGCGATTCGATCGGCCTGCGCCTGACCTCGGGCAGCGAGGATGCGCTGCAGGGCACGGACATCGTCGCCAGCGCGGTGCGCGCGGCCGCCGTGCAGGGCCGCCACGGCGTCGCCGGTGACTGGTCGGTGCAGTGGGCGGCCGGCTACGTGCGCCAGGGCGCGTTCTACGACCGGCGCTGGGTGCAGCTGGGCCTGCGGCGGGCGTTCTAGCGCGTGTCGACGTGGTGGGCCATCGCGCTGGGCGATCCGGTGCTGCGCTGGGCGCTCTACGTGATCGCTGCGCTGGCGGTGGTCACGCTGGCGACCATGGTGCAGGTGCTGGTGCTGTCGGAACTCGGTGCACGCCGCCTGCAGCGACGCGAGGCGTTCGAGGCGCTCTGGCGTCCGCGTCTGGCGGAAACCACCCTGCACGATCAGGCGGCGCCGTGGCCGGCGCCGCGCAGCAGCGAGCAGCTCTGGTTCCTGCTGCTGTGGTGTCGCACCCAGCGCAAGGTGCGCGGCCGGGCGCATGCACGCCTCAACCGTCTGCTGATCGACTACCGCCTGCACCACACCGCGGTCGATCTGCTGCAGCGGCGTCAGATCCACCTGCGGCTGGCGGCGCTCGCGGTCCTGCGGCAGGTCGGCGGGCCGGAGTCCTGGGCGGGCGTGGAGCGCTTCGTGTCGCATCGCAATCCGTTTCTGGCGCTCGCGGCGGCCGAAGTGCTGGTCACGCTGGATCCGCATCGCGCCATGGCCGAGGTGCTGCCGGCGATGGCGCGGCGCCGCGACTGGACGCCCCAGCGTGTGGCCGCGCTGTGCCAGCTCGCCGGACGCACCGCCGTGTCGCCGCCGCTGCTGGCCGTGCTGCGCGCCGCCGGACCGGAACAGGCGCCGCGCCTGGCGGTGCTGGCGCAGTGGGGCGATCCGGCGCTGATGGCCGGCTGGGCCCGCGAGGTCCTGGCCGATCCGCGCGATGCGCGGCTGCGTCAGGCAGGCGTGCAGGTGCTCGGGGATCTGCGCGACGCGGACGACCGCCCGCGCATGCTGGCGGCGACCCTCGATCCGGACCCGGACGTGCGCCTGGCCGCGCTCAAGGCGCTGCGCAAGCAGGCCGAGCCGGCCGACGCCGCGACGCTGCACACGCTGCTCTGCGACACCAGCTGGGCCGTGCGCCAGGAGGCCGCCGACGCGATCGTCGCGCAGCCGGGTCTCGACCGCGCGGCACTGGACGACATGCTCGAACAGGTGGACGACCGGTACGGCCGGGATGCGCTGCGCCGCGCGATCGAGGAGCGGCACCCGTGAACATCGACTGGCTCTGGTGGCTGCAGGTCTTCTTCATCGGCTACTTCCTCGCGCTCAACGGCGGCTATCTGGCGCTGAACCTGCTGTCGATGGTCAGTCTGCGCGGCTACATGCGCCAGCGCAGCGCGCTGGGCGACGAGGCGCCGTATCTGGGCGTCGAGCCGCCGATCTCGCTGCTGGTACCCGGCTACAACGAGGAAGCCACCATCCGCACCTCGGTGCGTTCGATGCTGCAGCTGCAGTACCCGGATTTCGAACTGGTGGTGATCAACGACGGCTCCAGCGACCGCACCCTCGAGGTGCTGCGCGAGGAGTTCGACCTGGTGCTGCACGCCCAGCCCACGCGTCGCACCCTGGACCACAAGCCCATCCGCGGCGTGTACCGGTCCCGGCGCTACGCCAACCTGCGGGTGATCGACAAGGAGAACGGCGGCAAGGCCGATGCGCTCAATGCCGGGATCAACGCCGCGCGGCACTCGCTGTTCTGCGCGGTCGACGCCGATTCCATCCTGCAGCGCGACAGCCTGCTGCGGGTGGTGCAACCGTTCCTCGAGGACGAGCGCACCGTGGCCGCCGGCGGCACAGTGCGCCTGGCCAACGGTTCGGAGGTGCGTGGCGGGTTTCTGGTGCGCGCCGGGCTGCCGGCCAACTGGGTAGCGCGGTTCCAGATCGTCGAATACCTGCGCGCGTTCCTGCTCGGCCGGCTGGGCTGGTCGCCGCTCAATGCGGTGCTGATCATTTCCGGCGCCTTCGGCCTGTTCAACCGCGAGCGGGTGCTGGCGGTGGGCGGCTACAGCACCCGCACCGTGGGCGAGGACATGGAACTGGTGGTGCGCCTGCACCGTTGGCACCGCGAGCGGCGCATTCCCTATCGCATCCGCTACCTGCCCGATCCGATCTGCTGGACCGAGGCGCCCGAGGACCTCGGCACCCTGGGCCGCCAGCGCAGCCGCTGGCAACGGGGTCTGGCCGAAAGCCTGACCCGCCACGCCCCGCTGGCGCTGAGCCCGCGTGCGGGCGCCGCCGGCCTGCTGGCCTGGCCGTTCATGACCCTGTTCGAACTGGTGGGGCCGCTGATCGAACTGGCCGGCTATGTGGTGATGATCGGCGGCTTCGCCCTCGGCTTGATTTCCCCTGCGGCGCTGGTGGTGTTCCTGCTGGTCGCCATCGGCATGGGCATCCTGCTGTCGGTCAACGGCCTGCTGCTGGAAACCCTGTCGTTCCGCGTCTACGCGCGCAAACGCGACATGCTGCTGATGTTCGCGATGGCCGTGCTCGAGAACCTCGGCTACCGCCAGCTCAACACCCTGTGGCGCTGCCGGGGCATGTGGCAGTGGTTCTCCCGGCGCAAGCACAACTGGGGCGTGATGCGGCGCAGCGGCACCTGGGGCCAGTGACGGCCGACGACGTGGTCGCTCGCGCGGGCCCGGGACTAGGGTCGCCCCGAGTGTTCCGGTGGCCACCGGGCGGCTACGGTCCGTGCTGACATCCCCGCGAACGGATTCACCATGCTCACCATCGCCGACACCGGACGCACCCATGCCGTCGCGCAGCACACCGCGCCGCCGCCTCCGCCGCCGGTGGCGAACGATTACCGGGCCGGCACCCACGGCCTGAGCGACAGCCTCCGCGGCACCGCGCCGGATGCGCGCGATCCGCTGTTCGCGATGATGGCCAACGGCGCCTATGCGCCCGACAGCCCGGAATACCGTCAGGCCCTGCAGGACGCCGGCTGGACGGCGCTCACCCCGCACGCCGACGGGGTCAGCCTGACCGATGTCCACGGCAACCGCATTCCGATCGATCCCCAGCTGCTCACCGACGACCGCTCCGGCTTCCATGCCGAGATCTACCAGCACGAGGACGGCGGTTACGTGGTCGCCTACCGCGGCTCGGAGATCGGCGGCGATCCCAGCCAGTACATGGACTGGGTGAACAACGGCCAGCAGGGCCTGGGCATGGACGCCTCGCAGTACAGCAGCGCGATCGAACTCGCCAAGCGCGCCGAGCACGTCTTCGGCGACGGCAACGTGGCCGTGACCGGGCACTCGCTCGGCGGCGGTCTGGCCTCGGCCGCGGCGCTGGCCACCGGCGCCTCGGCGGTCACCTTCAACGCCTCGGGCCTGAGCAACAACACGCTCGAGCGCCTGGGCTTCAACCCCAATGCGGTGCGCGAGAGCGCGGCCGAGAGCGGTCAGATCCGCCGCTACGCGATCAACGGCGACCAGCTCACCGCCGCGCAGGAAGACGTGCCGCTGCTACCCATCGTCGGCTCGCCGCCGGATGCCGTCGGCCATGCGCTGCGCATCGATCCGCCGCCGGGCACCGGCTTCGCCGGCCTGCACGGCGGCGGCGGACCGAATGCCGTGTACGTCGAGGCCTTCAACCACGCCACGCCCACCGACCCGTCGCTCGGTCCCAGTGGCGGGCAGCTGCTCGGCGGCCATGTCGATGCCGGCATCGATGCCGCCGGCAACGCCCTCGCCCAGGGCATGGACGCGCTGGGCGACCAGCTGCGCAGCGGCCCGGTCACCACGCCGCAGAGCTGGGTGGTCGGCAGCCTGCTCAACGGCGCCAGCGTCGTGGTCGACCGCGGCAGCGACGTGGTCGGCGATGTCGTCGGCACCACCACGGCCGTGGCCGGCGACACCGTGGCGGCCGGTGTGCAGGCCTACGGGGATCTGCAGTTCAACACCCTGGCCTCGGGCATCCGCGAGGCGGTGGATCTGGGCGGCGATGTCGTCGGGACCCTCTCCGAGCTGAGAGCGGAGGCAGGCGCGGCCTGGGCCGAAGCGCGTGACGGCCGGCCCGTGGCGGCGGGCTTCGGCCTCGTCGGCAGCGTGGCCGATGCCACCGTCGATACCGTGGGCGACGTGCTCGACGGCGCCGTGAGCCTGGTCGGCAACAGCGCGCAGAACACCGCCAATGCCACCGGCGGCTTCGTGCGTGACCTCGGCCGCATCAGCGGGCTCGAGACGCCGGCCAACGCCGTCGCCGGTGTGGTCGAAGGCGCCGGCAGCGCCGTCAACCGCGTCGCCGACGGCCTGGGCAGCGTGGTCGACGTGGCCGCCGATCGTCTGGGCGATGGTCTGGAGGCTGCGGCCGGTTTCGTGGGTGATGTCGGACAGGGCGTGAGCGACTTCGCCGGCAATGTGGCCCAGGGCGCCGCGGACGGCGCGCGCAACCTCGGCCGCGGCATCGCCGACGGTGCGGGCCGTGCGCTCGACGCGCTGAACCCGTTCAACTGAGGCCGCGCATGCCGGGTCCGGACTGCACGTACCGGATGGCGCGCCGGCACACTGCCGCCGGCCCGGCTACGGCCGTTTTAACGCGCGCTGCGGCATGCTGCGCCGCATGACCCGCCGATTCCCGCTTCCGCACCTGTCGCTGGTCGCGCTGCTGCTGGCCGCCTCCGGTTGTACGCAAGGACACGACGCCATGACCGCGAACGCACGCACGTTCGACAATCCCGCCCAGGCCCAGTTCGTCACCGCGCTGCGCGCCGGCGATGCCACGCTCGCCCGCGAACTGCTGGCCGCCGGTGCCAATCCCGACGCCACCGCCGAAGACGGCACACCGGCGCTGAACTGGCTGATCCGTCAGGGCGATCGCGACGCGGTGCGCCTGCTGCTCGATCTCGGCGCCGATCCGGCGCGCGGCGACGCCAAGGGCCGCACGGCGCTGCACGAAGCGGCGATGTCGAAGGACCCCGACTGGATCGACCTGCTGCTCGAACGCGGCGTGCCGGTCGACCTGCCCAATACCCGCAACGGCCAGACCGCGCTGTTCGATGCCCTGCGCGCGCGTGAGCCCGACAACATCGACCGTCTGCTCGCCGCCGGCGCCCGGCTCGACGTGCGCGATGCGGGCGGCACCACGCCGCTGCACCAGGCCGCGCTGGTCAACGACATTCCCTCGGTGAAGCGGTTCATGGACGCGGGCGCCGACCCGCGCGCCGTCGACGACACCGGCGCCACCGTCGCCAGCTACCTCTACGACGGCGACCCGGCATTGCTGGCCGCGCCGGTGCGACGGGACTACGACTGGATCCGCGAGCGCCTGGACACCGCGCCCGCACACTGACATCGGCATCGCCCGGTCACGCGCCGGGTTCGCACACGCACCGGGCACCCGCCATGGCCGAGCCGCTCATCCTCTGGACCTACGACTGGGTGCCACCGGGGCCGCGCGGCTTCGTGCGCGATCTGCGCCTGCGCTGGGCCGCCGAGGAGGCGGGTCTGGCCTACCGCGTGTGCACCGTGCCGTTCGACGGCCGCCACGCCAACCATCTCGATCGTCAGCCGTTCGGCCAGGTGCCGTACCTCACCGACGGCGAGATCCGGCTGTTCGAAAGCGGCGCCTGTCTGCTGCATCTCGCCGGCAAGAGCGAGGCCTTGATGCCGCGCGATCCCGCCGGCGCGGCCGACACGCTGCAGTGGGTGATCGCCGCGCTCAATACCATCGAGATGGTCACCGTCCCCTGGTGGTTCTCCACCGTGTCGGGTCATGCCGACACGCCGCTCACCGGCTGGATGGACACGCGCCTCGGCCAGCTCGAAACCGTGCTCGCGACACGCGACTGGCTCGCCGCCGGGCGCTTCACCGTCGCCGATCTGCTGATGGCCGACGTGCTGCGCATCAAGACCCTGCGTGCCCACGGCACGCGTCCCGCCAGCGAGGCCTACGTCGCACGCCTGACCGCGCGCCCGGCCTTCCGGAAGGCCCATGCCGACCAGCTGGCGCACTTCGCCGCTGCGGACGCCACGCGCGCGTAGACCCCCCGCAAAACCGGTGGCGCGACCGGCATCGGAGTCCCATGCAGATCACGTGCCCGGCCGAGACGGCGCGCGGCGACGACTGGCGCCGCAGTCTGCCGCTATCCGGCGGTGTCGAACTCGACAGTGCCGGACTCGACTGGCGCGACGTGCAGGTGCGGCACGCGCGCGATGAGGCCTCACGCCGCGTCGCGGCCCGTGGCGAAGTAGCCGGGCCCGGCGAGGTCGCGCATCAGATCGGGTTCCGTGGGCTGCCAGTCGAGCAGTTCGCGGGTGCGGGTGCTCGACGCGGGCTGATCGAGCGCCGCGAACTCGAACATCCAGCCGAAGTGCGCGCGCGCCTCGTCGACCGACAGCGAGACGCACGGCAGGTCCAGGCCGGCCGCGATGGCCTCGGCGATCTTCCGGAACGCCACGCCCTGCTCGGCCACCGCGTGATGGATCTCCGCGCGCGGGCCCCGCTCGACGGCGAGCCGGAACGCGCGCGCGGCGTCGCGCACGTGCACGGCGGGCCACACGTTGTCGCCCCATTCGATATAGGCCGACCGGCCCGTACGTCGGGCGATGTCGATCAGCATCGGCACGAAGCCGTGGTCGCCGTCGCCGTGCACGGTCGGGGGCAGGCGCATGATGCCCGTGGCGATGCCGCGCGCCGACAGCGCATTCGCGGCCGCCTCGGAGGCGCGCGGATACGCGTCAGTCGGCGCGCGCGCCGGGTCGGCCTCGGTCGCGACCGGCCCGGCCGTATCGAGCGCGGCGACACCGGCCGTCACGATCAGCGGCTTGGCGGTGTGCTCGATCGCGGCGCCGAGGGCGTCGATCGCGCGGCGATCGATCGCACAGGCGTCGCCGAAGCGGGAGAAATCGTGCACGAACCCCAGGTGCAGCACCGCATCGGCGCGTTCGGCCCCGCGCCGCAACGTCTCGGGCGCTTCGAGGTCGCCGCGCAGCGTCGCCGCGCCCAGTGCCGCGAGTCCCTGCGCGCTGGCGTCCGACCGGGCCAGGCCGAGCACCCGGTGTCCATGCGCAAGCAGTTCCCGGACGACGGCGCTGCCCACGAACCCGGTCGCGCCGGTGACGAATATCTGCATGACGGTCGCTCCTTTCATTGTCGAAGGCGCCAAGCCTCGCGCTACACTCGATCGTGGTAAATACGTGGATTTATCCTGGTATGGACGCTAATACCCCCGCCAGCGCGCGCAGCGCGAACCGCCTCGGGCTGTTCCTGCGGGATCGGCGCCAGCGGCTGGATCCGGCGGCGTTCGGGCTCGGCGGACGTCGCCGCACGCCCGGGCTCCGGCGCGAGGAAGTGGCCCAGCGCGCCCACATCAGCACCACCTGGTACACCTGGCTGGAACAGGGCCGTGGGGGGGCACCGTCGCCGCGCGTGCTCGACCGCCTCGCGGACGCGTTGCTGCTGACCGAGGCCGAGCGCGAACACCTGTTCCTCGTCGCCGTCGGCAGCGCGCCCCGTACCCAGGCCCGCACGCAGGACGGCATTTCGAGCCGGCTGCAGCGCCTGCTCGATGCGATGCCGCTGATTCCGGCCACGGTCGCCACCGCCACCTGGGACATCGTCGGCTGGAACCGGGCGGCCCGGCTTGCGCTCACCGACTACGAGGCCCTGCCGCCGGACAAGCGCAACGTGTTGCGGCGGATGTTCCTCGATCCCCGCACCCGCGCCGCGCAGCGCGACTGGGCGGCCGTGGCGCGCTTTCTGGTGGCGACGTTCCGCGCCGCAACCGCACGCGCCGGTCAGGACGCGCGCGCCGAGGCGCTGGTGGCCGAGCTGACCGGCACGAGTGACGACTTCACCCGCATGTGGACCGAGAACGACGTGCACACGACCGGCGAGGGCGCCAAGACGATCCGTCATCCGCGGGTGGGCGAGATCACGTTCGAGTTCTCGTCGTTTGCCGTCGACGGTCGACCGGATCTCAGGCTGATGGTCTACAACCCGGCGGACGAGGCCGACCTGGCCAAGATGCGCCGGCTCTGCGGCTGAGGATGCGTGTCGCCGGAGGGGCCGATTCACGCTGACGTGCAGATCGCGTGTGGCGCCCACGCCGCGCGCCGGGTACTCCAGTTTCGGGCGGGGTACAGGCGATCACGCGCGTGCCGTGCCCTCGGCTCGTCGGCGGTTGCAGTCCCGCGCGGCATCAACGGCGCATGTCGCGCGCCAGCATCCGGGCCTGTCCGGCGCGCGAGGTGAACGGGCTGAGCCAGGCCATCAGTCGGTTCAACCGGCCGGACACCACGCTGGACCGGCCCGCGAACAGCGCCGTCAGACCGATCTCCGCTGCGGCCTCCGGCGTGATGACCGTGGCCCTGGCCCATCGCGGTGCCTCGTAGCCGCCGGCCGCGTTGCCGAACCCGGTGTCCATCAGCCCGGGAATGAGGGTCGTGACGCGCACCGCCGGTGCCAGCTCGGCATGCAGCGCTTCACCGAACGACCGCACGAAGGCTTTCGACGCGCCGTAGGCGGCCAGGCCCGGGGTCGGGCCCAGCGACGCCATGCTGGCGACCTGCAGGATGTAGCCCTCGCCCTGCCGGGCCATCAGGCGCCCGGCCTCCTGGCTCAACTCCATCAGCGACAGCACGTTGAGTTCGATCATGGCGCGGAGCGCGGCGGCGGGTTGCTCGAGCAGCGGGCCGGTCAGGCCTCGACCGGCGTTGTTGATCAGCACCGTCGGCGTGATGCCGAGCGCCGTCATCGCCGTCATCAACTCGCTTGCCGCGCCGGGTCGGCTCAGATCCTGGGCGTGCACCCGGGCCTGGAGGCCGGGATGCGCCGCGCGGATCGACCCGGCCAGCGTATGCATGGGCGCCTCGCGGCGCGCCACCAGCAGCAGCGCATAGCCGCGTTGCGCGAGCAGACGCGCAAACGCGAGGCCCAGTCCGCTGGAGGCGCCGGTTACCACGGCCCAGCGTGTATCCGTGTTCGAAGCCTGGCGCATCGTCTCGTCCTTCTCCGTCGTCCGCAGAGGTGGACGCCGGCGGGATCTGATCAGCCCGACATTAATTTTTGTTGAAGCGTCGCCCGTGCGATCAGCAGTGCGCGTGCCCGCGCTCGGGGGGCAGGCGAGCATCGCGCATCCGCCCGGGAACATGCCCGCCCCGGCGCGGCCGCCGCGCGACGCCGGCACGACCTGCGGGACAGGAGTTCCAGTCCTTAGGGTGTTCCCGCGTGTCGGCACGCGCTGCCGACGTGGCATGGCACGCGGGATCGACCTGATGCCTCCGCGTCGCCGCACGTCGCGCACGGATCGACGCCGGCCATCGTCCGTCGATGCGGACCCGCAGCCTCGACGCCAGCGCCATGCGTGCTCCGGACGTCGGCATGTCGGTTGGGCGGCGGCGTCGGCGGGCCACAACGACCGCGCCAGGGCCGTCGCCGCTCAGGCGCCAGAGTGCGGGCGCCTGAGCGCTTCACGTGCGCCCACGTGCGCACGCCACGACGCGGCATCGATGTGTCGTCACCACGGCGGACGCACAGCGCGGCTGCTCACGTCATCGGGCGTGGTTGTTCGCCTTCGGCGTTTGCGGGATAGTTGACAGCGTTGTCAGCACCAGGGCGCGACACTTCGCGGACGCCCACCTTCGCCTGGCACGCTGCGCGGAGGGCGCATGCAGATTCGATCGTCCGGAGACACCGGTGCACGCACGCGGCTGCGATTACGCGAGAAGGCGGGCTACGGCATCGGCGATTTCGGCTTCAATCTCTACTGGGCCAACATCTCCGCGTTCCTGCTGATCTTCTACACCGACGTGATGGGCTTGGCCGCCGCCGCGGTGGGCACGATGATCCTGGTCACGCGCGTGTTCGACGCGGTGACCGATCCGCTGATGGGCGCCATCGCCGATCGCACCCGCACGCGCTTCGGCCGCTTCCGGCCGTATCTGCTGTGGGGCGCGTTGCCGCTGGCGTGCGCCGGCGTGCTGACCTGGACCGTGCCCGACCTCGGCGACACCGGCCGTCTCGTGTGGGCCTACGTGACCTTCAGCGTGATGATGCTGGCCTACACCGTGCTCAGCACGCCGTACTCGGCGCTGTCGGCGGTGATGACCAGCGACGGCCAGCAGCGCACCACCCTGATCAGTTTCCGCTTCATCGCCGCGTTCGCCGGCACGACGGTGGTCAATGCGTTCACGCTGGACCTGGTGCGCTGGTTCGGCGGCGACAACGTGGCCCTGGGCTGGCAACTCACGCTGGGGCTCTACGGGCTGGTGGCGTCGGTGCTGTTCGCGACCGTATTCCTCAGCACGCGCGAGCGGATCACGCCGCCGCCGTCGCAGCGCAGCGACGTGCGCCAGGACCTGCGCGATCTGCTCGACAACCGGCCGTGGATGGTGCTGTTCGTGCTGGCCCTGGTGATCATGATCACCATCGTCATGCGCAGCGGCGCCACCGTGTACTACCTCAAGTACTACGTCGAGCGCCCCGACCTCACCGGCTGGTTCCTCGGCGGCTATTCCGTGGCCCTGGCCACGGGCGCGGCGCTCACGCCGCTGATGACGCGCTTCGTCGACAAGAAGCGGCTGATGATGTGGCTGATGGCCGCCGTGGGCGTGCTCAGCTGCGCGATGTTCCTGGTGCCGCGCGATGCGATCTGGCTGCTGTTCGTGCTCAATATGCTCGTCGGTCTGGCGCTGGGGCCGAAATCGCCGCTGGCGTTCTCGATGTACGCCGACTGCGCCGACTACACCGAGTGGAAGACCGGACGCCGCGCCACGGCGATGACGTTCTCGGCGGCCACGTTCTCGCAGAAGCTCGGCGGCGCGCTGGCCGCCGCGATGATCGGCTGGGTGCTGGCGGCAATGGGATACGTCGCCAACGAGGCGCAATCCGATGCCTCGCAGCTCGGCATCGCGCTGCTGCTGACGGTGATTCCGGGCCTGGTGGCTTTCGCCGCGGCGGCCGTGATGCGGGCGTATCCACTCGACGCCTCGATGATGACCGATGTCCAGAACGCGCTCGACGCGCGCCGGGCCGAACGCGGATGAGTGCAATGCAATACGGTTTCAGCGACGACGGTCGCCGCTTCACCATCGACAGCCCCACCGCCATGCCGCACGCCTCGGCGTTCCTCTGGAACCGGCGGATGATGGTGCAGGCCACGTGCCGCGGCTTCGCCACCGCGCAGTTCATGCAGCCCGAGCCCGCGAAGTACGCGCATGCGCCCACGCTCGAGGCGCGCAGTTTCATGCAGCCCGAGCAGCCGGTGTACGCGCACCACCCGGGGCGCTTCTGCTACGTCAAGGACGAGGACGACGGCACGCTGTGCTCGCTGCCGCACGAGCCCGTCCGCGCGCCCGCCGATGGGTTCGCGTTCGAGGCCACGCCGGAGGCCCTCACCTGGCGCGTCGAGCGCGACGGCCTCGCCTTCGAATGGCGCCTGACGCTGGCCGTGGACGATGTCGCCGAGCTGTGGACGCTGCGCGTGCGCAATGCGTCGGGACGCACGCGGCGGCTCAGCCTCTACCCGTATTTCCCGGTCGGCTACATGTCGTGGATGAACCAGTCCGCGACGTGGCGCGAGGATCTCGGCGGCATCGTCTGCAGCAGCGTCACGCCCTACCAGAAGGTGGCCGATTACTTCGTCCAGCGCGACTTCATGGACCGCACCGTGCTGCTGCATGCCCATGCCCCCGACGCCTGGGACGCGCGCCAGGCCGCGTTCGAAGGCGAGGGCGGCCTGCATGCGCCATCGGCGATCACCGATGCCCCGCTGCTGGGGTGCCGCGACGCCGACTACGAAATGCCCACCGCGGCACTGCAGTACCGCGTCGTGCTCGCCGATGGCGACGCGCGCGAAGAGCGCTTCATCTTCGGCCCCGCGCGCGACGATGCGCAGATCCACGCACTGCGTGCGAACTACCTCGCCCCCGGTGGGTTCGAAGCGGCGGCCACCACGTATGCCGACTACCTCGCGGCGGGGCGCGGCTGCGTCGACATCCGCACGCCCGATCCATGGCTCGACGCCTTCGCCAACCACTGGCTGCCGCGGCAGGTCTACTACCACGGCGACGTCAACCGCCTGACCACCGATCCGCAGACGCGCAACCTGCTGCAGGACCACATGGGCATGGCATACCTGCAGCCGGCGACCGCGCGCGCCGCGTTCCTGCGCGCGCTGTCGCAGCAGGAATCCAGTGGCGCCATGCCCGACGGCATCCTGCTGGTCGACGGCGCGCAGCTGAAGTACATCAACCAGATCCCGCACACCGACCACTGCGTGTGGCTGCCCGTCTTCCTGCAGGCCTACCTCGACGAGACCGGTGACGACGCCGTGCTCGATGTGGCGGTCACCGATGCGCACGGCCACACCGCCAGCGTGGCCGAGCGCGTGGACCGCGCCATGCACTGGCTGCTCTCGGCACGTGATGCGCGGGGCCTGAGCTACATCGCCCAGGGCGACTGGTGCGATCCGATGAACATGGTCGGCTACCAGGGCCGCGGCGTCTCCGGCTGGCTCACGCTGGCCACCGCGCATGCCCTGCGGCTGTGGGCCGGCATCCGCGCGCGCCATGCCGGCGATTCCGCGGCCGATGTCTTCGCACAGGGCGCGCAGGCCTGCAACGCCGCCGCCAACGCCCACCTGTGGGACGGCGAGTGGTACGCGCGCGGCATCACCGATGACGGCGTCGTCTTCGGCGTGCAGCGCGACACCGAAGGCCGCATCTATCTCAACCCGCAGAGCTGGGCGATGCTCTCGGGCGCGGCCGATGCGCAGCGGCGCGAGCAGCTGTTCACCGCAGTGGAAACGCAGCTGGTCTCGCCGTACGGCGTGGCCATGCTCGATCCGCCCTACACCGGCATGCGCGACGACGTGGGCCGGCTCACCCAGAAATTCCCCGGCTCGGCCGAGAACGGCTCGGTCTACAACCATGCGGCCGCGTTCTATCTGCACGCGCTGTATGAGGCGGGCGACGCCGACCGCGCCTGGCGCGTGCTGCGCGCCATGCTGCCCGGGCCCGATGCCGACGACCTGCTGCAGCGCGGCCAGCTGCCGGTGTTCGTGCCCAACTACTACCGCGGCGACTGGCGCGGCCATCCGCGCACCGCGGGGCGCTCCAGCCAGCTGTTCAACACCGGCACCGCGGCGTGGCTGTATCGCTGCCTGATCGAAGGCCTGTTCGGATTGCGCGGCGAAGGCGATGCGCTGCGCATCGCGCCGCAGCTGCCCTCGCACTGGTCCGAAGCCTCGGTGGTGCGTCGCTTCCGCGGCGCCGAGATCAGCCTGCAGGTGCGCCGCGTGCCCGGCGTGGACACGATGCGCATGCGCGCCGACGGGCACGAGCTCGACGCACCGCGGCTGCACGGCATCGTCGCCGGTGCGCGACATCGCATCGACGTGGACTTGCCCGCGTGATGGCCGCACCGCAGGTGGTGATCGTCATGGGTGTCTCGGGCAGCGGCAAGACCACGCTGGCACGCCTGCTGGCCGGGGAATGGCAGGCCACCTTCATCGATGCCGACGACATCCACGCCGCCGCCGCCCGCGCGCGCATGGCTGCCGGCCTGCCGCTCACCGACGCCATGCGCGACCCGTGGGTCGCGCGCATCGCCGACGAACTCGTGCAGCGCGTCGCGAAGGGCGAACGCATCGTGCTCGCATTCTCCGGCCTGCGCCGCCGCCATCGCGAGCGCCTGCGCGCGACGGGGCTGTCGCTGCGCTTCCTGTTCCTGCACGGCGACCAGGCCCTGATCGCTGCGCGCATGCAGGTCCGCATCGGGCATTACATGCCGGCGTCGCTCCTCGACAGCCAGTTCGAGGCGCTGGAGATGCCGCTGGGCGAAGCCGATGTCGTGACGCTCGCGATCGATCGACCCCTGGCCGACGTGTTGCGCGATGCGCTCGCGATCTTAAGCGCCGCCTAGGCAAGCGCTGAAGACGCCCGCCCGCGCGTGGCACTCCCGCGGCTCCCAACGGACGGATCACTGGTCGCGCGCGGGTCTCCACCGCGGTACTGCGGGCCGTTCCGCGCCCCTGCGCGCTCGGTCATACGACACTGGCTGATCGGACATTCGTCCGTTGAAAGCCCCGCGTTCGCGGGGATGACGTACCGCTCCGGAAGGTCCGAAGCGCAGACGCCTCACATCGCATGCGCCCACGCCGGCAACCGCCCGAACGCCCCCAGCCCCATCCACACCGCCATCGCGATCATCATCAGGTTCTCGGTCAGCGACACGAAGCCCAGCGGCACGTTGCTCGCACCGCCCACGCAGGCGCACTTGAGTTCGCGGCGGTCCACGTACACCGCCTTGAACACCGACACCGCACCCACCGAGCCGATGAACAGCGCCACCGGCACCGACAGCCAGGTCAGCACACCGGCGATCATCAGCACGCCGGCCAGCCCTTCGGCGAACGGATACAGGTACGAATACGGCACCCAGCGCCGCGCCAGCAGGTCGTAGTTGAGGAACATCGTGGCGAAGCTCTCCACGTTCTGCAGCTTCAGCAGCGCCAGTACCGCCATGCTGAAGGCGATGAACCACTCGCCCGCGCGCACGGTGAACGGCGTGCCGTACACCGCCGTGCTCGCGGCCAGCGCCATCAGCAGCGTCATGCCGAACAGTGCCGCCACCGGGCGGTAGCTGGTCGCCTTCGGGTCCACCACGCGCTTGCCGAAGTGCCGGCGCAGATCGTCGTAGCCGCCGATGCGCTCGCCGTCGATGAAGGTCTGCGGCGTGGTCGCCACGTCGTGTTCGGCCTTGAACGCATCCACCTCGGCGCGCGTGGTCAGCCAGTGGTCCTCCACCTCGAAGCCCTGCCGGCGCAGCAGGTGCCGCGCCTTCAGCCCAAAGGGGCAGACGTGCTGGTCCATCACCATGCGGTACAGGGTGGCGCGTGGGCGCGCCGGGTGGCGGGCAGTGCGCATGACGGTCTCCGATCCACGGTGGGTTCACCAATGGCCCCCATGCTAGGCGCCGTACCGCAGTACGGAGTCAAGGCCATGCTCACGATCAGCCAGTTCGCCGCCGCCGGCGATGTCGGTGTGGAAACCGTCCGCTTCTACCAGCGCAAGGGCCTGCTGCCGGTGCCCGATACGGGCGAAGGCATCCGCCGCTTCGGCGAGGCCGACGTGCGCCGGCTGCGCTTCATTCGCATGGCCCAGCGCGTCGGCTTCAGCCTCGAGGAGATCCGCGAGCTGCTGGCCCTCGACGCCGGCCACGACCGCGCACGCGCCCGCGCGCTGGCCCAGTCCCGCATCGCCAGGCTCGACGCCCAGATCGCCGAGATGGTGCAGGCGCGCGATTACCTGCAGACGCTCGCGCGCGAGTGCAGCAGGAACGCGAAGGGGCCGTGCCCCATCCTGGCGTCGTTCGAGGGGTAGGGCCCGCGGCCTTCCAGCAGACCATCGACCGGCGCGGATGGCGTCAGGACACCACGGCGCGGATCACTCGTCGCGCACCAGCACCAGCACGTCGCGCTCCTCGCCATTGCGGCCGGCGTAGACCTCGTCCCGGATCAGCCGGCCCTCCGGATCGAGCCACAGCGTCAGGCGCACGAGATGCGAGGCGCCCGGGTCCGGCAGGTTGGTCGCATCGACGAACTCGAACGCGATCGGCGCGACATCCGCAGCTGCCGGCGGCGTCCATGCCAGACGCGGCTGATTGCCCTGCGCGCAGTAATGCGTGGCGAGGATGCGCGCACCGTCGCGGTGGAACAGCGTGCGCGTGGTGTCGCCGGCCGGATTGCCGTAGCGCTCCTCCAGTGCGGTGCCGCGCGACACCGGCGCAAGCACCACGCGAAATGCGGACTGCCGCGGCGTCTCGGGCGCAGGCAGGCGCCAGCGTCCGGCCAGTGCCAGCATCCGCGACCACCCCGGATCGCTGCTCTCGACCGGCACCAATGTCTCCTGGGCGAGGGCAGACAGCGGCACCGGCAACAGCAGGGCGAGCAGGGCAACGGCACCCAGGAGGCGCAGCGCGGGCATGGCGGGCATGGTCGATCTCCGAGGGCGTTGCGCGAGCTTACGCCGAGGGCGCGACGGGTGAGCCAGGACTCGCCATCATCGAGGTGGGTCTGACCTGCTATCTGAATTCTTCAACCAGATCAGACTCGGCCGGCTCCCCCGGCTTGGGCTGGCTGGTTCAGGCGGTAAGTGAACCTGGTACCGATATTCCGGGAGGCCACAATCGGTGGCCGCCCCCCCCCCCCCCCAGGGAAATCTCACTCTGACCCCTGTTCTCGGAGAAAACGATATGGCTTCAAATCACCGATCGAACGAATGCGAGACCTACTCGGCGCGATGCACTTCGCGTGTTAATTCACCCACCACCGCCACTTGGTGCCTCCGGCTTTACGACCCAGCCACTCTCAACAATCTCGATGGCCGACAGAATTTGACTCGCGAATGCACGCGCCTGCGCGACGTCAAACTCCACCGCATCCTCGTATGGCATTGCCACGACTTTGATGAAGATGATCCCCTCGTCTGGACGGGCCTCACAGGTCACAGTCTCTTTGTAAGGCTTGTCTGAAGTGTCGGACATGTCTGTTGTGGTGCCTAACACCTGAGTTAAGCCGCGCCGCGAAGCGGCGTCGGCTTGGACGAATT
>VFQP010002988.1_pt1 | contig 17922 bp, 17 predicted proteins | sample 3512351 | NCBI WGS metagenome assembly VFQP01 (sample SAMN10412372, study PRJNA504923) | tailings metagenome | isolation source: Relicate 1 Philex TSF1 revegetated site | place: Philippines: Tuba, Benguet | collected 2017-08-29
AATTCAATCGAACCGCAGGCCTGCTCAATGCTGAGCGAGCCGCACCTCCACGGCACGCCCCACATCTGCATGCCGCACTCTGCGCAGGAAGCGCGCAGCAGAGAACTCCATCTCGACGCAGAGCGAGTCGTGAACAGCGAAATGGCGTCAGCGGCAAAGCCAGCAGCGCCAGCGGCGGACGGTGGCGGCGACCCCTTTGCCGCGGCGCTGGCCGAGCGGAAGCCTTACTACGAGAAGCGCATCCAGCTCTTCCTGCAGTACCAGGAGCGCGCCAAGGCGGCGCTGGAGGCCGCCAAGGCCGCCAATGAGCCCATCGCGGTGACGATGCCGGACGGCAAGCAGCGGCAGGCCGTCAAGGGCGTCACCACGCCGATGGACGTGGCCAAGGAGATTTCGCCCGGCCTGGCCAAGAAGGTCGTGGTGGCGGACGTGGACGGCAAGCCTTGGGACCTCACGCGCCCGCTGGAGGGCGACTGCGCGCTCAAGCTCTTCAGCTTTGACGACCCCGAGGGCAAGGACGTGAGATCTCGCGCTTGTGGGGCTGTGGGGGCGCGCCCGCGCGCGTGCCGAGCCCAGCAGCAGCGCAGGAGCACGCGTACAGATGCCACCAGCAACTCGTCAAGCCGCACTGCAGCCATTCTCGACCGGGGCGGCCTTACCTGGCGGCGGGCTCGATCAGCCGGCCTGCTTGCGCCCTGCTTGGTGCAGGCCTACTGGCACTCGAGCGCGCACGCGCTGGGCCAGGCCCTGGAGCTGGAGTTTGGCGTGGACCTCACCATCGGCCCCTCGCTGGAGGAGGGCTTCTACTACGACTGCTTCATGGGCGACAAGGTGCGCGCCCGCACCTTGGGGTGGCAGCGCTGCTGCCCGTCGTGGGGAACTGCGTGCTCAGCGTTGGGAGGTGAGCGGGCAGCTTAACACGCCCTCCTGCTGACACTGACCGTGCGCGTGCGGCATGTGCGGGGGGGCGCGTGCGGCGCAGTCGCTCTCGGAGGAGTTCAGGTCGCGCATCGAGAAGCGGCTGGAGAGCATCTTCAAGGAGAACCAAAAGTACGAGCGGCTGGTGGTGTCGCGCGACGAGGCGCTGGCCATGTTCCAGGAGAACAAGTTCAAGGTGCGGGGGAGCGCACGCGTGGGCGGGAAGCACTGTGTGGCCGTTCCGCCAGAGGGCGGCAGGGCAGTGCCGCTGCGGAGCAGCCAGGCGCACGCCTTGCCCCGAAGTAGAACAAGCGAGCAAGCCGTGGGGAGCACGTGGGCGAGCAGCACCAGGCGCGCCCTGGCTGCGCTGGAGGGCGACGGGACGTTGTGGCTGCCTGGAGCCTGGCGCAGCGCCACGCAGTGCAGCGCAGCGACGGCGTGGCAGGGGCGCTGCAGCTGCTGCTGCAGCTCCGGCAGGGGGCGGGGGCGGAGCATCGCGATGGACACGGGGAGGGGGGCGGAGAGAGCCAAACGCCCGTCGCGGCTGGCGTGGCTGGCTTGGCAGCGCTTGCGGCAGGGCGGGACTTGGTGCAGGGGCACGTGGCGGCTGTGGCACGCGGTGGGTGTGCAGCAGCAGCGGCAGCTGCACCAACGCCACGGCGGCAGCGGCAGGTGTGGCGCAAACGGGTTGCGGAGCAGCGGCGGCGGTGGACCTGTTCAGCAGCGCGGGGTGGCCGGGCAGGAGCGCGCGGCAGCAGCGGCGGCGTCAGCACAGCAGCGGCTGGGGCGGGGTGCAGGCGCACAGCGCCGCCCCGGAGCCCCGGAGCGAGCAGCGTGGGTAACCCCATTGCGTGTCGCGGCGCAGATTGAGATCATCAGCGCGCTGCCCGCCACGGCCACCATCAGCATCTACCGCGTCGGCCCCATGGTGGACCTGTGCACGGGCCCGCACCTTCCCAACACGGGCTACTTCAAGGCCGCCGCCGTCACCAACACGTCCAGGTGCGCGGCTAGGCTTCAAGGGGGGTGAACGGCGTTGAAGGGGGGGGCGGGGTTGCCTCGCGTGCTGCTGCTGCGGAACGGTGACTCCCCAGCCCGCTGTCTCCGTGTTTTTTGCGCGCGTGCTTGCGCCCTGGCGATGCTGCTGTGCGCTGGATCGCGCTGCGGCACCCCACGCAATCCGCCTGCCCTTGATGCGCCTGCCCTGCGGACGCAGGGCGTTCTGGCGCGCCGACGTGAACCGCGAGCCGCTGCAGCGCGTGTACGCCATCACCTTCCCCGACGCCAAGCTGCTCAAGGAGTACCAGCACCGCATGGAGGAGGTGGGCGGCGAGGGTTTTGGGGTTGAGGGCGCAGTGGGCAGCAGGGCGGTCGTGCGGGTCTGCAGCGCCAGCACGCGTGGAGAGGAGGTGGGCGCGCACGGGCACAGCACCCGTGCCCACCTCGCGGCGCCGCCATTCACGTGCCCAGCAGCGGGAGCAGCGGCTGCCGCCCGCAGCAACGCAACCCCCGGCGGCCATTCGGGCAGCACCGCCGCCGCAGCATGCGCGCGCCGGCGCCACCGCCGCTGACGCCGGCGCGCGCGCACCTCTGCCCCCGCAGGCCAAGAAGCGGGACCACCGCAACGTCGGGGTGCAGCAAGAGCTCTTCTTCTTCCACCAGCTCTCGCCCGGCTCCTGCTTCTTCCTGCCGCACGGCGCGCGCATCTACAACTCGCTCGTCGGCTACATCCGGTGCGCCGCCGGTTAGGGCTTAGGGCTTAAGGGCTCAGGGCGGCGGCGGGAGCGGGCCGGGCCGAAGCAGTGCCATGTGCAGGGTTAGCCGGCGGCCGCGCCGGCGCGCGTGGGGTGGCGTGCCGCGCCGCGGCGGGGCGCGCTGGTCGCGTGCTGTGCGTGCTGAGCCCACACCTGGCGAGGCGCGTGGGCCGTTCGTTGCGGTGGTGTGGTTGCCGCAGGGAAAAGTACTGGGAGTACGAGTACGAGGAGGTGGTGTCGCCCAACCTGTACAACTTTGACCTCTGGGTGAGCCAGGAGGCTGTTTAGCGCTGCTTTTCAGCCTTGCTCCCGTTCGAGCATGGCGGGGCCGGCCTGCGCTCGCTGGCACTTCGTCGTGGCGATCAGGCCGGGGCCCAGGCGCGGGCCGCTTGCCGCCGTCGCCGAGTCATGCAAGCCTGCGCCGTGGGCTGACGCAAGCCCGCCAATGCTGTGCGCAGGTGACGAGCGGGCACGCCGACCACTACAAGGACAACATGTTCCACTTTGAGATTGAGAAGCAGCTGTTTGGGCTCAAACCCATGAACTGCCCAGGTGTGCTTCGCCGTCTTCTCTCCGTCTCACTGCCTGTGGCGGGCGACGCATGGCACGAGGGGCGCCAGCCGTCGCCCTTGCATGCGCACGCCGGGCATGGCTGTGCCCCGCTGCCCGACGCGTGGCGGCGCTCCAGCACCTGGGTGCAGCTGGGCGAGCAGCCGCCAGTGCGCTGATTGCGCGTGTTGCGCAATGTCCATGGTGGTGGCGCGCAGGGCACTGCATCATGTTCAAGAGCCGCACGCGCTCTTACCGCGACCTGCCGCTGCGGCTCGCCGACTTCGGCGTGCTCCACCGCAACGAGTACAGGTGAGCAGGCGCTAGCAAGGAGTGCGCAGGGTGCTGCTCTCGCCGTCAAGCGCGTGCGTGTGTGTGTCCCGCGCTCCTCTCGCTCCATCGCTGCGCCGCACTTCCGCCAGGCGCACCTCGCGGGCTTGCTTCCAGCAACCGCGCGTCAGTTGTGTCGCTTTCTTTCGCGGGAGTCTGCGGGTGGGCCGCTGACGGCTGCCTTGCACCGCGCTTGCGCCGCGCTTGCATGCGCACCTCGCACACGGCGGCGCGCTGTCGGACCTCACATGCTTGCGCCGCGCTGGCATGCGCGCATCGCACGCAGCGGCGCGCTCTCTGGGCTGACGCGCGTGCGGCGCTTCCAGCAGGACGACGCGCACATCTTCTGCCGGCCGGACCAGGTGCGAAGCTCGCGCGCGCGCGGCTCGCGCCCCTCGGCCTCCTCGCTCTTGCTTCCGCTCAAGATTGCGCCCGTTGGAAGCGGGTGGCGCGTGCTTCGCCACTGGCGTGGGAGGTCACTGCCGGGGCGCCAGCAATCAATCGATCGCGAGGAAGAGCGCCACCCAGCTCCAGCAGGCTGCCAGCACGCTCGGCGGGCGAGCCCCTGCACGCCACAGTTTTCTTATCAGGCGTGGCGAGCGCACCAGAGGGAGGTCGTCGCGCGGCGCCCGTTTGTGGCGTGGCGGCGGCGGCGGCGGCGGCGGCGCGTGCCGCGCGGTGGACCGCGTGACGCTCAGTTGTGGCGTGCCATCGCTGGCGGCGGCGCCGTCGGACCCTATCGTCATGGTTGTCGGGTACGCGCGCACGCAGGTCATGAGCGAGGTGCAGGGCTTCCTCAAGTTCCTGGACGAGGTGTACGGCACCTTTGGGCTGGGCTACTCGATGGCGCTGTCCACGCGGCCAGAGAGCTACCTGGTGAGCTGCTAGCAAGGCCGCACTGCAGGGAAAGGGAATCGCCCCGGCGCTGTCCACGCGGCCAGAGAGATGGCGTGGTGAGCCGTCGTCTGGGTTGTTTGGAAGGAGGCCAGGGACGCGGGAGCAAACCACACTGGTTGGGGGGAAGGGGGCTGGGCTACTCGATGGCGCTGTCCACGCGGCCAGAGAGCTACCTGGTGAGCTGCTAGCAAGGCCGCACTGCAGGGAAAGGGAATCGCCCCGGCGCTGTCCACGCGGCCAGAGAGATGGCGTGGTGAGCCGTCGTCTGGGTTGTTTGGAAGGAGGCCAGGGACGCGGGAGCAAACCACACTGGTTGGGGGGAAGGGGGCTGGGCTACTCGATGGCGCTGTCCACGCGGCCAGAGAGCTACCTGGTGAGTTGGTGTTTGGGCCGTTGGGAGGGAGCGCGCCAGGGAGGAAGGAGAGGCGTCGTCCGGGCGCTGTCCACACGGCCAGGAGCTTGCTTTGTTTGGAGGGGGGCCCAGGGCGCAGGAGCCCTGCTCTCAAGGGACTCCTCGGCAGCGGATCCACACCGTGACGCTAGGGCGCAGAGTATGGGGCAGGACGCGCGGGCGCCGCGCCGAGAGGGCGGCATCACGCGTGCATGCAAACCCTCATGCAGGGCGAGCTGGAGATGTGGAACAAGGCCGAGGCGGCGCTGACGGACGCGCTCAACAGCACGGGCAAGCCCTGGACGATTAACGAGGGTGAGCGCGTGCATGGGGGCAAGCCCTAGGGCTTTGGGCGTCGCGCCCGCTGGAAGCAAGGGCCAGAGACCGTTCAACTGCACCTGCTGGCGCACCCGTGGCCGCCCGCATGCCGCCTGGCGCCTGTCCCGCCCCGCCACCATCGGCATGCCCACGCCCCCCTGCAACGCTGACGCACCTCTCGCCATGGCCAAGCGATCGCGCTCTGCATGCTGCACACGTCCTCTCGCCTGCTCAACCCACCGCACCTGACGCTGCGCGTGCTGTGCTTGCAGCGGACGGCGCCTTTTACGGGCCCAAGATCGACATCACCGTGTACGACGCGCTCCGGCGCAAGTTCCAGTGCGCCACGGTGCAGCTCGACTTCCAGCTGCCCATCCGCTTCGACCTCGAGTACACGACCGAGGTGCGGCGGCGCGCATGCGGTCTTAGGGTTTTGGTGGGGGTTTGGGGGTGGTGGGGGTGGGGTCGCCGCGGTGCCGCTCGACTTCCACCGCGCACGCATGCGCTCTGCTTAGGGTTTGGGAGGCGCCGGCACCTGCCCATCGCCGCCTGGTGTGCGTCGAACAGGGAAGGGGTGCCAGGGAGGTCCGGGAGGCACGTGCAACAGCCCGGCGCCGAGAGAGAGAAAGGAGAATTGTGTTGCGCTGTTTGCCACGCGGCGTGTCGTTGCCCTGGGACCCACAGGACTCCAGGGAGCGGCCCGTCATCGTGCACCGCGCCGTGCTGGGCAGCGTGGAGCGCATGTTTGCCATCCTGACGGAGCACTTTGCCGGCAAGTGGCCCTTCTGGCTCAACCCGCGCCAGGTGAGGGGCACCAGGTGGCCAAGATGCGGCGCGATGCCTTTTGCTCTCGCGCCAGGCTTGCTGCACGCTCTCGAGCGTGCTGCGCCTTTGAAATCACAATCGCCTGCTCGTCGTGGGCACGGCGTGGCGGGTGATGTTCGCGCCTCCATCAGCGCTTGACCACCAAGCAAACGCCCTCGCCCACTGTGTGTGCGTCGCGCGAGGTGTGAGCAGGTGATGGTGGTGCCCATCAGCGAGCCGTCGTACGAGTACGCCAAGGAGGTGCGGGCGGCCATCCGCAAGGTGGGCATCCACGTGGACGCCGACTGCAGCAACAACAAGATGCAGAAAAAGGTGAGCGGGGGCATCGCTGCAGTGGTGGAGGTGCGGGCGCGCTTTGCGTCGGTCAGACGGGAGGCAGGGGGAGGAGCGGCGCGGTGGGAGGGTGTGTGGGCTGGGCTGGGGCAACGCTGACGGCGCCGGCCCTGACTGATGCAAGTGAGGGGAGACGGGGGACGCTCCCGCCCCCCGTGTGAGGGCGTTCCCGGCAAGCGCCTGAGGGGCAGCGTGGGGGCGCGCCTGGCGGCAGCGGCGGCGAGCGAGGACGCGCGCGCGCGGGCGGCGGCATCGCCCCCCCGCGGTGCCGTTGCGCGCGCGCCCTTTGCTTGTGCCTGGCTCCGCGCAGTGCTCCTGGCCAGCAGTGGCTTGCGTGTGGCGACTCACCCGGGGTGTCGCAGGACGGGCACAGCCTGTTGGCAAGGAATTGCCTTGTCGGGAGGTGCACGGTCCAGCCTTCCTCCACCACGCCTACCGGCGTTCCCTTTCTTCCTTTCTTTTCACCCTGGGTTGTCGCTGTTTCCTGCGCGCGCCGTCTCACCTTGGCTGTGCAGGTGCGCGAGGCGCAGCTGTCGCAGTACAACTACATCCTTGTGGTGGGCGAGCAGGAGCGGCAGGCGCGCACCGTCAACGTGCGCACGCGCGACAACGTGGTGCACGGCATGTTCAAGGTGCGGGCGCGGCGCGTGCGGGCGTCGCCGGGGCGAGGAGCGCGTCGTCCGCTTGGCTCTGTGCAGCTGGCTGGTTCAGTCGCTGGGGGCGGCCCTGCCCAGGCGCAGGCGTCACACATGGTGCGACTGACGCCTTGGGTGGCATTCGCGCAATGATTGCTGCTGGTTGTGGCGCGACGCGGCCGCAGCTGGACGAGGTGCTGGAGATCCTGGTGGACGAGCAGAAGTCGCGCTCGCAGACGAGCAAGTTCGAGGGCAAGGGCGGCCACGCGGCGGCAGGTGCGTGCGCTCGTGCGTGCCCTCGACTTGCAGCGCGACGCAATCCAGCAATCGCAACCTGTGCAGTGAAGCGTGGGTGCGGTGCGTGAGCGTGTGCGTGCAGCCGCGGCCGACGGGGCGGCGCCGGCGCCCGAGGCGTGAGGACGTTCGACACGCGGCGTTCGCGACCCCCAAGCCAGGAGACCTGCTCTCGCAAACGACACCCCCCTATGACCGACCGCCCTCCTTCCTCGGACCGCTCCCCATGACGCCACGGCCCCCTCGCCTGCGCAGTGATGGCTGCTTCGACACCTCGCTTGCAATGATGGGATCAGAGCGGCGCATGCTCTCATGCTCTCTCTCTCTCTCTCTCTTCGCGCAAAACTGGAGCAAGCAGCTGGGTCACGATTAACGAGGGGCGGGGGCGGGGGCGCCGGCGGGTGCTGGCGTGGTGGTGGTCGAGGTGGTTGAGGTGGTTAGCCAGGAGAAGACGCCCCCGCCGTCGGGCACGTTGAGCTTGGCGGCCAGCGCCCGGCTCTGCACGTCGAGCGAGTCCACAACCTTGGTCAGACCCTCCAGCAGCGCCTCCATCTGCGGCAGGCTGTCGAGCACCCGCGCCACCGACTGCGCCTGGGCCTGCGCAGACATGTCGTCGCCACACACCGCGAAACGAGTATGTGGAGAGGCCAACAAGGCAGTTTGCGTCGCGGCGGAGAGCTTGCCACCGGGCAGCGTGCGCCTCACGTGCACGTCCTTGCACTGCTGCCCCAGCTCGCCGGCCCGGTCCGCCGCCGCGCCCGCCGCGCCCGCCGCCACGCCGTTCATCGCCGCCAGCTGCCGGCAGTCGGCCAGCGTGTGCGACAGCCCCGCCGCCACGCCCGCCTGCGCCGCCGCCACCAGCCGGCCCAGCGGCTCCTCCGCCGACTTGCGGCGGGTGCACTCGGCGGCGGCGGCCGCCGCCGCCGCCTTGGGTGAGGGCTCGGGCGGCGGGGCGCTTCCTGTGGACCGACGGCCCGTGGACGCCCGGCGGAGCGGCGGCGGCGGCTTTGGTGGGGCAGGGGGCGTTGGCTCGCCCGCGGCGGCGCCGCCGCCTTGCGCTGCTGCTGTGGGCGGTGGTGCTGCAGTGGCTGGCATGGTGGCTGCGTGGCTGATGATGGTGGAGGTGGCGGAGGCGTCCTTGGAGCTGCTTTCCGCTGCTGCTGCTGCTGCTGCGTTGGTGGGTGGTGCGTTTTCGGCGGCCACAGTGGTGGAGGTGGAGTTTGCGAGGCCGTGGCGGGCGAAGTGCTGCAGCAGCGCGTGGAAGCCGGACGTGTGCGGGGGCCGGCGCTGGAGGCTGCGCTTGGCGCGGGCCGACTCTTTGGGCGTGAGGCGGCCGCGCGCCGTCATGGCCGGCCAGATCTTTTCCTCGGCCACCTGGGGCGGCATCTCTGCACAGTGCAAGAAGAAGAAAGAAAGAAGAAGGGAGGCGCGGTTGTGGAAGACTCGGCATCCTCTGTGCGTCCATCCGTGTGAACCGCTGTGTGATGCCCTAGCCACCTGTCTCGGCGGCGCAGGTGAGGTGTCGCACCCCTGTCGCGCGCTTGGGTTGCTCGCGGCTTAATCATCGGGTTGTGGGGGACGTGTCGGTGTGCTCGCGTGCGTTTGTGCTGCGATACATGCGATACGCCCGGTCGCTGGGCCGCCGGCCCCGCCAAGGCGCCCACACACACGCAAGCGCTGCCGTGAGCTGGCGAGGGCACACAGGCCGCGGGGGCAGGGGGCGACCGCATGCGCGCGCGCATGTGGTGCTGAAGCGCACGCGGTCATCAGCGTGGAAAGCCCCAGGCGAGGAGGGCTGTAGCGCACGCCGCGTGCGCACGTCTGCGTGTGGGAGCCGTGGGGGATGGTTTGCTGGCGGCCCCCTGCCCACCCGCCCGCCTTAAGCTCCGAAACCCACCGGGATGGAACTGGAAGGAGAGCACATTGTCGCCCAGCGCCCACATCTCATGCTGCGCCGTCCCTGCACTCAGCGCCCCCACGACATTCCACGATGTGGAGACGTCGGCAGCAGAGGCCCCCGGCGCGCTTTGGACCCTCATGACGGCACACCGCACCAGAGGAGGAGTCAAAGAGCTGCGTGAGCAAGCGCCCCGCGCCCCGACGACGCACCTGACTTGCCCAGCAGCAGCGCGCCGGGCGGCAGCCGCGTCACGCAGTCGCCGTGCGACTCCAAAAGCCGCAGCTTGACCACCGTCCCCTCCTGCGCCTCCTCCTCCTCCGCGGCGCCGCCGCCGCCGTTGCTTGAGGACAAGTCCTGTTGCCCCCCGCTGGCCGCCGCCTCTTCGTCCTGCTCGGCGTCCTCCTCGGCGAGGTGTTGCTCCAGCTGCTGCTGCAGCTCCGGCGGCAGCGGCGGCGTCCCCGCGTCCGGCACGCCGCCGCCGCCCCCCGCGCCCTGCTGCTGCTGCGGCGCTGCCTGCTCAAGCGCCGCCGCCGACGGCGACGGCGAGGGCGGCGGCGGCGGCATCGGCGGCGGCGGCAGGTGCACGGCGGCGGCGAGCGGCCGTAGCAGCCCCAGCTGCTGCAGCCGCAGGCGGTCGATTTCGATGTCCTCCACGCAGAGCACGAAGCGCCCAGAGGGGTTGGGCGCTACCTCGCCGCCGAGCGCCCGCGAGAGGACCTGGTGGCCGAAGCAGCAGCCCAGGATGCGCGTGCCTGCGCGCTCGCAGGGCGGGGCGCGCTCGCGAGAGGGGGTGAAGCTTCCTGTTGAGCAACAGGAAGCTCGGGGCTGCGCAAGGTGGGGGTGCGGGGCGGGCGGAGGTGACGCACCTGTGGCGACGAACTTGGGCAGCGCGGCGACCAGGTTGTGGATCCAGGGCAGGTCCTCGTAGGCGCTGTAGTGGCTGCCAGTGACGATGACGAGGTCGGCCGCCTGCACCGCCTCCACCGTGGGTAGCTCACCGGCAGGCGCCCAGAAGCGCTCAAAGTCGTCGGTGGCGCTGATGGCAAACACGCTGCCCCACAGCACCCGGTTCCAGCCCTGCACGTGCGCACGTTGTGGGCGCGTGTGTGGTGGGCTGCAGGCCCCTCCTGATGCGCGCTCCAGGTGGCAGCGCTCGAGTCGGGAGCGGCGTGCGGCGCACCTCCCATTTCGGCAAGTCCTCGCAGTCCAGCACGATTATGCGCATCCTGAGCACTGCCTGCAGCTGCCAAAGCTGCGTGGAGCTCATCTGGCAGGAGCGCATGGCGATCAAGCCCCATTCTGCGGCCAAAGCAGCGGCAGAAAGCAGCCGCACACGCCTAGCGACGTCATTCGCTACTCGCACTCGTTGCCACAGGCGGCTCCACTGCCCCTTTGTCCAAGCGCTCCCCCTCGATGGCCGTCGATGACTGCGCTCCGGCGGCTGCAGCAGGCGCTCTGAGCGGCTCAGAGGTGCCTCTGGCTGCGGCAGGAGTTCTCAGCGGCTCAGCGCTCCTGCACAGCCTGCCGCTGGACCTGCTCAGCACCAGCGTCATCGCTGCGCTGGACAGCCCGGCCCGCGCAGCGCTGCGGGCCACCTGCCGTCAGGCGCGGCTCATCGTCAACGGGGCCACGCGCGCCGTGCGCCTGACGGGCATGGACCTGGCGGCTCTGATGGCGCAGGGCCCGGCCGGCTTTGACGCCACGCTGGCAGCGGCCTTCCCGCGCTGCCAGGCGCTGACGCTCGTCGACACGCCCGGGTGCAGCGGCAACGAGGGGCGGGTCGACAGCGACCTGATGGAGCGGCTCCTGGGCCTTGGGCCGGGAGGAGCAGCTAGAGGCCTCGCCACTGGTGGCTTCCTGGCCAACCTGACCAGCCTGGACGTGCGGGGCTGCTCGTACCTGACCGCGCGCGGCCTGCGGCTGCTGCTGCGCGCCACGCCCAGCCTCCACTGCTTCACCGCCACGCGGTGGTGCGAGACGGCGAGCCTGCTGGACCTGCCCTCGCTGCGCCACCTCCACACGCTGGTGCTGGGTGACGCAGCGGTGAGGACCTGCGACCACTGGCTGCCGACTGCGTGCCGGGCTGGCCTGTTTGAGGCTCCTCGCGGGTCAGTGAGAACCGCGCAAGACCGCGCGCTGTTGGATGGCGTGGTCCACCAACCTCGTGGCGGACCTTGTGCGGAGACGCTGGCATCGCTCGGCGGTGATGGTGTGGTGCACATCAGCCACGTGAGTGGAGGAGGAGTGGAGGAACGTCCACACTAACATTTGGCACACATTTGTGCGTTGCGCCGGCAGGTGGACACCTTGGCGGTGAACGACCCGACGCTCGAGACGTGCGTGGCGGCGTGCGCCTCGCTCACCTCGCTCTCGCTGCAGCGCTGCGTGGCCGTCACGGACGCCGGGCTGGCGGCGCTGGCGCGGCTGCCGCGCCTGGCCCGGCTCTGCGTGGCGGGCACGCGCGTGGCGGGCGGCGATGGCGGCGCCGCGCTGGCGGCCATGGCGCCGCGGCTGGCGTGCCTGGACGCCGCGGGGTGCGCGGCGCTGGGCGACGGCGCGCTGCGGGCGCTGCGCGGCGGCAGCCCGGGGGGCCAACAGGCGGCGCTGCGGGAGGTGCACCTGGGCGGGACGGCGTGTACCAACGCCGGCCTGGCGCACCTGACGGTGCGTCGCGGCTGTGGTGGACGACGGGCGCTCTGCCACAGAGGCGTTTGCTCACGACGTGTGCTTTGGGGGGCCCTCTGCGGCGCCGTTTACTGCAGGGCATGCCGAGCCTGGCGCACGTGTCGCTGGGCCCGGCGTTTGAGCTGACGGACGAGGGCCTGCGCGCGCTGGCCGCCTGCGGGGCGCTGCGGCGCCTGAGCTTTGGCAGCCTCAGCCTGGCGTCGCCGCCGCCGCCCGGCGCGTGGTTCCCCGCGCTGGAGCGCGTGGAGTTTGGGGGCGCGTGCTTCAACCGGGGCGTGCGGCACGCCTTTCCGCTGGGGCCGCGCGTCGCGGAGCTGGTGGCGTCGGGCTACGACACGTGCTCGGACGGCCACGTGGCTTGCCTTGCGAGGCAGCGGAGCCTGGTGCGGCTGGAGCTGCGGGCGGCCTACCAGCTGTCTGCTGCGGGCCTCCAGGTGAGCCTCAGCGTGTGGACATGGAGCGGTGTGCATCCGGTATGTGGGCGGACGGGGAAGGACTGTGACGTTGTGTGGGGGGGTGCGTGCCCGCAGGCGCTGGCGCAGCTGCCGGCCCTGGCGCACCTGACGCTGGTGGCGTGCCCGCTCGTCACGCCGGGGGCGGTGGAGGCGCTGCTGCGGGCCGCGCCCAGCCTGGACGTGGTGGTGGTGCGCCAGTCGGCGCACGAGCCGTGCGAGGGCGGCCGCCGGCTGCGGCGCGTCGACGTGGTGGGCTGCAGCAGCGGCGCTTGCGGGGAGCCCTCCACTGGAGGGGCAGCTGCAGCGGCCACTGCAGCCGGCGAGCAGCTAAGCTGTTGAGCTGTTGAGCTGTTTGCGCGTCGAGTTGCGCTGCCGGGGCCACAGTGTCCGGCCAGGTTGCGTTGAGCAGGCTGTGACTGCTGACTGCACTTGTGGTCCGCGTCCTCTCTCCTCTTTGTCTTCCTGCTCTGCAAGCCCTCGGCCATGCAAGTCTGCTGCAAAGCGAGCACGCGGCCTCTGCCCCGCAGCGCCTGCCAATCGCGGATCAGCAACCATCTCGCAGAGCCTCCCCTGACGTCCGCGTGGGGCAGATCCACCGCTCTGCGGTCGGGCTCGAAAAAGATGCAGGCGCTCCTCCAGCAGCAGCAGCAGCAGCAGAGCTGCGCGGCCCGGCGCGGCGGCAGCAGGTCATCATGCTCTCGCGCGCACCCCGTCGCGCTGCGGAGCTTCGCCGTCGTGGCTGCGCAGCCTCAGGAGTGCGTGCAGTCGCCCGTGGCGATGGCGCAGTGCAGCCACCAGCAGCGGCGAGCGGTGGCGGCCAGGGCCAGCAAGCTGGGGGACGTGTCCCTCTTCTCGGCGGACAGCAGCAGCCTGCTGGGCGGGCCCCAGGTGGTCGAGGACACCAAGGGGAAGCCCAAACTCGACGAGGTGCCCTTGGAGTCCGAGGTGCGCCGCTTTTTGGGCCCGCAACGCCGTGGATCCGCAGCATGGTGCCTGGCCTCGCTGCCGTGCCGCGGATCTTGCCCCTCTGGCGCGCTCGCGCCATCGCCGGCCGCGATTGAGACCTTTTTCCACCTTCGCCACCCGACCCGCGCGCAGGTCGGCATGGACTACACGGCGCTGCGTGACGCGCTCAAGGAGGGCGACTTCCGCAAGGCCGACGACGAGACGCGCGCGCTGCTCATCCGCCTGGCCGGGGAGGGCGCCGTGAAGCGCGGATGGGTCTACTTCACGGAGGTGCGCACGCCTGTGTGCACGCAGCAGTGACGGATTCAGCAGCTTGGGTTGCAGGACGTGGCATTGCAGCTGAGATTCAGGTGGCGCGGGTGGGGCGTGCCAGCGCGTCGGCGCGCCCGCGGCGGATGCGCACTGCGCTTCGCTCCTGCCGCTGCCTTTGCTCACCACCACCAAAACGGCACCAACAACGCCACCTGCAGGTGTCGACGATTGGCGCCAAGGACCTCATCACGGTGGACAGCCTGTGGAAGGCGGCCAGCAACGGCAAGTTCGGCTACAGCGTGCAGCGCGAGATCTTCACGCAGAGCCACCGCCGCTGGGGCAAGTTCTTCAAGCAGATAGACTGGACGGTCGGCGAGAACAACGTCTACCGCAAGTGGCCCATGGAGTTCATCTACACGGCCGACGCGGCCAAGGGGCATCTGCCGCTCACAAACGCGCTGCGCGGCACGCAGCTGTTCGAGGCGCTGCTCAATCACCCGGCCTGGGAGCAGCAGCAAAAGGCGGCGGGCAAGAAGAAGGCCATCGACGACGCGGCCAAGGAGGCGGGCGCCAACACGCTCAAGTGGTGATCAGAGAGGCGGCTCGGCGGAGCCGCGGCGGAGGAGGCAGTGGAGCAGCGGGCATGCGGAGCAGAGGGAGAGAGAGTGTGTGCGTGGCGTCGGCGGTGCAGCCGCAGCGTCCACGCCCCCCCTCGGCGTGCTGGCAGCGCGCAGCGGCGGCTGCTGCTCCTGTGGGTGCTGCGCGGGCCTCGCATCGGCGCGCTTGACGCATGCGCCGCGAAGGCGGCGCTCCGGCCGGGCCCCTGCTCTCCCCGCCGAGGTCTCGGCAGCGGCATCGTTGCTGCCGCAGCCACAGCCACAACCACAGCCACAGCCTGACCGTGCGAGGTGTGCTCCTGGCCGTTTTGCGGCCAGTGGGCCCGGGGCTGCTTGTGAGCCGCTGGGGGGGTTGGAACAAGGGTGTGCGGAGTGAGTGCCTGCGAGGGTGGTGAGGCGAGCGTGCGAGCCAGGGGTGCGCCACGTTCCAAGGGCATCGCGGGAGCGCAGGCCGCGCGTGGGCCCCGCGGGCCGGTCGGGGCGACGCGCCTGAGTCCAACCCAGCTCGCTCCCCCTCTCCAACCTGTTTCGCCCGCGTCTATCCAGAGTGCATGCATTCATTTCGTGCGGCGTGGAGTGCGTGACGAGGCGCGCCACGCTGCCTGTTTAGTTCACGGCGGCCCAAGGGCGCGCCGCCCGCCCTCGCCCGCCCTGTCGACTTTTTTGTGCGTGGTCTGTGCCTCTCCTCCTCGGTGCGTGCGCGCCCCGCTGGGACCCCGTTTTGCGCGGAGGCGCGCCTCCATCTGACGAGCTGTGCTGTGTGGATGACTCGTGACACTCGACCGTCTCGACTGCGCTCTTCTGCAGACTCTGGACCCAAAGAGGAACCTTTGCAGAAGCATCAAGCAGCAGAGCACTGTATGGGAGGAAGCAGTGTGGTTCACGAAGGCACAACGTTCAGAGAGTCCATCCCAACGACAGTGCGTGTCCCAACGAGCAGCGCCTCAGCGGGCGAGGCCGTACTTGCGCATGAGCTGCGCCTCAAACTCGTCGTCCGACCCCTCGGTCTCGTCCTCCTCGTCCAGCGGCACGTAGCGCGTGCGGAGCAGCGCCGACGGCGCTCCTTGCACGTCGCCCTCGCCCTTGCTCCGAGAGCCGCCGCCGCCGCCGCCGCCCACCCCGCGGCGGCCCGCGCCTCGCCGGCGGTGCTTGCGGCGCAGGCGTGCGCCATCCCCATCTGAGCCATCGCTCGACGACGGGGAGCTCGACACGTCGCCGCGCCCTCCTGCCGCCGCGCGCACCTCGTCCCTCTCCTCGTCCTCTTCCGCAGAGGACCGCGGCTCCCCCCGCGACGACGCAAACACCGACAGGCCGCTTGCGAGGCTGCTGTTGCCCGTGCCGCGGACACCCGCCACCACCGCGCTGCCCGCGCCGCTGCCCGCCCGGCTGGCCGCCGCCGCGCTGCCGCCAGCGGCCGCCGCGTCGCCGGCCCGGTCCGGCGCGGCCTCTGCGTGTTCCGCCGCCTGCGGACCCGACGCAGCGCTGCCTGCTGTGCCGGGGCGAGCCGCCGCAACGTCCGCCGCACCCGCTCGGACCTCCCGCCCGCCCGGCGCACCGCCCGCGGCGTGCACAGCAGCAGCACCCTCGGAGCGCACCTCCTCCTCCCTCGCCCGCCCCACAGCAGCCTGGCCCGACCACCCCGCCGCGCTGATGCTGCCCTGCCTCCACGCGTCCAGCCCTCCCTCAACGGCGGCCCCTTGCTCCGGTTGGCTGTGCCTCGCGCCGCGCACACCGCTCGCCTCCGCCTCCGCCGCTGCCGCAGCACGCACGCCCTCCTGACCTGGCGTCTCCACCGCCGCCGCGTGCGTCGGGCTCCCGTCGCCGTGCTCGCTCGAGCTGCAGCTGCTGCCAAACAGCTCGCGGCGGCTCACCACGGCCGTCGCCGGCGTGCTCTGCCCGCTTGTCAGCCCCTGCTGCTGCGCCCGCTGCTGCGCCACCAGCCACAGCGTCCCCCTGCTCCGGCCCCCCTCCTCCTCCTCGTCGTCTGCATCCGCCCGCCCCGTCGACGACGCGACCCCGCCGTTTTCAGGGGGCAGCAGCGGCGCGCCGCCGCCGTCGCGGCCCTGCTGCCGCAGCAGCGCGGCGGCGGCGGCGCCGCCTGGGCTGTCGGGCGACGAGCCGTGGCGACGCCACGCCCGCGCCGCCGCCGCCTGGCGCACCGTCGACGGCACACGCGCGCTGGACGGGCAGCCGGTGGACCGCGAGCCGTCGGTGGGCAGCAGGGGGCTGCTGTCGTTGCTGCTGGGAAGCTGCACTTGGAAGGCGCCGTTGTTGTTGCCGCCGCCGCCCGGGACGCCGCCGCCGCCGTCGCCGCCGCCGTCGCCGTCGCCGCGCCGCCCGCCCTCCTTCTGCTGCTGCTGCTGAGGGTGCGGGGGCGGCTGGGAGGCTTGCGTGGCAGCGTGCGGCGCGGGCGGCTGCGTGGAGGTGGAGGTGGAGGTGGTTGGTGGCGGGTATGAGGGCCGGTCGGGTGGGATGGGGTGCGCGGCAGGCGCCGGAGCGAAGTGTTGGTGGGGAGGGGCGGGCGGCGGCGCGGAGAGGGCGGGCGAGGCGAGGGCGGCGTGCTGCTGCTGCTGCGGGGGGTGGGGCGGGGGCAGGGCGGGCGCGGGCAGGAGGCCCCCGCCGCTGAGCAGCAGGGACAGCTGCTGCTGCAGCGCCAGTACCTGCGTGCACGCGAACAAATCACGCTGCCAGATGATCAGCCAAGCGTGCGTTCGTGAAGTCCGCTAAAGCCCACGAACGGGGGCGTGGGGAGTTCGGGAGCAAGGCCCAGGGTGAGCGCTGGTGCAGGACACGTCTCTGGCAAGCAGACGCCAGCGTGAATGGCACGGGCACAAGGCCGCCCCAAGTGAGCGCGTGCTCCTCACCTGCTGCTGCAGCACCAGCACGTGGTGCGTGAGCGCTTGCGCGTCGGCGGCAGGCAGCAGCGGGCCCCCCGGCTCTGCGCCCGGGGCTTGCGCGCCGTACCCGCCCTGCTGCTGCTGCTGCGGCGGCGGCAAGTGCGCCGGCCATCTCGCCGCCGCGTGGAGGCCAGGCGGGGCGGCGTCCCAGGGCGGCGCGGCGTGGAGGCCCTGGACGCCGGCCAGGCTGTTGTTGACGCTGCCGCTGATGGCCCACGGCCGCTGCTGCTGCTGCTGCTGCTGCTGCTGCTGTGACGAAGACGATGACGACAACGCGTTGCCGCCGCCGCCGCCGGCCCCCCCGGCGTCGCGCCCGCCTGGCAGCGCGGGCGGCGGCAAACTGTGCGTGGGGTGCGGCGGGGCGGCGGCGGCGGCGGCGGAGGAGGATGGAGGAGCGGGCGGCGGCCAGGGGGCGGTGGGAGGCGCCGGCGGCGGGTGCGCGAGGGTGGTGGCAGAAGATTGCCGGCTATGCCTCAGGGGGTTGTACAAGGGCCGCAGCGTCATGGCGGTGGTGGGCGGCAGCACGTGGTGGGTGTGGGCGGCGAGCGGCGCGGCGGCCGCCAGGAAGAGCGACGTGGCCGTGGTGGTTGCGGGGGCGGCGGCGGCGGCCGGGCGGAGCGGCGGCGGCAGGGGCGGGGCGTCGCTGCGCGTGTGGGCGTGGGCGCTGGCGGCGCCGGCGCCCTCCGCTGCGTTGCCGTAGGGCTGCGGAGGGCCGTGTGGGTGGTGATGTTGTTGCTGCTGCTGCTGCTGCTGCCGTGCGTCGCGCTGCGTGGGCCCAGCCGCCGCCGCTCCGTGTGCCGTGGTGTTAGGGTCTGCGTCATGGGCGTGAGGGTCTGCGGCGGCGCCCGCGTCGTCCTGCGGCGGCTGCCCGGGCAGGTCGGGGCTGGCCGAGCGCTCAATCCCTGG
>VFQP010002989.1_pt1 | contig 17918 bp, 15 predicted proteins | sample 3512351 | NCBI WGS metagenome assembly VFQP01 (sample SAMN10412372, study PRJNA504923) | tailings metagenome | isolation source: Relicate 1 Philex TSF1 revegetated site | place: Philippines: Tuba, Benguet | collected 2017-08-29
GGCTGCGCCCGGACGCGAAGTCGCAGGTCACGCTGCGCTACGAGGACGGCAAGGCGACCGCGATCGACGCGGTGGTGCTGTCGACCCAGCACGACCCGGGCATCAAGCAGAAGGACCTCATCGAGGCCGTTCGCGAGGAGATCATCAAGCCCGTGCTGCCGGCCAAGTGGCTGCACAAGGGCACCAAGTTCCACATCAACCCGACGGGCAAGTTCATCATCGGCGGGCCCGTGGGCGACTGCGGCCTGACCGGGCGCAAGATCATCGTCGACACCTACGGCGGCTGGGCGCGTCACGGCGGCGGCGCGTTCTCGGGCAAGGATCCGTCCAAGGTCGACCGCTCGGCCGCCTACGCCGCGCGCTACGTCGCCAAGAACGTCGTCGCCGCCGGCCTGGCCGACCGCTGCGAGGTGCAGGTGTCGTACGCCATCGGCGTGGCCGAGCCGACCTCGATCTCGGTGACGACCTTCGGCACCGGCAAGATTCCGGACGACAAGATCGAGAAGCTGATCCGCCGGCATTTCGACCTGCGGCCGTACGGCATCATCCAGATGCTCGACCTGATCCACCCGATGTACCAGCCGACCGCGGCCTATGGCCACTTCGGCCGCAAGCCGAAGGACTTCACCTACACCGACGGCGAGGGCAAGCAGGTCACCGCCACCGCGTTCTCGTGGGAGAAGACCGACCGCGCCGACGCCTTGCGCGCCGACGCCAAGCTGCGCTGAGCGCGGGCGACATCGCCGCACTCCGGACGGGCCGCCTCTGCGGCCCGTCTTCGTTCGGGTCCCGGCGGCACCGGGAATGCATGGCATCGCGTGGCGCCGCGCCGGTCTGCACGCGCCGTGCATCGCGCCGTCGCCATGCTGCGCAGGCGATGCGGGACCGATCCGCATCCCTGCCCGGAGCCTGTCCACGATGTCGCCCAGCTACGACGAGATGCACGACGCCAGCGGCGGCGTCCGCCCGCACTACGAGGCGTTCGATGCCTGGCTCGAAACGACCTCGTTCGACGAGGTCGCGCACAAGCGCCGCCAGGCGGAGATCTCGTTCCACCGCGTGGGCATCACCTTCTCCGTCTACGGTGAGGAATCGGGCAACGAGCGCCTGATTCCCTTCGACATCGTGCCGCGCATCGTGCCGTCCGCGGAATGGAAGATGCTCGAGGCGGGGCTGCGTCAGCGGGTGCATGCGCTGAACCTGTTTCTCGGCGACATCTACGGCGAACAGCGCATCCTCCGCGACCGGCGCATTCCGGCCGAACTGGTGCTCGACAACAGCGAGTACCGCAAGGAGATGCAGGGCCTGAAGGTCGCGGGCAACGTGTATTCGCACGTCTCCGGCATCGACCTGGTGCGCGCGGGCGACGGCGAGTACTACGTGCTGGAGGACAACCTGCGTGTCGCCTCCGGCGTGTCCTACATGCTGGAGAACCGGCGCATGATGGCGCGCCTGCTGCCTGAGCTGTTCGCCCGCCAGCAGATCGCGCCGGTCGACCGCTATCCCGACGCGCTGTTCGACATCCTGCGCGAATGCGCGCCCAGCGGCATCGACAATCCGGTGGTCGCGGTGCTGACGCCCGGCGCCGCGAATTCGGCCTATTTCGAGCACGCCTTCCTGGCCCAGCAGATGGGCGTGGAACTGGTGGAGGGGGCGGACCTGTTCGTGCAGAACGACATGGTCTACGCCCAGACCACGCGCGGCGCGCAGCGTGTGCACGTGATCTACCGCCGGATCAACGACGACTACCTCGACCCGACCGTGTTCCGGCCGGAATCGATGCTCGGCGTGCCCGGCCTGTTCGGCGCCTACCGCGCCGGCAACGTCACCCTGGCCAATGCGCCGGGCACGGGCGTGGGTGACGACAAGTCGGTCTATCCCTACGTGCCGGACATGATCCGCTACTACCTCAGCGAAGAGCCGATCCTGCACAACGTGCCGACCTGGCAGTTGCGCAATCCCGACGACCTGCGCCACACCCTCGACCATCTGCCCGAGCTGGTGGTCAAGGAGGTCCACGGCGCGGGCGGCTACGGCATGCTGGTCGGCCCGGCGTCGACCCGGGCCGAAATCGAGGAGTTCCGCGCCCGCATCCTCGCCAATCCCGGCAACTACATCGCCCAGCCGACCCTGTCGCTGTCCACCTGCCCCACCTTCGTCGAAAGCGGCCTCGCACCGCGGCACATTGACCTGCGTCCCTACATCCTCAGCGGTCGCAGAATCCATGTCGTGCCCGGCGGCCTCACGCGCGTGGCGCTGCGCGAAGGCTCGCTGGTGGTCAACTCGTCGCAGGGCGGCGGGACCAAGGACACCTGGGTCATGGAGAACTGACGCGTGCTCTGCAGAACCGCCTACGACCTCTACTGGGTGGCGCGCCACATGGAGCGCGCCGAAAACACCGCACGCCTGCTCGACATGGCCCAGCGCATCGCGCTCTTGCCCGAGCGCCTCGACCGCGGCAAGGCCGCGGCGGCGGCGTGGCGGCGCGCGCTCGATTCGCTCGGCATCGTCGAGAGCTTCATCGCCGAAGGCCGCACCCTGGATGCGGAAGGCGTGGTGCAGCATCTGCTGCTGTCGCCGGAGAATCCGAACTCGATCTTCAACTGCATCCGCACCGCGCGCGAGAACGCCCGGGCGCAGCGTGTGGCGATCACGGGCGAGATGTACGAGGACCTCAACGCGTCCTGGCTCGAGGTCCGCCGCTTCGACGCCCAGCGCCTGCGTCACGACGGCCTCAGCACCACGCTGGAGTGGGTGAAGACACGTTCGGCCTCGTTCCGCGGGATCACCATCGGCACCCTGGGCCGCGGCGAGGGCTACCACTTCCTGCAGATGGGCACCTTCATCGAACGTGCCGACTGGTCGATCCGCCTGCTCGACATGATCGGCAGCGACGCCGAGCTGCCGGAGAGCGGCGAGGCGCGCGATGCCACCCAGTACTTCCAGTGGAGTGCGCTGCTGCAGTCGCTGTCGGCCTTCGAGACCTACCGGCGCACCTATCGCGAGTCGGTGAGTCCGGCCGGGGTGATCGCGCTGATGCTGCTCAACGGCGACAACCCCCGCTCGCTGCAGACCTGCGTCGGCGCGATCCACCAGATCCTGCAGACCCTGTCGGGCACCGAGTCGCTCGAAGTGGTGCGCCAGGCCGGTGCGCTGGCAGCGCAATCGCGCTACGCGCGCATCGACGAGATCATCGCCGGCGGTCTGGAACCGTGGCTGCAGGACACGATGGCGCGCCTGGTCCGGCTCGGCAACGAGATCCATCGGCAGTTCATGACCACTGCGCCGTCGCGGCCTCCGGTCACCGGTCCACGCCAGACGCAATGGCAGACCAGCGGATGACGGGTGGGCGCGGCCGTGCGCAGCGTGCACAATTGGCGCCGGTTTCGTGTTCACCGGGTTGTACCGCGCCATGACCTATTGCATCGGGCTGAACCTCGACGAGGGACTCGTCCTGGCTTCCGACTCGCGTACGAATGCCGGTGTCGACCATATCCGCCGTGCGGGCAAGATGCGTGTGTTCGCCCGAGACGGCGAGCGCGTCATCGTCACCCTGTCGGCCGGCAATCTGTCGCTGACCCAGAACGTGCTCAATCTGCTCGAGCACCGCGCGATGCACGAGGCCGGCAGCCTGGGCATGCTCAATGCACGCTCGATGTTCCAGGTGGCGCAGATCGTCGGCGACGCGATGCGTGAGATCCGCGCGCGCGACGAAGCCTACCTGCGCGACAGCGGCATCGACCCGTCGGGCTCGTTCATCGTCGGTGGCCAGATCCAGGGCGAGGCGCCGCGCCTGTTCCTGGTCTACTCCGAAGGCAATTTCATCGAAAGCTCCGACGAGACGCCGTTCTTCCAGACGGGCGAGATCAAGTTCGGCAAGCCGATCCTCGACCGCGTGATCACCTCGAAGACCAGCCTGCTCGAGGCCAGCCAGTGCACGCTGGTGTCGTTCGATTCGACCATCCGCTCCAACCTCTCGGTGGGTACGCCGATCGATCTGCTGGTCTATCGCCGCAACAGCCTCAAGGTCGAGGTGCAGCGCCGCTACGAGGACGAGGACCCGTATCTCGCCGCGATCCGTGACAGCTGGAACAACAGCATGCGTCGCGCGGTTGCGGCGCTGCCCAAACCCGACTGGGCCTGAAGCCTACGTGCCGCGTCCGCGGCAGGATCCACGCGGGCGGACGCCCCGCTGACGGCCAGACGCGGCCGCCCCGTATCGGGTGCAGCCGCGGAGCATCCCGCGCACGCGGTGCCCGCGCCGTCGCATTGGACCGGACCTGCCGCCGCAGCGCGAGCCGCCGCGCCCGCGACGTCCACATCGCACGCCCAGCGTGCCGGCGCACCCGGTTCACGCCGTTCGCCGGCCCGCCCTGCGCCGCGCGGGCGCCGCGGCGGTGACGGCGCGCGCAGAGCCGTCACCGCATCACGCCGCGCTCAGCGCGCAGCCGCCTCCGCAGGCCGGTGCTTCACATACCGCTCCAGCCACGCGTTGGTTTCGTAGAGCATGTGCAGCACCGATTCGCGTGCGCGATAGGCATGCGATTCCCGCGGCAGCATCACCAGGCGCGCGGTGCCCCCCAGGCCCTTGATCGCGGCGAACATGCGCTCGCTCTGCATCGGGAACGTGCCGGAGTTGTTGTCCTCTTCGCCGTGGATCAACAGGATCGGATCCTTGATCTGTCCGGCATAGTTGAACGGCGACATCTTCAGATACGTGTCCTGGGCCTGCCAGTAATTGCGCTCCTCGGCCTGGAAGCCGAACGGGGTCAGCGTGCGGTTGTAGGCGCCGCTGCGCGCGATGCCGGCGGCGAACAGGCGCGAATGCGCCAGCAGGTTGCCGGTCATGAACGCGCCGTAGGAGTGTCCGCCGATCGCGATACGCCGGCGGTCGGCCACGCCGCGGCGCACCACTTCGTCGATCGCGGCTTCGGCACTGGCCACCAGCTGTTCGATGTAGGTGTCGTTGGGCTCGGCCGTACCCTCGCCGATGATCGGCATCGAGACGTCGGCGAACACGGCGTAGTCCATGGCCAGGAACGCCTGCGGCCCCCAGTAGCCGACGGCGTTGAAGCGATAGGGCGAGTCGGTGACCTGGCTGGCCGCATCGGCGGATTTGAACTCGCCCGGATACGCCCACATCAGCATCGGCAGCGGCCCGTCGCGCGCCGCGTCGTAGCCGGCCGGCAGGTACAGCGTGCCGGTGAGGTCCACGCCGTCCTTCCGCTTGAAACGCACCAGCTCCTTCTGCACGTCGCGCAGCTGCGGCGTGGGATGGGCGAAGCGGGTCAGTGCGACGGGCTCGGCCGCACCGGCCCCCAGATCGCGCACGTAGTAGTTCGCCGGTTCGGTCGGCGCTTCACGCGTGGTCAGCAGGCGCGTGGCGTCGGCGTCGAGCACGGCGGCCGGCGCCTCGTAGAACGGGGCCTCCGAGCGGAACAACCGCGTCGTCGTACCGTCGGCGAGATCCTGCCGGTCGAGAAACGGACGATCGCCCTCGTCCGAGGCGCCGTCGCCGATGCGGTAGATGCTGCTGCCGTCACCGGCGACGAGCAGCCGCGGATTACCGGCGGCGTCGGGCATCGTGACCGGCGTGCCGGGATCGGCGTAGCGGTCCTCGTACGAGCCCTCGCGCACCAGATGCGGAGCGGTCGAGCCGTCGGGCCGCAGGCGCCATTCGCGGATCTGCCGCGTGCGCCACCAGTATTCGCTGAGCAGGGCGAGGTCGCCGGTGCCCCACTGGATGCCGGCATAGCGCATCGACAGTTCGGCCAGCGGCGTCGCCGCGGCTTGGAACGGCGCGGCCTGCATGTAGACGATGTCGCGCACCGCGGCCTCGCGCGCCGGATCGCCGCCGTCCTGCGCCTCCACCCAGACCAGCGTCGCCGGCGCGTCGCTGCGCCAGGCGACCGACCGCACGCCGGTCGGCACGGCATCGTTGCCCACCGGCAGGCCTTCGACCAGCGGCAGCCGGGCGACGGTGTGCCGCACCTGGCCGTCGGTGTCGATCACGTCGATGCGCCGCGGAAAGCGCGTGTACGGCACCAGATAGGAGAACGGGCGCTCGATCTGCTGGCGCAGGAGGTAGCGGCCGTCCGGCGACGGGCTGGCGCTGGTGGTCAACGACGGTGGTCCGATCGGCGTCACCGTGCCGTCGAGGGTGATGCGCGCCAGCTGCACGGTCATGTAGTGCGCGAACACGCGCGCGTCCTGGTCGCTGCGCAGCAGGTCCTGGAAGGTGCGCAGCTGCTGCACGGTGCCGGTGGAGGCGGTTTCCTGCACGTTCGGGCCGTCCGGCACGGTCAGCGACTGCGGCGCATCGCCCTGCCCGTCGGGCCGCAGCCGCACCAGCAGACTGCGACTGTCGGGCATCCACTCGAAGCCGTTGCCGATCACGGCATTGAGCGGCCGCGTGGTCAGCCGGCGGGCCTGGCGCGCGTCGACGTCGATCAGCCACAGCTCGACCCGGCCCGCGGCGGCGTCCACGTGACTGAAGGCCACGTGGCGCTGGTCCGGCGACCACAGGAACGACGCCAGCGACAGCGGCTGCGGCAGTCCGGCGATCCGGATGTCGTCGCCACCGCCGACCGGCGCGAGCCAGAGGTCGGAGACGAACGAGAACCGGCTGGCCGCATAGGTCGCGGGATTGATGCGGATGCCGCCGAGCTTGAGCTCGGGCTGGGCGACGTCGGCGATGCCCGGCAGCGCCGGCGTCTGCAGGAACGCGGCCAGATCGCGCTTGGGTCCGAGCAGGAGCCGCGGCGCACGCGGGGCGTCGACGATGGCCTGCAGCGGCGCGGGCGGCAGCCGGTAGCCGCTGTCCGCGGCGTTCGGCGGTGCGGTCTGCGCAAGCGCCAGCCCGGGGACCAGCAATGCGCATGCGATCCAGCCCCAGCGCCTGCGCGCCGTCGTCGTACGTCGTTCCCGTGCCTGCATCGTCCCACTCCGTGACCACGGCGCGCCGCTGCGCACCCGACCCGCGACCTTAGCAGCGCGTGCCGCGACCACCGCCGTCCCAGAGGTCATGCCCGCGGCCATGCCCGGTCGGCACGCCGCGTCGCCGGCGGACCTTCTCGCCCCAGGCGGTCCGGACGCGCCCGGGCCGGCGTCGGCGGGACGGTCCCCGGTCAGCGTCCGCGCGCCGGGCTGCGATAGAATGCCCGCCTGCCCCGCCGAGGGGCGCTGCGACCGGTTCGCCCGCGGAGTCCATTCGCGGTCAGGACGGCCAGGCTCGGCGTGGTGTTCCTGCGACAACGGCGCCCGTAACGCGAATGCCCGATCGGCATTCCACTACGGAGCACAGCATGAACGCACAGATGAAGACGTTTTCCACCGACGGCGACTACAAGATCGCCGACATCGGCCTCGCCGACTGGGGCCGCAAGGAGATCGACATCGCCGAGCACGAGATGCCGGGCCTGATGTCGATCCGCAAGAAGCACGCCGCGAACCAGCCGCTCAAGGGCGTGCGCGTGACCGGCTCGCTGCACATGACGATCCAGACCGCGGTGCTGATCGAGACGCTCAAGGACATCGGCGCCGACGTGCGCTGGGCGTCCTGCAACATCTTCTCCACGCAGGACCACGCGGCCGCCGCGATCGCAGCAAGCGGCACGCCGGTCTTCGCATGGAAGGGCGAGACGCTGGAGGAATACTGGGACTGCACCCTGGACGCGCTGAGCTTCCCCGACGGCAAGGGCGGCCTGATCGGCCCCGAGCTGGTGGTCGACGACGGCGGCGACGTCACCCTGCTGATCCACAAGGGCTACGAGCTGGAACAGGGCGACGAGAGCTGGGTCAACAGCACCGGCGGCAGCCACGAGGAGCAGGTCATCAAGGCACTGCTCAAGCGCGTGCGCAGCGAGCGTCCGGACTTCTGGACCCGCACGGTCGCCGAGTGGAAGGGCGTCTCCGAAGAAACCACCACCGGCGTGCACCGCCTGTACCAGATCGCCGAGGCCGGCAAGCTGCTGGTGCCGGCGATCAACGTCAACGACTCGGTCACCAAGTCGAAGTTCGACAACCTCTACGGTTGCCGCGAGTCGCTGGCCGATGGCCTCAAGCGCGCGATGGACGTGATGCTGGCCGGCAAGGTCGCCGTGGTCTGCGGCTACGGCGACGTGGGCAAGGGCTCGGCGGCGTCGCTGCGCGCGTACGGCGCCCGCGTCGTGGTCACCGAGATCGACCCCATCTGCGCGCTGCAGGCGGCGATGGAAGGCTACGAGGTCACCACGATCGAGGAGACCCTGGGCCGCGGCGACATCTACGTCACCACGACCGGCAACAAGGACATCATCACCGTCGAGCACATGCAGGCGATGAAGGACCAGGCCATCGTCTGCAACATCGGCCACTTCGACAACGAGATCCAGGTCGATGCGCTCAAGGCGCTCAAGGGCGTGGAGAAGATCAACATCAAGCCGCAGGTCGACAAGTACGTCTTCGGCAACGGCAACGCGATCTTCCTGCTGGCCGACGGCCGTCTGGTGAACCTGGGCTGCGCCACCGGCCATCCGAGCTTCGTGATGTCGAACTCGTTCGCCAACCAGACCCTCGCGCAGATCGACCTGTGGGAGAAGAAGGACACGTACGAGAAGAAGGTCTACACCCTGCCCAAGCATCTCGACGAGGAAGTGGCCCGCCTGCACCTCGAGAAGATCGGCGTGAAGCTGACCAAGCTCACGAAGGACCAGGCCGATTACCTCGGCGTGCCGGTCGAAGGCCCATTCAAGCCGGATCACTACCGCTACTGAGTGCGGCGCGCCGCCGCGCAGGAAACGGGCGCCTCACGGCGCCCGTTTTTTTATGTGTTCAGCGCACGACGCGGGCGCGCAGCGCTTGCCACAGGCGCTGCCGCGCTTCGAACACGCGCAACCCCAGCAGGAACGCGCTCAGCCACACCAGGCCTTCGGTCGCCACCGCCGCCGCAGTGACCAGCACGAGCCGCGTGCCGCGGTCGACGCCCAGCGCCAGCCCCACCGCGAGCGCGATCCACGCCAGCAGGCACACCACGCCACCGAGCGCGATCCAGCGCCACGGCCGGCGCACCCGGCTCCGGGGCGCGCTCATTCCTCACCCCGCAGCGCCGCCAGCGCGGCACGATCGAGATAGCGGCCGTCGAGCACCAGCGCGTGCGCATCGCGGGCCTGCGCCAGATCGGCCAGCGGGTCGCCGTCGAGCACCAGCAGATCCGCCTCGTAGTCGACCGCGATCCGGCCCAGCCGCTCGCCGGCGCCGAGTGCATCGGCCGCGTCGACCGTGCCGGCGCGCAGGATCCGTGCGTTCGGCACGCCCGCCTCGGCCAGCAGCGCGATCTCGCGATGCAGGCTGATGCCCGGCGCGATCCACGGGTTGCTCATGTCGGTGCCCAGGGTCATCCGCGCGGCGCCGGCGTACAGACGTGCCGCCATGCGCTGGATCTTCGGCCACACGGCCCCGGCACGCTCGAAGTCCTCGGGCTCCCAGCCCAGCGCGAAGGTGAAGAACGTCTGCCAGTTCGCCAGCAGGCGGGGATGCGCATAGCGTTCGGCATCCTGCAGGTACGCGCTGTCCGGCTGGTCCTGCACGAAGGCCGCGTGGAAGGCGACGAGGGTGGCGTCGAAGACCGGGCGATGGCGGTCAAACGCCGCGACCAGGCGATCGGCCTCGGGGCCGTCGGGATCGAAGCGTTCCCACCATTCGAAGAAGGGATAGGTGCCCGGGCGACGCGATGCGCGATAGGCCTCGGCGTCGGCGGGCGCCAGCAGATCGGGACTGACGGGCATCAGATGCACCAGGCCATCCAGCCCCATCGCCAGCGCGTCGGTCCAGGCGACGTCTTCGAGATGCGCCACCGCGGGGCGGCCCTGTGCATGGGCCGCGTCGATGCCGGCCTGCAGCAGCTCCGGCGACAGGCCGGTGTAGAGCTTGATCCAGTCGGCGCCGGCTTCGACCTGGGCGCCGACGGCGCGACGCACATCGTCGGCCGTGGCGACGGCCGTGGCCAGCCCGGGCACCTCGGCATCGTTGAGCACCGGGCCGGCATCGAAACTTTCGGGCCCGGTGAGCGCCCCCGCGGCGCGCCGCGTCTCGTAGCGCGCCGCAGCCGCGAGATCGCCGGCGGGGTTGCGGATCGTGGTGACGCCGAAGCCGACCAGGCGCGCGGCGTTGTGCTCGGCGATGGCGTCGTCGGGCAGTGCTTCCATGACGATCGCATCGCCGTCCTGGCGCACGACCAGCGGCCCGAGCGACAGATGGGCATGCATGTCGATCAGGCCGGGCATGAGATAGCGGCCCGCCAGCGGCACCACCTCGGCGTCGCGCCGGCACGCGCGGGCGCCCGGCCGGGTGATCGCGGCGATGCGGCCGTTCTCGATCCGCACGCAGCGCGGCGTGCCGCTCCGCCCGCGCTCGACATCGACCACGCGAACGCCGTCGAGCGCGAGCGCGCCCGCCGCGGCCTGCGCGGGCAGCACGGCCACGCAACTCAGCAGACTGGCGAGGGACCATGGAATGAGAGGATGCATCGACAACTCCTGGGGTGGGTGTACCCGGTTCAGTCGCCGGGGGTGGCGCATTTCTTACGCCGTCCCGGGATCGCGATGCCGGTGTAAGAAATCCGTACCCGGCGACGACTGTCGTCTCGACACATCCAACCGCCCGATCCCATGCCGCCATCCTGGTCCCAGGTCCAATCGCTCCACCCCCAGTTCTGGCGCGCGGTGTGCGGCTATGAACTCAACCCCGCCCTGCGCGACGAACTGATGCAGGACGTGTTGCTGGCGGTCTGGCAGGCATTGCCGACCCTGCGCGACCACGACCGCCTGCTGCCGTTCGCGCTGCGCGTCGCGCACAACCTGGGCGCCAGCCACGTGCGCTCGGCGACCCGCAGCCCGCCCCCTGTCCCCCTGGATCTGGAGGGACACGACACCGCCGACCCGACGACGGTGGCCGACGCCGACCGCGCACGCAGCGAATGGCTGTTCGAGGCACTCGGCACCCTGCCGCTGCCACTGCGGCAGCCGCTGATGCTGCAGCTCGAAGGTTTCGACTACGGCGAGATCGCCGAGCTTCTCGGCCTCTCGATCGAAAACGTCGGTGTGCGCCTGCACCGCGCCCGGCACCAGCTCAAGACCCTGCAAGCCCGCGAGGAGACCACGCCGTGACCGATTTCGACGATCTGATGCGGAGTGCGTGGCAGGCCACGCAGCCGACCACCGACTCCGCGGCCCTGGTGCGGCGCGTACGCCGCCACCAGCGCTTGCACCGGCTGCGGCGCGGACTGGAGATCGCGGTCACCCTGGCCGCGGTGGTGATCCTGCTGCGGCCGCTGGCAGGCGCCGCGCTCACGCCTGCGTACTGGCTGGTGATGCCGTTCTTCGCCGTCTACATGCCGGTGGTCTGGTGGTTGCTGCTGCGCGCGCCGCGGCCACGTGCGGACGCCGCGGCGCTGGACGGCGCCACCTACGCGCAGGTGCGTCTGTCGCAACTGCGCGCCGGCCTGCGCGAACTGCGCATCGCACGTCTCACCGCCGCGGCGCTGCTGGCTTACGCCCTGCTCGCGCTGGCCGCCGCCACCGGGCTCGATGCCGGCCCGTGGCAATCCGCGGCCGGGCGTCTGCTGCTCTATGCGGTCGGCTGCGCGGCGCTGACCTGGGCGATCGCGCGCGCCCGTCGCCGCCGCTACCGCAGCGAATACCGCGCGATGCGCCGGCTCGCCGGCCCGCGCTGAGCGCCCCCGGGATCACGCGCGATCCCGGGGGTCGGAACGCACCGGGCACCCGACCAGGCGCGGTCGACCGCGCGCTAGGGCCGCCAGTTCGCGTTGCGCTCCCAGAAGTCCACACTGCGCCGGTAGGCCTCCCGGTCGAGCGGGACACCGGAGCCGCCCTCCTCCACGCCCAGCGCGTTGCGCAGCATCGTGATCGGGGCCATCGGGATCTCGTCCGGCTCGGCGGTGTAGATGCAGCCCACGACGCCCCAGTCGGCGTCGATCGGGGCGCCTTCCTTTGCCAGCTGCGCGGCGCTGTAGAGAATCACCACGAGGTATTCGGCGCGGGGCGGCTCCACGCCTTCGAACCAGCGCACCAGCACCGGCAGCTCCGCGCTGTTGCGGGCCTCGTAGCCCGAGCGCAGCAGGTGCCGGTTGGCCTCGGTGATGGGCACGGTGAGACACCGCGTCGAGGTCCAGTTGCGGTGCACGTGCAGCTTGCAGAACGGCGCGTAGCCGTCGAGTACCGCATGCGGTGTCTCGCTGTTGAGATGCGCCTCGAACTGCTCGGGCGTGATGTCCTGGATGGTGTTGCCGCGCGGCGTGCGCGGAAACAGGCGCGGGCGGGCGAACGGCGTGAGGACGATGGACATCGGACGGTCGTCTGCGGGCGCGACAGCGTAGCGCGAAGCCGTTCGGCATACGACGCGCGCGGAGCCGGCGCCGCGCGCCGATCCCCGTGCGAGGCATGCGCCGGACGAACCGCGCCCCGTGCGCACCACCCGACGGCCATCGTCGGCGGCTGTGCTCATGCCGTCGCGGCGGTGGGGCAGCCCACGTGGTGTCGAGCATGCGGCCGCACGCCGGGACGATGGCGCGATGCCCGCGCGTGGCGCCGACGACGCGGTACCGGGCACCCCTGTCGACCCGCTCCGCGGCCGGCTCGTGCGGCCCGCGTGTCGAACAGCGGGCGGCCGGCCCGCGAGCAGCCCGACGGCGCGCCCGCAGCGCGCCCGTGCCCACGGCGCGACGAGCCGCCGGGGTCTCGAGGAGTTTCCCCCCTGAATTCTCGGGACCGGAAGCGATGGCGCAGCGCCGTCGGGCGCGTGGCGCGCTGCGCACGGCCGCCTCGCGACTGCATCCGGCGCACGCCAGCACCCACACATCCATCGCGATCAAGCGATACAATCGGCCGCAGTCCGTCGCCGCAGGCCGCGCATGCTTCCGCTCAGCTTCGAGTTCTACCCGCCCAAGACCGAGGACCAGCGCATCCAGCTGGACCGCACGGCGAAGAAGCTCGCCGCGCACGCGCCCGAATACGTCTCCTGCACCTTCGGTGCCGGCGGTTCGACGCTCAGTCACACCCCCGAGACCGTGCGCCGCCTCAAGCAGCACCACGGCTTCGATGCGGTGCCGCACCTGTCCTGCGTGGGTGGCAGCCGGGAGGAGATCCGCGAACTGCTCAAGCTCTACCGCGCCATCGGCTGCACGCGGATCGTGGCACTGCGCGGGGATCTGCCGTCGGGCATGGGGCATCCCGGCGATCTGCGTTATGCGTCCGAGCTGGTCGCCTTCATCCGGAGCGAGTTCGGGGACCGGTTCCGCATCGAGGTGGGCTGCTATCCGGAGATCCACCCCCAGGCCGACGATGCCCGCGCGGACCTGCGCCACTTCAAGACCAAGGTCGACGCCGGCGCGGATGCGGCCATCACCCAGTATTTCTACAACGCCGACGCCTACTTCCACTTCGTCGACAGCGCGCGCCGGGCCGGGATCGACATCCCGATCATCCCCGGCATCATGCCGGTCTCGAATTTCAGCCAGCTGCGCCGGTTCTCCGAAGCCTGCGGCGCCGAGATCCCGCGCTGGATGCAGCGGCAGATGACCGCCCACGGCGACGATGCGGACGCCATCCGCGAACTCGGGGCCGACATCGTGGCCGGCCTGTGCGAACGCCTGATCGCGGGCGGCGCGCCGGCGCTGCACTTCTACACGCTCAATCTCGCCCGGCCCACGCAAACCGTGCTCGCCCGTCTGGGCTGAACACGGTGCGGCGCCGGCTGGTCGGCATCCGCGTCACCGGCTAGGCTGCGGCGATGTCGCGCCTTCCGACCTGGTTCCTGCTTTCCGCACTGCTCGCCGGCGCGGCGGCAGTGCCGATGTCCGTCCAGGCGCAGGTGCGCCGCTGCGTCGGTCCCGACGGCGGTACCGTCTACACCGATCGCGCCTGCAGCGCGGTCGGCGCGTCGAATTCGCTGGCCGAGCGCCCACGCGGCCAGGCCCCCGCCTATCGCGGCGGCTGCCAGCGCCAGCTGCGCGGCCTGATCCAGGAAATGAGCCACGCCATCCACAGCGGCGACACCAACCGCCTGGTCACCCTGTACCACTGGCGCGGCATGAGCCAGCGCAGCGGGTATCAGGTACTGGACCGTCTCGATGCGATCGCCCAGCAACCCCTGCTCGACATCACCGCGCAGCGGCCCGCGCCGCCGGTCACCGCCGCGTCGACGCTGCCGTTTTCCAGCTGGACGAGCGCGCGCGACAGCCAGACCGCCGCGCCCGAGCGCCCGCCGACCTCGCTGCGTGTCGACCAGGCCGGGCCCGGCGGCAGCGGCACGCGGCAGACGGTGTTCTCCCTGCACCGGCACCTCGGGTGCTGGTGGGTGAGCCTCTGAGCGGACGGCCCGTTCGCCACGGCTGCAGACACGCGCGCCGCAAGGCGCTGGCGGCGCGGTCGGGAGACGCCCCGGCCGTTGCGCGAATCCGCCGCCGCTGGCCGCGACTTCGCCCGCAGACGTCGTCCGCACGGCGCTTGGCGCGCATCGCACACCGGCGCGCATCGCGGTGTCGGAGCTGCGGACGCGCCCGGCTGCCGGCATCGCGCACCGGTCGACGCGTTGGCCGCGCGCCGGCGTCAGCCCGGCCGGAACGACAAGGTCGCGACCACGCCTCGCACCGCGCCCGGCACCACGCGCACCTGCCAGCCGTACAGGGCGCAGAGCCGGCGCACGATCGACAGGCCGATGCCGCCGCCCTGCGAATGTTCGGCGTGAGTGCCGCGGTAGCCGCGCTCGAACAGGCGCGCGGCGTCCTCGGCGCTGAGCCCGGGGCCGCTGTCGGCCACTTCGACACTGCGATCGCCGAGCCGCACGACCACCTCGCCCGCCTGGGTGTACTTGATCGCATTGCCGACGAGGTTGCCCAGCGCCACGGTCACCGCGGATTCCGGGGCATCCACGACCAGCGGTCCGTCGCCCTCCAGACGCAACTCCAGCGGCTTGCCGACGAGTTGCGGCCGGTGCGCGTCGAACAGCTGTTCGACCACGCGACCGACATCGGTGGCGCCGTGCCCGCGCTCGTTGCGCGAGAGCAGCAACAGCGCGCTGATCAGATCCGTGCACTGCTGTTCGGCGCGCTGGATGCGCAGCAGGCGCGTGCGGGTCTTCTCGTCGAGATCCGGGCGCGACAGCAGCAGTTCCACCGCGCCCTTGATCACCGCCAGCGGCGTGCGCAATTCGTGGCTGACGTCGGCATTGAACTCGCGGTCGCGCTGGACCACCTCGGTCAACCGGAACGCGTAGTCGTCGAGCGCACTCGCCAGCTGGCCGACCTCGTCATCGGGGAAATGCGGCGCCAGCGCCTCGGGCGTCGAGGAGTCGCCCGAGCTGCGCAGACGATTGGCCAGCGCCGACACCGGACTCATCACCCGCGACGCCGACCACCAGCCGATCAGCAGCGACAGCAACGACACCAGCACCACCGAGCCGAAGATCGCACGCTGGAACTGGGTGGCGCCGCGCATGGTCTCGCTCATGTCGTAGGCGAGGAAGAACCACTCGTCGGGCGTCTTGCGCACCGCGAGCTTGTACATGAAGGGCGTGCCGTCCTCGTCGATGCCGCTGAGGTTGTGGATGCCGTCGCCGAGCTCGTACCAGTCGGGCTGGTCGCGCCGCAGCTCCTCGAAACGCTCGCGCTTCACCACACGGGCGCGGATCTGCTCCAGCGGCACGGCCGGATTGCGCAACGGATCGACGTAGTAGCGCCGCGCGTACTCGTCGATGTTGCGGTTCATCAGATCCTCGACCAGCGTGTTCTCGACGCGATCGCGTGCCTCCTGGGTGAGGAAGGCGAACAGCGTCGTGAGCCCGAGGCCGAGCAGCAGGAACGACAGGATGATGCGGCTGCGCAGCCGCCTGCGGTAGCGCCGCGCGCGCGTGCGGGCCGGGCGGCCCGGCGCGACCTCAGTTCGCCGCATCCGGCACCGCGATGCGGTAACCGATGCCGTGACGGGTCTGGATGTACGGCGTGTCGAAGGGCTTGTCGACCACGGCGCGCAGGCCGTGGATGTGCACGCGCAGCGAATCCGAATCCGGCAGTTCCTCGCCCCAGACCCGGGTTTCCAGTTCCTGACGCGTGACCACGGCCGGCGACGCCTCCATCAGCGACTGCAGGATCTTCAGCGCCGTCGGGTTGAGCTGCAGCAGCTTGCCGCCGCGGCGCACTTCCAGCGTGTCGAGGTTGTATTCCAGCTCGCCGACGTCGAGCACGCGGGTGTGGTTGCCCTTGCCACGCCGCGACAGCGCGTTGAGCCGCACTTCGACTTCCTGCAGTGCGAACGGCTTGACCAGATAGTCGTCGGCACCGGAATCGAAACCGGCCAGCTTGTTGTCCAGGCTGTCGCGCGCGGTGAGCATCAGCACGGGCGTCTGCTTGCGTGCGTCGTTGCGCAGCTTGCGGCACACCTCGAGGCCGTCCATGCCCGGGAGATTGAGGTCGAGCACGATGGCATCGAAATCGTGGACCACCGCCAGGTGCAGGCCGGTCACGCCGTCGGCGGCAAAATCGACGGTGTGGCCGCGGTCTTCGAGGTAGTCCCCCAGATTGGCGGCGATGTCCTGGTTGTCTTCAATGACGAGGATGTGCATGAGGAGTCGGGTCTCTGGTGATTCGGATGCACGCCGCGGCGAGGCGACATGGTACAGCGGCGCATCCTTCCATGAACGGCGTCGCGGCCGCGCATACAAAAAGACCCGGACGTATCCGTCCGGGCCGAAGGAGGTTTGCCCCGATTGCCGTCATCCGCCGCGCCCCCGGCCGAAGCCGGGGTGGAGAGAGTGCGTGCGTCTTCCGGATGTGCAGGTTAGCGCCGCGGAGCGTTGAAATTCGGAAACAAAATGTTCAGTTTCCGTTCGAGACCGGTCGGCGCCGGCGCGGCCGGGCTACCGGCCTCACGTGAGCCGCCAGGTGCTCGACGATGCCCCCGGCGATGTCCAGTCCCGTCGCCGCTTCGATGCCCTCCAGGCCCGGCGAGGCGTTGACCTCGAGGACCAGCGGCCCGCGCGCGGAGCGGATCAGATCGACGCCTGCGATTCCGAGTCCCACCACCTTGGCCGCGCGCACCGCCACCGCACATTCGTCCGCCGTCGCCTCGACCGCGGTCGCGATCCCGCCCCGATGCAGATTCGAACGGAAGTCGCCGGCGGGCGCCTGACGCTGCATCGCGCCGAGCACCCGGTCGCCGACGACGAAACAGCGCAGGTCGGCGCCTTGCGCCTCGGCGATGAACTCCTGCACCAGGAAGTTCGCGTACAGCCCGCGCAACGCTTCCACCACGCCGCGCGAGGCCGACGGCTTCTCGGTCAGCATCACGCCGGCACCCTGCATGCCCTCGTTGAGCTTGATCACGTGCGGCGGCGGGCCGAGCATCGCCAGCAGATCGTCGGTGTCGTCGGGGTTGTCGCCGAACACCGTGACCGGCAGCCCGATGCCCTCGGCCGCCAGCAGCTGGTGGCAACGCAGCTTGTCGCGCGCGCGCGCGAAGGCGGCCGAGGGATTGGGCGCATAGCTGCCCATCTGTTCGAACTGGTGCAGCACCGCGTTGCCGTAGCGCGTGACCGAGGCGGCGAAGCGCGGAATCACCGCATCGTAGGCCTCGATCGGCTTGCCCTTGTAGCGCATCGCGAACCCATCGCTGCTGATGCGCATGTAGCAGCGCAGCGGATCGAGCACGCGCACCGTGTGCCCGCGCTGCCGCGCCGCCTCGACCAGCCGGCGGGTGGAATAGAGCTTGGTGTTACGGGACAGGATCGCGAGCTTCATCGACGCACCGGGTCAGGCGACACACCGCAACGAAAAAACGGCGACACCCGTGCACCGGTGTCGCCGTCCGATTCGAACCAAAACGCGGATTGGAGCGGGTGATGGGAATCGAACCCACGCTAGCAGCTTG
>VFQP010002990.1_pt1 | contig 17909 bp, 10 predicted proteins | sample 3512351 | NCBI WGS metagenome assembly VFQP01 (sample SAMN10412372, study PRJNA504923) | tailings metagenome | isolation source: Relicate 1 Philex TSF1 revegetated site | place: Philippines: Tuba, Benguet | collected 2017-08-29
CGAGCACGTTCGGATTGTCGCTCTCGTCGCGTCCGATGATGTCCACCAGCAGATTGCCGCCGATGATGGATGTGGGCGAATCGTAGCCGTCCGGCTGCAGCATGGGCGTGCCTTCGAACGGATAACGCGGCTGCACCTGGTCGCCCTCGCTGTCCAGCCCGTAATAGGCATGGCCGCCCAGGATCGTGTGCACCGTGTTGGTGAAATAGGTATCGCCGGCGCTGTTGAAGATGACATAGCCGTTGATGTCGCCGCCGACCTGATTGCCCGGGTCGGTGCCGTTCCCGCCATTCTGGAGCAGGATGTCGCCGAGGTGGCTGGTGGCCTTCATGCCGATGGCGCCCAGATGGGTATCGTCATAAGGCGAGACGTACTGGAAGATGTCGCCATCGGCTTCCAGGTTGATGAACTTGGCCGCGATCACCGGCCCATAGATGCTGATCCCGTGATCGACCTCGTAGACATCGCCGAAATAGTCGAAAAGCTGGGTCGAGCCGCTGACCTTCAGCGAGAAGTCGCCGCCGCTGTCGACGCCGACGAGGTCCACCGGCGAGACGAGATTGATCGCGGCGTCTCCCGCGCTGGTCACCGCGAGCGTGCCGGGCGTTAAGGTTTCGGCAGGCGACGGATAGCAGCCTTCGTCGATGCAGCTGATGTCGGGCGCGATGTTGTTCTCGTTCAGCAGCGAGACCTTGCCGTTCTTGCTGGTGACCGTCAGGCTGCCGCCGGCCGAGGGTCCGATCGGGCCGTAGGAGGTGATCTTGCCCTTCTGCTCTTCCTCGGTCTCGCCGGTGACCTCGGTGATGTCGCCCTCGGCGGTCAGCGTGATGGCGCCGCCCAGGATCTCGCCGTCGATGACGATCCCGCCCGAGGTGGCGGTGAGGGCGATATCGCCGTAATTGTCGCCTTCGGAGGCGGGCACGGCGATGACGTCACGGACGGTGATCGCCTGGGTGTTGGTGAACTGGATGAGGCCGCTGCTGTCGAACGTCGAGTAGCCGTCGGCGTCGCCGCCGACCTTGTTGCCGCCGTCCTTGCCGCTCTTGTCGGTGTTGCCGCCATTGTCGAGGAGGATGGCGCCGTATGTGCTCGTGGCCTTTACGCCAAGCGGCGTCTCGATGTGGACGTCTCGCGATATGTCGGTTTCCTGGGTGATGGCGCCGTCAGCGATCAGGGTGACGAACTTGCCCGCCTTCACCGCGTCGAAGATGCGGATGCCGTTCTGGACGGTGTAGAGCTCACCGACATCGTCGAGGATCTGATAGTTGCCGCTGATATTGAGCGTGAAATCACCGCCGCTTTCGACCCCATGGAGGTCCACCGGCGACTGGATCCAGATGTCGGCGTCGCCGCCGCTCTCCACATGCAACTTGCCGGGGTTGAGCTTCTCCGCAGGGCTGGGGTCGCATCCCGCCGCGATGCATTCGATTCCGGGCAGGATGGTATTCGCGTTCGGCAGCGAGACCTTGCCGTCGCTGCTGACGGCGCTGAGGCTGCCACCCGCCGAGCCGTCGCCCTTTCCCCGCGACGTGATGACGCCATTCGCGGTTTCGACGATATCCCCGACCGCTTGCAGCGCGATCGCGCCGGCGTCGATCTGGCCGTCGATGACGATGCCGCCCGACGTGGTGACGATCTTGATGCCGCCGACGTCGCCATCGCCTTCCGCGACCTGATAGACCGAGAAGTCGCCCAGCGTCAGCGCCTGCGAGTTGGTGATGGCGATCTGCTCGGCGGCCGTCCCCACGGACGTGGCGGTCACCTTTCCGGCGATCGTGTTGCCGGCATTCGTCAGGATGACCGGATCGGTGAAGAACACGTCGCCGACGATGCCGATGCTCAGGTCGTTGACGTCGATGGCGCCGGTCTGGGTCAGGCCGGTCACGGTCAGTGCCAGGTTGCCCGCCGCCGCCGCGGTGCCGGCTTTCAGGTTGACGGCCGTGGCGTGGGCGTCATTGCCGAGGTTGAGGCCGAAGCTGTCTACATAGGCGTCGTAACCGGCGGTCTCGATGTAGAGGTCGCCGTTGACGGTGATCGTGTTGCTCTCGCTGCCGATGCCGCCACCCGCGGCGTTCTCGCCGACGATCAGGTCGATCTCGTCGGCCGTGATCGAGTTGGAGCCCTCCATGGAGATGACGCCGGCGCCGGTGCCGCGCTTCGCCGCGTTGGCTCCCGGATCGTTGGCCGAGAGCACGATGCGCCCGCCGACGCCGTCATTGGTCAACGACCCGCTGCCGCTGAAGACGATGGATCGGCCGGCGTCGAGCTCCAGGGTATTGCCGGTCTCCACGTTGACCGATCCCTGGACGAGAATGTCGTTGTTCGCCTGCAGGGTGACGTTGCCGTTGAGCAGCGCCGCCTCGATGGTGTCCGTCAGGATGGTCGAGCCGCCGTCGCCGAAGGCCAGTACGCCGCCGCTCAGTGCGGTGTCTTCCGAGCCGGTGTCGACGATGTAGAGATCGTCCGGATCGAGCAGCCAGTCGCCGGCCATGCCCGCGGGCGCGCGGGTGATCACCTCGGCGCCTGGGTCGATGGCAAGCACGGCGCCGGACGTCTCGACCTGTCCGCCATTGCCGGACTGCGCGCCGCCCTGTGCGCTGATCGACCCGGCGAACCGCGTCTTGCCGTCCGACCAGACGACGACCGTGCCGCCATCGCCGCTGTTGATGGCGTCGGCCGTGATGGTCGCTTTGCCGACCGCCGTGTTGTCGGCGCTGGCGAGGGGGCCCTCGCCGCGGAAGCTGCCGCCGATCATGATGTCGCCGCCGCCGGCGTCGCCGGACGCCGACAGGGCGGCGCCGTCGGCGACCTCGACCTCGCCGCCCAGCACATGAATGCTGCCGCCGGTTTCGCCCGCGGCCTTGCCCGATGCATCCATCGTGCCGCCGGCCGTAACCTTGCCGTCACCGGCGTCGAGGATGATCTGCCCGTTCACCTCGCGGGCGCTGACAGCCTCGATGATGCCGGTGTTGTTGATCACGCCGTCGAGGACGCTGCCGGCCGCGCGCGCGGTCAGCAGCACCGTGCCGCCCGTGGCGGCGATCTTTCCGGAATTGGACACGGCGCCCGATGCGCCGCCGGCCGCCTCGTCCTGCACGACGGCGTAGCGCAGCAGGTTGTCGCCGGTGAAATCTATGGTGAAGGTGGGCGCGCTGCCCAGCACCACGGTTCCCGCATTGGCCTGGATCAGCCCCCGGTTCGAGACCCTCGCCGCCGAGAGCACGACCGCACCGCCATCGGCCGCGTGAATGATGCCGTCGTTCTCCACCGCCGCGCCCGCTGCGCCGCCCGTGAAGCGGTACTGGCCGGCGATGAAGTCGCTGTCGGCGATGTCGGCGGTGGTCGCGAGCAGGCCACCCACGTTGACCTGCGCGCCCTGGCCGAACAGCACCCCGTTGGGGTTCAGGATCCAGACCTGGCCATTGGCGCTCAGCGTGCCGTCGATCGCGGACGAACCGGAACCGAGAACGCGATTGAGGGTGATCGACTTGGCGTCGGGCTGGGTGAACTGGACGGTGCCACCGGCGGCGACGGAGAAGTCCTGCCAGTTGATGATCGCCTTTTGGGTCGACTGGGTGATGACGGTGGAATTGCCGCCGCCGGTGATGCCGGCCTGCCCCGATACGACGACGCCGCCGCTGGGCTGCGCCGCGGCGGTGGACAGCGCGCCACTCATCAGGGCGGCGGCGCAGGTGCCGAGCAGATAGGCATATCGGCGGCCGGCGGCCACGTCACGGCGCATGGGCCGCACACTCAAAGCGTCCAAAACTCACCCCCTCAGGCGAACCGGATCCGCAACAAGCCAATCCCCCAATTGGCCGCGTGCCGACTCCATGTAATTTATCTAGTAGGTTTTTTTGCGGCAATCACGCCCTTTGCACGGGCGGTTTGCATATATCTGCGGCAGATGACGGACGGTGGTGAAATTTTGATCTTTTGTGACAGGTGGCTCGGCTATTTGTCGGTCAGCAGCCGAACCGCGATGGCCGCCGCGGCGGTGCGGTTCTCGACCCCCAGCTTGGCGTAGATCTGCTCGAGGTGCTTGTTCACGGTGCGCGGGCTGCAGGCAAGGATTTCCGCCACGTCGCGATTGGATTTGCCTTGTGCGGTCCACAGCAGCACCTCGGCTTCGCGGGCGGTCAGCCCCAGCTGCTGTTTCAGCAGCGCCTGGTCGTCGGCGGCCGCGCCGTCGCCCACATGCAGCAGGAACTCGCCGGGGCCGGCCTCGCCCAGCCATGACGCGAGGATCGTGGCGCCGGCCGTGGTGACGATCAGGCGGTCGCCGGAGCGTTGGGCGACCACCTCGGCGAGTCGCGGCTTCACCTCGCCGGTCCACGATTCCGAGTCGGTGTCGAAGACGCCCAGCACCCGCTTGAGCAGCGCCGCCGCCTGCGGCGTGCTCCATAGCACTTCGCCTCGCCGATTGACCGCCAGCAAGGTCCGGCCGGCCACGTCGAGGGCGATGCGCGCGCTCTGCGCCAGGCGTGAATTGGCCAGGTGCACGCGGATGCGGGCAAGCATCTCGAACGGCTGCACCGGCTTGGTGACGTAGTCGACGCCGCCGGCCTCGAGGCCCATCACCACATGCTCGGTATCGGTCAGGCCGGTCATGAAGATCACCGGGACATGGGCGGTGTCCTTGTTCTGCTTGATCCTGCGGCAGGCCTCGAAGCCGTCCATCTCGGGCATCACGGCGTCCATCAGGATGACGTCGGGCCGGACCCGCTCGATCAATGACAGCGCCGCGCCGCCGCTGCGGGCGACCAGCGCGGTGATGCCGGCATCCTCCAGCGTGTCGGTCAGCAGGCTCAGGGTCTCGGGCGAGTCGTCCACCACCAGGACGATGTAGGAACTGTCATTCATGGTGCTGGAGCGCCTTCAGGACTGTGTCGTATTGGCCGAGTTCGAATTCCCGAACCAGGCCGCGCAGGTGGGACACCACCCGGCGCGTATCCGGCTGGGCGTCCTCGATCTCGTCGAGCTTCGACAGGATGCCGCGCACATGGCCGATCCGGCCAAGCTGAATCAGCGCGCCGATCTGTGGCCGGGGCGGGATCTCGTCGGGGCGCAGCGCGGGAGGCAGCCCCGCGCCGGGCGGCTCGGCCTGCTGGTCGTAGACCCAGCGCAGGTTGAGCAGCGACTTGATGGTGTCGAGCATGGTGGCGAGCTGGATCGGCTTCATCAGATAGGCGTCGTGGAACGCCGCCGAGGCCTCGCGCTGCCGCTCTTCGCGGGCATTGGCCGAGATCATGACGATGGGCGCGCGGGTGATTCCGTCCTCGCGCAGGGTCCGCGCCACCTCCCAGCCGGTCATGCCCGGCATGGAGATGTCCAGCATGACGATGTGAGGGGCGGAGTGGGTGGCCGCCTCGATGCAGGCGGGCCCGTCCTCGGCGGTAATGACGATGAAGCCCAGCGGCGACAGGAGGTCGCGGACCAGGTCCAGGTGATTGGGATCGTCATCCGCAGCCAGCACGGTGACCCGCTCGCCCTCATAGCCGGTGATCCGCTGGGCGGGCACCACCAGGCGCGCCGGTCGCGGCACGCTGCCCAGCATCAGCTTCACCCGGAACACGCTGCCGACGCCCGGGGTGGAGCGCACGGTGATCTCGCCGCCCATGGATTCGGTCAACAGCTTGGTGATCGTGAGGCCGAGGCCCGTGCCCGGGCGTTTCACCATGCCCGGCGCCTCGATGCGCTCGAACGCCCGGAACACCCGCTCGATATCCTCGGCGGCGATGCCGATGCCGGTGTCCTCCACCTCGAAGGTGGCGAGCTGGTTGCGGTACTGCATACGCAGTGTGACGGTGCCCTCCTCGGTGCAGCGGATGGCGTTGGAGAGCAGGTTGATCAGGATCTGCCGCAGCCGTTTCTCGTCGGTGTAGACCAGGTCGGGCAGGGACTCCGGCGGGTCGAACACGAACTCCAGTCCCTTGGCCTTGGCCTGCATGCTGAACATGTCGACCAGCTGGCCGAGGAAATCGTTGATCGGCACCTCGTCGCGGTAGAGCTGGAGGCGCCCGGCCTCGATCATCGAGATGTCGAGCAGGCCGTCGATCAGTCCGGACAGGTGATCGCCGCTGCGCCGGATCACGCTCAGCGCGTGCTTGCGGTGGCCGGGCATCGCGGGATCGGCCTCGAGCAGCTGGGCATAGCCCAGGATGGCGTTGAGCGGCGTTCGCAGCTCGTGGCTGATGCCGACCACGTATTTGCTCTTGGCCATGCTCGCGGCTTCGGCGGCTTCCTTGGCCTTTTGCAGCGCCTTGTCGGTCTTCTGATGCGCCTCGATCTCGAGCATCAGCATGTTGGTCTGGCGCTGGGTCTCCTGCTGGGCGGCACGGCTGGTCTCGTGCGCCAGCACGAACGGCCAGGCGACGATGGCGGCGACGATGATCAGGATGAAGAACACCTTCCACAGCGTGTCGGCGATGATCGCCGTCGGCGCATGGGGAGTCAGGCTCATCTGGACGTAGCCGAGCGCGAGGATCGCGGCGATTGTCAGCGTGAACAGCAGCAGCAGGCCGAGATATTGCCCCAGCCTGGTGTTCAGGTGACCGACCAGCCGGCGCGGCAGCGCCCAGGACATGAACTGCAGCACCTGGTCGGGAAAGCGCGCCGATATCTTGCAGGCGTCGCGGCAGCGGGCGTCCAGCGAGCAGCACAGCGAGCAGATCGGCCCGGCATAGACCGGGCAGTGAGCCATGTCCTCGGGCTCGAAGGTGTGTTCGCAGATACAGCAGCGCTCGGGCTTGCTATCGGCGAAGGCCGTCGTCGGCTGGCGGGCGATATAGAACCGGCCGCCGGTGGCGAAGGCGATCAGCGGCGACACCACAAGCGCCGTGCCCAGCGCGATGAAGGGCGCGAGCGCCCGCGCGGTATCGCCGAACACGTCGGCATAGGCGGTGATCGACAGAATCGAGGCGATCAGCATGGCGCCGATGCCTACAGGGTTGATGTCGTAAAGGTGGGCGCGCTTGAACTCGATGTGCCTGGGCGACAGGCCCAGCGGCTTGTTGATCACCAGGTCGGCGACGATGGTGCCGACCCAGGCGACGGCGATATTGGCATAGAGGCCGAGCGTGTGCTCCAGCGCCTTGTAGATGCCCAGCTCCATCAGGATGATGGAGATCGCCACGTTGAACACCAGCCAGACCACGCGGCCCGGATGGCTGTGGGTCAGCCGCGAGAAGAAGTTCGACCAGGCGATCGAGCCGGCATATGCATTGGTCACGTTGATCTTCATCTGCGAGATCACGACGAAGATGCCGGTCAGCGCGATGGCGATGTCGGGTTGCGAGATCACCTGGCTGAACGCCAGCAGGTACATCTGCGTCGGCTCGGCGGCGCTGGCGAACGGCACGCCCGAATTGAGCGCCACCACGGCGAGGAATGAGCCCGCCAGCAGCTTGACCATGCCGGGAATCACCCAACCCGGCCCGGCCGCGACCATGGACGCCCACCAGGCCAGTCTGCGGCCCTTGCGCTGGCGGGGCAGGAACCGGAGATAGTCGACCTGCTCGCCGATCTGGGCGATCAGCGAGAACACCACCGCCGAGGCGGCGCCGAAATGCAGCAGGTCGAGCGAGCCGTCGGCAGCGCCGTGGGCGCCGGGATAGGCCATCCACTCGTCCAGCTCGAACACGCCCTTGGCGCCGATGAAGATGAATGGCAGCAGCTGCAGCACGATCCAGGCCGGCTGGGTGATCAGCTGGAACCTGCTGATGGTGGTGATGCCGTGGGTCACCAGCGGGATGGCGATCAGGGCGCTGACCAGATAGCCGAGCCAGAGCGGCACCCCGAAGCACATCTGTAGCGCCAGCGCCATGATGGCGGCCTCCAGCGCGAAGAAGATGAAGGTGAAGGAGGCGTAGATCAGCGAAGTGACGGTCGAGCCGATGTAGCCGAAGCCGGCGCCGCGGGTCAGCAGGTCGACGTCGACGCCGTATTTGGCGGCATAGAAGCAGATCGGCAGGCCGGCGAGGAAGATCAGCGTGCCGACGACGAGGATCGCGGCGGCCGCGTTCGAGAACCCGTAGCTGAGGGTGATAGCGCCGCCGATCGCCTCGAGCGCCAGGAACGACACAGCGCCCAGCGCCGTATTGGCGACGCGAAAGGACGACCAGCGCCGCGCGTTGTTTGCCGTGAACCGGAGGGCATAGTCCTCGAGGGTCTGGTTCGCGACCCACTGATTGTACTGCCGCCGTTCGCGGATCACCCTCTGCTGAGGTGTCATGCCGTCCTGAGCGCTCCCGGAACTCATAGGCCCCGCACTCTAGGGCCGATGTTTTTCGCAATGCAAAATGGACCGCAAATGCAAGCGCTTGAGAAGCGGCAAAAATGCATTACCGACAGGTTACAAACCGGTTCGGCTGCATCGAGACATAGCGCGGCGCCAAGGACATTTTTCATGTCAGCCGTGTTCAAGTGCCTTTCAAGTCGTTGCGATTCCTGAGACAGCCTCGAAATCCCTGAGGAAACCGGCTGTCTCCAGGCCAGAGTTTCCGCAGCATTCCGGACGCTACCCAGCCGAACCGCGTATCGCCATACGCATATCTACGTATTGCTGCGACGCACAAAAAATCAGGATCGTCGAGGGTGTCCCCGGCCGCTTTCCCGGCCTCGAACCACCAACAACGAATCAAAAGAGAGGCATCATGACGTTGGATAGAGGAAGTCCCCGAAGCCTGGGTGCGGCGCTTCGCCGGACCGCCAAGGCGGCGCTGCTCGCTGCCGTCGCGCTCGCGCCGCTTGGTGCGCACGCCGCCGACAAGGCCAACACCACCGGCCTCGCCGTGACCGACAAGACCGTCAAGGTTGGTATCCTGCACTCGGTCACCGGCACCATGGCGATCTCGGAAACCGGTTCGGTGCAGGCCGAGAAGCTGGCCATCAAGCAGATCAACGACTCCGGCGGCGTGCTCGGCCGCAAGATCGAGTTCATCCAGGAAGACGGCGCGTCCGACTGGCCGACCTTCGCCGAGAAAGCCAAGAAGCTGCTGGTCAACGACAAGGTCGCCGCGGTGTTCGGCTGCTGGACCTCGGCCTCGCGCAAGGCGGTGCTGCCGGTGTTCGAGCAGTATAACGGCATGCTGTACTACCCGACCTTCTATGAAGGCCTCGAGCAGTCGCCCAACGTCATCTACACCGGCCAGGAAGCCACGCAGCAGATCATCGCCGGCATCGACTGGGTGGTGAAGGAGAAGAAGGCCAAGACCTTCTACCTGCTGGGCTCCGACTACATCTGGCCGCGCACCTCCAACAAGATCGCCCGCAAGCATATCGAGAAGCTGGGCCTGCAGGTGGTGGGCGAGGAGTACTATCCGCTCGGCCATACCCAGTTCAACTCGGTCATCAACAAGATCAAGCTCAAGAAGCCCGACGTGATCTACGCAATCGTCGTCGGCGGCTCGAACGTCGCCTTCTACAAGCAGCTGAAGGCCGCGGGCATCGACATGACCAAGGAAAAGCCGCTGCTGCTGACCATCTCGGTCACCGAGGATGAAATCCGCGGCATCGGCGGCGAGAACATCGTCGGCGCCTACGCGGTGATGAAGTACTTCCAGAGCCTGAACAACCCCAACAACGTCGCCTTCGTGAAGGCGTTCAAGGAAATGTGGGGCAAGGACATCGTCATCGGCGACGTCACCCAGGCCGCCTATCTCGGTCCGTGGCTGTGGAAGGCCGCCGTCGAGAAGGCCGGCAGCTTCGATATCGACGCGATCAAGAAGGCGTCGCCGGGCATCGAGCTGAAGACCGCGCCGGAAGGCTACGTGAAGATCCACCCCAACCACCATCTGTGGTCGAAGACCCGCGTCGGCCTCGCCCAGCTCGATGGCCAGTACAAGCTGGTCTTCGAGACCAAGGACCTGGTCGAGCCCAATCCGTTCCCGAAGGGCTACCAGTAAGCCTGGGCCGCGCTGCCGGAGCTTCCCCCGAAGCCCCGGCAGCACCCCGGCCTACCCGAAAGCGACAATCACGATGACCGCGCCATCCCGTTTCCGCCCGCTTCCCGCGCCGACCGGCAGGGCGGGTTTCTCCCTCGGAGGGCTTCTCCATGTTTGACGGTTACACGGCGAGCGAACTCGGTTCGATCTTCGCCATGCAGGGCTTCGCCGGCCTGATCCTGTTCTCGGTGTTCGTTCTGATGGCCCTCGGCCTCGCGATCATCTTCGGCCAGATGGGCGTCATCAACATGGCCCATGGCGAGTTCATGATCCTTGGCGCCTACGTCACCTACCTGTGCTCCCATGTGGTCGAGCACTACGTCCCCGCGCTGTTCGGGGTCTATTTCTTCATCGCGATGATCCTGGCGTTCTTCGTGTCGGGAGGACTGGGCATGCTGGTCGAGTGGGGCATGATACGCTTCCTCTACAAGCGCCCGCTCGATACGCTCCTGGCCACCTGGGGCCTCAGCCTGATCCTGCAGCAGGTCTACCGTTCGACCTTCGGCGCCCGTGAAGTGGGCGTGACCCTGCCCGATTACCTGATGGGCTCGTTCAACCTCACCGACACCATCGAGGTGCCGATCAACGGCGTCTTCGTGATGGGCCTGACCCTCGCCATCACCTTCTGCGTCTACCTGCTGATGTTCCGCTCCAAATGGGGCAAGCAGGTGCGCGCCGTGGTGCAGAACCGCACCATGGCGGGCGCGGTCGGCATCAACACCGAGAAAGTCGACCGGCTCACCTTCGGCCTCGGCTGCGGCATCGCCGGCGTTGCGGGCAGCGCCTTCACCATGATCGGATCCACCGGTCCCACCGCCGGCCAGCTCTACATCGTCGACACCTTCCTGGTCGTCGTGTTCGGCGGCGCCGCGCGCACGCTGGGCACCATCGCCTCGGCTTTCGCCATCAGCCAGGCGCAGTCGACCCTGGAGTTCTTCCTCTCCGGCTCCATGGCCAAGGTTTTCACGCTGCTGACCGTCGTCGGCATCCTGATGCTGCGTCCGCAGGGTCTGTTCGCCCTCAAGGTCCGCAAGTAGGAGCGCGCCGATGATCTCGATCAAGTCTCTCTACAACCGCAAGGAGCTGGTCTCGCTCCTGATCCTGGCGGCGCTGCTGCTGGTGGTGTTCCCGCTGGCGCTCGACGTGTTCCGCCTCAACCTGGTCGGCAAGTACCTGACCTACGCCTTCGTCGCCGTCGGCCTCGTGCTCTGCTGGGGCTATGGCGGCATCCTCAGCCTGGGCCAGGGCGTGTTCTTTGGCCTCGGCGGCTACTGCATGGCCATGTTCCTGAAGCTGGAAGCCTCCAGCGTCGAGAACACCAAGATCCAGTCCACGCCCGGCATCCCGGACTTCATGGACTGGAACCAGATCACCGCGCTGCCGGGCTTCTGGGAACCCTTCCACTCGTTCCCGCTCACCCTGCTGCTGATCATCGCGGTGCCGACCCTCTTCGCCTACGTCATCGGCGTCGCCATGTTCAAGCGGCGGGTCGGCGGCGTCTATTTCGCCATCATCACCCAGGCGTTCGCGGCCATCCTCACCGTGCTGATCATCGGCCAGCAGGGTTATACCGGCGGCGTCAACGGCATGACCGACCTTCGCACCCTGCTGGGCTGGGACATCCGCACCGACAGCGCCAAGTTCGTGCTCTACTTCGTCAATGCCGGCCTGCTGATCCTGTGCCTGTTCATCTGCCAGTTCGTGCTGAAGTCGAAGCTCGGGCGGCTCCTTGTCGCCATGCGCGACAAGGAGGACCGGGTGCGGTTCTCCGGCTACGACGTGGCCAACTTCAAGATCTTCATCTTCTGCCTGGGTGCCGCCATGTGCGCCATCGGCGGGGCCATGTTCACCCTGCAGGTGGGCTTCATGTCGCCGTCCTTCGTCGGCATCGTCGCCTCGATCGAGATGGTGATCTTCTGCGCCGTCGGCGGACGCCTGTCGCTGTACGGCGCGGTCTACGGCGCGCTGCTGGTCAACTGGGCCAAGACCTCGCTGTCCGAGAGCTTCCCGGAACTGTGGCTGCTCGCCATGGGCGGCCTGTTCATCGCCGTGGTGATGCTGTTCCCCAACGGCCTCGCCGGCATCTACGAAAGCCTCGAGCAGAAGTGGAAGCAGCGCAAGGTCGCGGCCCGTTCCAAGGCCGAGCCCGCGCCCGCCGACCCGGTGCTGACACCGCCGCCCACGCCGTCGCCTTCGGCCTCGCCGTCATCCGAGCGGCCGCTGCTGGGCGATGGGTTCCTGGCGCCGTCCGGGCTCAGCGAAAAGCCGGCCTCGTAAGGGAGAACGATCATGAACGCCCCAACGCAACAGAAGGATTTCGTTCTCGCCGTCGAGGGACTGACGGTCTCGTTCGACGGATTCAAGGCGGTCGACGACCTGTCCTTCTACATCGACGAGAACGAGATCCAGGTCATCATCGGCCCCAACGGCGCCGGCAAGACAACGGTGCTCGACCTGATCTGCGGCCGGACCAAGGCCACGTCGGGCTCGATCAAGTTCCGCGGCAAGGAACTGACCACCATGCGCGAGGACCGGATCGTCCACGCCGGCGTCGGACGCAAGTTCCAGACGCCGTCGATCTACGAGGACCTGACGGTATTCGAGAACCTGGAGATCTCGTTCCCCCGCGGCCGCTCGGTCTGGGGCGCGCTCGCCTTCAAGCGGGACAAGGAGGTGATCGAGCGGGTGAGGGAAATCGCCGCGATGATTTTCCTCGCCGACCTGCTGGACCTCAAGGCCGCCTATCTCAGCCACGGCCAGAAGCAGTGGCTCGAGATCGGCATGCTGCTGATCCAGGACCCTGAGCTGCTGATGCTCGACGAGCCCGTCGCCGGCATGAGCGTCTCCGAGCGCAAGAAGACCGCGGAGCTGCTCAAGCTGATCATCAAGGACCGCTCGGTGATCGTGATCGAGCACGACATGAAGTTCGTCGAGGACATCGCCGACCGGGTGATCGTGCTGCACCAGGGCAAGATCCTGTCCCAGGGCACCATGGAGAAGGTGCAGGCCGACCCCAAGGTCATCGACGTCTATCTGGGCCATTAGGAGAATCCCCATGCTCAACGTATCCGGACTGCATGTGGCCTATGGCGAGAGCGAGGTGCTCCATGGCCTCGACTTCATGGTCAAGGCGAGCGAGATCGTCGCCATCATGGGCCGTAATGGCATGGGCAAGACCACGCTCATGAAGTCGCTGATGGGCATCGTGCCCACCAAGAGCGGCACGGTCTCCATCGAGGAGACCAACATCACCGGCATGAAAAGCCACCAGCGGGTGGCGAACGGCATCGCCTACGTGCCGCAGGGCCGCATGATCTTCTCGACGATGACCGTGCAGGAGAATGTCGAGGTCGGTCTGACGGTCACCGGCGAGAGCAAGGTGCCGGGCGACATCTACGAAATGTTCCCGGTGCTGCTGGAGATGAGGAAGCGCCGGGGCGGCAATCTGTCGGGCGGCCAGCAGCAGCAGCTCGCCATCGCCAGGGCGCTCGCGTCCAAGCCGAAGGTGCTGCTGCTCGACGAGCCCACCGAAGGCATCCAGCCGTCGATCATCCGCGAGATGGGCCGCACCCTGAAGCGCATCCGCGACGAGCGCGGCCTCTCCATCGTCGTCTCCGAGCAGGTGCTCAGCTTCGCCCTCGATATCGCCGACCGCGTGCTGGTGATGGAGAACGGCGAGATCGTCCACGAGAACCTGCGCAGCGAGGTCGACGAAGCCAAGGTCGCCAGCTTCCTGTCCGTCTGAACCCCTCCAACACGTCCGCGAAGAAACAAGCAACGCAAGAAGGAGTCACCGAGAATGACCGATACGCTCATCAAAGTGGACCTGAGCCAGTCCGCCTACGACAACGACATGATCCACAATCGCTGGCACCCCGATATCCCGATGGTCGCGTGGGTGAAGCCCGGCGACGACTTCATCGTGGAATGCGTCGACTGGACCGGCGGCCAGATCAAGAATGACGACGATGCCTCGGACGTGCGCGACGTGGATCTGTCGCAGGTGCATTTCCTGTCGGGTCCGATCGGCGTCAAGGGCGCCGAACCGGGCGACCTGCTCGTCGTCGACTTCCTCGACATCGGCGCGTTCTCGCACAATCTCTGGGGCTTCAACGGCTTCTTCTCGAAGAAGAACGGCGGCGGCTTCCTCACCGAGCACTTCCCCGAGGCGCAGAAGTCGATCTGGGACATCAAGGGCATGTTCACCAGCTCGCGGCACGTGCCGGGCGTCAACTTCGCCGGCCTGATCCATCCGGGCCTGATCGGCTGCCTGCCGTCGAAGGACATGCTGAACACCTGGAACACCCGCGAGAAGGCGCTGTTCGACACCGATCCCGATCGCACGCCGGCGCTTGCCACGCTGCCTTACGCGCCGACCGCCCATATGGGCCGGATGCAGGGCGACGCGGCGAAATCCGCCGCGGCCGAGGGCGCCCGCACCGTGCCGCCGCGCGAGCATGGCGGCAATTGCGACATCAAGGACCTGTCGCGCGGCGCCAAGGTGTTCTTCCCGGTCTATGTGGATGGCGGCGGCCTTTCCATGGGCGACCTGCACTTCAGCCAGGGCGACGGCGAGATCACCTTCTGCGGCGCCATCGAGATGGCCGGCTGGGTGCACATGAAGGTGTCGATCATCAAGGACGGCATGGCCAAGTACGGCATCAAGAACCCGATCTTCAAGCCCAGCCCGATCACCCCGAAATACAACGACTACCTGATCTTCGAGGGCATCTCGGTCGACGAGGGCGGCAAGCAGCACTATCTCGACGTCCACATCGCCTACCGCCAGGCATGCCTCAACGCCATCGAATACCTGAAGAAGTTCGGCTACTCAGGCGCCCAGGCCTACGCCATCCTCGGCACAGCGCCGGTGCAGGGGCACATCTCGGGTGTCGTCGACATCCCGAATGCCTGCGCCACCCTGTGGCTGCCCACCGAGATCTTCGAGTTCAGCGTCCAGCCGGGCGCCGACGGGCCCAAGATCTTCGACACCAAGGGCATCGACGTGCCGCTGGCCAAGGACCTGTAAGGAGAACCCGATGCCGACCTACGGCTATATCTGTCCCGACTGCGGCCCCTTCGAGCGGTTCCGGCCCATGGCCGAGAGCGCCGAGCCGTCGGACTGCCCGGGCTGCGGCACGGCCGCGCCCCGGGTGATCCTGACCGCGCCGCGCATGGCCATGATGGACGCGGGCAGCCGCACCGCCCACGCCACCAATGAAAAGGCCAGGCACGCGCCGGACCTCTCGACCAAGGACTCGCGGAGCTCGGGCGGGCACGGCGCCGGCTGTTCGTGCTGCTCCGGCAGCAAGAAGCCCAGCCGGGCCGTCTACACCGCCGACGGCGGCAAGACGTTTCCATCCGCCAGGCCCTGGATGATCTCGCACTAGGGCCAGGCCAGGACTGCACGAGGAGCCAACTCCGGGCCTCCACCTCCCGGTCCGGAACCGGCAGCTGCGTCTCCCGGCGCCGCCGCCTCGTGATGGGAAAGGCGCGGGTCGCGGCGCGGGGCGTTGCCGCGCCGCCGGCCCGCGCCTGACCCGTCCGGTATCATCCGCTCAGCCGCTTTTCAATCACCCTGGCCCGCACCGGGGTGATTTTCGTTTCGGGTGCATTTTTCTGTTGTGCGATGCAAAATACACACCCTGCCGTTTCCCAGCGGCAACGCATGTCGCCCTGCAAGAAACGCAATGATCGCGCTTGGATTGCTTGCAGACGCAAAATTCGGGCACTGCAATGATCCGGGGGTTATGATCAATAACATACTGTAATAATTATATTAAAACGCATTTCTTGCTGTTGTTTTCCGTTCTGTTACGGCCTGTTAAGCGCGCGCTGCTCCGGCAAAAACTGCATTCGAGAACGTTGCGCCTACGTCATTCTGCGTATTGGTGCGTCGCACAATATGACCGGATCGTTACAGGCGCGCCGCGTCGGATAACGCCTCTCCCCAGATCGCAATCCAGCCGCGGGAACGCCAATACCGGCATGGCCAGACCGTGCCCCTAACGACAAAGGGAGTCCCCGGATGCAACTCACCAAGACCCTCAAGACCGGACTGCTGTCCATCGCCGGCGCCGCCGCGCTGATGGTCAGCACGGCGCCGGCCCATGCCGGCTACAAGATGGAGATCGACGACAACAAGTGGATCAGCGTCGGTGCCGGCGCCCGCGTGTCGTACAACGCCATCGAGGACAACGCCCCCGATGGCAGCTGGTCGAGCGACTTCAATCTCGACAGCGCCCGCCTGTACGTGAACGGCGAGATCACCAAATGGGTCGGCGTCGAGTTCAACACCGAGATCGACAGCCAGGACGACATCCACATCCTCGATGCCGTCGTGAAGCTGCAGTTCAGCGAGTATTTCAACATCTGGATGGGCCGCTTCCTGCCGCCGTCCGATCGCGCCAACCTGTCGGGCCCCTACTACGCCAACATCTGGGCCTTCCCGTCGGTCCAGGGCTATCCGGCGATCTTCGCCGGCCGCGATAACGGCGTCGCCGTTTGGGGTCAGTTCGGCGGCGGCAAGTTCAAGTACCAGCTCGGCGTGTTCGAGGGCTGCTCCAGCGGCAAGAACTCATGCAGCCTGGCCGACACGCCCGATCCGGTACGCGCCTACAGCAGCGACACGCCGCTGTTCGCCGGCCGCCTGGTCTACAACTTCTTCGACCCGGAACCCGGCTACTACAACTCCAGCACCTATTACGGCACCAAGAAGATCCTCGCCGTCGGCGGCACGATCATGCACCAGGCCAAGGCCACCGGCGACGACATCATCTGGGGTGATTTCACCGGCTGGAGCATCGACGTCCTGTTCGAGTGGCCGGTCATGGAAGGCGGCGCGGTGACATTCGAGGGCGCCTATTACGACTACGACACCGACGGTCTCGTATCGACGCTGATGGAAGGCCAGGGCTTCTACATCCAGGGCGCGTTCCTGATCCCCGGCAAGGTGGGCTTCGGCCAGTTCCAGCCCGTGATCCGCTACCAGGATATGGACCGCGACGACGGCTTCCCCGACAGCAAGAAGTGGGACGGCGGCTTCAACTACATCATCGACGGCCACAACGCCCGGGCGTCGGTGACCTACGGCCACGAGAAGTTCAACAACGGCACGTCCACCGACTCGATCATCGTCGGCATCCAGGTCCAGATCTAGCAACCCGGCGGGATCCGGCGCCGCCGGGTCCCGCCTTCTTCATCCACTGCATTGGCGAGGGAGGTCTTAGCAATGCACATGAACCACGTCTTTTCCCAGGGATTGAGGTCGGCGGTGAAGCCGGCGAAATCGTTGATCGCGGCGGGCGTCATCGCCGCCACCGCGTTCGGCGCCACCGCGGCCCAGGCCGCCGATACCATCAAGGTTGGCATCCTTCATTCGCTCTCGGGCACCATGGCGATCTCCGAGACGACGCTGAAGGACGTCATGCTGATGCTCATCGACGAGCAGAACAAGAAAGGCGGTCTGCTCGGCAAGAAGCTCGAGGCCGTCGTCGTCGATCCGGCGTCCGACTGGCCGTTGTTCGCGGAAAAGGCCCGCGAACTGCTGGCCAAGCAGAAGGTGGCCTCGGTGTTCGGCTGCTGGACCTCGGTGTCGCGTAAATCCGTGCTGCCGGTGTTCGAGGAACTGAACGGCATCCTGTTCTATCCGGTGCAGTACGAAGGCGAGGAATCCTCGCGCAACGTGTTCTACACCGGCGCCGCGCCGAACCAGCAGGCGATCCCGGCCGTCGACTACCTGATGAAGGAAGAAGGCGTGAAGCGCTGGGTGCTCGCCGGCACCGACTACGTCTACCCGCGCACCACCAACAAGATCCTCGAGGCCTATCTGAAGTCCAAGGGCGTCAAGTCCGAGGACATCATGATCAACTACACGCCGTTCGGTCATTCCGACTGGCAGAACATCGTCTCCGACATCAAGAAGTTCGGCTCGGCCGGCAAGAAGACCGCCGTCGTGTCGACCAT
>VFQP010002991.1_pt1 | contig 17907 bp, 14 predicted proteins | sample 3512351 | NCBI WGS metagenome assembly VFQP01 (sample SAMN10412372, study PRJNA504923) | tailings metagenome | isolation source: Relicate 1 Philex TSF1 revegetated site | place: Philippines: Tuba, Benguet | collected 2017-08-29
CGGTCTTGAGCGACTTGGGCGCGTTCCAGGGCATGGCGCGGTTGATGTAGTCCCAAAGCGTGGAGACGGTAGCCACCTTCATGAAGGTGGTGCGCTGCGGGTAGTTGTTGCCCGGTTCGAGGTTCTTCACCCGACCGCGCGCGATGTCAGCCGCCGTGGTGCCACCCACGATGGGCGTGAACACTTCGTTCGATTCTCCAAACACACCGTGGCATGAAGCGCATTGCGCCTCCCACACCTGCTGGCCCATGGCCACGCTGCCGGCGCCCTTGGGCAGGCCCTTGAAGTCGGGGCGCACATCGATATCCCAGGCCTTGATCTCGGCCGGGGTGGCCTCGCGGCCGATGGCCTGCCAAGGCTTGTCCTGGGCGAAGGCGGTGCTGGCCAAGAGCGCCAGCGAGAGCATCACAACGGATCGCATCGCGGCCGCCCTCAATAGACTTGCACGTTGAACACTTCGCCGCTTTCGGCGACACGCCACGACTGGATGGCGTTCTGGTGGTAGATCGAGCGCGTGCCGCGCACAGCGCGCAACTGGTTGATCTTGGGCTGCACGTAGCCGGTGCTGTCGATGGCGCGGCTCTGCAGGATCGCGGGCTTGCCGTCCCACACCCAGTCGATGTTGAAGCGCGTGAGCGCCTTGTCCAGCACCGGGCCCTCGAGCCGCGCGGTACGCCAGTTGCGCCCGCCGTCGAAGCTCACGTCCACGCGCTTGATCGACCCGCGGCCCGACCACGCCAGACCACTCACGTTGTAGTAGCCCTTGTCGAGCAGCAACTGCCCGCCCGAAGGCGTGGTGATCACGCTCTTGCACTCCTGGATACCGGTGTACTGGCGGTGCGTGCCATCGGGCATCAGGTCGATGTAGTGCACCGACTCGTCCTTGGTGGCCCATTTCTGGTCGCCCACCTCCAGACGGCGCAGGTACTTCACCCAGCTCACGCCCTGGATGCCCGGCACCACCAGCCGCAGGGGATAGCCGTTCTCGGGGCGCAGCATCTCGCCGTTCATGCCCCAGGCCACGATGCAATCGTCCATCGCGCGTTCCATGTCGATGGTGCGCGTCATCGAGGAGCCGTCGGCGCCTTCGGCCAGCACGTACTTGCCGAGCTTCTTGTCCACGCCGCACATCTCGAGCAGGGTCGACAGGCGCACGCCGGTGAATTCCGAGCAACTCACCATGCCGTGCGTGTATTGCACCGTGGGCAAGGCCACGTTGCCCCACTCGGGCGCGCTGTTGGCACCGCATTCGATGAAGTGGATGCGCGACACGCTGGGCAGGCGCATCAGTTCGTCCATGGTGAACACGCGCGACCGCTTCACAAGGCCATGCACCATCAGTCGGTGCTGGCTCGGGTCGACGTCCCACCAGCCCTGGTGGTGGCGCTCGAAGTGCAGGCCGCTGGGGGTGATGATGCCGAACAGCCCCTGCAGCGGCGTGAAGCTCACCGAGGCCTGCGGCACGCGCGTGAGGCCCGGGCTCTGTCGGCGCTGCAGGTTGGCTTCCCACTTGCTCGGCTGGCCGTAGGCCGGGTCGGCCACCGGGCGCCCGAGGCCGCGCGTGTGCTCGGGCAGTTGCAGGATGGCGGGGTCGCCCTCGCCCGCCGTGGCGGCGCGCGCGCGCGGCGCCTGGGCCGCGGCAATCGCGCCGGCGCCCATGGCCAACGCCTTGCCCATGAAGCTGCGGCGTGCCTTGCGCGCCTGCTCCAGGCGCGCGGCATCGAGGTGGTTTTCGGGCGCGGGCAGCACGCGGCCGATGGTGTGATGAAGCGCGTCCGACACGGCTGGGGTCCCTGAAAGGTATCGCTGCAACCAAATATATTGGTACTTGCTGATATTCGGATGGGTACAAACCCTTGGTGCTTTTTTCTCTCGCACGCCTTCCAATGAACCTGCCGTCCGAAAGCGCGCACCGCACTGCTACAGTTTTGGGGGCAACCTTTCTCACCCGCAACCGGAGACAACGATGCGAAACACGAGGAGATGGCTGGCGGCCGCGGCGCTGCTGGCCTTGGCAGCTGGCGCACAAGCCCAGGTCAATCAGGTCCGTGTGTGGGCCGCGGCCTGCGCCAACTGCCACGGCACCGACGGAAAGGCCCAGCCCGGCATGGTCGCGCTGGCCGGGCAGACGAAGAACGACATCGAGCAGAAGATGCTTGCGTTCAAGAACGGTCAGCGGCCCGCGACGATCATGCACCAGATCGCCAAGGGCTACAGCGACGAACAGATCGCGCAGATTGCGGCGTACTTCGCTGCCCAGAAGCCTTGAGGAGTACCACCATGCAAAGACGTCGTCTGATTCAAACGCTGGGCGCGGGCACGGCACTGGCTGGCCTGGGCGTGCTCGGTGGCTGCGCGTCCGTGGGCGGCAACCAGCCCAAGGTGGTGGTGGTGGGCGGTGGCTACGGCGGCGCCACAGCCGCCAAGTACCTGCGCCTTTTTTCCGAAAACCGCGTCGATGTGACCCTGGTCGAGCCGAACACGAACTTCGTGTCGTGTCCGCTGAGCAACCTGGTGGTGGGCGGCCACAAGACGCTGGCCGACATCACCGTGCCCTACGACAACCTGGCGCGCCGCCACGGCGTGAAGGTGGTGCGCGACATGGTCGAGAGCATCGACGCCGACAAGCGCACCGTGAAACTGGCCAGCGGCGCCACCCTGCCCTACGACCGGCTCATCCTGTCGCCCGGCATCGACTTCATGCTCGAAACAATCCCTGGCCTGAACAAGCCGGGTGCACAAGACAAAGTGCTGCACGCCTGGAAGGCGGGCCCGCAAACGGCCATGCTGCACGAGCAGCTCAAGGCGCTGCCGGACGGTGGCACCTATGCGCTGTCCATTCCGCTCGCCCCGTACCGTTGCCCACCCGGACCGTACGAGCGCGCCTGCATGGTGGCCAGCTACTTCAAGGTGGCCAAGCCGAAGAGCAAGGTCATCGTCTTTGACGCCAACGACGACATCACGTCGAAGAAGGGCCTGTTCATGAAGGCCTGGGACGAGCACTACAAGGGCATCATCGAGTACCGGCCCAAGCACAAGGTGGTCGACGTCGATCACACCACCAACACCCTGAAGTTCGAGTTCAACGACGACTTCAAGGCCGGTGTGGCCAACGTGCTGCCCAACATGCGCGCGGGCGCGATCGCCGTCAAGAGCGGTCTGGCCACCGCCAACGCCCGCTGGTGCGAGGTGGACTTCCTGACCTTCGAGTCGAAAGCCGCGAAGAACATCCACGTGCTGGGCGATGCGATCCAGATCGCGCCGGCCATGCCCAAGTCGGGCCACATGGCCAACCAACACGGCAAGACCTGCGCCGCTGCGGTGGTGTCGCTGCTGATGGGCCAGCAGCCGCCGCAGCTGCCGATCTACGCCAACACCTGCTACAGCTTCGTCACCGCAAAAGACGTGGTGCACGTGGCCAGCGTGCACCGCTACGACGCGACGCAGAAGACCATGCTGACGGTGCCCGGCTCGGGCGGCCTGTCCAGCGTGGCGAGTGAGCTCGAAGGCGCCTATGCCATGGGTTGGGCACGCAACATCTGGGCCGACATGCTGGCCTGATCGCTCAAACCCGCCATCGCTGGACCTGGCGCACCGCGTTCATCTGCAACATGGACGCGGTGCGTTCAGTAGCCCAGGATCTCCCCACCCAACTCGTCTCGAACTTCCGAGCCCAGCAAGGTGTAAGTGCCATCCGCATTCACTGCCATCGACAGCCCCAACTGGGCATCGATGGTGGGTGACGGCGCCTTCATGCGGGCTTTGAGCCGCCACGTGCCAGACGTGTATCGGTAGCTGTAAACGGCACCCGAGTACACACGGGATTCGCTCACATCGGCGGCAACTTCGTCAGGACGCTGCAAACCGGGGAGCGCGCTACGGTCACCAGGCGTGCCGATCAGCAGCCGATCGCCACTCGCGCCAGCCAGTGCCACCGCGGTGCCAAAGCGGGCGAAGAGCGTGGGTCTGTGCGCGTTGAGTGTGGCTTGATGCGACCAAGCGGTGCCGGAGCGGGTGACCAAATGAACGGCGCCTGCGCCCAGAACACCACCAACCGCGACATCGGGATCGGCGATCGCCACCAGATCGCCACCCGACGATATGGACAAGGCGGCTCCGAAGCGCCGCTGCGTGGGGGTGGATGCGCTTTGCTCGCTGGCCGGAAAGCGTTCGTGCACGAAGGTCCAGTTCGCTCCGTAGTCGAAAATCTGAGCGGCTCCGCCGTAAGTCGCGCCGCGTGAAGAGCCCGGCGCACCCACGGCGGCGACACGGGCAGAACCGCCGGAAGACAGTGCCAATGAAGAACCGAAATAGCCTCTTGAGCGCAGGTCATACAACGCGCCCACGGCGGTGATGGACGGCTTGACGTAGCGGTCCATGGGCCAAGCGCCGGCGGTGTTTTGCTTGAACACGTAGACCGCACCGAAGTCGTAACCCTCGGTGGTGGCATCGGCATTGGCGTATTGCGTCACCGCATCGACTGCATTGAAACTGCCCTGCGCGTTGCTGTCCTCGAACGGGGCCCCGACCGCCACTTGTTCTCCCGAGGCATCGAAGGAAACCGCGGTGCCGAATGCATCATCTCGCCCGGGATTCGGAGCACGAAGCACGGTCCCGGATGTGGCCTGGCCCGTTGTGGGCGAGATGGCATACAGGTAAACGGCGCCGGCGTTCCTGGCATCGACTGCCGGCGTGTCGGGGGCATTGTCATCACCAGGAACGCCCACCGCCAGCCAAAGGCCATCCCTGGAAAGTGCAACGCTGTGTCCAAAACGGTCACCAAAAGCACCTGCGGGATTGACCAACGTTTGTGAAAACGTCCAGGCGCCCGCACTGCGTCGCGTGAACAGACGCACGAGGCCCGTGGCCCCCTCGGCGTCCGGTATACCGACCAGCAGCACCTCCAGCCCGTTGGCTGGTCTGCCGTAAGCAAGGGCAGATGATGAAGTCCACCGCGCTGCGCCCAGTCCCGTAATGCGCTCAATGGATGAAGCGAGGTTTCCGGTCACCGGTTTCGGCGCCACCGGCGGAGGACAGGTGTCTTCCGTGCTGCCGAGACACGGGCGCACCAGATAGATCTGGTGCAACAAGTCGGGCAGGTGCAGTTGGGCTTCGGTGAAGGAACGGTCGTTTGCGAATCGACCATTGAATGCCGCAAGAGAACTTGGACCAAAGTCGCCGTCGTCATCGCGGAAGAGCGCGTAGGAGATAGCACCGGGATAGGCATCCCAATCAAGACGCAAGGCTCGGTTGGCCACCGGCGTGATGCTGAACCCCCATGGCGCGACGGTGCCCCCTGTGCCACCTGTGCCACCTGTGCCACCTGTGCCACCTGTGCCACCTGTGCCACCTGTGCTGGCGGTCGACCCGCCGGAGGAGGCCGGCGTGGTCTCGTCACCACCACCGCCGCCACACGCCACGCACAGCGTAACAACTGCGAGCAGCATTGCCCGCTGCGCCCTTGCAAGCCAACGCATCACGACCATGAGAACACTCCAAAGCCTGGTATCAAGATAACGATGCGATGCACAGCTGACCATCATGAGATGGTTCTAGGGCGGGCCGGCAATACGGCCGATGCAGCTCCAATGCTGCCCCTGTCCGATGGCAAAGCTTGCACGTCAGTCAAACGGGGGTGTACAGATGAACCAAGCCAGCCGCGGGGGCCGGCGCAAACGGCCAGGGCCAGCGGCTCACCGCCTCGAAGCGCGATCCCACCGCCAGCGTGCGGCCGTCGGGCGACAGGGCTGGCGTTGACCCGGACTGCGCCTGCCCCGTCCCCAGGGGCAGCAGGGGCGGCAGCGGCCGCCACTGACCGGCATGACGGCGAAACCGGTACACAGCAGGTGCGTCATCCGCGGCACTCGTCACCAGGGTATCGCCGTCGGCCGACAGCGCCAGGCGATGTCCGAGCGCTGGCGCGTCGGCGCTGGCCCGCAGATGGGCCTGCGGTGTCCAGGGCGCACCGGTTGGCTGAACGTGCACGTCCACATCGCCACCGTCGCGCACCACCGCGAGCGTGCGCCCGTCACTGGACAGTGCCAGCGCGTGCACGGCGCGCGCGGGAGCTGCCGCGGACGGTACCAGAACGTCCACCGGCGCCTTCCAGCCAACGGAATCCGATTCGAACAACAGCACCGCAGGACCACCACTGGCGAGCGCCACGCGGTGACCATGGCCGGCGAGCGCCACGCGGGGCATCGCATCGACCGCATCACCCATCGCATGCTCCAGCACGCTGGCCTCGGCCCATCGGTCGGCTCGCCATGCGAACACGTGCGCACGAGCGGTGCGAGCCCGCTGCGGCCCGCCAGTGGTTCCAACCGACGCCACCACCAGTTCGGCACCACGCTCCGACAAATCGATGCCGACGCCAAAAAGCTCTGCGCCCGGCGGCGCCGGGAGATGCGCCACTGGCGACCATTGCAGGCCACCACGGCGAAACAGGTGCACGCTGCCGCTGCCCGCACCGGGCTCGAACGGCGCCCCGATCGCGATCGTCTGGCCATCGTCCGATACCGCGACCGAGAAACCGAAACCGCCGCCGGGCGTGGGGATGGTTGCCTTGAGGTAGGCACTCTGGCGCCACCGATCGCCATCGCGCTCGAAGACATAGGCGGCGCCCGCGCCAGAAAGGCCGTTGTCGGCATCGTCGGCCGTCAGGCGGCTGTCTTCCATGTCGGCACCGACCACGAGCACGCGCCCGTCGCGCGACATCGCGACGGCACCACCGAACAGATCGCCACGGTCGCTGTTGCGCGCTTGCACGCGCGCCACTGCACCGTCGGCAAGCGAAACCGCGGTGCGCGCCGAGCCGAACGACCAGAACGCCAGCAAAACGAGCAGCTTGAGGGCCACGAGGGCGCGCAGGGACAGTGGGTTCATGGCAGGTATCGGGCCGGGCGTTTGGCGGCTTCTTGCGAGTGCAAACGCGCATCCTCGCCAACCAGGCGATGGCCTGCCATACCGCGAAGGCGCTAGAACATCCGCCCTGGCGGGGAATCAGTGACGCAGATCACGCCGCTGCACACAGAGCGCTGCTTTCACAGCAGCGCCTGCGCCGGGTCATCCGGCGGTACCGGCGTGGCCTGGGCCAGGGCCAACCAGACGTGATGCGGCAGGGCCGGCACCGAGCGCCTGGGCGCGTCTCGTGCCACGCACCAGCCTTGCGCTGCTTCCAGCAGCACCCCGCAATCGGGTGGCACGTCGTCGGCGTCACCAATGGCGCGCCCCCTGGCGTCACGCCCGAGCACGTACCAGACCGCACCCGCCATGCCAAGGTAAGCCTTGCGCTTGTTTTCCTGTCGCACATCGGCGCGCAGATCGGCACGGCTGACCTTGATTTCGTGCACCACGGGTTCGAGCCAGTCCGCTCGCGAGCTGCGCCGGATCGAGAACACATCGGGGTTGGCCAGTACCCAGTCGTTGCCGCCGTCGCTGCGCGACAGCGGCGCGCGCAGCGACAGGCCACACCAGGCCAGTCGGCCTTCGCGGCACTGCGCCTGCGCCACGCGCCACACCAATTGCTCGTGGGCATTGCGCTGAGCCCGGTTGCGCCATTGCGCCTGCGCCAGCAGCGCAATGCCGGCATCGGTGAGGCGCAGCGTCTCGCGGCCGACGGGATCGAAGTGCCGATCGAGAAACCCACCCGCGAGCAGATCGATCTCGATCGCATCGTGGCAAGGCCAGCCGGCCGAGCGGTGCATTTCGCGCAGCCGCTGGTGGTGCGCGCGCGTCAGGGGCAAAGCATTCGTCACGCCCCGTATGATGCCCCGCGCCGTGACCACGACCCTGCCGACAGCCGACGACGAACTCCCCCGCGTGGGGGTGCGCAGTCTTTGCGCGTTCGCGGCGCGCGCGGGCGATCTGGACCATCGGTTCACGCCGGCGCCCAGCGCGCTCGCCGGCATCGAGGGCCATGCCACGGTGACCGCGCGGCGACCCGCGCACTACCAGCGCGAGCGCTCGTTGGCCGGGGCCTGTGCCGGTCTCTGGCTGCAGGGCCGCGCTGACGGCTACGACCCGTCGGCAGGGCGCATCGAGGAAATCAAGACGCACCGCGGCGACCCGGCGCTGATCGCAGACAACCAGCGCGCCCTGCACTGGGCCCAAGCCAAGGTGTACGGCTGGTTGCTGTGCGAAGCCGAGTCGCTCGATGCGATCGAAGTGGCGCTGGTGTATTTCGACATCGACAGCGCGCGCGAGACCGTGCTCACACAGTCATGCACGCGCGATGCGCTGGCTTCGCACACGCTGGCGCTGTGCGAGCGCTATGTGGCGTGGGCGCGCCAGGAACAGCGACACCGGCGCGCGCGCGACACCGCCCTGGCGCAACTGCCCTTTCCGTTCGAGGGCTACCGTGCCGGCCAGCGCGAACTCACCGAAGCGGTGTTTCGCGCGCAACGCGCCGGCAGGCATCTGCTCGCGCAGGCACCGACCGGCATCGGAAAGACGGCCGCCACGTTGTTCGGCGCCCTGCGTGCCATGCCGCTGCAGGCGAGCGACCAGTTGCTGGTGCTCACACCCAAGGGCACCACGCGCGCGGTCGCGCTGGACGGCCTGCGCGGCTTGAACGCACAGCCCCTGCGCGTGCTTGAACGCATCGCCCGCGAGAAGGCTTGCGAGCACCCCGACCGTGCCTGCCACGGTGAGGACTGTTCGCTGGCGCGCGGCTTCTATGACCGCGTGGCTTGCGCGCGCGCCGAGGCCGTGCAGCGCCGCTTTCTGGACCATGGGGCGTTGCGTGAGATCGCGCTGGCGCACGGCATATGCCCGTATTACCTGGCGCAGGAAATGCAGCGCTGGGCCGATGTGGTGGTGGGCGACGTGAACCACTGGTTCGATCTCAACGCCCAGGCCTGGGCCATGGCGCAAGCTGAAGGCTGGCGCGTGCAGTTGTTGATCGACGAGGCGCACAACCTGGTGGAGCGCGCGCGCACGATGTACAGCACCGAGCTCGACCCGATCCGCTTTGCGGCGTGGCGCGCACAGGCACCCCACGCGCTGGCGGCCACCATGAACGCGGTGCATCGGGCCTGGGGTGCGCTCGCTCGCGATTGGCCGGGCGACACGGCCATCAGCGACACGCTACCCGGTGAATTCGTGCACACCTTGCGACGGCACGTGAGCGTCCTCGGCGATTTCCTGGCGCAGCATCCGAAGGCCGGCGTCGCGCTGCAGCCCTGGTTGTTCGAGGCCTTGCACTTCCTGCGCGTGGCCGATCGCTTCGGCGCGCACTCGGTGTTCGAGCGCAGCCCGGGCGTGGCACCACGCCGCGGGCGGCCACGCCCTCATTTGGCGCTGCGCTGCCTGCTTCCGGCCGATCTGCTGCGCCCGCGTTGGGCCGGCGCGCATGCCGCCACGCTGTTCTCGGCCACCCTGGCGCCCATGGCCCACGCGCAGCGCTTGCTCGGGCTGGATGAGCGCGTCGCGCAGATCGACGTGCCGTCGCCGTTCAGCGCCGCGCAGTTGTCGGTGCGCATCGCGCACGGCCTGTCCACGCGCTGGACCGATCGCGCGCGCACCCTGCCGCGACTGGTGGACGAGTTGGTGGCGCATGTGCGCGCCACGCCTGGCAAACACCTGGCGTTCTTCAGCAGCTTCGACTACCTGGAGCAGGCGCTGACTGCCTTTCAGGCCGCGGCTCCCGATGTGCCGGTGTGGGCGCAGGCACGCAGCATGGACGAGGCAGCGCGTGCGGCTTTTCTGGCGCGCTTCACGCCGGGCGATACCGGCCTGGGCTTTGCGGTGCTGGGTGGCGTATTCGCCGAGGGCATCGATCTGCCGGGCGAGCGCCTCGTGGGCGTGAGCGTGGCCACACTGGGCCTGCCGCCGCCCGATCCGCTGACCGAAACGCTGCGCGAGCGGCTGGAGCAGGCGGGCGGCGCGGGCTGGCGCGATGCCTACCTCATCCCTGGCGTGCACAAGGTGGTGCAGGCGGCTGGCCGGTTGATCCGCACACCCGAGGACCGCGGTGCCCTGCTGCTGCTGGACCGTCGCTTTGCCGACCCCGAGGTGCGCGCCCTGCTGCCCGCCTGGTGGGGCCTGGGCTGAGCAGATCAGCCGTCGTTGTCGTCGAACCCGCTGTCGGTATCGGCCGGCACCGGCGATCGTGTGACGAGCACGCGGTCGATGCGCCGGCCGTCGAGTTCGAGCACCTCGAAGCGCCAGCCCGCGCCATCCACGTGTTCACCGCGCTGCAACAGGGTGCCCGCCATGGCGTGCATCAGGCCGGCCACGGTGGCGTAGCGGCCCTTGTCCTCATCGGGAAAGGCGTCGATCTCCAGTCGCGACTTGAGCTCGGCCACCGGCATCGCACCTTCGATTTCCCATGCGCCGTCCTCGCGCTGGCGGGCCCACGCGTCCACCGACCGTTCGGGCGAGAGCTCGCCGGTGATCGCCTCCAACATGTCGCGCGGGGTCAGCAGGCCTTGCACGATGCCGTACTCGTCCACCACGAACACCATGCGCGTGGCGCGGGTGCGGAACTGCTCGAGCATCTCCATGCCGGTGAGCGTCTCGGGCACGAACACGGCGGGTTCCACGTGGTCGCCGATCGGCCCGGCTTCGCCTCGCGCTTGCAGCGCCAGCAGTTGCGGCACATGAATCACACCCACCACGTCCTCCAGGCTGCCGCGACACACCGGGTACCACGAATGTCCGCTGGCCCAGGCCTTGCGCAAGGCTTCGTCGACAGCGTCTCGTGCATCCAGCCATTCGATCTCCGAGGCCGGCAGCATGATGGAATTGAGCTGACGTTCATCGAGGCCGAACACGTTGCGCACCATGCGGTGCTCCTGCGCTTCGATGATGCCGGCGTCCAGGCCCTCGGCCAAGCTGGCGCGGATTTCCTCCTCGGTGACCACCTGCGCCGCGGCGTTGTCCACCCGCAGCAGCTTGAGCATCCACTGCGTGGTGTGCGTGAGCAGCCACACGAAAGGCTTGGCGCCGGTCGCCACCGCGGCCATTGGGCGCGACACCCAGCGCGCGACCGCCTCGGGGTAAAGCTGACCGATGCGCTTGGGCACCAACTCGCCGAACACGATGGTGATGAAGGTGATGACCGTGACCACGATGGCCGTGGCCAGCACGCTGGAGGTGGTGTCGTCCAGCCCCATGCCGAGGAACCACTGACCGAGGTCATCGCTGAACGCGGCCTCGCCGACGATGCCGTTGAGCATGCCGATGGAGGTGATGCCGACCTGAACCGAGGAGAGGAACTGCGTGGGATTCTCAAGCAGCTGGAGCGCCGTGCGGGCGCCCCTGTCGCCCTCCTCGGCCATGGCGCCAAGCCGTGCTTTGCGGCTGGAGGCCAGCGCCAGCTCCGACATCGCGAACGCGCCGTTGAGCAGGGTGAGGAAAACGATCAGGACGATATCCATAATGTCCGAATGTCACTGTATTTCATCGGCGACGTGCAAGGCTGCGACGAAGCGCTCGGCCGCTTGCTCGACACCATCGACTTCTCGCCCAGCCGCGACCGGCTCATCGTACTCGGCGATCTGGTCAACCGCGGACCCGCCTCGCTGGCAGCGCTGCGCCGCATCATGGCGCTGGGGCACAGCGCGCAAACGCTGCTCGGCAACCACGACCTGCACTTGCTCGCCACAGCGCACGGCGTGCGCAAGCCGCAACGCAACGACACCTTGACCGATATCCTCGGCGCGCCCGACCGCGACGCCTTGCTCGACTGGCTGCGCCAGCGCCCGCTCGCGCTGATGGAGCGCGGCTGGCTCCTGGTGCATGCCGGCGTGCTGCCGCAATGGAGCGCCACCGACGCGCTCGAACTCGCGCACGAGGTCGAGACCGTGCTCCAAGGTCCCGACTGGGTGGCATTCCTGCATGGCATGTACGGCAACACGCCCACCCGGTGGGTGCCCACGCTGGTGGGCGCCGACCGGCTTCGCCTGATCGTCAACGCGTTCACGCGGCTGCGTTTCTGCACGCCGGACGGCACCATGGAATTCGCCACCAAGGGCGCCGCAGCCACACCGCCCGCGGGCCATATGCCCTGGTACGCCGTGCCCGGCCGGCGCACGGCCGACGTGCCGACGGCTTTCGGCCATTGGTCCACGCTGGGCCGGCTGCGCGAACCGAACCTGCTGGCACTGGACAGCGGCTGCGTGTGGGGCGGCTGCCTCACGGCCGCGCGCATCGGCACGGCGCGCAGCGAGGTCGAGTGCATCGAGGTGCGTTGCGTGCAGGCGCAGCCACCCGGGGCAGACTGAGGAGCGAGCGGTCGCTGCTCAGCCCCCCTCCGTGGGACTGGGCGCCTTGAACAGCGCAGGCACTTTGCGCCGCGTCTTGATGTTCGGTGACACACCACGCGGCGCCGCACTGCGTTGCGCGGTCTCCCATGCAGGCGGTGCGTCACCCGGGGCCTTGGCCTCGTAGGGCTGGTCGAACAGGGGATCGGCCGGGGCGCGCGGCGCGCGCGGCGTGGCGGGTGGGCGCGGTGCACGCGCCTCGCGCGATGGTTGTTCGCGGCCCAGGGGTTCGTCGCCCTGCTGCCAAGCGCGCTGCCCATCGTTGAAGCGACCCGCGGGGCGCCGGTCGGCCTCGAGTTCAAGCGCCTCGATCTCGAGCTTCTTGCCCAGCAGCTTCTCGATGTCGGTGACCAGACGTGTGTCGCGTACGCTCACGAACGACACCGCCAGCCCGGAAGCGCCGGCACGACCGGTGCGGCCGATGCGGTGCACATAGTCTTCGGCGTTGAAGGGGATATCGAAGTTGAACACCGCGGGCACGTCCTTGATGTCCAGCCCGCGCGCGGCCACGTCGGTGCAGACCAGCAGGTCGACCGTGCCCTGCTTGAACGCATCCAGTGCCTTCAGGCGTTCGTCCTGGCTCTTGTCGCCGTGCAGTGCGGTGGTGTTGAGGCCGTCGCGCTCCAGCGAGCGAGCCAGACGCGCGCAGCCCAGCTTGCTGTTGACGAACACGAAGGCCTGCTTGAGACCGCGATCACGCAGGATCTGGCGCAGCGTGGCGCGCTTGTCGTCGTCGTCGACGCGGTAGAAGTGCTGCTCCACCGTGGACGCGGTGGCGTTGGAGCGAGCCACCTCCACAGTGATCGGGTCTTGCAGGTAGCTGTTGGCCAGGCGCTTGATCTCGGGCGAGAAGGTGGCCGAGAACAGCAGCGTGGTGCGCTGCTTGGGCAGGTAGGACAGGATGCGCTGCAGGTCGGGCAGGAAGCCGATGTCGAGCATGCGGTCGGCCTCGTCGAGCACCACGTACTCGACCTGGTTGAGCACGCAGTTCTTGGCCTCGATGTGGTCGAGCAGGCGCCCCGGCGTGGCCACCAGCACCTCGACGCCCTTCTTGAGCTCGGCGGTCTGCGGCTTCATGTCGATGCCGCCGAACACCACGGTGCTGCGCAGTTGCGTGTACTTGGCGTAGAGCTTGACCTGCTCGGCCACCTGATCGGCCAGTTCGCGGGTGGGCAGCAACACCAGCGCGCGCACCGGGTGGCGCGCGGGCGATGTGGAGGCGTTCTCGTGCTTGAGCAGGCGCTGCAGCAGCGGCAGGCTGAAGGCCGCCGTCTTGCCGGTGCCGGTCTGGGCGGCGCCCATCACGTCGCGCCCGGTGAGCACCTGCGGGATGGCCTGGGCCTGAATGGGCGTCATGGTCTCGTAGCCCATTTCGGCCACGGCCCTCGCGAGCGCCGGCGCGAGGTTGAGTTCAGAGAAGCTTTGGGTCATGTCGGGTCGGTGGGTGACCCACCCCGGCGACGCCAGGGCAGACCACGAAACAGCCGGCTATTGTCGCATCTGCACCGATCTGGCGCTGATCTCCGGTCCAGGGCGCCGCGGAACCGGCTTTGCCGGGCCGCTGGTGCCGCCCCCTTGAGGGGGTCGCGCGCAGCGCGGCAGGGGTGTTTACAAGTTGGCCGCCTTGAAGGTGTCGCAAGCCCGCACATCGCCCGTTTCCAGCCCCTTGTGGAACCAGCGCTGGCGCTGCGCGCTGGTGCCGTGGGTGAAGCTGTCGGGTACCACATGACCCTGGCTTTTCTTTTGCAGCGCGTCGTCGCCGATGGCCGCCGCGGCGTTGAGCGCCTCCTCCACATCACCGGGCTCGATCACGCCGCCCGTCTTGTGGTTGTGGTGCGCCCAAATGCCGGCGAAGCAGTCGGCCTGGAGCTCCAGCCGCACAGACAGGGCGTTGTATTCGCGCTCGCTCACGCGGCGCCGTGCCTGCTCCATCTGGTCGGTGATGCCCAACAGGTTCTGCACGTGGTGGCCCACCTCGTGCGCGATCACGTAGGCCTGCGCGAAATCGCCCGGCGCGCCGAGCTGGCGGCGCAGCGTGTCGTAGAAGCTCAGGTCGATGTAGACCTTCTGGTCGCCCGGACAGTAAAACGGCCCCATGGCCGCTTGCCCGGTGCCGCAGGCCGTGGGCGTGGCGCCGCGAAAGAGCACCAGGCGCGGCTTCTGGTACTGCGCGCCGGCCTGCTGGAAGATCGGGCCCCAGGCGTCTTCGGTGCCGCCCAGCACCGCCGCCACGAAGCGACCCATCTCGTCACTGGGCGCGCCAGCCTGCCCCTGCGGTTGCTCGATGGTGGCCGGCGCCTGCAGGCCGCCGCCGTCGAGCGCGCCCAGGATGGTGAGCGGGTTGATGCCGAACACCCAGCCCGCGATCAGTGCGATGGCGATGGTGCCCAGGCCGATGCCGCGCCCACCGCCGATGCGAGGGATGCGCCCGCCACCGCCCGGGGTGTTGCGCCGGTCCTCGATCTGGTCGGACTGCCGGTTGTTTTCCCACTTCATCGCGCGCCTCCATTGCCGGTGGCCCGGCCTGGGCGCGATGGTAGGGCAGCTTTCAGGCCTTGGGCAGCGTGACGCCGACCTGACCCTGGTACTTGCCGCCGCGGTCCTTGTAGGACACGTCGCAGACCTCGTCGCTCTCGAAGAACAGCACCTGGGCGCAGCCCTCGCCCGCGTAGATCTTGGCCGGCAGCGGCGTGGTGTTGGAGAACTCCAGCGTCACGTAGCCTTCCCATTCGGGTTCGAACGGGGTCACGTTGACGATGATCCCGCAGCGCGCATAGGTGCTCTTGCCGAGGCAGATGGTGAGCACGTTGCGCGGGATGCGGAAGTACTCCACCGTGCGCGCCAGTGCAAAGCTGTTGGGCGGGATGATGCAGTGGTCACCGTGGAAGTCGACGAAGCTCTTCTCGTCGAAGTTCTTCGGATCGACCACCGTGCTGTGGATGTTGGTGAACACCTTGAATTCGGGCGCGCAGCGGATGTCGTAGCCGTAGCTGCTGGTGCCGTAGCTGATCACCCGCTTGCCGTCGACCTGGCGCACCTGCCCGGGCTCGAAGGGTTCGATCAGGCCGTGCTGCTCGGCCATACGGCGGATCCACTTGTCGCTCTTGATGCTCATGGGGCGCGATTGTAGGCAGCGCCGCAGCGCCTTACCCGAGTTGTCATCGGACCTACACGCGATTGACACCGGGCGCCGCAAGACTGCGCCCGTCCTCAACCGCCGCTTCTGCCACCATGACGCCCCACCACCCCCTGCGCCGTCGCGCCATGACCACTCTTGTCACCACGCTGGCTTGCGCCGTGCTCATCGCCTGTGGCGGTGGCAGCGATGCCCTGCCGCCCGCCGCCCCGCCGGCCCCGGCGGCCGCCTTCACACTGCAGGTGCTGCATGTGGCCGACATGGACAGCGGCGGCGACCTGGTCGCCAACGCCAAGGCCGTGTCGGCGCTGGTGAACACCTTCCGCGCCGCCTACCCGTCCAACACGGTGTTCCTGTCGTCGGGCGACAACTTCATCCCGGGGCCGTTCTTCAACGCGTCCGACGATGCCTCGTTGAACCCCGAACTGGGGGCCAGCGGCGCCGGCCGCGGCGACATCGAGATCCTCAACCTCATGGGTCTGCAGGCCTCTGCCGTCGGCAACCACGACCTGGACCTGGGCACCAACTTCTTCAATGCGCTCATCAACGCCGGCGGCGGCTGGCGCGGCGCGCGGTTCCCGTACCTCTCGGCCAACCTCGATTTCTCCACCGACAGCAACCTCAACGCGCGCGTGGTGGCCGATGGCGGCGACGCTGCCACCCAGGCCAACCGCCTGGCCGGTAGCACGGTGATCACGGTCAATGGCGAGCGCATCGGCATCGTGGGCGCCACCACGCCCACGCTCGCCAGCATCACGTCCACCGGCAACATCACCGTGCGCCCGGCGGGCACCGACATCGACGCCCTGGCGGCCGAGATCCAGCCGAAAGTGGACGCGCTCACCGCGACCGGCATCGACAAGGTGATCCTGCTCGCGCACATGCAGCAGATCAGCGTGGAACAGGCCCTGGCCACGCGCCTGCGCGGGGTCGATCTGATCGTGGCGGGCGGCTCCAACACCCGCCTGTTCGACGCCGACGACCGCATCCGCCCCGGCGACACCAGCCAGGGCACCTATCCGCTGCGCTACACCTCGCCCACCAATGAGCCAGTGCTGGTGGTGAACGTGGACGCCGACTACAAGTACCTCGGGCGCATCGTGCTGCCGTTCGACGCTGCTGGCCGCGTCATCCCGGCCCGCCTGGACGCTGCCCTCAATGGCGCCTGGGCCACCGACGCAGACGGCCTGGCGCGCGCCGGCACCAGCCTGGCCAGCGCCACGGCGGGTGTGGTCACCATTGCCGACAAGATCGCCGCGGTGATCGCCGCCAAGGACGGCAACCTTTTCGGCGCCGCCAGCGTGTACCTGGAAGGCGACCGCAGCTTCGTGCGCAACGAGGAGACCAACCTCGGCCACTTGAGCGCGCTGGCCAACCTGCGCTATGCGCAAGCCAACGGCGAGGCGTCGACCGCCGTTTCGCTCAAGAACGGCGGCGGCATCCGCGCCTCCATCGGCGCCTTTGACATCGCGCCCGGCGCCACCACCGGAAACAAGGGGCCCACGCGCGCCAACGCCGGTGTGGGCAAGCAGGCCGGCGACATCTCGCAGCTTGACATCGAGTTCGCGCTGCGCTTCAACAACGGCTTGAGCGTGCTCAGCGTCACCGCGGAAGAACTCAAGGCGTTGCTTGAACACGGCGTGGCGGCGCTCGGCAACCAGGGGCGCTTCCCGCAGGTGGCCGGACTGCGCTTCAGCTACGACCCGGCGCAGCCCGCGGGCTCGCGCGTGCGGACCCTGGTGGTGGACGATCCGGACGGCAGCGGCCCGATCAACACGCCCGAGGTGGTCTACAGCGCCGGTGCGCTGGCCGTGGCGCCCGGCACCACCTACCGCCTGGTCACGCTCGGCTTCCTGGCCGATGGCGGCGACGGGTACCCCTTCGCGGCTGTGTCCGCCCCCAACCGCGTGAACCTGCTGGTGGGCAGCGGCTTCACGGCACCGGGCGGCGAGCAAAAAGCCCTGGCCGATTTCCTGATCGCCACCCACCCGCGCGCCACGCCCTACGCGGAGGCCGACGCCGCGGCGGCGCAAGACCTGCGCATCCAGAACCTCAGCGTGCGGGTCGAAGCCCTGCCCTGAGCGGGCCCAGCCCCTGGTATCGGGCCTTCTGGCCCGATTTTTCAGCTCTTTTTAGGAATGGTTCGCATTTGTATTTATACTGACAGTGTGAATCCGAACACCGCCCCTCCCCCTTTCCCCCTCACCGCCCCCGCCACTGCGCAGGCCCCGACGCCGCGGGTGGCGTATGCCGAACTCAGTGAAGGGCGGCGCGAGGTCTTCATCGAACACGCCGGGCAGGTCTACCGGCTCAGCCTCACAGCGCAAAACAAGCTGATCCTGACCAAATAGCGCCGGGCAGCTGAGGCTTACTCCCCCAGGCGCTTCGCCAGCCGCGCTGCGCGCGGCCCACCGCGGGCACGGATCGCCTTGACGCGCTCGCTCACATCAACCACCTCGGCCTCGTACTCCTCGCGCTTGATCTGCTCGATCGCTGCGCGGATGC
>VFQP010002992.1_pt1 | contig 17898 bp, 13 predicted proteins | sample 3512351 | NCBI WGS metagenome assembly VFQP01 (sample SAMN10412372, study PRJNA504923) | tailings metagenome | isolation source: Relicate 1 Philex TSF1 revegetated site | place: Philippines: Tuba, Benguet | collected 2017-08-29
GGGGGGGGGGGGGGGGGGGGGGGGGGGGGGGAGCGCACCGAGACTCCGAGCGCAAACATGACGGCGTTGAGCGGCCCGTGCTTGGACAGGCTAGGGTTGAAGGCCTCGTACTCTTGGAAGTAAATCATGCCCGACACGATGGAGAAGAGCGTCCAGCAGATTTGCATGACGGGCACGATGATCATGGCTGGGAACAGCCGCAGGCCCTGCGCACATGTGCGCGTGGCACGAGGCGCGCAGCCGTCAGGACCGGTGAGGGGGAGCGTGCACCGAGCAGCTGACTGCTGGCCTGGTGAGGAAGGAGGTGCGTTGCTGTTCCTTCCCCAGGGCACTTCGTCGTCCTGGTGCGGGCGAGTGACCCAGGACGGACGAGAAGGAACGCAGGCCCACCGATCGATGTGTCCGCTTGCCTTGTTGAGGCGCGTGACCCAGAAGCCGGCCGTGGCCACAAAGCACACGAGCGTCACCCACGTGTACCAGTTGCCCAGCTGCGCGCACGCAGCACAGCAGGCACAGCACGCACAGCACACGCCGCGTCTGCAGCAAAAACCGCGGGCCTGCCAGCGACGGCGGATGGACCGCGAGACGCGCGCAGCGTCCCCCCACGCGGCGCCGCGCCGCACCTCCGCACCTGGCTGTCCCCGGAAAAGGTAGTGCGCAGCAGGACCGAGAGCGACTTGCTGAAGAGCACGCTCTGTGTGCCCAGCAGCGCCGAGAAGATGGAGTAGCTGACGGGCAGCACCACCACCCACAGCGACTCCTCCTTGCCCTTCTGCCTACGCCGTGCAGGCACGTGGCAAGGGGTCGGTTGCTGGGTTGGCGCGTGCGATGAGACGAGAAACGTCCCCCGAGTGCAAAGCAGGGCGCTCTGGGCGGGGCGTGCGGCAGCTCTGTGATGGCCAGTGGCGTCACGGCGCAGCGCAGGCCTGGCCGCGCACAGGGTGTGGCCCCAAGCGCGCTGCTCTCCACCCGCAGCGGCACACGCCATGCGCCCTAGGCGAGGGCTCACCCGGCAATGTGGTTGCCGTGGAGGTAGAGCAGGTAGGCGCCCACCACAAAGGAGAACATGAGCACCAGGTAGACAATGTAGGGCGCCCTGCAGGGTGGGGACGTGGGAGGGTCAGAGGCGAAGGACAGCGTGAGGCCCCAATCACGAGGGAGGCCACAACAACGCGTGTGCTGCTGCCGCCACATCACTGGTGGCTTGCTGCCTCTGTCCATCCACGTTCCACTCCACCTGGCGGGGGGGGGGGGTGAGCGCGCGACCCGCCGCTGCGCGGCCGCCAACCGACGACTCACTGCCTGTACAGGTCGAGCAGTTGGTCCACGCTGTACTCGGCCGACGAGTGGTTGCCAAACAGCACCAGCAGCATGCAGCCGCCGATGATGCAGCCCGTCGCCACCAGCACCATGCGCGTGATCTGCGGCGGTTGCGTGTGGGCAGCGGTGGTGGACTGGCGTGAGCGCGGGTCCATGGGTGGCAGCACGTCCCTTGAATGAGACCCGCAGAGAGAAGCAGGGCTGGTGCTGGTGCTGTTGCTGGTGCTGCTGCCGCCGCTGGTGGCTGGTGCTGCTGACCTGCTCCTTGAGGACGAAGGAGGCGAAGAAGACGTTGGACACGAACTGCACGCTGCCCAGCGCCGCCAGCAGCGACTGCGCTGCAAAGCCTGCACGTGCGCACACCGGGTGGTGGTGGTGGTGGTAGTGGCGGTGGTGGTGGCACGCAGCTGACAGGCAGTCACCCTCTGGCACTTGGCGCGCCCCGCTGGCCTTCAGGCGGCGTCCCCGCTCACCGAACGAGACAAAGTTGAGGATGTTGCCGACGATGAAGATGCCGGTGCCTATCCGCCACTCCTTGGATTTCCTGTGGGAACAGAGCAGAGGGCGCGGCCACGACGCAGAGCTGTGAAGCGCGTGCTGCGCGGCGCGCCCGAATTCGCGCGGTGGCAGCTGCAGCTTTGCTCGCACGTCACGGGTGGCTTCTGGTCCTCCGGCATGTCCAGCATGGCGCGCTTGTTGTGCCCGAGCTTCATGATGTTCTGCGGGCAGGCAGAGCGAGCGCGAGTCTGCCCCTCAAGCCGAGCCTCGCCGGTGGCGATCCCGCCGGCGGCACACACCGATGCTCGCTCACCGTGCCGAGGTTGATGGAGATGCTGCCCACCTGCAGCGAGCTCGCGCGTGCGCCATTGTGCACAACACACACTCGCGCTCGACGGTGCGACCGGACGGGGGCCTCGAAGCAACACAAGTTCCACACGAACGCTAGCACGCACGACGCACCAAATTGATGGCAGCGCCGAGCACCCAGCTGACCATCTTGGCGTCGCGCTGCTCCGCCCCTCGGTGCTCCCCTTGTTGGTTTCTCAGCTGCGGCGTGCCAGCACTCCTAGCTCGCAATGCGGCTCGCACCTCATGCCGCCATGAGCTTGGCTCCTAGCTCGCAATGCGGCGCAGCTGCTCGAAAGCTGCTGCCGAGCAGCATCGCCCTCCAAAAGGTGCGAGCTGGACTCTTCTGCGAAGCAGTCGTCTGGCGCAGCGGACGCACAAACCAGTGCAGTGACGGTCAGCTGACGAGTAGACCTCGAGCCACGAGGGCCCCCTTCATCGATCGAGGTGCAGCACCCTGACCATGCGCAACCTGCAGCACCAGGAGTCCTGGTGCATCCCCTGGGGGATGGGGCACCACCCTTCGCACTTGGGGTCCGGTCATTTGCACAGCGCGAGGTCGTGCGCGAGATGCAGAGGCATTGTGCCGCACCAGGCAGGGTCCATCCTGAGGCCCAGCACCGGCGCGGCCACGGCAGAGAGCCAAGCGAGCATGTACCGCAGCAGCGCGCCGTCCAGGCCCTCGCCGCCCGCAAGGGGTCCATCACCGCCGGGCGCCGCCGCCGGCTGCCATGGGCCATCCGCTCCAACCAACACACCCTCCACGCCGCTGGCAGGCGGCCAGATGTAGCCGCCGCCCTCCTCCATCGCCAGCGCGTCATCCAGGTCCACCACCTCTTCCTCCTCCTCCTCCTCGTCCTCCTCCTGGCCCGAGGACAGCAGCAAGAGCCGCATCACCTCGGCCGTGCGGCAGGGGTGCACCATGAGGGCCAGGGGGCCGCCGCCGCCGCCGCACCCGAAATCATCCACAAACTCGTCGGCGGGGCCCAGCAGCGCCCACGGCGCGTCGCCCAGCTGCCCCCGCAGCCGCCGCTCCCACCAGGGGAAGTCCCGCTCCATGTCTTGCCACGACAGGGGCGAGCCGTCTGCGTGCACACGCACGCGCCGATTGGGCCAATTGAGTTGAGCTGCCGTGCGCAGAAAGGACAAACCATGGAACGGGCCGGAGCGCAGCCACCCATTCCCCCCTAGAAGAGAAAGAAAAGACAAACGCACCGGCGCGCGTGGCGGAGAGGAACAGCGTGGGCACGCGGTACGTGGGGTGCAGCGCCACAACGACGTCGTACAGGTGCGGCGGCGCGCCATCTGGCCACTCGCCCGCGCCAACACTGGCCGCGTCCTCCTCCTCCCCGCCCTGCTGCGCCTCCGCACGCGGCGCCGCACCAGCGGCGACCGTCGCATCATCAGCCGCCGGGCGCTGGTGCGGCACGCGCCGCATCGCCAGGCGGCACTGCGCCTCCTCCTCCGCCCTCTCGGGCCCCCCGTGCGGCAGGAAAGCCGAGGTCAGCAGCCCAGGTGGCACCGCCGCCACCACCACCGCGCCGTCAGCTGCAGCGCCGGAGCTGGAGCGCGGGGGGAGGAGGGGCCGGCCGCCGCCGCGCCCCCCGCCCGCGCGCTCCAGCTCCCAGCGACTGTGCCGCATGCTCTCGCCCAGCGTCCAGCAGGGCTGCTGCTCGTCCACCAGGTCCTCTGGCGGCTGCTGGGGACACGGCAGCGCCCGCCGCGCTGACGCCACGGATGCCGCCGCCGCAGAGGCGCCGCCAGAGGGACCAGCGGCGGCGGCGGCGCGGGCGCTGGCGGCCTGGTGTTGCCAGCAGCGCGACAGCAGCTCCGCCGCCCGGCGGAAGTGCCAGGGCGTCAGCGTGACGTCGCCGCCCGCCAGGAGGGCGGACAGGTCCCGCTGCTGCTGCTGCCGCCGCCGCCGCTGCTGCTCCGCGCCGCCGCCGCCGTCGAGAGGCGCTGCGCCCGCTGCTGCGGTGGATGCCATGGTGCTGGAGCCCGTCATGACGCAAAATGAATGTGAAAACACGAGAGAGACCTCTCCCGCCGCTAAACGCCAACCGAATGAAGCCGCCGCCGCCCACACCAAAAAACAAGGCCCCGCCGCACGCGACGCGGGGCAAACAACACAAAAGGGGAGGGCGCTGCGGCCGCCTTGGTGTGGCGGCGCTGCGTGCACCACCGTACACACGCCGAGGCCGCCTGCGATCCCCCCGAGAGCAAAACACGCGCACAACAAGGGGAGGCGCCCTCAGTTAAGGGGGCACGCTCCGCCGCCGCCGCCGCTGCCGCTGCAAAACCCCAGCTGCGGGCTGGGAGTTCGGTGAAAGGCAGATGGGAACGTTCACGCTCAGAGGCGAAGAGGCAGAGGGGGACAGCGTGTGTGCTGGGAACGCACTCCAAGGGAGGCAGGCCTGCTGCTTCTGCTGCTTCTGCCGGCGCCGGCAATAGACAGCCCCCGCTGGAATGTCGACACACTATGCCGCCGCACGGGTGCGGACGGACGCAGCCCCAGGAGCAGCCGCTCGACTCCTGCTGCCCGCCGCCGGTGCCGCCCTGCTCCTCCAAGAGAGCGGGCGACGCTGGACCGAGGCTGAGCGCTGCTGCAGAGGTCGCCCACGCTCACATCCACCCCACCAGCACGAAGATGGTGCGGGCCAGGGGGCTGTTCTGGGCCAGCAGGTTGACGACCAGAGAGAGCAGCGCGTCAAAGACCAGCCACTTGAGCCACGCCGAGCCGTGCTGCGGGACGTACAAGCAGCAAGGAGGCGTGCTGATGCGCCGATGCGCCATCGTGTGTGCGCGCATGCGAGCGGTTGTTGCCGCGGGCCGGCGGTACCGCATGTCGTTGCGCGCCTGGGGCCAGCCCCCCAAGGCTCTCCCTGCTGCCGTGTGCCTGTGCCCTCTGGCCCCACTGCGGCCATGCGGATGCGCCGCTGAGATCCGCTGGAGCGGCCTCACCTCTAGCCAGTCCTGAGAGCTGAGCACTTGGTCGAGGAGCCGCGCGAACCAGGCGCGGAGCTTCACGGCCAGGGAGCTGGCCCTCGACGAGACGGAGGAGACGGTCGAGGACGCGCTGGGCGAGGGCGGCTCGTCCACGGCGTGCAGGTCGCTGGCGGGATGCTCCTCAGGTGCTCCTCCTCCGGCCAAACAAGGGGGCGCCGCCACAGGCGGCAAGCAGCGTATGCCCGCTGGTTTCGACGGCTCGCTTTCGTCCTGTTCGAGCACGGGCGCCTCGAGCGCCATGGCACGGCGCCGCGACGTCTGGCCCGCACGCGCTCTGGGCTGGCAGGAACGCGTCTTGGGCCCGCGCGCATGCACGAGAGGAGAGGGGAGAGCGCAGGACGCAGCGCAGACCGCGCTGGATGGAGCTGCCACCTCCCACATCAGCCCTCGCTCCTCGTGATGATGATGCAGACCGGGGGGACGTGCGGCCTGCGCAGGCGCCCTACACACACGGTCACGCCGCGCTGGTCCAGGCCGCCGTGAGGCGCGTGCAGGGCAAAGCAAAGCGCCTCCAGGAGGCGATCAGCGCGCTGCGGGCGGAGCACGACGGAGCAGATTCTGCGGCGGCGCGGCTCCAGGGGCTGCAGATCGCGGCGTCGCCCTGGCACACGGGCCCCCACGCGCTCGGAACATCAGCCCAGCACCAGCACCAGCCGCTAGCCCACCCTCATCAGCAGCTCCAAGGCCCTGGAGGCGTGTCCATCAGCTTCTCTATGCCCGGCACCTCACCCGGTCAGTCGCACGGGACGAGCCCCGGTCGGCATGGCGCATAAGTCCTGCGATGGCCACATCCTGCCGCGCGACAGCTCAAGCTTCTCTCCACGATGCCTCTTGTGGTTCCAGGCCCGCCTCCCGGGCCCCCAGGCCTTCCGCCCAGCGGGTCGCAGCAGGGCCCTGCGAGCGCCGCCGTGGGCCTGGACGCCGTGCTGCTGGCCAGCCCAGGCTCCGCCCTCCCAGGGCTCGCCATGCTCATGTCCACCAGCGCCGGCGGCACGGGCGGCGGAGGCCGCAGCCCCACGGCGGCGCCGCACACGCCGCCGGCGCCGCACGCCAACGGCGCACCCCGGCACGCCGCGCCCGCCTCGCACGGCGACGTCGCCGACGCCGGGGCCTGGCCCGCGCCGCTGCACGTGGGCGCATCGTCGTCGTCCTCCCCGCCGGGGGCCGGGGGCTCGCTGCTGCAGGCGGCGGCGGCGGCGGCGGCGGCGGCGTCCACGCCCAGCGAGGCGGACCTCCAGCGGCGCTGGTCGTTCTGGGCGCACCGCGAGAGCGAGCACCAGGCGGCCCTGGAGGCACAGCACGAGGAGCTGCTCTCGCGCCGCGAGCAGCTCTACAAGTGCGTCGCCTGCTCGCAAAGGCTGCGCTGTGCTCGTGCTCTGACCGTGGGGCAGCCGGCGTCGCTTGGCGCTCGAGCGCCACTGACACGGGCCCCGCCGGGCCTCATGCTGGTGCTGCTGCCGCAGGCTCAAGATTGCGCGGCTGGAGGCGCAGCTGGAGGACCAGGAGGCGCGGTGCCAAGAGCAGGCGGCCAGGGCCGACGCGCTGGCCTCTCAGCTCGAGGCGGCCCAGGACATGCTGGTGGAGGCGCAGAGCTTGACAGGGGGGGGCAGGGACGACGGCGCGGACGACGGGTGACACGCTGCGTGACCTCGCTTGCGGCTTTGCTTCACCTGTCTTGCAAGGGAGGCCGCAACCCTGCGGGAGCTCCAACAACGCATGAAAGCCCTCTCCCCGCCCAAAAGCGCTACCCCGAGATGCAAGAAAAAGGTATCCCCAGACCTGGGCCAAAAAGTCCGCCTGCCTCTGTGCATGTGGTTTGGTGTACATGTACAAGCCGCTCTCGCAAGGCTGCGTGCCTGTGCGCTATGCAGACTCCGCGGCCCCACACTCCGCGGGGTCCGCTCCGAGCGAGCTCCTGCCCCCTGTCAAGTCCGAAAAGAGTTTCTTCCCCTTGTCCTGCAGAGGAAAGGGGAAGCGAAGGACTGGAGGGTGAGAGGAACGACGAGCAGGGAAAGCGCTTTCCCTCCGCGTCACTGCGCCGCGCCCGCTGTGGCGCCCTCCGGCAGGCCCGCCGGCGCCGGCGCCGCCGCGGCCCCCGCGTCGGCCGCCGCTCCTCCGCCGCTGGTGGCCGCCGCCGCCTCCCTGAGCACCTTGAAGGCCTGGTTGAGCGCGTACCGCTCAGCGCGCGTGTAGAGCGGCTTGTGCCGCCGCGTCAGGCCGCGCAGCACGCGCAGCACGGCGCCCGGCACCTGCGTGACGGCAAACACACACGCCACACATCGCGATGCCAGTGAGCAACGCCGTAACGCTGCATCCGCGAGCGACGACGCCGCGCGCCTACCAGAACACACGAGGGAAGACAGAATGTCAAATGCAGGAGGAGCGCTCACCGGGCGGGCCCAGCGCGCCAGCGCCAGCACCACCATGTGCGTCTCCTGCGGCCCCAGGCCGTCCTCAGGCTGCGGCTGCTGCTGCTGCTGCTGCGCCGCCGCCGCCTTGCCCGCCCCCGCCGGCACCGCCGCCGCCAGGGGCGCGTGCCGCTCGAGCAGCTCGGCGCAAAAGAGGCGCAGCCACTCGGGGCGTGGGCGCATGCCCAGTTTGGCCAGCGCCCACACGCTGACGGCCAGCACCGAGCTGCTCAGCGTCCTGCCGCCCTCCGCCGCCTCCTCCTCCTCCACCGCCGCAGCGACGTTCTCATGCGCCGCGGCGCGGGCCGGCGCCGCGTGCGCGCCAAAGCCCACGGCCCGCGTGCCGAGCGGCAGCTGGCGCAGCACGGCGCGCCGCGCCTGCGCCGCCTGCATGCGCGCGGCGACCTCCCCGGCCCAGGCGGCGAACACGGCGCGGTCGGGCGTCACGCCCGTGTGCGCGCAGGCCGTGATGACGGCGGCCAGCTCGCGGCCGGTGAAGCCGGCCATGTGGCGCGCCGAGGCGGCCAGCAGCGGCTGCAGCAGGCGCGGCGAGCGGGCGCCCAGCGCGCTGGCCGAGTAGATGGTCATGGCCAGGGTGGAGGGCGTCATGTCGCCCAGCGTGGCGTGCAGCGCCGAGGGCGCCAGGAAGAGCTCCTCGAGGTGGATGCCCGCCTCCTCGTCTGCGTCGGCAATGCCCGCCAGACCGTAGAGCATCACGGACCACTCCTGCGAGGTGGTGTGTTGCGCGTGCGTGCGTGGAGACGAGTGCAGAGGATCATCGGATGCGCGCGCAAACGCATGGCTCGGTCGAGCGTTCGAGCGCGCGAGGCAGGGAGGGCAAAGAAGGAGAGCGCACCTGCTGCGTAAAGTCCTGCGCGACCTTGCGGCACTGCGCGGCAAAGGCCTCGAGCCAGTCGCGGTCCGGCACGTACTTCATGGCCGCGAAGCCCCAGCAGCACGCCGCCAGCTCGCGTGGCGCCAGCGACGCCAGCCGCCTGCACGCCAATGGCACACGCGCAACACCGCCCATGTCGATCCATCCCCAGCGAGCACAGCGCGAGAGGCCCACGCAGGACTTCGTCGCCCCCCCAACCAAACAGAGCAACGCCACGCACTTGTAGAGCGCGCCCTCGAGCGGCAGCAGCGAGGCCGGCTCCGGCCGGAAGCCCAGGCTGCCCAGCGCCCACACGCAGGTGGCCAGGTGCGCGCCGCTGAAGCCGCCGCCGCGCTGCCGCAGCTCCGTGGCCAGCCGCTCGCACCACGCCTGCCCCGGCCGCACGCCCAGCCGCGCCAGGCCCCAGCCCAGGTTGGCCAGGTCCTGCGAGCCAAACTTGCCAAACGTGGCGACGGCCTCGGGCAGAAGCGCCCGCGCCCACGCCGGCACCGCCGCGGCGGCAGCAGCAGCGGCCCCTCCGGCGGCGGCGACGGCGGCGCGATCCTGCAGAGGGAGCTTGGGGTCGGCGGCGGGCGCCGGCTTGCGCGGCGGCGGCTGGCGAGGCGCGACGGCGGCGGGTGCGGCGGCGGGCGCGGCGTCGCTGTGGTGGTGCGGCTGCGGCGAAGGGGCCAGGCGGGGCCGGGCGGGCGGGCGCGCCAGCAGCGAGATGTCCTCCACAGCCAGGCTGCGGGAGGGCAGCGCGCTCAGCAGCGCAGGGCCGACGGGAGCGGCGGCGGCGGGGCCGGCGGTGGGAGGGGAGCCCGGGCGCGGGGGCAGCTGAACGGCGGTGCCAGCTGGCGCGGCGGCGGCTGCCTCGCTCCGCTGCTGCTGCTGCTGCCTGGGCGCGGTGCCTTGCTGCGCCGCCGGCGCGCTCGCGGGCAGCGCGGCGTCCCACTGCAGGCCGTGCTCCTCCTCCTCTGCCGCCGCCTGCGCCTCCTCGCCCTCCTCCTCCCCAGGCCGCTGCAAGTTGCCCGGCACCCACCCCACCACCAGCCCGCCGTCGGCGGTTGGCTGTCGGTTGGCCCCGGCGGCGGCGGTTGGCTGTCGGTTGAGCTTGGCCAGCGCGTAGACCAGCTGGCTGAGGTCCTTGGCGTTGAAGGCGCCGATGCGCGCGGCGCAGGCGCCCCACACGTCGTCCAGCCAGCCGCGCGAGGGCTGCACCCGCAGCGCCGACAGAGCCCACAGCACGTTGGCCAGCTCCTGCGGCTTGACCAGCGCCTCCGTGTCCGTTGAGGAGGAGGAGGGGGCGCGGAGGCAGAGCGCGCGCACGCGGCCCAGCAGCAGCTCCAGCACGGCGTCCGAGGGGCGGTGGCGCCACCGCGCCAGCGCCCACAGCACGTTTGACAGCTCCTGGCCGCTCCACCCGCCGGGCACGCCGCCTGCCGCCACCGCCACGCGCCACGGCTCCGTCGCCTGCTCAAGTCCGGCGTGCTCCGAGTTGGTGGTGGTGGAGGAGGAGACGGGGACGGCGCCGTGCGCTCCGAGCGAGGCAAGCAGCCGCGTCTCAAACGCCTGCAGGCCCTCGGCGTTCATGCTGAACCCCATGGTGGCCAGCGCCCACATGGAGGTGGCGAGCGCCTGCGCGCTGGGCCGCGGCAGCGTGGCGCTGACGTGCACGGCGGCCGAGGCGGCCCAGCGCGTGGAGGGCTGCATGCCCAGGCGGGCCAGCGCGACGAGCAGCATGGACGTGGCCTGCTCGTTGGGCCGGGCGGCCTGCAGCTGCGCCTGGGCCTCGCGGAGGAAGGCGCGGGTCCAGCGCGGGGGCGGCGCCAGCGGGCGCGACACCGTGCCGCTGCGCACGCGGTGCGCCTGGTCCGCTGCGCGGGGACATCGCGCGAGGCGGGGCAAGGCACAGAGGACGCGTTGGACAACCGGTGAGGTTCCCACAAAAAGGAATGGAATGGAACGGAAAAGGCAGAAGAAAGAAAGGTCTCTTGCCTGAGGAGATGGCCCAGAGCAGCTCGGCCATGCTCTGCGGGCAAAAGCCCGGCACAAGCCGCCACGCCTCGTCGTCGTCGCCCGCCTCCTGCTCCTCCTGCTGCTGCTGGTGCTGCGCCTGCTGCTGCTGCGGAAGGGCGGGCGCCACCGCCGTTTGGTGCGTGGTGAGCGTGGCGGCGTAGATGGCGCGGACCAGCGAGGCGGGCACGGCCTGGCCGAGCGTCACGGCGGCCCAGAGCGCCACCGACAGCTCCTTGGGCTGGAAGCTGCCCAGCCTCTGCTCCATCAGGGCCAGCGCCTGCGGGCGGTGGTGGAGTGGAGCAGGCACGGCGGGCAAGGCGAGCGTGAGCAAAGGCGCATGATGCGTGGAGCGAGCGAGGCGAGGAGCGGAGCAGTGTGTGCGCGTGCGTACCTGCTGCATCCAAGCGGTGGGCGGCACGGCCGAGAGCCGCGCCATGGCCCACAGGCCCTGCGACAGGCTGACGGCCCAGCGGCCGGCGCCCTCGGCGGCCGCCTGCTGCGCCGCCGCCGGCGCGGGAGAGAGCACGCCGCGGCTGCTCTGCCCGGGCGCTGGCTGCGTGCGCGGCGGCGGGGCGGGGGCGTCGGGCTCGGCGGCGAGCAGGCGCTGCCGCAGCGCGGGGAGCAGGGCCGGGTGAGGCTGGAACTGCAGCGGCGGCGTGGCCATGTCGTGGTGGGCGTCAGGCTGGAGCGGGTGCTCAGGGCCGTCCATGGACGAGGAGGAGGAGGAGGAGGAGGAGGAGGAGGAGGTGGGGTGCGTGGTGAGGTGCGCCAGGCCCGCCAGCACCTGCACCCGGGAGGGAGTGGGACGTGAAGGATGGGGGATGAGGGGCGTTGAGAAAAGCGAGTGCTGCGGGTGCAGAGCGAGCGGGAACCAGGCGCTTGCACAAACGCTCACCTGTGCGGCGTCGCGGTGCGAGGCCTGCGGCGCGCAGCGCGCGCAGCGCTCGCCAAACAGCCAGAGCCACTCCTGGTCCGGCGCCACGCCCATGGCCGCCAGCGCCCAAATCACCGTGGCCAGGTCGCGCGGCGCCGCCTGCGCACCGCACCGCCAGGTCGCGTGGCGCTGCTGATCTAGTCTAGTCTTGACGGAATTCAATTCAGTCAAGGCGAATTGCAGGGCGGGCACATCATCGCCCGTCGGCGCCAGGCGAGTGGTGCGGAGGCTAGGCGCGCACACCTGGGGCATGGCCGTCTCAAACACGCCGAGGAACTCGACCAGCCAGGCGTCGTCGGGCTCCACGCCGCACGCCGCCAGCGCCCACACGCTGCGCTCGCACGCACGCCGCCGGCAGACGCACCACCAACATCACCGCTTGCAGCCCCCAAAAGGCTCTGCTGGGCACGCTCAATTGCGCTCACTCCTTCCCTCCCTCGCTGTGCCCACGCGCTGAGCGGAAGCAGAGCGCCTGCCGTGCCCATGCCGCGCCATCCCGGGAGTGCGCCGGCTCGCAGCACGCCCGCAAGCGCGCATGCAAGCGCGCACCTGTTTGAGAGCTCCTGCGCGTTGCTCCAGGGCAGCAGCGCCTGCGAGAGCGGCAGCAGCTCCTCCACCAGGTCCAGGCAGCGCGGGTGCCCGCCCGTGTAGCCGCCCGACAGCGTGGCGGCGGCCCACAGCGCGTTGGCCACCTGGCGCGCCTGCAGCCGCCCGCCGCGCGCGTGCCCCAGCACCATCTGCAGCAGCCGCTGCGTCAGCGCCTCGTAGGCGGCGTAGTCGTCGACCGCCGCCGCCCACTGCTGCTGCTGCCGCGCCGTGGCGCCAAAGGGGAGGTCGATGAAGTCCGAGAGCGCGTGCGGCCCGCTGCCGACGACGGGCGAGGATGGGAGCGGCTGCTGCGGCGGGCGCTCGCGCTGGCTGAGCTGCGCCAGGTGCACCAGCGCGGCGCAGGCGTTGAGCGCGTTGAAGCGGTGCCCGTGCACGTCCACCACGCGCGCCAGCTGCCGCCACGTGGCGCAGAGCTTGACGCGCTTGGTGTCGTAGCGCGCCTCGCGCGTGGTGGTGGTCGCGGCTTGCTGCTGCTGCTGCTGCTGCTGCGACGGTGAGGGAGGCGCGGCAGCCGCGTCGAGGGGGCTGGGCGGCGGCAGGAGCTGCGCAGAGGCGGCGGCGCCGCGTGCGCCCCAGGCCGCAACTGCTGCTGCTGTTGCGGCAGCTGCTTGCGGCCCCCCCGGGGGTTGAGGCTGCAAGCCGTGCGCCTGGGCCCAGCCGCCAGCGGCGCGCCGCACAACCGCGCCGCTCGCCGGCAGTGATGGATTCTCGCCGTGGCCATGCGCCTGCGGGGGCAGCGTGGTGGTGAGGCACTGTCACGAGTGTGCGCTTTGGCTCTGCAGGGTGAGCGGCGTGGCCACTGGTGCCGAAATGGGTGGCCGAGGCGCACCTGCGGTCCAGAGGCCGCCTGCGCGCGCGTCCAGCGCCGCGCGCGCAGCTGCTGCGATGGAGCTGGGGACGCGCACAGCTGCATCGTGGATGCTGCGTCGAGCTCGGAGGGGTGCTCAGCCCTTCGCCGCCACACACGCACGGCACAGGAGCGCCTCTCTCGGGAAGCAAAAGCTAGCTCTAGCAACTGCGCGGCCTGCTAATTCGTCGACGAAAGAGATGTGCAATGCCGCCGATGCACTGCCGGCGCACTCGCCCTTCTCCCCCTCGCGCTGGCGCTTTGCATGGGCGCGGGCCCTGAAAAGCAACAGCGGGGAGAGCAGCTCTCCGCGTTTGGGAGCAATCGTGGTGCGCCCTCACCTGTGCTGCGCTTCCCCTGAGGGCCTTGCCGTCCCCTAGGCCTGCCGGCGCGCCGGCAGTCAACGAAACGGCAAAGATGCGCGCACCCGCGCACTTCACGCCGGTGGACCTGGAGGAGCTGCCGGACGCGGCGGACGCGGAGAGCTGGCTCACGCCGGTGACGACGGGCGGCAGCCGGCCGCCCCTCGTGGCCAGCCCCACGCCCATCGGAGCGGATGCCATCCCCGCCTCGTGCGCGCACAGCAGCCCGATCTGCGACCACTGCCTGCTCAAGCTGGCGGGCAGCACCGCCTGGATGGATCTGCAGCCCTCGCCAATGGCGAGCCAACCACCAGACGGCGCCAGCGTCAGCGTCGTCGCCTCCTCAACCGCCGGCGCGCAGCCACCGCAGCCAGCAGCTCCGTCGCCCATGGTGCCGCTGGCCCAGTTCGTGCCTGAGCTGGACCTCTCCCCACGGCACCCCCTGGGCGAGCCGGCGCACAGCGCAAAGAGCGCGGGCGGCGACGCCACCTCCGCCTCGGCGCACCTGCTGCAGCGCGGCGCCGCCGCCAGCGCCCGCCACCACAACCTGCACGCAGGCGGCCAGCACCCGCTGCACGGCCCCGGGCGCTACTCGCTCAACCCGCAGCAGATGCAGCGCGTGCTCCACCCCCCGCACGACCCCCTCACACCTCCTCCTGGTCCTCAGCAGCAGCAGCAGCAGGCCGCTCGCGCCATCGCCGCACCCCACGCCACCGACCTGCCTCCCAGCATGCGCTCCCCCGCCAGCGCCGCCGCCGCCTCCCAGGACCCCCAAGGCCTCCTCCACGGCGCCCGCCCGCCCACCGCCTCGGCCGGCGGCCTCGCCGCGCTGCCCACGCCGCCGCCGGCGTCGCGCATCCCCAAGCCGCCGCCGCTGCAGCCCGTCGGCAACAGCGGCGGCGGCGGCCACGTGGGCACGCCGCAGGGCGGCGGGCAGGACCTGGCCGTGGCGCTTGTGGCGGCGGGCAGCAATGCGGCGCTGACGCCCGGGCCCACGCCGGGCTCCGCCAGCACGGCCACCAGCAGCAGCGCGCGCGGCTCCCGGCCCAGCCACGGATCAGGCGCCTGGGCCGTGTCCCCGGGCGCCCAGGGCGGGGCCGCGACGCCGCCGGCGGGCGGCGTGCCGCGGTCCAGCTGCCAGCGGCTGGCGGGCTCGTTCGGCAGCGGCGGCGGCGGCGGGCCGGCGGTGGCGGGGCGGGCGGCGGCGTCGCTGACGGCGGCGCAGGCGGGCGCGCGCGGCGGCCCGGCGGCGCTGAGGCACAGCGTCACGCTGCCGCACGCGCCGGGGCGCGGCGGCGGCGCGGCGGCGGTGGCGGCGGCGGCGGCGGGCGGTGCGCATGCGGCCCGCGGTGCGGGCGAGGCGCAGGCGCCTGCGCACCTGGACCTGGCGTGGACGCAGCGCCCGCAGCAGCAGCTTGCGGCAGTTCCCGTTGCGGCGGAGCAGCAGGCGCCAGCCCTTGTCCCACCGCGGGAGGAGGGGCCCGCCAAGCGCAAGCGGCTGAGCGACGGCGGCCGGGCGGCGCACCTCGAGCCGGCCGGCCCTCCCCAGTGGGACAGCTCGCCCCTGGCAGTGGCGCCCTCGCAGCGCGTGGGGGGCGCAGCGCAGCGCCGCGCCACGGCGGACGGCAAGGGGACCTCTCCTGCGGCCGCGGCTGTCGGCGGCACCTTGGCGACGCCGAGTCAGGTGCGGCCTCGTTTCCTTGCTGAGGAATGGGGATGAGGGCCCGGCTGGTGCTGAGGTCAAACATGCTGGCCTGTTGCGCAGCGTGATGCGGCGGCCGCCGACCAAGTTGAAGTGCCGAGCGGCGCGGCAGTGGCGGAGCCGCCCAGCAGCAGCTCGCCTCCGCCATCCACCACCGCTGGCGCCAGCAGCGGCGCCACCACCGGTGCGGCGGCGATCCCTCCGCCGCGCCCCGCCAGCAGCGGCGGCGGTGCCGCTGCCGCCGCCTCGCTCCCTCTCGCCGGCGCGAGGGCCGGCAGCACCACCGCCCGGCAGGGGCCGCCCAGCGGCAGCGGCCAGCTGTTGGCCAAGAGACCCTCCCTCAGGAAGCAGCCCTCGAGCGGAGCCAGGGACGCGACGGTCGAGGTGTACGCGCCACCGCCCCCCTCGGGCCGACCCTCCGCTTCCGCCCCGGCCCCAGCAGGCGCGGCGCAAGAGGGCGCAGAGCAGCAGGCGCATGGCGACGCAGTAGTGACGTCGCCCGCAGCGGTCGTCAGCGGCGGCGCGGATGTCCCGGCGGCGTCTGCGGGCGCCCGCCCAGCGGATGCTGAGCCTGCGGCGGCGTGTACCGACGCCCAAGCGCAGCCTGCCTCTACTGCCGAGGTGGCGGACACGGCGCAGGGTGCGCCCAGCAGCCACGACGCTCAGCTGGCGGGCAAGGTGCAGGCCGTGGTGGTGGCGCACGGCGTGCTGATGGACGTGGTGGGCGACGCCGTGGCCACGGCCGCCGCGACCCAGGCCGCCTCCGCCGTGGGGGCATCGTCAGGCGCCAAGCCGCCGGCCGGCGCGCGCAGCGGCGCTGCTCAGACGTCAGAGTCCACTGCTGGGTGTGCCTGCTGCGTGGTCATGTGATCATGTGATTTTGATGGTCCTGCAGGCGGTACGATCGGGGGCGCAGGACCGTGCGGCAGTTGAGGGCGCGAGGGCGAAGGTCCCCACTCGCACACTGCGCTCAAGTCGCGAGCAGATACGAATGCGCGCAGCCCGTTGACAGGGCGCCCCTCTGCAAGAAAGCTTTCTCCGTTGGGCCCTCGCTCCCAGCAAAGCTTCCTTTCCCCAGTTGGGCAGCGGCGGCCCCGGCGCGCCGAGGCACCAGGCCACCCGGAGCGTGGGACGCTCCTCGTGCAAGCGGGCGCGAGCGCAGCACCACGCCGCGCCGTCCCTCCAGCCCCTTCTCCTTCTAGCGGCGTCGGGAAAAGGTCGAAAGGCGCAGCTGTTGGGCCGCCCCCGGCGCCTGGAGGAGCGCCCGCGCCTGCGTCGACACAAGCAGCGCACCACGCCTGCGCCTGACGGGCGCGCCCCCGCCCCAGGGGCGCACTGGTGCCTCGGATGGCCGCATCAGCACCCCTCCAGCTCTTGGACGCTAGTGATGCCAGGCTGGCCACTGGGCCGGTCGAAGGTTCCTGGAACCGAAGAGAAGCGGCGTCGGCTACGAGCGCGGCGCCATCGGAGCAGCAGCAGCTGCCGCAGGCGCCCGGCAAGCCGCAGGTCGGTGGGCTCCGGGGATGTGTGCCAGGTGGCCGTGTGCCTGGACGTGGCTGCCAGGGCGATGCACACGCACGCGCGAACGGCGAACGGTTCGCCTCCGCCGTCCGCCACAACCACCAGGCAGCCACTGGGGCGGCGATCCCTCCGCCGCGCCCCGCCAGCAACAGCGGCAGCGCCGCCGCCACCGCCGCCTCGCTCCCTCCCGCCGGCGCGAGGGCCGGCAGCAGCAGCAGCGCCCGGCAAGGGCCGCCCAGCGGCAGCGGCCAGCCCCTGGCCAAGAGGCCTTCCCTCAGGAAGCAGCCCTCGAGCGGAGCCAGGGACGCGACGGTCGAGGTGTACGCGCCACCGCCCCCCTCGGGCCGACCCTCCGCTTCCGCCCCGGCCCCAGCAGGCGCGGCGCAAGAGGGCGCAGAGCAGCAGGCGCATGGCGACGCAGTAGTGACGTCGCCCGCAGCGGTCGTCAGCGGCGGCGCGGATGTCCCGGCGGCGTCTGCGGGCGCCCGCCCAGCGGATGCTGAGCCTGCGGCGGCGTGTACCGACGCCCAAGCGCAGCCTGCCTCTACTGCCGAGGTGGCGGACACGGCGCAGGGTGCGCCCAGCAGCCACGACGCTCAGCTGGCGGGCAAGGTGCAGGCCGTGGTGGTGGCGCACGGCGTGCTGATGGACGTGGTGGGCGACGCCGTGGCCACGGCCGCCGCGACCCAGGCCGCCTCCGCCGTGGGGGCATCGTCAGGCGCCAAGCCGCCGGCCGGCGCGCGCAGCGGCGCTGCTCAGACGTCAGAGTCCACTGCTGGGTGTGCCTGCTGCGTGGTCATGTGATCATGTGATTTTGATGGTCCTGCAGGCGGTACGATCGGGGGCGCAGGACCGTGCGGCAGTTGAGGGCGCGAGGGCGAAGGTCCCCACTCGCACACTGCGCTCAAGTCGCGAGCAGATACGAATGCGCGCAGCCCGTTGACAGGGCGCCCCTCTGCAAGAAAGCTTTCTCCGTTGGGCCCTCGCTCCCAGCAAAGCTTCCTTTCCCCAGTTGGGCAGCGGCGGCCCCGGCGCGCCGAGGCACCAGGCCACCCGGAGCGTGGGACGCTCCTCGTGCAAGCGGGCGCGAGCGCAGCACCACGCCGCGCCGTCCCTCCAGCCCCTTCTCCTTCTAGCGGCGTCGGGAAAAGGTCGAAAGGCGCAGCTGTTGGGCCGCCCCCGGCGCCTGGAGGAGCGCCCGCGCCTGCGTCGACACAAGCAGCGCACCACGCCTGCGCCTGACGGGCGCGCCCCCGCCCCAGGGGCGCACTGGTGCCTCGGATGGCCGCATCAGCACCCCTCCAGCTCTTGGACGCTAGTGATGCCAGGCTGGCCACTGGGCCGGTCGAAGGTTCCTGGAACCGAAGAGAAGCGGCGTCGGCTACGAGCGCGGCGCCATCGGAGCAGCAGCAGCTGCCGCAGGCGCCCGGCAAGCCGCAGGTCGGTGGGC
>VFQP010002993.1_pt1 | contig 17896 bp, 16 predicted proteins | sample 3512351 | NCBI WGS metagenome assembly VFQP01 (sample SAMN10412372, study PRJNA504923) | tailings metagenome | isolation source: Relicate 1 Philex TSF1 revegetated site | place: Philippines: Tuba, Benguet | collected 2017-08-29
TACGGCGGCTGGATCGACCTCTTCATGCAGCGGTTCCTCGAGATCTGGGGCAACATCCCAACGCTCTATGTGCTGATCATCATTGCGGCCGTTCTGGTGCCCGGGTTCTGGACGCTCTTGTTCGTTCTGCTCGCCTTCCAATGGACGTCGCTCGTCGGCGTCGTGCGGGCGGAATTCCTTCGAGCGCGCAACTTCGAATACGTGCGTGCCGCGAGGGCGCTCGGCCTGTCCGATTCCACCATCATGCGAAAGCATCTGTTGCCGAATGCGACGGTTGCCACGTTGACGTTCATGCCATTCACGCTTTCGGGCTCCATCACGACGCTGACGTCGCTGGACTTCCTTGGGCTCGGGCTCCCGCCGGGATCGCCTTCGCTGGGCGAGCTGCTGCTGCAAGGCAAGGGTGATCTCGGCGCACCTTGGCTCGGCATGAGCGCGTTCTTCTCCATCGCGATCATGCTGTCGCTTCTGATCTTCGTGTTCGAAGGGGTGCGCGACGCGCTTGATCCCCGCAAAACCTTCGCGTGAGGAGGGCGGGTACATGTCCAAGGAAGTGCTGATCAACGTCAAGAACCTCTCCGTGGCGTTCCGCTCCGGCGGCGCGACGTCCACCGCCGTCAAAGGCGTATCGTTCAAGATCAACAGAGGTGAGACGGTCGCGCTGGTGGGCGAGTCCGGCAGCGGCAAGTCCGTTTCCGCGCTTTCAATTCTACGCTTGCTTCCATATCCCGCTGCCTCGCATCCTTCCGGCGAGATCTTTTTCGAAGGGAAGGATCTGCTCAAGGTGCCGATCGAGGAGATGAAGCGGATCCGCGGCGACAAGATCTCGATGATCTTCCAGGAGCCGATGACGTCGCTCAATCCGCTGCATACAATCGAGAAGCAGGTGGGCGAAATTCTCGCGCTGCATCGAGGGCTCAGCGGGGCCGCTGCGCGGGCTCGCGTGCTCGAGCTTCTGACGAAGGTCGGCATTCCGGAGCCTGAGAAGCGGCTCGGAGCTTTTCCTCATCAGCTTTCGGGCGGGCAGCGGCAGCGCGTGATGATCGCGATGGCGCTTGCCAACGAGCCGGACCTCCTGATAGCGGACGAGCCGACGACGGCGCTCGACGTCACCATTCAAGCGCAGATTCTTGAGCTTCTGCGCAACCTGCAGCGCGAGATGGGAATGGCCATGCTGCTGATTACCCACGATCTCGGTATCGTGCGACGTATGGCCGAGCGTGTGTACGTGATGCAGAACGGCCTTATCGTCGAGGAGCAGCAGACCGAAGCGCTGTTCGCTTCTCCGCAGCACCCGTATACGCGCCACTTGCTAGCCGCCGAGCCGAAAGGCCATCCGCCGCAATTCAATCCGTCCGCGCCGGTCATTGCGGAGACGGATGATCTCAAGGTTTGGTTCCCGATCAAGCGTGGCTTCATGCAGCGAACCGTCGATCACGTGAAGGCGGTCGATGGTCTGTCGGTCAAAATTCTCGCGGGACAGACGGTCGGCGTGGTCGGCGAGTCCGGATCAGGCAAGACCACGCTCGGTCTCGCTCTCCTGCGTTTGATCTCGTCGCAAGGTCCCATCGTTTACATGGGCAAGCGGATCGACGGGCTCTCTTCGAAGGAGATGCGGCCGCTCCGGCGCGAAATGCAGGTGGTGTTCCAGGATCCTTACGGGTCGCTCTCTCCGCGGCTTTCGATCTTCGAGATCATCGAGGAAGGCCTACTCATTCAAAAGCCGGAGTGGACAACTGAGCAGCGGCGCGAGCAGGCGACGCGGGCGCTCAAGGAAGTCGGCCTCGATGCGTCGGCGCTCGACCGATATCCGCATGAGTTTTCCGGCGGGCAACGCCAGCGCATCGCGATTGCACGCGCCATGGCGCTCGAGCCCAAGTTCATCGTGCTCGACGAGCCCACGAGCGCACTCGACATGAGCGTGCAGGCGCAGATCGTGGATCTCTTGAGAGAACTGCAGGCCAAGAGAGATCTTGCCTATGTTTTCATCAGCCATGACCTCAAGGTCGTCCGCGCGCTCTGCAACTACGTGATCGTCATGCGCAACGGAAAGGCGGTCGAAGAAGGGCCCGCCGACGAGATTTTCACTGCGCCCAAAGCAGATTACACGAAGGCGCTGCTGGCGGCGGCCTTCGATATCAAAGTTGCGCATCGGGCGGCCATTGCGGGCTGAGTGCTTAGGCGGCCCTCCTGTTGCCTCGTCAGGGTGCGTAGTATCGGGGCTTGAGGGCTGCAAGCTTTTGAGACATCCTGCGGCCATTCCCATCCAAGCCGGGTCGACCCATGATCATGACGCCAGATGGCTATCGGCCGCCCTCAGTCGAGGCCACGATCGAGCAGATCCGATATTGGGTTCCGACGATCACCGACGTCGCGCGTGTCTACGAGGGGAAAGACGACGAGAGCTGGCTCTTGTCGATCGAGCCGCACATCGGGGCGGCGTGCCCCGTCGCAATCGCGCTAAAGGAAACGGGACGTTTCGACATTTCGATCGCAGGCGAGGCCTACGACGATCGGATGCTCGATCAACTCGATCAGATTGTGATTTTGCTCGAGCGCATCACGGATGGCAGCGTGGTTCAACGGCGCTGGACCAGCGCGGCGACGGGCGCGCATCGCGGCATCGAAACTATCATCACCATCGCGCCTGGGGTGGAGTGGCGGGACGGACTCGAGCCCGACGGCAGCAACGAGCGTCACGACCGGCATTTCCTGCCCTACAGGCGCCGGCCGTAACGCGATCTCACGCCACGGCCGAAAGCTTGCCGAGCCGCCGGATGGCTGCAATTGGGGTGCCTTGCTTCGAAATGCGCTCCACAGCTTCCGGCAACGTTTCGACGGCGACCGCCATGTGATGTGCGTTCGCGTGCACCAGCATGACGCCGTCCGCCATCATCCCGACGTGGCCTTTCCAGAACACCAGATCTCCGCGCTGCAGGCCTTCGAGGTCGTGCGGGATGGGAACGGCATCGCCGATCTCAGTCATCTGCATGTCAGTATCGCGCGGCGCAGAGATGCCCGCCGCCTCAAGCGCCATCTGGACCAGCCCCGAGCAGTCGATGCCGATGCGTGTGCGACCGCCCCACAGGTAGGGAGACCCGATGAGGCGCTCCGCAACATCGACGAAGTCGCGCTCGAAACGATCGCGCTCGGCGAGGTGGCGGGTTATGACGAAGCCGCCGTTCTCTAAGCGGCAGAACCGTTCGCCCCATTCGGCCACGCGGACCCCCGAATTCAGCGGGATGTGCATGATGGGTGGCGTCTTGATGTCGGCAGACGGATAGATGAACGTGCCGAGCGCTTTGACGCGGTGCGTCGTGGGGACGACATCTCCGGTGAGTGTCGACGACGGGAGGTAACCGACGTAGCGGTCCTTTTGCAGTTGGACCCACGCCCAACCGTCGACCTCGTCGAACACCTTCAATAGCTCGCCGTAAAGGGCCTCGGTTTCGAGACCGACGGCGGGAGACGGCTCGCGGCGCAGCGGCACGGCCGGGCGTGCCACCTGGCGGACGATGCCGGCCGAATAACGCGGGGATACGACCTGTCCACGCAGCGACAGGGCCGCGAGATCGGGACGAATGGCGTTGCGTCGCGGATCGAGGGGCGGAGCGTCGGGCGCTGCAGCTTGCGCCGCCGTACCGCCTTGCGCCGCGTCCTGCTTCGTATCCGTCATGCCGAGACTTCCTTGCTCAGAAGCGAGAAAAGAGCGCGCGCCGTCTGCGGCTCGCCACCCTTCGGGCCCAGCGGACGGGGCGCGGGCCGCCAGCCGTAGAGATCGAAATGCGCGAAGCGCTTCGCGTTGCGGACGAAGCGCTTGAGGAACAGCGCAGCCGTGATGGCGCCCGCGAAGGGAGCGTCGTAGACGTTGTTCATGTCTGCGACCTCACTGTCCAGGTGGCGCTCGTAGCCTGGCCAGAATGGGAGGCGCCAGACCGGGTCGCCGACGGCTTCGGCTTCAGCCGCAAGTGCTGTCGCAAACGCATTGTCGTCGCAGAAGAAGGCTGGGAGATCTGGGCCGAGCGCGACGCGGGCCGCACCGGTGAGAGTGGCGAACACTAGCATCGTGTCGGGGCCCTCTTCATCCGCAAGCGACAGCGCGTCCGCCAGTACGAGGCGGCCTTCGGCGTCCGTATTGCCGATTTCGATCGTCTTGCCTGCGCGGCTCACGAGCACATCGCCGGGACGGAAAGCGTCGCCGGAGATGCTGTTCTCGGCCGCTGCGATGACGAGGCGAAGGCGGACATCCATGCCGCTCGCCATGATCATCTCGGCGAGCGTCAGTGCTGCTGCTGCGCCGCCCATATCCTTCTTCATCAGCAGCATGCCCGATGCCGGTTTGATGTCGAGGCCGCCGGTGTCGAACGTGATGCCTTTGCCGACCAAGGTGATCGTGGGCGCATCCTTGCGGCCGCCCTTTTTCTGCCACCGCACGTCGATCAGGCGCGGAGCACGGGGGTTGGCGCGGCCCACAGCGTGGATCAAGCGGAAACCTTTGGCGAGGAGATCGTCGCCGACTGTCACGGCGATTGCAGCGCCATGCTTCTGAGCGAGCCGTGAGGCCGCGTCTTCGAGCTCCTGCGGGCCGAGGTCGGAGGCCGGCGTGTTGATCAGATCGCGGCCGTTCCACACGGCGCCGACCTGATCGACGATGGCCTGGTAGTCGAGACCTTGCGGAACCTTGAGGCGGGCCGGGAGGACCTCGCCGGGTGCGCTCTTGTAGCGACGGAAGCGATACGCGCCGAGACCCCAAGCGATCGCCGCGAGCGCTGCATCGTTGGTTTCGCTTGCGAGATGATAGGTTCCCGCGGGCAAGCTCGCGGCGAGCTGGCCTACGAGGATTTCCGAAGGTCCAGAGGGGTCGCCCGCACGCCCGTTACCCTGACCGAGTGCGACGCCCGCCAGCGAGCCGGACGTATCGGGAAAGACTGACTGCTTCTTCGCGGCGCTTGTGAACCGCGCGCCCTCCAGCCAGCGCTTCGCCGTGTCGTCCAACGCGCTAATGCGGGCAACGGGCTGCGCGTCCGAGACGAGCCAAATGGGGGTGCTTGGGCCGGACGTATCGTGGGGAACCAGCACGTCGGAAGGGACGAGCGTTCCCGGCGGGGTCGTTTTTTCGGTCATGAATGGATTCTTTTGGTCTCGCGCAGATTGGCCGCTTGGACGGGCCTCAGATGATCGGGCATTATCCTAATTCATGCAGGGAAACACAATCGCAAGGGATGGCCCACGATGGCGGCGAACGGCTACAGACTCGTGATCGGCAACAAGAATACGTCGAGCTGGAGCCTGCGGCCGTGGCTGGCGATGAAGCAGGCCGGTCTCGATTTCACCGAGGTCCGAATCAATCTTCGCGCGCCGGACATGAAGGAGCAGATCAAAGCTCATTCGCCAGCCGGCAAGGTGCCGGTGCTGTGGGCGGACGATCTGATGATCTGGGACAGCCTCGCCATTCTCGAATTTGTGGCCGAGCGTCATCCTGACAAGGCACTGTGGCCATCGAATGTCGAGGCCAGGGCGGTGGCCCGTTCTGCAAGTGCCGAGATGCACTCGGGATTTCAGGCTTTGCGCGAACATTGCCCGATGAAGTTCCTCGCGCATGAGCCGAAGGCCGAGCACATCGATCCGGTTCAGGTCAATATTCGCCGCATCGTCGAGCTCTGGAAGGAGTGCCGGAGCCGCTTCGGCGCGGACGGGCCGTTTCTCTTTTCCAGCTTCTCCATCGCGGATGCCATGTATGCGCCCGTGGCGTCGCGGTTCAAAACCTACATCGGTGATCTGGGTGCGTTCGGCGACGACGGCACGGCAGCGGCCTACATCGACGCCCTGTTTGCGCTGCCTGCCATGCAGGAGTGGGCGGAGGGTGCTCGGCAGGAGACATCCGCGAGTTAAGAATTGGTGCCCGATCGGTTAAGGCTTTGTTGACCGCTGTATCGGAAAGTGACGGAAGCCCCCAGGACGCCTTCGCGTCCGCCGTCCGACGACAGTGGAGACCTTCATGGCCGACTCCGAGGCGCAGTTTGCGATGCCGAAGCCGGTCCGCGCCGCTGGTGTCCTGGCAGCGATCGCGTCGAGCCTGATGCTTGGTGCCTGCGCGCAGATGAGCGGCGACGACAGCTCCGGCCTGTTCGCAGCGCTCGCGCCAGAGTCGGCCGCTCCCGAACAGCCCGCTCAACCGAGTGATCCGCGCGCGGCCGCCGAATATTGGGGTAAGGAATACGCGAAGAACCCGCGCAATCTGGATGCGGCGCTTGCCTACGCACAGAACCTCAAGGTGCTTGGCCAGAAGCGAGAAGCACTCGCCGTGCTTCAGCAGGCGTCTCTCATCCATGGGTCGGATCGCCGGCTTGCTGCCGATTATGGCCGCTTAGCGCTCGACCTCGATCAGATCTCGGTCGCGAAGAAAGTGCTCGAGGTCGCGGACGATCCCACGAATCCGGACTGGCGCATTGTAATGGCCCGCGGCACGGCCTTGGCGAAGGAAGGTAGCTATCGCGAGGCGATCGGCTACTATGAGCGCGCTCAAGCCCTCAATCCCGGCCATCCGTCGGTCCTGAACAATCTCGCTCTCGCCTATACGATGAGCGGCGAAGCGGATCGCGGCGAACAGCTCCTGCGGCAGGCCTCAGCAGCGGGTGGAGAGAATGCCAAGGTTCGGCAGAACCTGGCGCTCGTGCTGGGCTTGCAAGGTAAGTATGACGAGGCCACCAAGGTTGCCTCCGTGGATCTGGCGCCGGCGGAAGCGCAAGCCAACACTGCGCTGCTGAAGAAGATGGTGAAGCTCGATCCGAAGTCGGCCCCGGCCCCCGCCGTTCCGCGTCAGGCTCCGAACGTGCCCGCAGAGGAAACCTGGGCGCCGGCCGTAGCGAAGGCCGCGCCGGTCCCGGCTCCGGTTCCGGCTTCTGCTCCGGCAGCGCGCACAGTCGCGCGCGCCACGTCGGCGCCTGCTCTGCGCTCCTCCGCCATGGAAACGGGTTTTAGCGATGTCGCGGGCGATAACCGCGCCGCCGGTTTGTTCGTCGCTGAATAGCGCATCGCTCCCCGTGCAGCAGCCGTGACAGCTCCGGCCCACAGGGGCCGGCCGGCGCTGCTTACTTTGGCAATTGGCCGTATGAATAGCCGCATGCGCGTGAGCGCTTACTCTTGTCTGTTCGCTGCGAACAGGAGCGGGCTCTTGACGGCGTGGGTCCAGACGCGGGCCGTTACTGCATCTTCCAGAACGTGATGGCCGCTGGTCCCAGGATGACCAGGAACAAGACCGGCAGGAAGAACAGGATCATCGGGACGGTGAGTTTCGGAGGGAGTGCTGCGGCCTTCTTTTCCGCCTCAGCCATGCGCATGTCGCGGTTTTCCTTGGCCATGACGCGCAAGGCCTGCCCGACGGGCGTGCCGTAGCGCTCGGCCTGGATCAGGGCTGTCGTCGTGGCCTTGACGCTCGGAAGGGCGGTGCGCTTGGCAAGGTTCTCGAACGCGATGCGGCGGTCGGGAAGGTAGGACAGCTCGGCGGTCGTCAGTGAAAGCTCCTCGCCCAATTCGACGCTCTGATTGGCGATTTCCTTCGCCACCTTGCCGAAGGAGGCTTCCACCGACATACCGGACTGGACGCAGATCAGCAGCATGTCGAGGGCCTCGGGAAACGCGATCTTGATGGCTTGCTGGCGCTTCTGAGCGAGGTTCTCGATGAAGATGTTCGGAAGATAATAGCCTGCGCCGGCTGCGATAACCGAGTACAGGAGCTTCATGTTCGTCGAAGCATCGATTGCGGCGACGAAGAAGAAGTAAAAGAGCGCCACGACGAAGGCGAGGGGCGGGGCCGCTGCGCGGAAAAACATGAAAGCGACGAGAGGCGCCTCGCCTCTGAGGCCCGCCATTTTGAGCTTGTTTCTCAGCTCCTCGTTGTCGAACTGGGAGCGGAGGTCGAAACGATCGACGATTTGCTGCATGAAGCCCTTGGGCGTCTGCCGCAATTTGCCCGGCGAGCGCTCCTTGGACAGCTCGGCCAGGCGCTGGGACCGAAGCTTGTCCCGCTCGAGCGCCATCACGCGCATGCGCTGGTTCATCTGGTCGCGCGCCAGCATCGGCATAACGATGCTGAGGATCGTGGCAAATACCGCCACCGCAGCGAATATCGTAGCCAGAAACTGCGGCGAGATCAGCGTATCGATGAGGTCCTGCATGACGCGATCCCGGCCTAAAACTTGAAGTTGATCATCTTGCGCATCACGAGGATGCCACAGGTCATCCAGAAGAGACCGATCAAGATGAAAACGTTACCGGTTCTGGTCGCGAACAGCGGTGCGATGTACTCCGGCGATGACATGTGAACCATCATCATGACGCCGGGAGGCAAGCAGCCCAGGATCATTGCGGATGCCTTCGCTTCCGCCGACAGCGCCTTGACCTTCATGGCCATCTTGAATCGGTCCCGCAGCACGCTCGAGAGATTTGATAGCGCTTCAGCGAGGTTGCCGCCCGATTGCTGCTGGATGGCAATGACGATGGCGAGGAACTTCATTTCCGGCAGCGGCATGCGCTGCGTCATGCGGTCGAGAGCTTCCGAGAGCGAAACGCCGAGCCGCTGCTGATCGATGACGTCGCGAAACTCGCTGGCAACCGGCTCGGGGCTTTCCCTCGCGATGACGGTCATGCATTCGTTGAGCGGCAGCCCGGACTTGATGCCGCGGACGATGACGTCGATCGAGTTGGCGAGCTCGGAGAGAAACTTCTTCTGGCGGCGTGCGGTGATCTTCGCGAGGACGAAACGCGGCAGGCCGACCCCACCGATCAGGAGCGCGGCGATCATAATGATGGGTGCGAATGCCGCAGCCGAATCCGGCAGCATGCTTTCCGCGAATACGACAGAGAGCACTGCCGAAACGCCGCTCGCGATCCAGTAGATGCGCGGTTCGATATCCAGGCCTGCACGTTCGAGGCGCAGCCGCAGCGTGAGCTTTTCCTTGGCCTTCTTACGGCTTTCGATGTCCTTCAGGCTCTCTGCGACTTGCTTCTTGCGGTTGGCAGCAATTTCCGCGGCCGACCGCGTGGACAGCTTCTTGGTGCGAGATTCGGATACGTTCGCTACGCGCTGATCCTTCATCCGATCGGCGGAGATGTACGGATACATGAACGTGTAGACGACCGCCGCGAACGCGACAGCCGCGACGAGAGCCGTCAGCAGAGGCATCATGCTGCCGTCAGGCATTCGCCTCTCCCATCGGGTTGCCGTTGGAGTCGAGTAGTTCCGCAGCGGCCAGTGCGGCAGCGAGGCGCGACTCTTCCTTGTAGTACTGTGCGCGCTCCCAGAAGGCCGGGCGCGCAATGCCGGTCGAGCGATGGCGACCGACGAGTCGGCCGTTCGCATCCTCACCCGTGATCTCGTAAACGATCAGGTTCTGGAGCGTGATGATGTCTTCTTCCATGCCGGTCACTTCGGTGATGTGAGTGACCTTGCGCGAACCATCGCGGAGACGGGCGGCCTGGATGATGACGTCGATCGAGCCGACGATCATTTCGCGAATGGTTTTGATCGGCAGTGCGAAGCCGCCCATCATGATCATGGATTCGAGACGGCTCAGTGCTTCGCGCGGGCTGTTCGAGTGGAGCGTGCCCATGGAGCCGTCGTGGCCCGTGTTCATGGCCTGCAGAAGGTCGAATGCCTCGGGTCCGCGGACCTCACCGACGATGATGCGTTCGGGGCGCATACGCAGGCAGTTCTTGACGAGATCGCGCATGGTGATCTCGCCTTCGCCTTCGAGGTTTGGCGGCCGCGTTTCGAGGCGTACGACGTGCGGCTGCTGCAACTGGAGCTCGGCCGAGTCTTCGCACGTGATGATGCGCTCGTCGTGGTCGATCGTGCCCGTCAGACAGTTGAGGAGCGTGGTCTTGCCCGAGCCGGTGCCGCCCGAGATCAAGACATTGCAGCGTACGCGGCCGATGATCTCGAGGATGGTCTTGGCCTGAGGGGTGACCGCGCCGAACTTGCAAAGCTGCTCGAGCGTAAGCCGGTCTTTTCTGAATTTGCGGATGGTGAGCGCAGGGCCATCGATCGAGAGAGGCGGCGCGATGACGTTGACGCGCGAGCCGTCCGGCAAGCGCGCGTCGCAGATCGGGCTCGATTCATCAACGCGGCGGCCGACCTGACTCACGATGCGCTGGCAGATGTTCATCAACTGCTGATTGTCGGCAAAGCGCACGCCGGTCTTTTGCGTCTTTCCGTTGACTTCAATGAACGTGGTCGAGGCGCCATTGACCATGATGTCGGCGATGTCGTCGCGGGCCAGAAGCGGCTCGAGCGGACCATAGCCCAGCACGTCGTTGCAGATGTCCTCGAGCAGCTCTTCCTGCTCGGCGATGGACATCACGACGTTCTTCGCCTGGATGATCTCGCTGACGATGTCGCGAATTTCTTCGCGCGCTGCGGCGGAATCAAGCTTGGCGAGCTGCGTTAGATCGATGGTGTCGATCAACGCGTTGAAGACGGTCGTTTTGACGTCATAATATTCTTCGGAGTGGTGGCGTTGCGGCTCCACGGGCTCGGCACGCACAGGAGCGGCGGCCGGCGGAGGAGCAGCCGCCGATGCCGGCGCGGAAGCAGGCGCCGGCGCGGCGGGCTGGGGCAGCCGCCGTTGAGTTTGAGCACCCGAGTCGTTTGTACGCCGGCCGAACATGACTTACCTCAACGCATGAGCTTGAGCTTTTCGAGGAACGGCGCCAAAGGCGACTTCTTCTCGACCTTGATTTCCTTGCGGTGCGAGAGCGCGAGCGCGATGTCCCGGAAGGCCTGAACGGCCTTCGACTTGTTGTTGTATTCCTCGACCATCTGCCCGTTGTTCGCCGCTTGACCGAAGTTCTCGCAATCGAAGTCGATAACCGCGAGTGTCTTGAGGTCGAGAGCGTTCTCGAATTCCTTCGGCGTGATCTCCGGGCGCTTCTGCATGTTGGCCATGTTGAGCACGAGATGCGGCGCGGAATCGTTCTTGCGCGCGCTCTTCACGAGCTCAACGATGTTTTTGGCGTTGCGCAGATTGGCGAGATCCGGCATGGCCGTGATGACGATCTCGTCGGCCTGCAGCAGAAGGCGTTTGGTCCAGGGTGCCCAGGTGTGAGGCAGATCGACGGCGACGAACGGCACGTTCTGGCGCACGACATCGATGACCGTCTCGCAGCCTTCCGGCGACATGTCGTAGTCGCGGTCGAGCACGACCGGCGCCGCAAAGATCGACAGGTGCTTGGAGCATGTGGTCAGGAGGCGATCCAGCAGAACCTCGTCGAGGCGATCGGGGTTCTGGAGAGCGTCTGCGATGCCCTGGACGGGATCCTGGTTGAAGTCCAGGCCCGTCGTGCCGAATGCGAGATCCATGTCCGCGATGACGATGTTCGCGGCCAGCATCTCCGACAGGCTCCAGGCCACGTTGTGGCAAATCGTGGAGGAGCCGACGCCGCCCTTGGCGCCGATGAAGGCGAAAACCTGCCCGACGGGATCGGATTCAGGATTGTTATATAGACCCGACAGGCATTCCATCAGGTCCAAGGTCGAGACCGGCGCGACCAGGTATTCGGAGATGCCGCGCTTCAGGAGGTCGCGGTAAAGCACGACGTCGTTGGCTCGTCCGATGATCACGACTTTGGTGCCCGGATCGCAGCTCTGCGCCAGCTCGTCGAGTTCCGCGATGAGCTCGCCGTGGGAAGCGTGCGATTCGAGGATGATGAGGTTCGGGGTCGGGCTTTCCTGGTAGTGCGCAACGGCCGCAGGGGCGCCGCCCATCTGGATGGTGACGTGGGCCTTGCTCAGGCGGCGGTCTTCCGATGCGGCCTGTACGGTCTCGGCGAGGTCCGGTGTCTCGCAGAAGGCCTGGATCGAGATGCGGGGCAGCGGGCGCGCGCGATCGCCCGAGCCGGAAGCTTGTCCTGCCTGATCATATGCGTCTGGCGGAAGCGCATTGAACGCTTCAGGTGCCGCACTTTTCAATGTCTTCGACATGCTGTGCCTGCTGTCACTTCGCGATCTTTACCCGCTCATCCTCAGACTTTTGGGATGCGGTGGATTCGCCCTTCACGTACTTGCCCCAGGTCACGTCGCGGCGCTCGCTCGCGCGCTCGCTTTCCGTGCGGGGTCCGAGGAGGTCGCCGGGGTTTGCGACCATGACGGCGAGGTTATGCTGATTGGCGCACCCGAAATTCGGGTAGTTGGCGTTGTCGCGCTGGTCGGCGAGATTCGTGGGCCAGTAGCCGCATGTCGGCGCCTCGGCCACGTAGCGGAGATATGACACGCGCACGGGCGCATTGTAGTTGCCGCCCGCATGATAGGCCTCGACGCCGATCGAGGATTCGGCAAAGCCGTTGTCGCTCAGGATCTGGCGGATCTCGCCCACCGCGTGCATCGACGCCACTTCATTGGCGCCGCCACCGGGAGCCTGGATAATGAGGCGGCTGTTGCCGGCATCGCTGGCGCGCGAGCGGTCGGCGAATTCGAGCACTTCGGCGCGCTGGCGCGGACTGAGGCCGCGCGCCGACGGGCTGATCTTTATCTCCATCGTCTGCGGTTGCTGCGAAACGATGATCGGATGACGCTGCGACGCGTCGACCAAGGCCCAGCCCGCGACTTGCGGCGCGCCGGCCTCGTCGATGGCGCGGCAACCCGCGACGCCCAAAACGAGCGCCGCCAGCGTCATGCAGGCGAAGGCGCGGCGTGCGGCGCCTGCGTTTCCGATTGGCGAGGCAATTGCGAACTTCATGACGCGTGTCTCCAGCCTGCCGCTACTCGACGATGAACCCGTAGTCGCCCTTGAGATCTCCGACCGGCGCGGCGTTCTCCACGCCGTAGATCCGGTTCAGATGACCCATGAAGTTCGCCTTGCGGTCGGTCGACTCCGCCAAGCCGTCGAGCGGCTTCGCGAGATCCTTGGCCGCGACGGGCTTCACGAGGTAGGGGGTGACGATGACGACCAGTTCCGTTTCGCGCTTGATGAACTCTCGGCTGCGGAACAGGGTGCCGAGGATGGCGATGTCCTTGAGGCCCGGGAAGCCGTCGATGTTCTGGCGCACGTCGTCCGAGATGAGGCCGGCGAGCGCGATCGAACCGCCCGAGGGAAGCTCTACAGTCGAATTTGCCTGGCGCTTCTTCAGTGCCGGGATCTGGGTCGAGTCAATGACGACGGCGCCGACGCTCGTCAGCTCGCTCACCTCGCTCTCGATCTTGAGGCTGATGCGACCCTCCGAGAGAACGGTCGGCGTGAAGGCGACGCCGACACCGAATTCCTTGAAGGTCACTGAGGTTTGGCCGTTGCTGTCCTTCACGGGGATCGGGAACTCGCCGCCGGCGAGGAACTTCGCGGGCTCGCCGGAAATCGCAGTCAGGTTCGGTTCGGCCAACGTGCGGATGAGGCCGTCGCGCTCGAGGGCGCGCATTGCTTTGCCGATGCGGTAGTCTCCGTTGCCCCAGCTCGATAGAGTGCCGGAGTTTCCGAAGCTGTTGGCGACCGGGCCGCGGTTATAGGCGCACGTGCTGCCGGCGGCGCAGGCAACCGACGGATCGTTGGGATCTCCTTCGGTGGAAACACCGAAGATCGGCATGGTGCCGAGGCCCGCGGCTGCCGTGAGCGGCAATGCGTTGGCGGTGAGCAAGCTCCAAGTGAAATTTCCGGCATTGATGTCGGCAGCAAGGTTGATGCCGAACTGCTTCAGGAGCTCACGCTGAACCTCGGCCACTACAACCTTCAGCATCACCTGCTCTTCGCCCTCGACGCCGAGCAAGTTGACGACCTTGTTCTTCGCGCGCGTGTCATCCTCCGCAGCAGCAACGATGAAGCGGGAGGCGATGTCGCTCGCGCGATTGGAATCCACAGGCGTGCGCACGTGTCCCGTCAGGATGACGGTATCGTTCAAAATCTCCGACTTGACGTTCGAGCCGGGAATGAGGCGGCCGAGCAGCATGTCGAGGGCAGCGGTATCCTGCTCGACGGTGATCTCCAACGTCAGGATCTGATCGCCGTTGGCGTCAAAGAAGAAGGCGTTGGACTGACCGATCTTCTTGGCAATGAGATGCACGCGGTTCGACGACTGGACCACAGCGTCGACGATCTCGGGCGCCGAGACCATCACGTCGCGGAGGTCGAGGCCAAGCTCCACGAGCAGAGACTTGTTCCTGCCGATGCGCACGACGCGGGTCTGGGGAAACTGTTCTCCGGCGCCGATGCGCAGCACGGAGCTGTGGGCGCTACCTTCCACAGGCACAAGGTCACCACCCGCCCAGGTCATCTGGCCGTGGCACGTGAATGCCAGCGCGATGACGAGCGCGGCAGCCCACACCGATGCCCGACGGGCCCACCGTTCGACGTTAATGCACATTGTAATGCCTTCTGACGGACTAAAACTCGAGAGAAACTACTCAGTTTACGCCGTATGCACGCGACGCTGTGCCGTAACGCAAAACGCGAATTGCAGTGCTCTCTTTGGCAGACGGATCGACGCCTGCTGTCGGACCCTGGTTGACGTCCAGATCCGCAATCGATCGCAGCGCGAGACTGATCTCGCCCACGGAGTTGCCAAGCGCGAGAAGCTCGGCTTGACGCGAAGTCAATTCCAGTGTCGCCGTGGCGGCGGCGCCGTCTGCTGTCTTCTTGCCTTCCTTGTTCTCGATCTGCTGTCCGATCGCGAGGACGCGGACGTTGCCGAACAAGAGGTCGCTTACGAATTCTTCCTGACCGCTGCGGCCCCTGACGCGGCGGATGAGAATGACGTCCACTCGGTCGTTGGGAAGAATCAGGTTGCCGACTGCGGTCTCTTCCTTGATCCGCGTTGAAATGGCGCGCATGCCCGCCGGCAGAATGGCGGCGAGAATGCCGCCTTGTCCGGCTTTGACGACCTTCTGCTCCGTGATCGGCTCGCCGGCCATGATCGGCGCGCGGGCGATGGAGCCAGAAAGCTGCTTGATGGCTTCGGGGCGATCTGAGCGCTTGATGAAGCCCGAAGTAATCGTCTCCTCAGGCCAGGACTGCCAGCGGAAGAGGCTTTCGTTGGTGACCTGTCCCAGGCCGATGTCGGCGTTCGCGACCAGAACGTCGCCGGATTTGACCTGCACTTCGACCGTCTTTTCGACGGGCGGCCGGTCGACCATGCCGCGCACCATGACGAATGCCATAACGCCAGCCGCCGCCGCTATGGCAAGTCCAATGAGCTGGGGCCGTTTCATCGCGTGCGTTGTCCCATACGGCCTTTATGGCCGAAACCTTGCTTCCATGAGCAAAGTCTGAAGGACAAACGTCAACGCGCAGTTAATCGCCGTCCCTTTTCAGGACGTGAGCGTGGGTAGCCAGGTCGTCTCGGGGTAGATCAGCAGGGCTGCTGCGGCGATGGCGATTCCATAGGGAATCGGGCCGCCGCGCTTGTGCAGGGTCCATGCCCACTCGGGCGCTTTGACATATACCAGGGGCATCCAACGGTACGCCAAGAGGATGACCGCCAGTGCGCCTCCGAATATTGTGACGTAGGCGATATACGTCACGAGGTGATCGAAGCCTATCCAGACGGCCGCCGCGCCGAGCAGTTTGGCGTCGCCGCCGCCGAAGCCGCCGAGGGCAAATAGTACGATGCCGGCAGCCAGCGTAACCGCACCAGCTGCGAGGTGAAGACCGATCTCATTCCAGGTGAAGCCGGCCAGGGGCGCGGCCACCATGAACGTGCCAAGCAGCAGCAGCGACACCTTGTTCGGGATCCGCATGGTCAGCAGATCGTTTGCGCCGGCGAACGCCATCAGGGCAGGAAAGGCCAGGAATACCAAATAACTCACCACGACGCGGTCCCCGAATATCGATACTGGGCGTGGCGCGAGCATAGGGCGTTGGGGTTAAGGTGAGGTTTAGCCGGCCGACGCCGATTAACGTCTGAGCCCCAAACAAAGAAGCCACCCGACGGGTGGCTTCTCGACGAGCAAGCCTGCTTGGCGGTCGCGCTACTGGTTGTTCAGCGCGTCTGCGGTATTGTTGTAAGAGCCGACCAAGCCGTCCTTCAGCGTGCCCAGCGAGGCAATGATGCCAACGCCGACGATGGCGGCGATCAAGCCGTATTCGATTGCGGTTGCGCCGGATTCGTCGGCGATAAAGCGCGAGAAGATCTTTGTCATTACTCCATACCCCACATTGACCGTTGTTACTCTCTGAGGATTCGCGGGCGATTTACCGGCCGTGTAGTCCTCATTACTTTGTCAGTATAAATCGGTACCGATTAAGTCTGCGTATAGTTGGATAATTACAGAACAAAGAAGCCGCCCACAACGTCAGGGCGGCTTCTCACGTTTTTCATCGCAGGACCGGCAAATTTACTTGGTGAGCTCGGTCGTGACCTTGCCGAACGTCGTGGTCAGGCCGTCCTTGAGGCTGCCGAGAGCAGTGATAATGCCGACGCCGACGATTGCAGCGATGAGGCCGTACTCAATCGCGGTAGCGCCAGACTCGTCCTTCAGGAAACGCGAGAAGATGTTCATGACTCAAACTCCCATGGTCGACTTCAATTCTTGTAGTTCGATGCGCGGATACACCGTCGCTCTGAACTGAATTGAACCTACGCTTCATCCGTTAAAGGTGTGTAAAAGCCATGGAGAACGTGATAAACAATTCCTAACAATAAATTAAATCAAAGCATTTAATTCGATAATAAACAAGTAAAACGGTGTTGTTATGTAGTACATATGTGGTTTCTGAGTCGTTATTTTGTCGACTATACGTGAAAACCATGCGTGTATCGTAATTAATATTCTATTATTTGCGAAATATACTTCTGATTCGTCTGTTGCAGCGGAAGTGTAGCTAGGCGAAGTCCTAAGTCCTCGTGCATGACCGATCGAGATGAGCAAGGTTCATCCTTCGGCGGACTGTTTTTTAACTGAAGAAGCCATGTGGCGATCCGGCCTCCGGACGGCAGCACGGCTGCAAAGCAAGAAAGCGCCGGACCTGAGCCCGGCGCTTCTTTCATCTGCCGCAAAAAGGGATGGCGCGCTGCTACTCGTACTTGCCGTGGCAGTGCTTGAACTTTTTGCCTGAGCCGCACGGGCAAGGCGCATTGCGCGAAACCTTGCCCCAGGTGGCCGGCTCATTCGGATCGACGGCGTCGGAGGCCTTGCGGGTCTGAAGGGGAGCCCGTTTTTCCACCGGCCTCGGCGCCCCACGGCCGCGAGCGGCGATCGCCGCATCGACCATCGCCAACTCTTCCGACATTTCGTCGAGCCCCGTCGAAGGATTGACGTGATGCGCCTGCATCTCGGGTAGCTCGGGTTCCTGCAATTCGGCGGGCTGTTCACCCGGAGGCGCCAGTTCGACGTGCATGAGCTGTCCTGTCGTCGCTTCGCGCAGGCGGGCGAGCATGCTTTCGAAAAGCACGAAGGCTTCGCTCTTGTATTCGTTCAATGGGTCGCGCTGGCCATAGGCGCGGAAGCCGATCACCTGCCGCAAGTGCTCCAACGTGACGAGATGCTCGCGCCAGAGGTGATCGAGCGTCTGCAGCAGCACCATCTTCTCGATCTGACCGTAGGTCTCGGGGCCGATGTCTGCTGCCTTGGCCGCTGCCTTCTCGTCGACGGCGGTGTTAAGGCGCTCGAGGATTTCCTCGTCGGCGATGCCTTCCTCGGCGGCCCAGGCTTCGAGCGGCAAGTCGATATCGAAGATGGCCTGAATTGCCTCCTTGAGGCCGACCATGTTCCACTGCTCGGCGTAGGCACGTTCGGGGATGAAGCGGGAGACCAGATCGCTGACGACCTGGTGGCGGAGATCCTTCACCGTTTCCGAGACGTCGTCCTCAGCCATGATGTCCTTGCGCTGATCGAAGATGACCTTGCGCTGGTCGTTCATGACGTCGTCGTACTTCAGGATCTGCTTGCGGATGTCGAAGTTGCGGGCCTCGACCT
>VFQP010002994.1_pt1 | contig 17895 bp, 17 predicted proteins | sample 3512351 | NCBI WGS metagenome assembly VFQP01 (sample SAMN10412372, study PRJNA504923) | tailings metagenome | isolation source: Relicate 1 Philex TSF1 revegetated site | place: Philippines: Tuba, Benguet | collected 2017-08-29
ATAGACGATAGACGATAGACCATAGACCGCGGACCGCAGACGGTCGTTTATTCAGGAATATTTTAAACAAACGATAGACCATAGACGATAGACCAACTCCCATCAGTATATTCCAAAATGAGCGACTGTCTGCGGTCTGCGGTCCGTGGTCTGGTCCGTGGTCTGGTCTGCGGTCTCATCTAAGAAAATGTTTAACAAAGCATAAGAGAAGAATAACAGATTTTTTTGTTCTTTTGCCGTTGGAAGAAGATCAACTCTGCGTATCCCCATTTAAAGTCATTACAAAACTTAACAGACGAATGAAAAAAACGCTGATCGCCTGCCTGTGTCTTCTCGGGTCTTCTTTGATGGTTTCACTACAAGCACAAAACCAATTTTCCGGATGGTTCGGCGTGTTCAATACAATTAAGCTTGGTAAAAAAACTACGCTGCTGAATGATGTTCAACTCCGCAGCACAGATGAATTTCAGCATCTTCAAACATTACTGGTGCGATCAGGTTTGCAATACAGCTTGACGAATAAACTTGGTCTGACGCTCGGTTATGCTTCGGTCAACAATCGCCGGCAGTTGTCCGCGATCAGCGGCAACCTGATGGAACACAGGATCTGGCAGCAACTGATCTATAACCATAAAACAGGGCCGGTATTTGTTCAGCACCGCTTAAGATCTGAGCAGCGTTTCATTCCGGCTGCACGCATCAGCAACAATGAACTTGCATCTGACGGATATGGAAATGCCTACCGGTTACGTTATTTTATCCGCAATATTGTTCCATTAAAAAGACAGACGGGCGCTTTTACACAAGGAATGTTTGCTTCTCTGCAAAATGAAGTATTCATCAATACGGGAAATAAGTCAAATGTCAATGGCAAAACATTTGATCAGAACCGATTGTATATTGCCGGAGGATACCGTCTAAGCAAAAAGGTGGATCTTGAAGCCGGCTATATGTACCAGTACATCCAGGGAAGAAATAATGCATCAACACATAATCATATCGCACAGATCGGGACGTACCTGAGATTATAGGATCCGCGTTCAGACAAATTTCAAACAATCAGGAGCCCTTATCATCTTACCGCCTTCGGTTTATTTTTTACAACCAGGCAGTAAAATGATAAGGGTTCCTCATTTTAAAATCCCTCCGTCCAGGCTTTCAGGTATTTGTGATACTTTCAGGTGATATGTCGGGTAAACACGGGCATTTTACACGTACCGGCAGAAAAACCCGCTGACCCCGTCATTCCAATGAAAATTAACCTGTTAAAAGCCAAAACTTTTTCGCATTTTTGTGAATGTACAACCGGTACCGAATGAAACAGGACATTTATTTTTCATTAACGGAGAAGAAGCGGCAGGGGAAAAAGTCCTTTGCTGTATTGATTGATCCCGATAAGGTCAACAAAACCATTCTGGATGAACTTATCGGACTATCTGTTTCCGCAAAGGTTGATTACCTGTTAGTTGGTGGCAGTCTGGTGATCTCCAATCACCTGGATGAATGCGTTCAGCATATCAAACAGAATTGCACTATACCGGTTGTCCTGTTCCCCGGCAGCCCATCACAGATCACCCGTCATGCTGACGCACTGCTTTATCTTTCTTTGATCTCCGGGCGAAATCCGGAACTGTTGATCGGTCAGCATGTAGTATCTGCCCCTGCAGTCCGTCAGAGTGGTCTTGAGATCATGTCAACCGGTTATATCGTTATAGATGGCGGTGCGCCTACGACTGTTTCTTATATAAGCAATGCAGCCCCTGTTCCTGCTGATAAGAATGAGATCGCCATGTGTACGGCAATGGCCGGTGAAATGCTTGGAATGAAGCTGATCTATATGGATGCAGGCAGCGGAGCCCGTCGTGCTATCTCCGAAAGCATGATCGAAGCGGTATCGAAAAGTATTTCCACTCCTCTTATCATCGGCGGCGGTATCATTCATCCCGAAAAGGCCTATCTGAATTGCAAAGCTGGCGCGGATGTGATCGTTGTGGGAAATGCAATTGAGAAAGATGCGTCATTGATCCGCGAAATGAGTGACGCTGTTCACTCTATTACAGTAAAAGCTTAACAGGCCTGTATTAAATACCTGGTACCTCCCTTAAAAATAATAAACGGCTTATTGCCATGGCTGGCATACAGCGTTCGCCGTCCGGCCCCAAAAGCTCACTCCTGGAAATCAGGCTGTATAACCCCAGGCTTTAAGATCAGTCCACTTACCAGATCCCTGCTTGCCTTCGCAATCGCCCGGGTTATAAAACACAGATTAGATATATCTATCCGGTCCGGCTCATCACAAGGTCTGTGATAGCAGGGTTCGTCATCATCACTCGCCATGATTGTATGAAAAGGAACACCTTTTCTGAAAAAAGGAAAGTTGTCACTTCTGGCAAATAACATCTTTTCTTCATTGGGTTCTCTAAGCACTCTTATTCCTTCTGCTGTCATTTTTTTTCTAAAAAATGCAGGCAATGAAGAATATTTCTCACCAGTTATATAAACCTTCTTTTTTCCGTATTGCGGATACCCAAGCATCTCCAGGTTGATACCTGCCTTTATTTTATCCAGCGGAAGCACTTTCGTCATTGCTGACGAACCTTTCAAACCGATCTCCTCTCCGGCAAAAGCGATGAACACGAGCGTGCGCTCATTGTCATTACGCATGGCAAAATAGCGGGCCAGCATCAGCAAAGCGGTTGTGCCGGAAGCATTATCATTTGCGCCGTTCATGATGCTATCCTTTCCTTTCTTAATACCCTCGTGATCATAGTGCGCTGAAAAAACGATCAGTTCATCCGGCTTCGATTTGCCGCGGATCAAACCAGCTATATTATACTCCAGCGCATTATAATGTTGGGTGTTCGCTACAAGACGTATTGATTGCGGAGGATCTTTTGCCTTTACTATCAAACGTGCGCCGTACAAGCCTCCCGAAGAAAGTCCGGCTTCCAGCCAATCAGCTGTATTCTCTGTCCAGATCAAAAGATCATCACGGACATCGTTGTATGCATCCAATATGTTTGCCGAAAATGAATCAACATGCACTACTGTAAAGGATGCAAGCTCTTTCGGAGCGAATCCCCCAGGTTCTGCAGCTAAATAGATAAACTCTTCAGGCCTAAGGTAGGCGCCATTCCACTGCAGGCTTTCTCCACGCCTTTCAATTGACGCCGGATAAGGCTGAAACTCCCAAAAAAACTGCCGGGCTTCTGGCAAAGGCTTAAGGCCGTACCCGTTAAACTCATGTATAATGAATTTCGCTGCCTTAAGTAAGTCTTCTGTCAGGTTACCGCGGCCACGCAAAGAATCACCAGCCAGCACGGTCATTATTTCCCGGGCTTTTGCTTCGGGGAACGAGTCAACAGCGGGCTGTTGTGCCAACAAAAAAGGCCATGCTCCAAAGAGCATGGCCAGAAGATGTATTGCTTTTTTGTGCATCAATTACATAGTTAACTATCTCAGATCTTCTGTCTTAACCCTGCTTGGCGTGTCTTTGCCGGAAATAATACTGCGGGCACTCAATGCGATTGATTTTATCACCATTGCCATGTTGTTCATATCAAGCGTTTCAACATGGTCACTCACTTTATGGTAATGTGGTTCCACATCCATTTTCGATGTTGAGATGGTATGCGCAGGCACACCAAGTCTTGCGAGTGTAGCGTTATCCGAACGATAGAATAATTGCTGCTCCGTGTATGGATCGGGATAGAATTTAAATTCTGTTCCTTCCAGGTTTTTCTGAAGGATCGTTCCCATATCCGTTTTATCATACCCGGTGATATAAGCCGAGTTCTTTCCCCATTTGCTTTCTGTACCGATCATTTCAAGATTGAACATTGCGACAACTTTAGCCGGATCAAATTGTTTGGAGAAATAAGTTGAACCAAACATGCCAACTTCCTCTCCGGTAAATGCGGCAAACACGATCGTACGCTCATTATTCTTTAATGCCTTGAAGTATTTAGCCAGCAGCATTACAGCAGTTGTCCCTGCGGCGTCATCATTCGCGCCATTATAAATAGAGTCGCCATCTACGGGTTTACCAACGCCAATATGATCATAGTGGCCAGAGAAGATCACGTATTCATCTTTCTTGCTTTTTCCCGGCAGAACGCCCACTACGTTTGCAAGTGGTTGTTCTGTGGTCTCAAATTTTGCTTCGATCAGAAAATCTGTAGCGGGCTTTGAATCGAGGATCAGAACAATATTGTTCTCTTTTTTAAAAGATGCTCTCCTGAATGAAGATGATACACGGGTAAAGATGTTGCCAAAGCTGGGATCAAGATAAACGATCATATTTTTCCCGGATTGCATCAACTTAGAATACTCCACATTGAAGTTGGCGCCGGCTGCAATGCTGGCTACTTCATAACCTGACGAAGGTGTGACCTTTACTTCGGCCTGTGTTGTAGAAACAGCAATGTTCTTTGCGTCGATCGTCTTTCCATCCAGTGTAGCGGACAGGCTTATTTGTTTAGTGGCAATAAACGCAAACTTTTGCAGATAAGAACCACTTCCTTTCCAGGTTTCAAGACCGGCAGCCTTGAATTCGGCTGCAATAAAGTCTGCAGCTTTATCGATCTCCGGTGAGAAAGTACGGCGACCTCTCATTTCATCAGAAGCCAGTACGCGCTCAATACGTTCTGCTTCTTTTGCGTTGATGATCTTATCGATGTTCTGCGAGAAAGAAACGGTTGCGGCAGACAGCAACACAGCGCTAAAAACAATTTTCTTCATTATATATAATTAGAAATTTTACAACGTCTTTATCAACCCTTTAATTAAGTCTCCACTTATGAGAAACTATTTTTGAATTTTTACTTTTTAATTTTGACTTCCTAAAGGCTCATCATTTCTTTAAACTTCACCGTTTGACGGCGGCTTACTTCTATCTTTTCTCCGCCTTTCAGTTCAAGCAGTAAGCCTCCGTTGAAGTATGGCTCGATCTTTTCGATCAGCCGGAGATTTACAATATGTTTCCTGTTTGCACGGAAAAAGAATTTTTCATCCAGTCTTTCTTCCAGTGCGTTCAGCGATTTCAGGATAAGGGGTTTATTCGGACCAAAGAATACTTTTGCATAATTGCCAACGCTTTCGAATAACCTGATCTCACTCAGTTTTACAAACCAGCAACGTTCACCATCTTTTACAAAAACCTGGTCATGCTCGCCGAGGATACTGTTATTAACAAACTCTCCATTTGCTTTTACTTCTTTCGCTTCCGCCGCATGCAGTTTATGAATAGCATCAGCAAGGCGCTTGGGTTCAACCGGCTTCAGCAGGTAATCAAGTGCATTCACTTCAAATGCTTTTAATGCAAACTCGTCATATGCTGTAGTGAAAATGACCTGAGGGGCGCGTTCGAGCTGCGACAACATATCAAAACCTGTTTTACCCGGCATCTGGATGTCCAGGAAGATCAGATCAGGCTGGAGACTGTCGATCTTGGCAATTCCTTCTTCTGCATTAGCGGCCTCATCTATCACTTCTATCTCCGGAAATTCCTGTAGCAGTTTTTTCAGTTCGGCTCTGGCAAGACGTTCATCATCGATAATAATAGCGCGCATGTGATTGTTTTTAATGATCGGCGGTAAATGGGATCAACACCCTTGCTTCCACGAGTTCAGGTGTTGCCTGTCTGATTTCAAATTTAGCTTTATTTCCGTACAAAAGATTTAACCGGTTGGTGGTGCTGGACAGACCAAAACCGCTGCCATTCACCTGGCTGTTCAGCAAACCTGTGTTCTGCACAGACAATTCATGAAAGTTATTTTTCAGCACGGAGATCACTCTCACCACTCCCCCTTTTATTTGTTTGCTGATCCCATGTTTGATCGCATTCTCTACCAAAGTCTGCAACATCATTGGCGGCACCGGCAGATCAAGCGTGTCTTCATCCACCTCATATTCAATTTTCAGGCGGTCTTCAAAACGCATATTCTCGAGTGCGAGATAATCTTTGACAATATCAAGCTCTTTTTCCATCGGCGCCTGTTCTGATTTATCAGATTGCATACTGCTCCGCAGGATATTGCTCAGTTCTGTGATAGCCCGTCGTGCACGTTCGGGATTCTCATCCACCAGTGCGCGGATACTGTTCAGTGAGTTAAAGATAAAATGAGGATTGATATGTGCTTTGATGGTCTTTAATTCAAGTTCCTTTACCAGCGATTCAAGGCGTAATGTATCCAGTTGCTGCTTGCGGCTTTTTGTTACATAATGATAGATAAAGTAGATCAGGTTCCAGATAACGATATTGATAAAGAAGTAGAACGCGCCACTCAGAATCAGCAGCAATGGGCGGTCGACGAAGTTCTTCTCTCCGTCATTCAACAATCCCAATCCTTCGCAGGCCTGCATATACAGTGTGGCTGTGATCAGAGAAAAAGCGACAGAGATGAAGAAGAATTGTGCGACCTGTTTTTCGATCGTTTTCTGTAGTGTATTCAGTTGAATGATCACTGCGCGCATCAGGTGAGTGAACACGATCCCCAACAATACAAAGATCCCCAGCCTGGTGAGTACAAGCCTCCTTGATTCAGCATCTCCCATTTTTTCAAAGAAGATGGCAAAGAATACGTTGATGGCAGCGAAGGAGCCCCAACCAATAACCTGAAACAGCCAGTATAAAGAATTACCTATCCGCATAATTTCAAATCTAATTATTTCTGTTCCTGTTGAAATGCGTAATTATTCAATGTTATCTCTTTCATCATTTCTTCCAGCCGCCATACTTGCTGCTGTTGCCGGCGGCTTGCGGATACAAAATGAGTGATAAAACAGACCAGGTTCCAGATCACAATATTCAGAAAAAAATAAAAACTTCCGTTTAAGACGAGCAGTACAGGTTGATCTGCAAAAAACGACTCTCCTTTACTCATGATACCCCTGCTCAAACCTGCCATAGTGTACACTATTCCCGGGATCAAAGAAAAGATAACCGATAAAAAGAAGAAATAAGCAACCTGCTTGTCGAGTGGTTTCCGTACTACATTCAACCGGCGGATCACGATCCGCATCATATGTGTGGCAGCAAAGCCAAGTGAAATGAACAGTGACAATCTGGAGATCGCGAGGTTACGCGACGGAGCATCTTCCACCCTTTCAAAAAAGAAGGCAAAAAACATATTGATTGCGGCAAAACTGCCCCAACCAATAAGCTGGAATAGCCAGTATATTGACTTACCGATACTCATGTGAACAAATCTAACTAATTCCGCCGCCGGCGAACATGGTAAATATATACCAGTGGGCGAGAAAATAGACAAAAGGGGGCTGGGAAATGTGGCGGGGAAATCGTTGTCCGTTGTCCGTTGACCGTTGTCCGCTTCCCTGCTTTACTTTTAGGAGAACAAAGCGTCATCAGAAGTTTATCCTCCCATGCGGTTGATTTGCCGTCAACGGACAACGGTCAACGGACAACGACGGACTCAATCCCAACGAAAATGCCTACTTTTGTCGCCAAAACCGCCCTCCATGGAGATTATACCCGGACCGTTGTTAAAAACGATCGATTCACCAGCCGACCTCAAAAAGCTACCCCGCGAAAAGTTGCACCAGGTTTGTGATGAGCTGAGGCAATACATCATTGATGTGGTGAGCGTGCATGGAGGCCATTTCGGCGCCAGCCTTGGCGTGGTGGAACTCACAACAGCGCTTCACTACGTGTATAATACACCTTATGACCAGCTCGTATGGGACGTAGGGCACCAGGCCTATGGCCATAAGATCCTGACCGGCCGCCGCGACAATTTTGTTACCAACAGGAAATATAACGGCATCAGCGGCTTCCCCAAAAGAAGCGAAAGCGAATACGATACTTTCGGCGTAGGACATTCATCCACCTCGATCTCCGCCGCCCTCGGCATGGCCATGGCAGCGAAATACAAAGGAGAAACCGACCGCAAGACCGTAGCAGTGATCGGCGATGGCTCCATGACGGCGGGTATGGCCTTCGAAGCCATGAACCACGCAGGCGTTGCCAATTCAGACATGCTGATCATCCTTAATGATAACGGCATCGGCATCGATCCCAATACCGGCGCCCTGAAAGAATACCTTACCGATATCTCTACCTCGCCTACTTACAATAAAGTAAAAGACGATGTTTGGAAACTAATGGGCAAACTGCCGGTTGGTAAAAATTTCACCCGCGCCATGGGACACAAACTCGTGGAAGGACTGAAAGGAATGGTCAACAGCAGCGCAAATCTCTTCGAAGCACTGAAGATCCGTTACTTCGGACCGATCGACGGGCATAACGTCGCCAAACTGGTTGACACCCTGAAAGATCTTCGGGAGATTCCCGGTCCAAAACTCCTGCATATTGTTACCACCAAAGGGAAAGGATACGCACTGGCCGAAAAGGATCAAACCAAATGGCACGCGCCAGGTCTGTTTGATAAAGTAACCGGCGAGATCTTCAAGAAAAAATTTGATACGCCTCAACCTCCAAAATACCAGGACGTATTTGGCCATACGCTGATAGAACTGGCTGAAAAAAATCAGCAGATCTTCGGTATCACTCCCGCCATGCCTTCCGGTTCATCCCTGAAATTCATGATGGAGAAAATGCCTGATCGCGCATTTGACGTAGGTATCTGCGAACAACATGCTGTTACCCTCAGCGCCGGAATGGCAACGCAGGGCATGCGCGTGTTTTGTAACATCTACTCCTCCTTCATGCAACGCGCCTATGATCAGGTAGTGCATGATGTGGCGATACAAAAACTGCCTGTTGTATTCTGCCTTGACCGTGCCGGTCTTGTTGGTGACGACGGGCCTACACACCATGGCGCTTATGATATCGCCTATATGCGCTGCATTCCGAACATCGTGATCAGCGCGCCGATGAACGAAGCAGAGCTGCGAAACCTGATGTATACTTCACAGCTTGAATCAACCGATGTTCCGTTTGTGATCCGCTACCCACGCGGAGAAGGCACCATGCCAGAATGGAAAACTGAAATGAAAGAGATCACCATTGGCAAGGGCCGGAAACTGAAAGATGGTGACGGCATCGCCATTCTTTCTTTCGGACATCCGGGCAACTTTGCCGCCAGCGCGATCCGTGATCTCAAACAGGAAGGCATCAACCCGGCGCATTATGATATGCGTTTTGCCAAACCCCTTGATGAAGAGCTGCTGCACGAAGCCTGCGCCCGTTACGAAAAACTCATTACGGTAGAAGACGGTTGCGTTGATGGTGGATTTGGCAGCGCCGTTCTTGAATTCATGGCAAAACATAACTACAGAAACGAAGTACGCATTCTTGGCATTCCTGACCGCATTGTTGAACATGGCACTCCGAAAGAGCTGCAGCATGAATGTAAATATGACGCGGCGGCAATTAAAGAAACAGTGCTGGAAATGATGAAGGATAAAGTTCGCGTAACGGAGTTATTGGGATAAATTCCTTCGACCCTTTGCAAAAGATCGAAGGAATAGTTTAAAAGTTTAAAGGTTTGAAAGTTTAAAAGTTAGCACCCCGTGGGTCGCATAACTTTTAAACTTTCAAACCTTTAAACTTTTAAACTATTAAACTATTTAATCTTCCAGATCAAATGCCCTTGTACCCAAATGGTCTTCGAGGTCTGCTCTTTCAACACCATTCTTCCACCAATCGGGAGCCGGAGCTCCTTTCAGATGATGATCGAAAAACTCCATCATACGCACAGCATAATCTTTCCTGTTCTCCACTTTAGCGATACCGTGATTCTCTCCTTTATAGGTGATCATCACAACAGGCTTTTTCAAACGGCGAAGGGCGTTGTAAAACTCGATCCCCTGTGTAAAGTCTACCGCACCATCTTTGTCATTATGCAATAACAGGATCGGTGTATTTACTTTTTTCACATGATAGATCGGAGAGTTGCGGAGATAAGAATCCCAGTTCTCCCATGGCCCGCCTTTGAAACGTCCCTGGGAAGCTTCGAAGATCGACATATTACCACCACCGGAGTTCCAGTAGATCAGGTCATACATGCTCACCATATTCGTCAACGCAGCGCCGGGAGCAGCCGCTTTGAACATATTTGTTTGTGTAGCGAGGAAAGCCGTCTGATAACCACCCCAGCTATGTCCCTGGATACCGATGCGGTTCTCATCGATCACACCAGTTGCGATAGCCGCTTTCACGGCAGGCAATACGCACCAAACGGCACTCATACCAGGGTCATCCATTTTGTAAACGATATCCGGCATAAATACCGCGTAACCATTGCTGGTATACATCGCAGGCTGCCATCCGCCACCCGGGAAATCAGGATTGCTGTAAGCATTCTTACCCTGTGATGTTTTCTCGTAGTAATAAACAACTGTCGGATATTTCTTTCCTTTTACATAACCGGCAGGAAGGAACAATGCGCCCTGAAGGGTATCACCTTTATCAGATACATAGTCCACCAACTGAGTGCCCGCGCTCCATGTATATTTCGCACGATCCGGCGCATTTGATGTCATCTGTTTTGGATTCTCAAGCGATGCATTCGCTACATAGAACTCCGTAGGCTCAGAGAAAGTTTCTTTAGAGAACATATACACATCAGCATTCTTTGCTTTTGCGAGAGAGTTCACCGAGATATCATCCCAGATCAATGTTTTTACTCCTGCCTGCAGCCCTTTCTTTCCTGGCTCAATACGTGCGATACCCGCTTTCTTTGTCCACTCTCCATATACACGCACGAACATTGGCTTTTTCAGATCGATCCCTTTTTCATCGCGATCAAGAATAAAGCGGCCCTGGTAACGAACTTTGTCTTTGCTTCCTGTAACAGTCAGGTTTGTTGCAGTTTCCTTTCCGTTTGCAGACACCTGCCAGATATCCCAGAGATCCCGGATCAGTATATACTTATTATCACTGCTCCACCCGATCACGTTTGTAAGCGGTTTCACTACATTGTGATCATCTTCTGTATTCACAAATGAAGTAGGAATATTTTCCGTTACATTGATATTTGTTTTTGCGATCAGGTCATATACATAGTATTGGCCATCTTTTCCATAGATGAACTTTGTTCCATCAGGTGATGACTGCGGCATGGCAGTAAAGGAAGGCTGATAGAATTTTTCCTGGAACAATGTTTTCGCGCCGGTTTTCAGATCAACCACATAGAGATCAACATAAGTCTGCCCGTCGAGGTTCTGATCCAGTTCATATGCGCGCATATCAGTTGCTACAGCAAACTGCTGTTTCGGAAAAACGGAAAGTGTTCTGATGCTGCTATCGTTCACCTGTTTGAAGGAAGAAGTAGCGACTGTATAAGAACCGAGATAGGAAAAGTTCTTATCCTGCATTTCCATTACCTGCTGGCGGCTTTGAAGACGTTTGTCCTGCCAGTTCCAGATGATCATATCAGGTTTGGTTGGTTCATCACCGGGAGCAACCGCTGGTTTTGCATCAGGCTTTGTATCTAGCTTAGCCAGTGCTTTTTTCAGATCAGCAAGGGACTTGATGCTTGTATCAGTTTTCAGTTTGTCTATCTTATCTGCTTCGGTTTGGGCAGAAGCGGTAACCGGAGCTTTTTTCGCCGTATCAGCATTCTCTTTTTTTGCAGGCAGCAAGGGAGAAATACCAAAGTACAGGCGGGAAAGATCTTCAGACCAGTAGGGTCTGCGATTGCTGCTGATGGTCATTCCTTTGGGAAAAGAAATAGAATCCTTCACCGGATCATAGATCGTAACTGCGGGAACTGCGTTTACATTCTTTACACCAAGCACAACGCCTTTATCAGATTTGAACTTCTCATCTTTTGTTGTTTTCAGCAATGCAAAGGCTTCGCCTTCTTCTGTCCATGATAAAGACTTGTAAGAGGCTTTATCGTTATCCAGTACAGAAGTTTGTTTATTGCTGATGTTCAGCAGATAAACGCCGTTACCTGTTTTATTTGCTGCGTCAATTGTATATGCCAGCAGATTACCGGCTTTGTTGAAATCGAATTCGGCTACGTTACCAACATTCTGTGTTTTACCGGAAGCGAGTTCAACCAGCAACAGGTCAGCTCCTTTGGGAGCATCGGCGCCGCCACCCATTGTTCTTTCTTTTACCATCGAAATAGCCAGATGCGAAGAAAGACGGCCATTGAATGAATACTGCCCTGCTCTTTCAAATTCTGTTTTTTTACCGGTAGAAAGTTCTACGAGGATGAGTTTATCAAAAAGCTGTTTACCCGGAGTTTTGGCCGCAGCCTTTGCCTCTTTGAATTTGGTGGTTTCTTTAAATGCCAGCCATTTTCCATCTTCAGAAAAAGTAAATCCGGCTGAGCTGCCGCCGATAGGGTACTTTCTGAGAGTCGTGTCATTCACTTTTTTCACGATAAGTTCACCATCGCCTTCGCGTGTGGTCAGCGGATAAGCAACCCAGTTGCCATCGGGAGAAAGTGAAACACTGAACGTGCTGATTGATCGCCAGGAAGAAATATCCTTCCAGGCCATGGGGCGAGCCTTTTTAGACGAGTCGGTCTTTTCCTGTGCATTTGCCGCCAACGCGGGCACAAGAAGGAGCGACGCTACAATTCGGTTAAACATAACAGTTGTATGGGTAATAAAAATGGTTGTGCAGCGGAAGATAGGTGAAAATGGCCGTTTTTCCGGGTCACATGTAAGAACCCCGTCAGGAAGTGTATGAATGGTGACATAGCTAGCAGAATTGTGTGCATTTAGGTGTTACCACTTAACCGGAGATCTATTGCCCAGGTTTGACAAGTTTCAGAGGTTTAACAGGTTTGAAAAGTTATTGGATCCGGTGTTATGAGAGTGATCAATGTGTTTGCAGCAGGGTTTCTGAGGTTGCTTTATCGCCCCTGAAATAGCAAAACGAGTATTTACAGGGTGATTGATCAAATAGAGCTTTCGGCTCCTTAACCCGCAGCATCTGTCCAGCTTATCAAACCCTTCCAAACTTTGAGCTGCGGGTTAACAGCAGGCCCCATTTTAAACATACCATCAAACCACCAACCATGGACAAATACGATTATGAACGCATCATTTTGCTGATCTCCAAACGCCTTCGCGATACGATCACCCTTGAAGAATTTGAGGAGCTCAACAAATGGATCTATAGTGACGATGTTAGCGCCCGCGTCATGTATGAGGTGCTGATAGACGGAAAATACCGCCCAGCCCTTCCTGAGCTTGTGGGAGCCTGATCATTTCGCCTTTCATTAGCTCTTCCCTGTATGGATTTTTACCGGGGAAGGATCTAAGGCTTTGCCAATTACCAACATTCATGCGTTATCAACTTTTATTATTCCCGGTAGCCGCCATAGCGGCTTTTGTCTTCTGGCGAGCGTCAAACGATCCGTCCCCTGAATCTTCCGGCAGCAAAACCGGCCTGATTAACAACCCGGCTTACCACCTGAAAAAGCTGGCTGCAAAAAGCAGTGCGGCAAAAACCTTTGTTGCCAAAAACGGCTACAATACACAGATCTGCTTTCTTATTGATATGAGCCTTCCGTCAGGTCAACCCCGTTTTTTTGTATACAACCTGAAAAAAGACTCTGTAATAAACGCCGGCCTCGTTACCCATGGCCGCTGCAATAAAAACTGGCTTGAAGGAAGAAAATACGGCAACACGGTTGGCTGCGGCTGCACTTCTCTTGGCAAATACAAGATCGGTTATCCCTATAACGGGCGTTTCGGACTTGCCTTCAAACTATACGGACTTGAATCCACCAACAACAAAGCATTCGAGCGTTTCGTCGTTCTCCATGCCCACGACTGCGTTCCCGAAACCACCACTTCCGACGATATCTGCCAGAGCGATGGCTGCCCCACCGTTTCACCAGGATTTTTACAGCAATTGAAACCTATGATCAATCATTCGGGGAAGCCGGTGTTGTTGTGGATCTTTGAGTGAGAATTGTTGTCCGTTGACCGGGCTTCGAAACTCGCTAATTAATAAAAACGAAGAAGCCTTCTGATAATAGAAGGCTTTCTCGTAATAAAGACTTTATCAATCCGCGAGTCCGGTCAACGGTCAACGGACAACGGACAACGACACCTATGCAAGGCTCGCATCCATCGTAATATTCGTATTCAACAGCTTGCTGATCGGGCAGTTTGCTTTTGCGCCGGCAGCAACTTCTGCGAATTTTGCAGCATCGATGTTGGGGATAGTTGCTTTTACTTCGAGGTGGCTTTCTGTGATGGAACCATTCTCGAAAGTGATGGTGCATTTGGTATCGATGTTGTCTGCGGTGAAGCCTGCAGCATTCAGATCAAAGCTGAGTTTCATGGTGAAGCAGCCGGCATGGGCGGCAGCAACGAGTTCTTCAGGGTTGGTGCCGATGCCTTCTTCAAAGCGGCTGCTGAAAGAATACTGAGTATCTTTTAATACGCCTGATTGCGTGGTGTTGGTTCCTTTTCCTTCTTTTCCGGTGCCTTTCCAGTTGGCTGTAGCGTAACGTTTCATAATGTATAATGTTTATGGTTTTACTGAGGCTGCTCTTCTCCTTCCGCAGTAGGCTCCGGATCGTCGAATGATGATTTGAAATCGGCATCGGTCAATCCGTCTTCAGCCAGTTCTGCTGCACGTTCTTCGGGCTCCACATATTCGATGATGAAATTATTGCGGCCGTCGCCGATCATGATCTTCATAAATTTCTGCTGCACCAGTTCGAGGAGCGACAGGAACAGGAAGATCGCATGCACACGGTTCTCTGCTACTTCAAATATTTTTTCAAAAGAAACTGTTTTTTCTTTTGAGGCAACGTCCATCATATTGCGGCGGGCATTCTCCATAGTGTAACGATACTGCACCACGGTGTGTACCGGTTTGTTCACCCTGTCCGAATATTTCTGCATCGCTTTTTCAAACGCTTTCATGAGTTTGAACAGCGTGATATTCTGGATCTCAGTGCCTTCGCCGGCATCTTCGCCTATTGCCGACAGTTCTTTCTGGATATTTCCGCGTTTTACCATCAGCATACGGATGGCTTCCATTTCGGCCATCTGTGCGGATGCTTCCTTGAACTTCTTGTATTCAAGCAACTTGCTTACCAGTTCTTCCCTTGGATCGATTTCATTACCCTGGGCATCCAGTTCTTTACGGGGCAACAACATCTTTGCCTTGATCCTCATCAAAGTAGAGATGAACAGGATGAATTCGCTGGACATTTCGATGTTGAGGGATTCCTGTTGGTGGATATAATCAAGGAAGTCGTTGGTAATCCGGGTAATAGGAATATTATAAATATCCAGTTCGTCTCTTTCAATAAAGAAGAGAAGAAGGTCGAACGGACCTTCAAACTGGGGTAATTTGATCTGGTAAGACGCGGTATTAGCCATATAAAAAATTAAACCCCCGTTGTCGCCAGTGGCTGAAACGGGGGTCAAAAATAAGGGAAATATCGTTGGGGATTATTTCTTTAAAGAGTCACGGATCTCACGCAAAAGAAGGATGTCTTCTGGTGTTGCAGCTGGTGTTGGCGCTTCTTCTTCCTTTTTCATTAGCCCCTTCATTGCCCTGATGATAAGGAACAGGATAAAGGCGATGATAATGAATTTGATGACCGCGGCGAGGAACTTTCCATATTTCACATTTCCCCACATCAGTTTATCAAGATCCTGCGCATTGGCGGCTTCCAGTGCCGGCGTCAGCAACAGCGGAGTGATTACATCATCTACGAGAGATGATACTATTGCGCCGAAGGCTGCGCCAATGATAACAGCGACGGCGAGCTCTACAACATTCTTCTTGAGTGCAAATTCTTTGAATTCCTTAAAAAGTCCCATAACTGAAGTTTTTAGTGTTGGTGAAAGGAGTTTTTTGATGTCCGTCGATGTTTCAAAATTCAGGCCGAAGCGATGACAACCTTTGAACCCTCAGACATTTAAACTTTAAAACTTTTCGCATTGAAAAGTTACCCAAAGTAAAGGAAAAAACTTTCTACTCTTTCTTCAATCCCGGAAACTGCATCTTTAATCCTTTCAGCAGGTCACGCAGTGCTTTTGCGATCACATATTCTTTATACCAGTTCTGATCAGAAGGAACGATCGTCCACTCCGGGTTATCGCATTTGTCAAAACAATCCTCGTAAGCGGCCCGGTAACTATCCCACAGTTTTGCTTCTTCAAAATCCTGTTTATTATATTTCCACATTTTAGCGGGGTTATGCATCCGCTCTTCCAGTCGCTGGGTCTGCTCTTCCCGGGAAATATGCAGATAGAATTTCAGGATGTGCGTGTCATTATGTTCTTCAAGCAGGCGCTCAAATGCATTGATCGCATCCATTCTCTTCTTTGCCCGTTCATCATCGATCCACCGGTGTACACGGGTGATGAGGATATCCTCATAATGCGAACGGTTGAACACCTGTATCATTCCTCTTGCCGGTGTATGATTATGTATCCGCCATAAAAAATCATGACTTAGCTCATCTGAAGTCGGCGCTTTGAATGACTTCACCATCACTCCCTGCGGGTTCATATTGCCCATTACATTTCTGATCACGCCATCTTTTCCGCTTGCATCCATTCCCTGGATCACGATCAGTACAGAGTGACGGTTTTCTGCATAGAGAAGATTCTGAAGATCGTCGAGCTCTTCCAGTATCGCTGCTGTTTTCTCTTTCGTTTCTGCCTTGTCAAATTCTTTGGGGGCACGGGTGCTGAACTTACTTAGATTGATTTTGCTCATGTTTTAAAGTTATTGATTTTTAATGTATTTCGATTGGCGTAGGGTTCCCGCAGATTCCGCAGATTTACCAGCCTGATTGGCGAAGGCGTATCAGATAATGAAGAAACTCTTATTCGTTGCGCAGATTACGCAGATATCACCCAACTATCAGGAACTGATCTGCGTAATCTGCACACCCGAATAAAGAAGTTTCCGATTTCTCCAGAATAGTTCAACAGAAGTGAATGTAAAATCTGTATAATCCGCGGGAACCCCACGCCAATCAACTTAAATACACCAACTTTGCCACTCAATCATGAACAACAAACTGCTCAGCTGGCTTCTTTTTATTCTCCTTTGTTTTATCTGGGGAAGTTCATTTATCCTGATGAAGGAAGGGAAGACCGCCTTAACTGCCGCACAGATCGCATCACTGCGCATCTTTTCCGCCGGCATTGTATTTCTGCCGTTCGCTATGTATCATATCCGGTTTATCCCCCGAAAAAAAATGGGGTTGATGGTGCTTACGGGTCTGTTTGGCAACCTTCTTCCAGCCTTTCTTTTTGCCGCAGCGATCATCAAACTGGATAGCTCTCTTGAAGGGATCCTGAATTCGCTTACCCCCATCTGCATGGTGATCATCGGCATCGTTTTTTTCCGGGATAAAATTGAATGGCAAAAGATACTGGGCGTGGCGGTTGGCTTCGCCGGACTTTGCCTTCTTGCCCTGTCAAGAAAGGATATTAATCTCGATAATCTTGGCTATGCCGGGCTTGTTGTGCTGGCAACGATCTTCTATGGCCTGAACGTAAATCTTGTCGGTCATTTTCTAAAAGATATCAAACCGGTCCACATGGCGTCCGTCTCGCTGGCATTCATGTCAATCCCTGCCGGCATCGTCCTTTGGAGCCAGGATTTCTTTTCGCTCGATTTCTCCATGGACATCGTGCGCTGGTCTGTTCTGAACGTGGTCATTCTCGGCATTGTAGGTAGTGCATTTGCCACCGTATTATTCTATGCACTTGTCCAGAAAGCCGGCCCCCTCTTCGCTTCACTCGTCACCTACGGCATCCCCTTCGTCGCCCTGTTCTGGGGCGCATTAGTCGGCGAAACCATCACGATCATAGATATAGGATGTTTGCTGGTGATATTGGTGGGAGTGTTTCTGACGAAGTTACAAGGGAGGAAAACCCGTCTCTGACCGCCGTAGCGTAGCGAAGACCGTTGACCGTTGACCGTTGACCGTTGACCGTTGACCGTTGACCGTTGACCGTTGA
>VFQP010002995.1_pt1 | contig 17894 bp, 22 predicted proteins | sample 3512351 | NCBI WGS metagenome assembly VFQP01 (sample SAMN10412372, study PRJNA504923) | tailings metagenome | isolation source: Relicate 1 Philex TSF1 revegetated site | place: Philippines: Tuba, Benguet | collected 2017-08-29
GCTACGTAGGGCACCGGATGCACACCTTCACAGAGCTGCCAAGGCATGGCAGCCCTGGCAGGCGGCGCCAGAAAGTCATCCGAAGCGGAGCTTCCGTCCGTGTGTGTGTGGAGTCACGTCTGGAGCCACGCTCATCAACCCCCAGTCCCCCGGGCAGCACATGAAACGAATCCCTGCCCTTGACCAGGCTCGCGCGGCCAGCATGCAGGCACAGCAGCGCCAAGCCGCGCGCGGCGCGCCTCGAGAGTGTCCCTTCTCGTCCTTCAGTGCTGGCTGAGCTGCCCGCGCCTCAGCCCACCCTCAGCCCTCTGTATCCAACCATTGCGTGTGTCCAAGGTGTGAGTTTGTGGTCCTCACAGGTCGAAGGAGCGAGACGACGACGCGTATGAGCTGCCTCCTTGGCCTGCGCCGCAGCAGGCATATGTCAGAAGCAGCGCAGCAGACACATGTCAGAAGCAGCGCATGGCTCCCGCATCGCAGCCCAGCCCAAGGGGACCGCGAAGCATGCGCGCGGCAGGGCAGGCCGCTCACTCTTGTTCCCAGCCTGGTCCGGCGGCGGCGCCACGCCCAGGTCCAGCAGCAGCGTGCGGTGCAGCATGGCGTTCACGTCCACCTGCACAGCGAGGCGCAGGCGCAGCAGGCACACGGCGCGCGGCGTCACCCATGGCACACCGCGCGCGCGCCGCAACAGCAGCCAGCCTCACGCTCATGCCGCACCCAAGCCAGGGTAGGAAAGGCCGCTGGAAGTGGCAAACAGCACGCCGCTCTGTGGCAAGCTGCGTGCATGACGCCGCGCAGCGACCCTTGCGCACCTCGACGGGCAGCTGGCTCAGCAGCTCGGCGATGCGGCGCGTCTCGTTGCGCGTGCCCTCCAGGAAGGGGCGCAGGAAAAAGAGGATGAAGCTGGCCATGACCAGCACGGTGAACACCAGCGCCAGCGTGTGGAGCGTGAAGACCAGCCTGGGGAGAGGCACGCGCGCACGCACGCGGGCGCAGGTGTCAAGGCGCAAAGGCCTTTTTGCCGCCAGCCAGCCATCAGGAGGACTTGTGGGCCACTCACGAGAGGGTGTTGAGCACGATGGCCTTGTAGGTGTCCACCAGCCCCTCGTACCCCCCACGCACGTCCGGCAGCGTGTTCCCTGCGAACCGTCAATGGGGGTGACAGGAGCACTGCTCTGCTCACGGCACTGCCGTTCACAGCACATCGCAAGCGTCCAGAGGGAAGCTGCACTCGCGCTCACATATCCAGCTGTACTCGGGTCCGCTCAGAGCGGGATCCTGCGCAGGCAGCAGCCCAAGAAAGCATGGTGAACGTGCGGGCAGGCTCACATCCTCGCATCAGAGGCCAAGGGCCCGGCCACCATGCGCTGAGCGTCGTCCGGCTTGGGCGCAGCCAGCGACGCGCCTCACCATGAACTGAAAGTCCTGGATGACCTTGCCCAGCTCCCTGTGCCTGAGCATCATGCGGTCCAGGCCGGTGCGCGTGTCGGTGTAGAGCTCGGCGCCCAACGGCTGGCACTGGCTGGCGTTGAGGCACAGGCACGACTTGGTGTGGTACAGCACGCGCGGGCCGTTCGTGCCCACGTGCGTGGAGCCCTCTTTCAGGAAGGCGGCGTGCGCTCGCGTGTCGTTCGAGCTGCGTTGGTTGCCGTACCTGCGCGTTTTGCGCGCACGGCGCAGGCCTGAGTGTGCGGGGAGGCGAATGCGTGGTCTGGACAGCAGACAGCCACGCTGTGGTGGGTCAGGGCAGGGTGGCCCTCCATGCCCGAGGCGCAGCACACTCACAGCATGAGCGAGTACTCGCGCTGGAACTCGGCAAAGGCCGACTCGACCCTCGCGCGGTGCATCGGCATGTTGCGCGCGTCGCGCTCGGCCACCATCTCCTGGAAAAACAACGCGCTGCGCATGTAGTGCACCTGTGCATGGCGTGGGAGAAGCGCACAGGTAGGTTGAGGCAGAGAGACAAAGAGTTGAGAGCTCTGGCGCAAGGCTGGACATGGAGCCGTCATCACGAGGACAGGGCACCCAAGCAGCTGCAGCGCACCCCGGCGTAGTTGACGGCGCTGAGGACGGCGACCGAGTCGGCTCCCGTGTAGCCGACAAGCTCCCAGTAGCCGATCCCGCAGGCAATCATCACCAGCGCGCCCCACACGAGGATGGGCAGGACCAGCCACACCTGCGTGCCGTGGCCGTGGGGGCGGTCACCACCCGAGACTGAGCAGCAGCGCGTGGGCAGCATGGAGCGTTCATGCGGCCCACACCAAGGGACACGTGGCGGCGCCCCCGCCCCTCCGCAGCGCTCCCAACCAACACTGACCTTGCCGAGCGTGCCAGGCACGAGCTCCCTCTTGAGGTGCGCGTTGGCGACCTGCGCCGGCGTCAGCCTGCGGAGCCCAAACACCTTGTCCAGGAAGCGGGACACGGGGCCCACGGCGCGCTGCTGCGCGCGCTCCAGGGAGCGCCCGCTGCTGATCATCAAGCTGTTGTTGCTCCCCGCCTTGGCGTACGACTTGCCCGACAATCCCTGCCCAACCGCGCTCGGGTCCGCCTGTGCGCAGGGCGTCTCGACGCGCAGCTGGTCACGCCGAGCAGCAACGCAGGAAGCGGGCGGCACCCTGCAGGGAGGGCAACGCAAGACGAGCAGCCGGCGCCGCACCATGGTGACCTTGCTGTTGGGGTCGCCCCCTCCGGCCGGCTTCGCGCCGTCCTCCTCGCCGAACTCGTCGTCGTCGTCGTCGTCCGACCCGTCCTCGTCCAAGCGAAACTTCCGCGTGGCCAGCGTGGTCACCAAGCCGCTGGGGATGACCTGCGACCGCCGAGGTGCCACGCGAGGGTGCTCGACGTGAGTCGTCGACGCACTCGCACCACGGCGCGGCCGTGGGGAAGCGCCTGTCACGGCGCCGCCACAACACCCTGGCGGCTCACCATGAAGATGAAGAACATGGAGAAGCGGCGCTGGTCCATGCGCGCAAGCATGACCCAGCACCAGGCCGTGAGTGCCAGGGTGAAGCCGACGCCCTCCAGCGCCAGCAAAATGAGCTGCGCCAGCTCGAGGTTGTACACATTGTCCAGCACCACCTGCACGCACAAGCACGCCAGCCACGTGCACGCCCTTCTGACCGCCCCCACCCGCAGGGCTCCGCACACCCGCAGCCAACGCGATGCCCCCCCGCACCTGGAGGTACGCGTCCAGAGTCGCCAAGTAGCCCGGGAACACCGCCTGCGCACGCATCGCACACCGCGCGTCCGCACAGCTTGCGGTGCCTGCACACACTCGCGCGTCGGGTGCCGGTGCCATGCCGCCCTGTGCAGGGGGCCCTCCCTCACCCCGGGGGCGTTGATGGTGATCCAGCGCAGGTCGGGCTGGCTGCTCATGTTGAGCGCGCCGCTCAGCTGCTGCTGGTAGTACGCCTCGTTGTTCTGCCAAAAGTTGTACGCCTTCTCCACCAGCGCGTTGCCAGCGTCCCACAGGCTCAACGAGATGTTGGCGTCCTGGGCGGGGTTGGACGCCACCTCCACGACCGAGAAGCTCTTGGTGCCTGCGCCACAGCACGGATTCAAGTCGTTGGCAGGACATCCATGGCACATGCCGCTGTGCACGACGAGTTGAGCGGGCGAGGGAGAGCACGACCTGGGCCGTGTGTGCACGGCGGCGCCTCACCCCAGATGACGTCTAGGCCGTGCACGTCCGGCAGGCTCCTTGGCTTGTCCGCGCCCAGGTACACGCCCTTGTGCAGCGTCTTGAAGCCGTCGATGGCCTCCTTGTAGAGCTGCACCACGTACGGAAGGTCCGAGGCGCCAGACACCTGCAGCCAGGGACACCAGCGCTTACATGTAGGCTAGTTTGGCGACGCAAGCACGCCCAGGGAAAGCGTGCTCCAGTCCCGGAGGCTGCGGCATGGCCCGGGGGACTGCGGGCGCACCTTGCGGAGCGTAGGCGACGTCAGGTTGCTGTAGAGCATCTGCAACGTGCGCGTGTAGACGGCCACGTCCGTGGCCCGGAGGCCCGCCTCGCCTGCAACGCACGGGTGCAGAGTTGGGCGCAGGCTCGCGTGCAGCGCCCGCTGCATTTGCGGCGCACGCGCGGGGGGAGATGTCCTGTGGGAGTGCTCGCACCGATGCGCCACAGGTCGTTGACGCTCTGCCGCGTGCTGGTGACGAGGAAGAAGATGGCGATGAAGGCGCCAAGCTGCAGCGCGACGATGACAGCGGCCACGACGTACGCACGGCCGCGGTACGCCGTGATGGGGCTCTGCACCGCCACGCTGCTCAGCAAGCGCAGGAAGCTGCGGAAGCGCTTGCCGCGCTGCAGCGACTCGGTGTCGCGGCCTGCGCGTGTGCAGTCGAGAGGAGGGAACAGAGCGACGGCTCCAGTCACGCCCGCGCAACAGCTGGACGATGGCGTGCATCGAAGACGAAGACGTCGACGGGTCACCGACCTCACCTTGGTCGCTGGCCCTCATCTCGCTGCCCACAAAGCTGCCAGACTGAACGCTCGCGTTATCGGCGGCGGCCGCGGGCGCCGCTTGCTGCGCGCCTCCTGCTTCTGGCTCCGCAGCGGGCTGTGCCGCAGCGTGGCGGAGCGGGTCCGAGGCCACGGCGGGGAGCTCGCCTGCCACCGCAGCAGGGACCACGTCCAGCGCAACGTCGTCCTCCTTTGGCACCACGGGCACTGCCAGCGCCGGTGCTACCGCTGAGGATCGCGGGGCGATCGCGGGCTGCGGCGACATGGGCCCTTCAGCCAGCTGGTCGGGCTCGTCCTGGGCCGAAGTGAGCCAGCTCCTGACGCGGCTGATGGTCTGCGGACGAGAAGGCAAGTGCGCGCGACGGCTCTCGAGTGCATGACACAAGAGTTGTGGTGCGCTTGGTAGCTGCAGCGCCGCGCTCTCGCCGCCGCACTCACCGCGGGGTGGATGTGTGGGTTGAGCGACGCCCGGTCCACCTCGAGCGAGCCTCGGTTGGATTCGGGCTCGCGCGCGGGGAGCTGCGCAGCCTGTGCCACCCCAGAGACTGGCGCTGCGCGGGACGCCGTGCTGCTCCTTCCGGCGAGGCCCGGCGCGTCACGCTTGCTGCTCGCGGCGCTGCTGACGCTTGAGCGCAGCGGCCCGACCGTGCTGGACCCGTCCTCATCCATGTCGTTGGCGAGCGCCGCCGCCCGCTTCTCCTCGTCCTCCTCGTCCAAAGCGTCCTCTTGCTCTGCGCCCTCGTCGCCCTCCTCGACCTTGCTCATGAGCCGCGCGGGCGCCGAAGGCTGCGTCACCGAAGGCTGCGACGCCACGGTGCCTCCCGACCTGGTGTAGCCCAGCGACTTCATGATCGCGTCGCTGTTGTCGAGCAGGCTGGCCCCTGAGGCCGACGTGCCTCCCATGGAGTGAGCCGCGACAGAGCCAGCCGCCAAGTTCATCGACGCGGCCGAAGTGAGCCGGAACGGGTTGGGCGCCAAGGAGGCGACGCTGCTGGCGGCGGCGGCGGTGGCTGCGGACGCCTGGTGGGCACGCATCACGTGCGTCATGAAGTTGGAGCGCCCGACTTGCGGGTTGATGACGTGCAGGATGACGGTGAAGGCAGGGAAGCCCGGTGCGGTGCCGCCGCGGCGCACGGCCTGCGGCACACGCGGCATGCACGCGGCTAGCTCGGTTGCAGGTGTGGCGGACGCAATCCTTGAGGTGGCAGGCAGGCATGTGTGCGCCCGCAGGTCAGGTCACCTGCAGGGTGACGGTAACGTTGAGGCCTTCATTGTGGTGGATCGAGACCACTTGGGGCACGCCCACGCCAGAGACGTGCTTCTTGCCACCTGTGCGGGGCAATGCCAGCACAGCGACGCGACTTGTGTGCCTCACAAGAAGTGCGGGCAGGGCACTTGCTTACTCGGCCACCCTGAGAGCAACGCACCGTTGTTCTTCCTGCTGCGCTTGGTGACGATGCGCGTGCCTGCAGCGGAGCAACAACAGCGCAAAAGGGACGGCGTGACCGGGCAAGCGCTTCAAGGCGTCCCCTGCCAGGCGTCCAAGACAGACCGCATGCACCCAGCATCAAGCACCTGGTGGCGGGGGCCCTAGGGCTTTGGGCACCAGCATGTCCGAAAGCGGGTGCCGCGCCAGCGCCGTCACAAAGTGCGTGATGCGTCGGTCAATCATGCCGTCCAGGGAGGCGCCGATGGCAAGCCCTGGAGGGTACAGCTCCTGCAGCTCCTCCTGCGCCCCCACGCAGCAGCACCCCCAGCGCAGCTCGAGGTGAGGGTGCCGCCACCGGCAGAGAGGAGAGCGGCAGCCCATGGGGCCACCCTGTGGTGGGTCCCGTGCACCCCACCCGCGAGCAGAGGCTTGACGCAATGTGCCGCTGCTCGCTTGCAGGGCCAAGGCGCCCAGCTCACAAAAGTGCACACCTGGGTCTGCTCCAGGATTGTGCCGCTGCAGTCCACGTCAAAGACGCTCGTGACGAGGTCGGCCTTCCACAGCTCCATCTGCGCGCGCCAGGACAGGGCAGGCCAAGCCAGGTAGTGGCGCGGAGCTGGGTAGTGGCGCGGGTCAGGTAGGCTGTGCTGCGGCTCGCGCCATGCGCGCACGGCTTGCGTGGACAACTCTTGCGATCCGTCGCCCATCTGGCCACGTCGACAGACGCTCACGTGGATGATGGGGTTGAGCAGGAAGTCCTGGCCTGGCTCTGGCGCCTCCACCGCCAGCCTCAGCACCTGCAACGCCGCGCCATCCACGGCGCCGGGAATCACGTCATCAATCGCGGGCGCAGCGCTCCATGAGACGTCCGGGCAGGGTGAGTCTGCGCCTTTGCTCACCGCTGGCTTGGGCGCGCCGATGAGCAGGTCCTTGACTTGCAGGTTGCACTTGTAGTTTTCGATGGGTCCCAACAGGCCCACGCGCCAGGAGCACCCAGGCGTGGCCATCGCCGTGCCAACCATGGCGGCCCAGGCCTGTGGCGGCACGCGCGTTTCGCCAAAAGTGTGTGCCACGCTAGCACACGTCCAGGCGGCAAGGTTGTGGGGGCCCAATTTTCTGCAAGGCTCACCTGGTTGGCGTTGGCGATGTCGCTCTCAGACATGTGAGCGTCTGGCGCCGCACCTGCACGCCATTGGGCATGAAGACGCACCCGGGTCAGCACCACAGCACACGCACGCACCGGCAGGTGCACGCGCATAGACCATGCGGCACAGCTTGCGGAACTCTAAGCGCACCCTTGGGCTTGAAGACGTCTAGGAACTCAGTCAGGTGCCTGCCCACCAGCACCTCGGGGTCAAAGCCAAAGAGCAGGTGCTGCTGCGACACGCCCAGCGCGTAGTTCTTGACCACGCGTCCGGCAGCGTCCACCTCGAGGTGCAGGCGCCGCTCGTCCAGCGCCTGCAGGGGGGGGCGCACGCACGCGCGCGCAGCAACACTCAAGTGATCAACCCCTGCTTCACGGGTACGCCTGGAGGTGGATGACACGCGCCGCCCTGTGGCGCACGCTGTCGTGGAGCGCGGTGGGAGCGGCTGGGCGCCGTTGCAGGCGTCGCAGGCCGCCAAAGCAAGGGCGCGGCACCTCACCTGCTCAAGCGGCACCTCCTTGACCTTGATGACGTGCAGCACCTCGTCGCCCTCCTGCCGCTGCTGCATCTGCAGGTGCGCCGGGATGAGCTGCACCTTGCGCCCTGCCACCGGGCGCGCCTGCGAGGAGCGCACACACGCGCGCGTTGAGGATGAGGATGAGCTGCGTTCCTCCCCGTGCGACACACATGCGCGTGACTTTGGCTTGCTTGCTGCGAGGCGCCCGATGCGCAGCGCACCTGCAGCAGCACCGCAAGCCCGGCCCGGCAGCTGAAGGGCGCGTGGGAGCCGCCGCCGGCGCCGCCGTGCGCGTCGGCGCCCATGTGGCGGCGGTGCAGGTGCGCGAACGGCTCGGCGATGAAGCGCTCGAGCGGGCCTGCGGCAGACGCACACCCGCCGCAGCACACTGCTGAGCACGCGTCGTCGCTTGCACAGCACTTGCCTCGCCCTCCCTGGGCACCTCTTTGGGGGGAACGGAGGGCTGGGCGCCGCTGTTCTCTGGCGCACTCACTGGCGAGGCACTGCTCCCGGGAGCAGTCCAGCAGGTCGGCCATGCTGCGCGTGACGTGCACCATGTTGCCCCGGCTGGTGCACACCATCATGAGCTCCTGCGCACCACAATCACCCGACGACCGCCGCAGCCGCGCACGGTGTCCACGCGCCACGACATGACGCGCTGTGCTGCGGCAAGCGCGCCGGGCGCATGGTCGGCGAAACGGCACGCAGGCAAGAGCTCGCCTGCGAGATGGGCAGCTGCTGCTTCGTCTTGGTGAAGGTCATGGCGCCGGTGGCCGAGATGACGGACAGCGGGCCGGACGTGGTGGCGCCGCTGACGTTGCCCCGGCCCAGGAGCGGCTTCTCCCGCTTCATCACCGTCACCACGTGGAACTGCAGCGAGGCCATGCCGGCGTTCTGCACGCAAATGTCCGTCAGCTCCGGCTGCCCATACCTGCGCGCGCAAGAGAGACGCGCGCAAAACGCATCGAACGCGCTCATGCAAGCCAGCGTGCCGCCGGCAGCGGGCACGGCCAGCAAGGCGCAACGAGGGCCGCGTGAGAGTGCGAGGTTGGCAGCCATCGAAGCAAGTGGTCGTTCTCCTGGCTCACTTGTGCAGGAGCGAGACGCCCTGCCCGTGCCACATGGTCTGCTTGGGGTCGTCCGAGTCCTTGCGCTGCACAGGGGCGGGGCCCTCCGCCGCCTGCAGCGCAGCCACTTCAACATCAGGGTGAGGTCGGGAAAGGCTTTGGGGCTGCCCTTGTGTGGCGGAGAGCTGCCGCCGCTCACCTGATCCAGGACGCCCGGCTGGCTTCCGCGCAGCGACGCGTGGTCCAGGCTGTTCCGGCGCTTGGCGGTGGCGGCGACCAGCGCCTGCTGCGCCTCCTTGAGCATCCTGCGCGGGAGCGCACAAGGAGCGGCACGACGCACCGCTAGGCTTCGCGGCCCTCCCTGGTATGTCAAGCGGGATGCCAGCACGAGCAGATCAAGGCACCTCACCCCTCGAGGATGTGGCGCTCCTTGACTGCGAGCCTGGCCACGGGCGTGCCCTGCACCTCCTTGGGCTTGAAGCCAAACCTGAGCGCGTGAACCGTTCAACCAGACGGGCTTGATGATTGATAAGCTGCGGGCCATGGCACGAGCATATGGCGGGTGGCAACCGCACGCAGCTGCGCGTAAGGCTCACCAGTCCTCGTAGTTGGAGCAGACGCCCATGATGGAACCGGCGGGAGTGACCCAAATGGTCGCCTCGTCGGGCTGCTGGGGGATGGCCTGCGCGCCACACCAACAGCAGCAAGCAGTGCGATCACCTCGCGCACACGGGCAATCGAAAGGCCTTTTCACGCCATGCCGGCAATCCAAGGTTCGCTGGGGGCCCCACCTCCATGATGGCCATGAACAGCATGTCTTCGCCGCTGCCCCTCAGCTTGTAGACCGTCACGTTGATGGGCACCAGACGGCGGTCGCGGTGCAGCGCCACCTGCATCATCTCCTTGTTCATGATGTTCTCCCGGCCTGCGTGCGCACACCAAGACGCCGCGGCGACGCAGCGGGCGAGCCAAGGGGACGTCACTCCACAGCTCTGCTTGCCCTTTGCCCTTGAGGGCCGCACAGCAGCGTTGCTGGCGAATGCTGGGGCTGGAGCGGTGCCAGGTCTGGCGCACCTGTGGCGATGTAGTTGCGGATGAAGGTGGGGTGCATGTCGGCGATCTGCGGCGGCAGGATGGTGGCCACGTCCTTGCCAATGACCTCCTGCACCGTGTAGCCGAGCGTCTCGGCGGCGCGCTGGTTGCACATGACCATGATGGACTGCGCGTTCATGATGATGGCCGCGCGGTTGTCCTGGCTGTTGGCGTGGAACCCTGCGCGCGCACATGTACATGTGGCGCCCAGGAGAGCTCTGCTGCACGCAGCGGGCCTGGCACGCACAAGGTTCTCCAGCCTCAGCCAAAGAGAGGTCGGCGGGATGGCGGACTCAGTGGGCTCTGACTGCAAGCCAAGCAGGCAAAGCAATGCACACCTTTGGTGAGGACGTCCGCCAGTTTGGGGTTGGTGACCTCGGTGGTGTCGAGGATGGTGGCCGTGCGGACCTGCTCCTCCACCGCCGCCAGCACGTCCGCCTCCCTGCCGGCACGCAAACAAACCACGCGCACAGCACCACCAGCACCTTGGCCACGCCCCTCGTTCACCCTTTGTGCCTGCCAGCGCCCCTGCGGGGGCAACGTGACCTCGGCTGGGCGCCTGAGCCAGCCCTTGGCTGCGCTAGCGAGGGACACTCACGCGAACCACTTGGCGGCCAGGAGCGAGTCCTGCCGCACGTGCTCGAGGAACTTGGCGTACAGCCGCACCATCTTGACGCTGTTGGCGTGGCGCAGCAGCACGCGCCTGCGGGGGCCCACGCCGCACGCCACGCACACACAACGTCCGCCGTCGCCCACCATCACATCCAAGGGGGAAACGCAAGGCTTGAAGGCCCTTTGTGGGCACGCTGCAGTGGTGCAGGTTTGGCGGGTCGAGGAAAAGCGCAGGGCGCATGCAAGCTCACTTGTACACGCGCTCGGCATTGCGCACGGCCTCGTCCATCTGCTTGACGGCCAGCGCCAGCTTCTTGAACTCGACGCTCTGCTGCAGCAGGCAGCCCCAAAAGTACTGGATGGCCGTCAGCGCCCCGCGGTGCACCTTGAGCGCCAGCCTGCGCGGCGGTGTTGGTGGGCAGGCGGTGCTTGATCAGGCCATGTGCGTCGCATGAGGACGCAGGTGAAGAAGCACTTGATGCAGCTAGGGATTGGTGCGCAGCACAGGGCATGCCGATGACGAAGCAGGTGCTGAAGCCCTCCTACAACGCACTCACCCGTAGTTTCGCTGGAATTCCACGTAAGAGACGAGGTCCACGCGGCCGTTGGCCGTCTTGGAGCTGCTGGCCGTGCGCTGCGTGTGCTGCTGCAGCCGGCTGAAGACGGCGAAGCGCATGAGGAAGCTGGGGTGCAGCCGCCGCGCCGTCTGCGGGCCGAAACGCAGGCAGGCGGGTGATCACGCGCTCTTTTCACGTGAGACTTGCGTTCCAGAAGTAAGCGGGCGGGCGGTGATGGCTGATACCACGTACAAGTGCTGCTGCGGGAGGGCCTCACCTCGAGCTCGGCGTATCCGCTATTGTACGAGGCCCTCACGTCCATCAGGTAGGACGAGTGAAGGATGACCATGAACACGTCCTTGGGCATGTGCTGCAGCCCGGCCTGCAGCAGCACGGCGCACCCCCGAGAGCATCCGCATCTTGCGCTGACCTGGGGCTCACCTCGCTCTCGCATCCATGGCATGGGGTGCGCAGGGCATCTTTATGCGCGGGCCGCAAGCTTCGCAAAGCACACGCCACGCTGCACCCTCGCGGCATCATCTGCTCGCCAGAGATGGCTGCGTGCCAGCAGGGCGCCCAGCACGCCCAGCACGCCCCCCACGCACCTGCAGCACCACCTCGCCCAGCTCCACCGCCTGAGGGTCCAGGTGGTCGTCGTCCACCCACTTGCGGCAGCACCGCGCCAGCACCTCGTAGAAGCGGCTGTCCTCAAAGTTGTAGCGCTGCACGGCGTGGTCGGCGTTCTCCCTGCGCCCGGATCATCCCAAACAGCACCCCCCAAGCGCCTTTGAGCGGGCCATTGCCGTCACCCAGAGCTGGCAGGCGCAACACGTACAGCTCAGCGCGTGCCATGCGCCGCGCAGCCGTCCCTGGGCGCAAGCAATGGGAGGGGGCAGACTCACTTGAACTTTGGAAGCACCGTGTCGGTGAACCAGTGGAGCCGCAGCCACGAGATCCCGTAGCCGGCAAAGCCGATGGGGATGGTGGTGGCCCACATGGTGGTGGTGAGCTGCGTGATGAGCTTGCTCCTGGCCTCGGGGCTGCCTGGGTCCGTGCCTACGCAGGCACACAGCAGAAACGGCCCAGAGCACGACTCGCGCGTTGCCATGCTGCCTTCCCCGCTACGTGCGAGCGAATTGGAGCTAACCCTTGGAGGGGGGTGGCAAAGGTCAGGGCCGGGTAGGGGCGCGCAGGCGCTTGCTCGCACCAAAGGAGAAGGCGCCCCAGAGCCAGAGGAAGGAGCACCAGGCGATGGTCAGGTAGCTGCCGGCGCGCACGTGGTTGACCCAGCCCGTCACCTGTGCCCGTAACATGGCAAGCAAGCAGCAGCCCTGAGCCCCCCGCGCACGCCTCGCCCCAGAAAACCATGCGCGCTTGGGTGCAGCGCGCACGGCGTGCATGGCAAGTCACCTGGGGCTGCCACCAGACGATCAGGTAGGTGAGCCAGCTGGAGAGCAGCAGCTGCACCACCGATGCCCACTTGTGGTCGTAGATAAAGGTGGCGATGCACGCCATCATGAGGCGCAGGATAAACGTGTGTAGCTCGACCCTGCACGCAGGCGGCCCAGCGTTTTTGCACGACTGTGTGAAGACGCTTGAACTTCCTGCCGTGCCGAGCGCCACCTAGGCGAAGGCCAACACGACGACGACCGCACGCGGCCCAGGAGGGAACCCATCGCTGACCGCGCTCAGTGACGTCAGGTTGAGCCGGGCCGGCGCCCTCCCCTGCAGAGAAACGGCTGACGCGTGCCCGCTCACCCCGTGTGCATGAGGGCGAGCTGGTTGCGCGTGGTGAAGTCCAGCTCCATCTCCCCCACGACAAACAGCCCGGCCAGCAGCACGAAGACGATGAGCGCGGCGATGGCCACCGCCGCCGTCGCCAGGTGCGGCATGGACAGGCAGTCTGCGGATGCACCATGCGCGCACCGCCCCCGCAGCGTCAGGGTGCTGAGCACGCTGTGGATCAACAGGCGCCACCAGCTGGCCACCACTGCCGCACGCAAGCCAGGCCCCTTGCGAGTGACGTGTGGCCGTGACTCACGGACATCAGGGTACTCCTGGATGCGGCCGATCTGGTCCGCCGGCCGGGCGAACGTCTGGCAGTCGAGCGCCAACAGCAGCACGCTGAAGCTGAGCACGTCGAAGATCTGGAAGAAGATCTTGGAGAACCAGCGCAGCGTGACGATGGGCCTGCGGGCGGGCGTGGCCGCGCGTGCGCGCGGGGGAGCAGCAGGGTTGCTTCTCCCACTGCCGGCTGGGCGTGCGGCAGTGCTGCGACGGGCTGACTGCTGCGTGCCGGCCGCGCTCACCAGACGTGGTTGAACTGGTTCTGCTTGAACGAGTGCCCGACCCAGATGCTGAGCACCACCGACAGCACGAGGCCAGCCACGAGCAGGTAGAAGAACACGATGAAGAACGTGTAGCCCTGCGGGCGTCGAGGCATCGCCAGGCCGCCGGCAGAAGAACGCGGTGATGCCGAGTGGTGGCCCACGTGGGCGAGCTCGCCCAGTCAAGCTGACATGCACGCCCAGCCCCCAGCCCTGGACACCTGGGCCGCACCCGAATGGCCATGAACTGGTTGATGCCGATGAAGCTGATGATGCGCCACCACAGCTGGTCCGAGGGGATGTCGAACGCGGCGGGCGTGACGATCAGCAGCCAGAGCTGGAGCCAGTCAATCATCAGCCGGAAGGCGATGTAGGCGGGCCCGTACCGCGCCTTCTCCTTGCACACCGTGTACATGACCCCCATGAGCGCGACCTCGAAGGCCTTGTCGTCATCCGCCGGGATGCCGCCGGACCTGCACCCGGAGGCACGAAGCGCGCACGGGACAGCCGCATGAGGCGAGCGCCGCCCGGTGGGATTCTGGGGCCCGTGGCTTGTGCACGGGTCCGGCGCATGATGAGGATGCTGGCTGCCGTGGTGCTGCTCGCCCTGTGGCGTGCTCTGCTCTGAGCGCGGACGTGTACGAGCTCGAACAACTGGTGCCGCACGGTGGGAGAGCGAGAGACTGAGCCCAGGGCCCCGCCGAGCGTGATCACCGCGTTGCTGTGAGCTCGACCTCTCCGTGTGCTGCTGCGCGGGCCCCTGCGCTGAGGAGCGGGCTCTGCCGGAAGGCGCGGGCTCTGGTTTCCCTTGCCTTTGGGGGCCGGTCGGCACCGAATACACAGAGGCGGCCATATTCGCAGCGGTAGCAGCGCCGCCGCTGCGCCTGAGGCCGCCTGCCTCCTCCGCTCTGCCGACTGCTCGGGTGCCCGGCGACTCCAAAAGACGGTCGAAGAAGACCCGCAGGCGAAGCTGCGCTCAGCCGTGCTGACGTGCAGGAGCCATTCTCTTCACGCTCGCTTTTGGCGGCCTCGCGCGCCACCACTGTCGTGGTCATGATGTGGTCCGGCAGAAGCAGGACGCAGAAACGGGCGTTGAATGGTGCAGCAGAGTTGCACAGGGATGTCAGGGCGGACAGGAATGACACGCGCACCGTGGGCCTTCCTTGCAGGTGATCCCCGCAGCGCCCAGGCCGATCCAGGCGATGGGCAGTCCCCATCACAGCACGCAGCGGACAACGAGAGGCAGCGCCGCGCGACACGGGAACAGAGCTGCAAACAGTGCCTTGCCAAGCAAAGTCAGACATTGTCAAGACGAGTCACCCAGTCGCAACCCACGGCAAGCGTTCCTCATGCACGGTCGTCAAGACAGGTCCTTGCTCTTCCCCCGCCCGGAACAACGTCAGTGAGTCGTGTGTGGGCACTTGTCAAGTGCAGTCCGTGTATGGGACAGCGATGCAGGCCTCAGGGGCCCTCGGAAGCAGCCGCCAGCAGTCTGGAGAGTCTTGTGAAAGCCCAACGCTGCAGCAAAGCAATCATCATCAGTACATGCGCCCGCGCCTTGCTGCCTGCGTCACCACCTGGAAGGAAGAAGAGGCCAAGCCCGAAGCGCTACACAACTCCCGGCACCAACCCAGCAAGCCGCCGCCTCGGCCCTCCCTCCAAACCTACATGCACCCGCCTGCGACCGTGCACACAGTTTCCGCACTCCTGGCCAGGGCGGCCAATCTGCCCTCTGACGCCAAACACAAGTAGCACCGCTAGAGATCCTTGGCAGCCGGCCCTGCGTACGCCGCCGCCGAGAGCACCGAGTGCTCCCTGCTGTCCCGCGAGGGCAGCGCCGCCAACGACGGCACGCCCGCCGACGTCGCCGGCGCGTCCTCGCCGCCAAAGCCGTGCAGCATGTCCTCCTCGCACAGCGCGAGCAGGTCCAGCAGGCTGTCGCTCTCCCCAGACGCGTCCTGCGCGCACCACCACCACCACCACCACCACCACCACAGCAAGCATCACACGCGCCGCCCAGTCAGCACTTTGCCGTTGCCCAGCCTTCCGCCCCCCTCCACATGCACAGAGCAGCGCACGGAGCCCCAGCAGCGCTGTGGCGCGGCACTCGCCTGCAGGGCGCGGCAGCTCGTGCCCAGCGTGCTCACGGGCTCGCTGCCGCTGGCGCTGCCGCGCGCCGTGCTCAGGGCGCCGTTGGCGCTGCTGCGCTGGCTGCCCGGCGCGCGCCCCGAGCCGCTGCCCTGCCGGCCGGCCGGCGGCGCGCCGCCCGCTGCTGCTCCACTCGGCGCCCGCTGCTGCTGCTCCAGCTGCTGCAGCTGCTGTGGGAGCATGGCGCCGCGCCCGCCAGCTGCCGCGTTCGGAACGCCGTTGGCCACGCCGCCCGCAGCCGTCGCCGCGCCGTTGTCGCTCCAATTCTGGCGGCCCTGCGCACACGCACGCAGAATAGACTGCTCAGGCACGTCGCGTTCCAGACATTGCCGAATCCAGGTTCGTCTGAGCCCGGACAACGCCAGCGCCCCGCACCTTGGTGGACGCCCACGCGGCGCCGGCGGCGCCGCCTCCCGCCGCCTCCCCGGCGGCCTGCGCCGCGACGCCCTCCACCACCGCGTCCCAGATCGGCGGAAGCGGCACGCCGGCCGCCACCAGCCGCGCCAGCGCGCTCCGCTGCACCCCCGCACCCCCCGCGCCCGCGCCCCCCGCGCCCGCGCCGGCCTCCGCCAGCATCGCCGCGCTGTGGCTGCGGTGCAGCGGGAACGCTCCCCAGGAGGACGGCGGCGGAGGGGCGGCGACGGCGCTGCCCTGCCGCCTGAGCGCGTTGCCCGAGCCCCACGCCGCCAGGCGGGCAAACGCGTCGCGCGGCGCCGAAGCGCCGCCGCCGCCGGCGCTGCGCGGCGCGTCGAGGAGCGCTCCCTGCGGCGAGAGCGACGAGGCAAACGCCGTCAAGCCACCCGCCATCACCGCCCTCGGAACGCGGCCACCGCAGTCCGACCACCTCCCCACCAGGGCGCGGGAGGCTCGCACAACGCGCCGAAAGACCTCACCTGCGCCGCCGCCATGGCCGCCGCCGCCGCCGCTGGCACCTTCCTCGGCGCCGCCTCCAGGAACGTGGCCAAACTGTCGAGCAGGTCATCGCCGAGGAGCGTGCCGCTCGTCGCCTGCTGACCTGAGCCGCTGCCGTGCGTCGCCAGCGGCAGCCCGCCCGCGCTGTCCAGGTAGCAGCTCTCTGCCGTCGTCGCCGCCGGCGCGTACGCCGCCAGCTGCAGCGTCAGCGGCGCGCGTGGCACGCCCGGCGGCGGCTGCTGCGGTGGCGGCGACGCGCCGCTGCGCTGCGGCACTGGGTGTGCGCCGGCCGTGCCGGCGCTGCCGGGGGACGGGTGGGCGGCGGCGGGGGACGCCGAGGGCGGGAGCAACACCTCGCAGCGGCTGGTGGGCGCGGAGGAGGAGCCGTCGGGGCGGCCCAGGCCCAGCAGCACCAGCTGCGCGCGGCGTGCCGGGGAGCCGGCGGCGGCGGCGGCCCCGGCGGCGGGGCTGCCGGCGCGCGGCGGCGCGGCCGGCGCGGCGCCAGTGCTGGCCGTGCGGGCGCCCAGGGCGGGCGCGGGATGTGGCACAGCGGGGGCGCCGGGCGGCGCGTCGAATGGAGGCGAGGCGTCGTGGCTGAGGGCTGCCGCGGCCGAGGCGCCCGCGCCGTCGCCAAACCACGGCGACGCATGCGCGGTGAACCCCGACGTGGGGTTGGAGGCGGCGACCGGCACGCCAACCACCGAAACCGTCGACGAGGTGACGGACGGCGAGGGCTGCTGCGTCAGCATGGAGGTAGGGTTCTCGCCGCCAGCGCTGCCCGGCTTGCCGCTGAGCAGCTGCGGCGGCGTGCCGGCGAACCCGACGGTCAGCTGGCGGGCCCGACGGCCGTGGCCGCCGCCGCCGCCGGCCGCCGCCACGGCGGCGGCGGCGGGCGTGGCTGCGCTGCTGGCGCCGCTGCCCTCCCCGTCGTCGGCGGCGCCCACGCGCACCGCCATCCCCGCCGCCCCCTCGGACGCCGCCCTCGCCACCGCCGCCCGCTTGCCCTTGTCGCCCACCCCACCCGCCTGCGCCTCGGGCCCCTGGCCCGCGGCGGGCGCCGCCCGCCCAACCGCCGCCGCCTGAGCCAGCTTCCGGGCAGCTTGCAGCTCGGCGAGCTCCAGCTCCGCCAGCTCCTCCTCGAGGTCCATCAGGAGGTCGTCGGCGAGGACCGAGCTGCCGTGGCCCGTGGTGCGGCGCCGCTGCGACTTTGCGGCGGCGGCTGCCGCCGCCGCCGCGCCGGACGACCCGGAAGCGCGCTCCCAGCCGCCGTGCAGCTGCGGCAGCGGCGCGCTGATGCCGCTGATGAGCTTCTCGCTGGTCTTGGTGCTGAGCGCGCCGTCGCCGCTCGAGGCAAACGTGTCGACGAGGGCCTGCTCCATGTGCAAGCCCTCGGTGGGCGGGGCGGCGGGGCGGGGCGGGGTGAGGTCGTGCGCGGGCGGCGGCGGCGGCGGCGCGGCGGCGACGGCGGGCGCGGGGCCGCTGCGGCGCCGGCGGTTGCTGCTGCTGCTGGACACGAGCTTGCTGTCGGGGCGGAGGCCCAGCTCATGCAGGCTCCTGAGCCCTGCGAGGGCGTAGCGGTGCGCGGAGAAGTGCGGCCGGGCGGCGGCGGCGGCGGCCAGCGGC
>VFQP010002997.1_pt1 | contig 17878 bp, 13 predicted proteins | sample 3512351 | NCBI WGS metagenome assembly VFQP01 (sample SAMN10412372, study PRJNA504923) | tailings metagenome | isolation source: Relicate 1 Philex TSF1 revegetated site | place: Philippines: Tuba, Benguet | collected 2017-08-29
TTTCCCCATGTGAAAGTAGGTCATCGCCAGGGCTTTTTTCTTTGCCTACCTCCCTTTTTAGGGAGGTTTACGGCAATATATCCTTCCAAAATATAAACTGTGCTTCTATGAATCTCCAACAAGAACGATTGGATGAGTTCTACAAAGAATTATCCGATTGTATCGATCAATGGAAGAATGATTATCAGGAAAAAAATTGGCAGCTGTGCGGCGATATTCATCTACGCCATCCTGACGAGGTATTTCTTCTTGCATATTCCAGAGAAACTGATATCAACCGATGGATTAGCATTATTGCTCAAAGAATGTCTAGTTCAACAGTTCGCGATACTGTCTTTGATCCATTTTTTTCTATCGACATTTATACGGGTAATTTGTGCTGGTTTAAATTAGCATTTGATTTATCAAAAATATTAAATCAAACCAACACGACTTGGTTCACGATTTGTTTTCCATCGATTAAACCAATCGATCCAATTTCGTTTCGCCCACTTTTACATGTTCTGCCAATTGTTCTTTATAGAACCAATGGCTTGCCAGAAATAGAACGTGCGCCAAATAATAAACGCTTTAATGACCTCTATTTTTCTGGTCTTCAATCACCTTATCCGTGTTATTTATACGACGAAAAAACGCAACAATTATTCAGATTTATACCTGAGTGGTCCTCTAGTTCAAGTCAACCAAGCTTTTCATTATCTAAAATTACAATGGATAATCCTGCAAAATTTGCTCAAAAACTAGATGAAATGGACGAACATGCAAAATTCAATCCAAGACCGTCTAACAATTCCCCGCCCTATAAGAAATCTCATACCAAATTACTGTCTCTGATGCCTAAAAGACAAAAATCAGAGCAGCCAATATCAGCATCAACTATGCCTTATTTAGCTAAAAGTCGTTCACATTCAATTTCTTCTGAATTGTTTTTAACCCATAGAAAATCGACACCTGAGATTACTGTAAAAAAAAATAGCAGTGAAGAGCAGGAGGTTGCCTCACCCCATTTTATCAATGAGTCTATTGTAACGCACAGCAACCAGTTTGAGACGCAAGAAACATCTCCTACCCATTTGAGAAGTTTTTCTCAGATTAGGCAAAGGCTTCAAAAAGGAAATTCAAAATCCGATTTTTTTTTCATCCAAGAAATCATTAATGAATATCGAGAGGTGCCTTTTTATTTTGTGGATAGTCAGTATTTCGAAACTCTGATAACAGATTGCGGTGGTTATCCTTGGTTTGATTTGCGCGGATATGTTTTAAATGATACGGATACGCAAATCTATCCTTTATCAAGCTTGTTTTATTCAAGATTTGTTGCGTTGGGTGATTATCATTTGAGTCAATCCTGGTATACGAATCCTGGATATCCTGGTGATATAGAGACATATTCCGATGATTCTTCATTTTTCAAAGATAAAAGAGGCATTTCCACCTACAAATTAAAGCCTCATCATTATGCAATGCATCGCCATTTTCGATCGATTAAGCATTCTCCACTTTCATTACGTGAATTGCAACGAATGACTTGGAAAGACGGTGTTTTTTTATACTACAATAACGGAGAAGTATATCAAAATGCAAAGCATTACTTTCAAAAAATTATCATGCCTACTTGGTCTTATTCTGGGGCAATGCCCAAAATTTACTTACCCTTCTTACTTGAAATTTTTGAAAATTTTTTAAATTCATACCATCAAAATAGATTGAATTTACCAGAATTTAGAGATCAATTAAACCAATGGTCTATGATGGATGATTTTTATCAATTTGATGCATACGAGCAGCAAGATAGATTCTTCTTCTACGCGCAACTTGTCTCAGAAAGATATGGTTCCAATTCTATCGATAAGGTGTCTCATTCCTTTTTGGAACTATTTAGCCATTGTTATTATTTGCCGATTGAAGCAATTTATTATGATGTGCTGAATATGGCTTATTGGATTTCTTCATTTATGCCGCACGTTGTTTCATCTAGTCCTCACTTTGATAGCATTTATAGTGATTTGAAAATTGCTCGAAAATTTAACTATAAGGCCTTTATACATGGTATGAAATGCATATTGCGAGCCGCGCCGGAGCATTTAAATTTTGAAATTAATAGTATCATTCGTACAGTTAATCATAATAAAAAAATAAGTACTAACGATATCAATGCAGTGATTCAATTATATAAAAATTATGATCAATTCGTACAAGTTAACTTGGAGTTCGATCATGTCAGACCTCAGTCGCATGACCAAGCAGCCTGGCAGTATTTTGCTCAGGTTTTGACTGGTGCTGGTTGGATAAAGGATCCTGTAAAATTGTGTTGTCCAGATGTTATCAATTTGCGTGAGCCATTGACCGGCTTGCTATTTTCAATTTTTGATTTTCGAAAGCTTATTTTTACAAAGAAAAGAACAGCCTTAAGCGCATTGGATTCATCTAAGCAAGTTGCGAGAAGGTATGGCGTTTTTTTAAATGTTTTAAATGAGTCTAATTTTAAGCAATCTTTAGCTGATATTGATTTAGCAGATTTAACCTTGTCATCATCAATAGATATCCCTGCAAAGAGCTATGCTTTGAGTTTTTCCCCTGAAGAGATAAATGCTATTAAAACCGCAGCTTTGCAATATCATCAATATTTTCCCCTTTCATATAAAGAGTATGATGGAGAAAAACTATCACTTTCTACCTGCTTAATCCTGCGATATTTGGTAGATATAATGATGTCTCCAGATCTCATTGTTCCAAATAACCCAAGATTTGTTCAAGAAAGATACATCTTTAAAGTGATTCATCTTGAATCCGAGATTCCTAAAAGTAACACTAAAAAACAATGGTTGATGAAGTATATCAATGAGTTTGGACATTTGTTTTATACCCCATCTTCCCAAGCGCTAGATATTGAAAGAAAAGTGACAATTTATCTTAAACTTGATGAAACCCGAAAAACGCTTTTATGCTTTTCACAAGACAGGGTATTGATAGAAAAAATTTCTTTATTTGCTTTATTGCCTCTGGATACGAAAAAGATAACACCTGAGATTTTAACAAATTACTTCCCTAAAATAATTGCTTATTTAGAGAAAAAAAGGCGAATTAATTTAGTTGGTCCTTCTATGCTAAGAAAGCAAAGCATGGAAGCATTTAGCCTATTTAAGAGAGTATATAAAAATTTATCTTGTGATGAACGCTCTGCATTAGATAGTCGTGAGGTCACGTTGAATGGTGTGACAAAATCTTTTAGGGAAGTGATTGAAAATGGCTATTATTGTCTTTTGGAAACAAGTGTTTGGATGATGGCTTTTTTGATAAGCATGAATGCTAATTTCAAATTTAGTGCAAAGCATGAAAGTGAAGAGGCGAAAAATAAATTAGCCCCTTTACTTTACGAAGTTAGAGAAAATTCTTACAACTTGGGTTATACCGATTCCAGTCTGGCATGCGAAAAACTATTTATCTCTTTAATGATAACAAGATTTGTACCCTATGGATTAGATGATCAGGATCAAAATATTGAGTTCTATTTTGAAAAGTGTTCATTTTATGATTCTTCTAACTTAGTACCATTAGATTTAGCAGATAACGTATTTCGTCCTATCATAAAAATATTATTTTCTAGTAATGAAAATCTAGAAGAAGTTTACAATGATATTCTGATAAATTATCTTTACAATCAATTTTATAAAAACATAACTCAATTGTGTGTCATTAATTCTGCTGTGAGTTTGAACGAAATACGTTGGGTTAGACAGGTTATTACCGGTGATGTTGGAAATACCATCAATCTTCATAATTTTTATTGGTATCAATCAGTATACATATCAATCAATATAAACCACCTTGATATCTCTGCTGAAAAAAAAGAATTATACGATGGTTTTAGGCAGTTATTAAAAAGGCCCACAGCTCATTACCAGCGCCTTATTGCAAATATCAAGTACATGTTTTTTTTGCGAGAATTATCAACTATAGAGTTTTTAAAATTTTGGGGCGAAGTTGACCCTGTATACAGAAAAGATGTCCTCGTAGATTATCTTGGTAGTCAGGGTCAACTTATTAACGAAACAAACTTAGTTAATTCAATCCTTAAGATTTTTAAAAATGAGTTACAGGACATATCCTCTGGAAGGCCTAACTTTTCACAGGCTTTCTATCAACCAGAACAGTTAGACTTTGAGTATTATTTAAAGCACCTCATGGGGCTTCTTCCTCCATCGCTGGAGCGTCAACCAAGTACTTCGCCTTGGAATTATTTTTAGAATCCTTACGCGATTCTTTGTGTTGTAATTGGTTCTGGTTTGTTCCAGTTTAGTAGTATTGATGATACAACGCCTGCGATTAACCCCCAAAATGCTGCGCTGATTCCCAAAAGCGAAAGGCCTGATGCAGAAACTAAAATAGTGATGATGGCTGGTTCACGCTGCGATTCAACATCAAGTGCTGTTTTCAAGCTTGAAGCAATGGTGCTAAATAAGGCTAATCCTGCAACAGCAAGAATCAACTCGCTAGGAAATGCAAAAAATAATGTGACAACTGTTGCACCAAAAACGCCAATCATTAACCAACAAATACCGGCAAAAACGGTTGCTTTGTAACGTTGACTTGGATCATTATCTGCTTCTTTACCTGTGCAAATTGCTGCTGTAATCGCTGCAAGACTAATAGCGTAGCATCCAAATGGCGCAAAAATAAGTGTCGCTAGGCCTGGCCAAGTGATTAATGGTGAAATAGGTGGTTGATATCCTGCATTATTAATGACCGCGATACCAGTGATGTTTTGTGAAGTCATGGTGACAATAAAAAGTGGAACTCCAACGCTAATGAGCGCTGGTAGTGAAAATACTGGTTTGGTGTAAATTGGTAATGCAAATTCAAAATGCCAATTTCCTAGATGAAAAAGACCTTGCATTTGAGCGCCTAAAATACCAATTATCAATACCAGTAAAATCACATATCTAGGGAAAAATCGTTTACCAACAAGATATGCGATTAACATGGTACAGACTAAAGATGCTTGGTGTTGCATCGCTGTAAAAACATTCATACCAAAGTGTAATAAAATGCCGGCAAGCATGGCTGATGTGAGTGATCGGGGTAAATGATCCATGATTTTTTGAAACAAGCCAGTTACGCCTGATATCACAGTTAATGCCGCTGCAAAAATAAAAGCACCAATAGCTTCAGGCATCGAAAATCCAGATAAACTCGTTACCAATAAAGCAGCTCCGGGCGTAGACCATCCGCAGAGGATAGGCATGCGATAATAAAGCGATAAACCAATACAAGATATTGATAGACTACACCCCAGAGCGAAAAGCCAAGAGCTAATTTCACTTGGTGATGCACCGGCGGTGGTTGCTGCTTGAAACACGATCACAGCAGAGCTGGTGAATCCAACCAGGACACCAACGAAGCCTGCAGTCATGTTAGAGAAAGAAAAAAATTTAAACAAATTAAACATCATCTGAGCCCTATGCTAAGGGTTGGCATCTACATGGCATTCAGATTGATTTTGGTCTTTAAAAAAAGATGAGGGTAGATAATGACGCCCTGCATTAATCTTGAAGAGGCTAGCCAACACGGTTATTCGCTTTTGCTTGTCAAGATTCTAACATAGTTTTCATATCGTTGCAGAGAGATTAGTTTATTTTTTACCGCCTGCTCTACGGCACATCCCGGTGTTTCAATGTGAGTGCAATTTCGGAACTTACATTGGGCAATGTATGGTCGAAATTCCCTATAACCAGTTGCAATTTCGGAGGTGGATAATGACCACAAGCTTAGTTCGCGGATACCCGGAGAGTCAATTAAATCACCACCAGTGGGTATATGAAACAATTCTGAGTGACTGGTGGTATGGCATCCCAAAAGGGTTTGTTCGGCAAGTGCTTGAGTTTGAATCCGTAAGGCTTCATGAGGTAATAATCTTGCAATAATAGAGGATTTACCTACCCCTGATTGACCTACAAACACGCTAATTTGATTTTTAAGCGCTTTATTTAGCCATTTATCCTCTTTATTCCTGCTCGTTAATAAAATGGGATAGCCAAGCGGTTCGTAATATTTGAGCAGAGTTTGCTGAATGTTATCCGTTGATAAGTCTGTTTTGTTTAATACGATGTATGGGGCAATTTTGAGATATTCGGCCATGACAAGATAGCTGTCGAGCAGACTCCAGGAAATCGTTGGAGCCGGCGCAACAACAATCATGATTTGAGTGATGTTTGCGGCGACGGGTTTTATTTTTCCACTGGCATCTGGTCTTCCTAGCACCGTCTTGCGCGGATATCGGCTTAAAACCATGCCTTGATGTGAACCTTCCTCCTGCCAAACAACGCGATCGCCAGCAACCAGTGAATCTATGTTTGGACGGATTGCACAGCGAATGATGCGTCCTTGGGCGTCCTCAATGGTCGCATGTCGTGTATATCTGGCAATGACGAGACCATCAGCGGTTAGGTTGTCTCGCTCGGTATCAGCTTGGTCGTAATAAGCTTGTTGTCTTTTTTCAATTCTGGCGAATTGTTGTTTACTGAGTCGTCGTTTGGTCATGAAAGCATGTTACAATGGATGCTTCGGTCTGTCGAGAATATCATGAAAATCTATTTGGTAGGTGGAGCCGTAAGAGATAAGTTATTAGGCTACCCGGTTAAGGAGCGAGATTGGGTTGTTGTTGGTGCGACGCCCGAAATTTTATTGCAACAAGGATTCGAACAGGTAGGCAAAGATTTTCCTGTTTTTTTGCATCCTAAGACGCATGAAGAGTATGCTTTGGCCAGAACAGAGCGCAAGCAAGCACCTGGTTATTATGGGTTTACATGTGATTTTAATCCTCATGTCACGCTTGAAGATGATTTGGTTCGCCGAGACCTGACCATCAATGCAATGGCTATGGATGAAAACCAGCAACTGATTGACCCATATGGTGGACAAGCGGATTTACACGCGAAAATTTTACGCCATGTTTCTCCGGCGTTTATAGAGGATCCTGTTCGCGTGTTGCGGGTAGCTCGTTTTGCTGCACGTTATCATCATTTAGGCTTTCGCTTGGCTCATGAAACTGAAGTGTTGATGCGCCAGATGGTGCAAAAAGGAGAGCTAAATCATTTAATTGCAGAGCGTGTTTGGCAAGAGTGGTACCGAAGCTTGGAAGAAAAAAATCCGGAATTGTTTTTATGTGTTTTGCGTACCTGTGGCGCTTTACGAGTCGTTTTTCCTGAATTAGATGTACTATTTGGTGTACCAAGTTGGAAAAAGTATCATGAGGAAATCGATTCTGGTGTGCATATGTTGATGGTGTTGAGCCAAGCAGCTCATATAACCCCAGATCCGATGGTTCGTTTCGCCGCGACATTACATGATTTAGGTAAGGCGAAAACACCTATGGCCATATGGCCAGCTCAGCATGCTCATGAGGATCTTGGAGTTGCACCCATAGAGGCCTTATGCCAACGTTTACGGGTACCAAACCAATTTCGTCAATTCACGATAATGGTGACAAAGCTTCATTTATTGATCCATCGCTTGTTCGAACTTCGCCCGAGCACCGTGGTTGATGTTTTATATCGAGCGGATGCGTTTCGTCGCCCTGAATGGTTTGAAAAGCTTTTGTGGGTGAGTGAGGCTGACATCAGAGGGCGGGGCTTAAATGGTCAATTTCCAAAAATACCTTGGTTATTTCCTTCTGCATCTGAGAATTTTGAAGATGAGAGCATTTCCACGAGGATGTCTTATTGGCGAAACAGTTTGGCTGCTTGCCTGGAAATTAAAGCCACATCGTTGATAGATATGGGATACAAGGGAGAAAAATTAGGTCAATTGCTACGTGAAAAGCGAGTGCAATGTGTGGCAGATCTTTTGAGCAAGGGCGTGATTTGAATTTGAAGCATTAAACTCACTTCCAAGAACCAAGTTTATTTAATATTGATTTTTAGCCTTTCTAAGGTGGTGTTTTGATAGATAATTTTATTTCTGAGCTTGAATCGCAGAAATCCATGAAAACAATTAAAGTAGAGATAACGAGCATGAAAAATAATCAAAATTTAATATGGATTGATCTTGAAATGACGGGTTTAAATCCTGATACAGATCGGATTATCGAGATAGCGACGATTGTAACAGACTCTGAATTGAACATTTTAGCCCAAGGTCCAGTTTTTGCGATTCATCAATCTGAGTCGGCACTTGAAGCCATGGATGAGTGGAATACCCGTCAACATGGGCGATCTGGTTTAACCGAACGTGTGCGTGAAAGTGAAACTGATGAAGCGCAAGCTGAGCGTGAAACGATTGCTTTTTTAAAACAGTATATTGATGCAGGGAAATCACCAATGTGTGGTAACAGTATTTGCCAAGACAAGCGTTTTTTATGTCTTTACATGCCGGAATTAGCAAGATTTTTTCATTATCGACAAATAGATGTCAGCACTTTGAAAGAGCTAGCATTGCGCTGGAATCCTCGTATATTATCTGGTTTTGAAAAGCAATCCAGGCACTTGGCGTTGGATGATATTAAAGACTCAATTGAGGAATTGAGGTATTATCGTCAGCATTTTATTAAAGCGTAATTGAGAAGAGTAGATATATGTTAATTCGCGACCGTTTAGAGTTACCTAATCAGGCTGATTCATTATTATTGCACTCTTGCTGTGCCCCCTGTTCTGGTGAGGTCATGGAGGCTTTGTTGGCGTCTGATATTAACTTCAGCATTTTTTTTTATAACCCTAATATTCACCCGGTTCAAGAATACGAAATACGCAAACAAGAGAATGTTGCATTTGCCAATAAACATAATATTCCTTTTATCGATGCTGATTACGATAAAGATGAATGGTTCAAGCGTATAAAAGGCTTAGAGTGGGAGCCTGAGCGAGGGTTACGATGTACTGCTTGTTTTGATATGCGTTTTGAACGAACAGCATTGTATGCTCATGAGCATGGTTTTCCCGTTATTTGTAGTTCTTTAGGTATTTCTCGGTGGAAAGATATGAATCAGATTAATGACTCTGGTATTCGTGCAGCGAGTCGCTATGATGGTATGGTCTATTGGACTTATAACTGGCGAAAGCAAGGCGGAGCTGCGCGTATGTATGAAATCGCTAAGCGTGAAAATTTTTATAAACAAGAATATTGTGGCTGTGTTTATTCCTTGAGAGATACCAATGCATGGCGTAAAAAAAATGAACGTGAACGAATTAAAATTGGAATAAATTATTACACTGAAGTAGAAATGGATGCTTTAAGTGCAGAAAAGCCTTCATGTTCCAATGGCGCTTGCTCCATGTCATCGTGTCGTGAAAAAAGAGAGGATAATGAGTGACACATTCAGGGCATGAGCATCATCATGGACAGGATGCTCCAACGAATTTTGGGCGTGCATTTCTGATTGCAATCATTGCAAATGGATTATTTGTTTTGGTGCAATTGTTTTTTGCTTATTTGGCTCATTCAACCAGTTTGTTTGCGGATGCGATTCATAATTTAGGTGATGTGTTTAGTCTCATTGTTGCCTGGACCGGGAATTTGCTATTAAAACGCCAACCGACTATTCGAGCGACATATGGCTTAAAAAAGGCATCCATTCTGGCTGCTTTAACCAATGTGGTGATTTTGATTTTTACCTGCGGCATGATTGTGCATGAAGCCTTAGCTCGCTTTATGAATCCTGTCGCTATTGATACGTTTGATGTCATGCTGGTCGCTATACTGGGCGTTGTGGTCAACGCTGCAACGGCTTTTCTTTTTTGGCGTGGTGGTAAAGATTTAAATATTCGTGCCGCATTTTTGCATTTAGTTTCTGATGCTTTGGTTTCTGTAGGGGTCGTGGCGACCGCGTTTTTAATTCATCTAAGCGGGTTCTTGTGGCTAGATCCATTGGCCGGTTTATTGATTGCCGCGGTGATTTTAAAGGGAACCTGGTCAATTTTTAAGGATAGTTTACGTTTAATTCTGGATGGCGTGCCAAGCTATATTTCAGTTGCCAGTGTCCACGAGTTATTATCCCGTCAACCAGGTGTAAAAGGTATTCATGATTTACATATTTGGGCTATCAGTACTCAAGAAAATGCGTTATCCGTTCATTTATGGATGCCTGACGGGCCGTTGACGGATGATGCGAGGCAGCGTCTAAGCGAAGAGCTGTTATCCACACATCACATTCACCATACAACTTTTCAAATTGAGCAAGCGGCCGAATGCTGTCAGGATAAATGTAAAATATATCTATGATTTATACGAATAATTTTTTAAATTTGTAACATTAAACCTTGTTTATAAGCTTCACATGCCAATGAATCTTGCTTGATATGCTCAAAAAGCTTTCCAAGCTCAGCATATGCCTCGGCTGTTGGATGGCGCTGTATACTCTCCTCAAAATGACTACGTGCTTTGCCCCACAGTTGCTGAGCGCAACATAGACGACCAAGACAAAGTTGAATGGATGCTGCATGGGATAAATTATGTGAGAGTGATTCAATAAAACTAAGATTGACGACATTTGGTGGCAGTTTGCCGTAGTGTCTCAGACATGAGTCAGTGATTTCATGCTGTAAACTGCGGTGTAAGATAATCTCCGCTTTTTTTTCTTGTTGATGGGCGAGTAAATATTCTGCATGCATGGCACTGATTTCACCATCATATTTTAATTTTTTAGGAATATTTTTGATAAATATTTGAATTTTTTCATCTTGATCTAATTTGATGAGATGACGGAGAGCTTGTCCCATATAATGTTGCTGTTTTTGTTCAAAAACTATTCCTTCGAGAATCTGATACCGTTTTAGTTGTGGTAACAGGGCAATTAACTGATCCCAATCTTGAATGGCTTCATACAATTGCATTAAAAGTTTGAGTACATAAGGGTGATGAGGCGCTAAATCTTGTAGGTGTTTGAGCGTTGCACGAGCTTGTTCCCACTGTTGGTTTGCCAATTGCAATTGAGCCTGAGTTAACTCCACGGCTATTTTTGCTTCAGGCATAGATTGCTGAGCTTGACGCAAACAGTCATCACGAAGTTTATTTTCACCAAGTTCTTGGGCTGCACGCGCAGCAGTTAAATAGTTCAGCAAGGGTGTTTCTGCATTTGGCAATGCATTCATCAGATGTTTTTTTGCCATTTGCCAATGTCCCTCACTAAACTCGATTAAACCTCTTCTGGTTTCAGCCTGAGCCTGTCTAATACGACGGTACTCACGCCAACTATGCCAACGACTAGGTAGGCTAGTGATGTAATGTCTGACAGCTAGGAGTGCATGGATACAACATACCAGCAACAACAGCCCCGGGATTCCAACCCACAAACTTGTTTCCAAACTCCAATTGCCAAAAGTGATATAGATATATCCGGAGTGGTGTTGTAACGTGGTACCAACATAAACTGATGCTAATAAAACAATAAAAAACATAAAGAATCGCCACATTATGGTTGGTCTCCAGATGTTTCTTCGGCAGAAGCTTGAATCAGATGGTTTAACTGATTTAAAGCAGCCTCTAAAGATGGTTTACTTTTTGACATATTAATCGATTTTAACTGATCAACTTGTTTGATGAATGAAAGTGTTTTGCTATCGTTTGGATCAAATACTCTGGTTACTGTTGAAGCAGCTTGGGTGAGCATCAAATTGTAGATGGATGCTTTATGGTGTATGACAGCCCATTGTGCTTCTTGTAAATTCAAACGAACCGCTTCACGCTGTATTCTGATATCTGCAGGTGTCAAATAGGTCGAAATGGGAGCGTCTTGATGTCGAATGATCACCAATGTACGCAGTGTTTGCAACGTTTGCTGAAAATGCTCGCGCCAAGTGGTAGAAGAATTTGGCTGTTGTAACATACGGGGTATTTTTTCAGATTGTGGTGTTTGGTGTTGCTGTAAATCATCGACTGCGTTTTGTAATGCATGGAGTGTTGTGAGCATGCCTGTAATATCTAATTTCGGTGCAGCAAGTATGGAGGCTTCTTCATCAGCCAGCGCTTGGCGCACATTAGTTGTTTTTTCATCAGGGATTTGGTGCAAAAGGCTGTCTGCCTGCTTCAGTAAAACAAGAGTTGTTTGTGCATCATTTGTCCAAATATTGTTGATAGAGGCTAGTTCCAGATAATAGCGTGCTTTTAATAGCTTCCAATCCGATGCATTGTCGTTGAGTGTTTTTAGCTTTTGATTTAAAGTCGAATCAAAATGATTCAGACGAGAGATTGTTGAGGTGATAAGCTCTTCCTGACCATGTTGAAATGTGGATTGTAGCGTGATGAGTTGTTGTTGAAACTGCTTTAAGGCAAGTTCACCCGGTTCAATTTTTTTTTCGACATAAAGAGAGATATAAGCAATGGTTATAAGCCCATTAAAAACCAATATCGCAAATATAATCAGCGGTAGTTTGAAGCTATATTTATTTTGGGACGATGATGTTTTTAAGTTTTGCGTATGTTCTGTATGATCTTGGGTCATGGTCGAATCCTTCTAGCGTCTTGAGTAACACTTCATAACGTGTGGTGATAATCTTTTTGATGCCTAGTTGTGCCGCTGCTTGAGCTAATCTTGGGCTAATGACCACACAAGGCTTTTCTCTTATCCAAGCGTGTGCGTCAGATCCTAGTAATACAAACAGTTGTTCCATTGCTTGTTGACTTGTAAACAGTATAATGTCGACCTCATCATTTTGCCATACGCTAGCATTTGTAGATAGGATTGTTTCTGGTAGTTGACGTGTGTAAACGTCTACAGTATGAACCACCGCACCACGTTTTATTAATGTATCAGCCAATAAGGTGCGTCCTCCTTGGCCTTTTACGATTAAAATCGATTGCTTTCGCAGTGATTGTAAATGAGACATGTTTAGCAGATGTTCGCTGTCTGAATTCATTGGAATATATTTGGCAGACAAATCAAAAGCACTTAATGCTTCTGCACTCCCTTGACCCAATACTGTGATGGGTAAATCATTTGGCCATGGTATCTGCTGTTGATGTAGACTCAAAAAAAAATGATGAATAGCCGTTTTACTAACAAATATGGCATGCTGAATCGTATTTAAATTCGGCAAGGTGCCTATCCAGTTGTTTGTAGGCCGAATTTGGATGGTTGGCAGTTCTACCGAAACACCGTTGGCTTTTTCAATCGCCAAAGTTAGTTCGTGAAGTTGTTCAATAGGGCGGGTATTTAGGATACGTAATCCATTTAAGTTAGTAGGTGCAGTAATTTTTTTGCTCCTTGGGCAATCAAATGCTCGACCGATTGGTTTGCGATTCTCTCAGTTTGTTTAATTGAACCGCGTTGTTCCGTTTTTAAAAGAATGCATCCATCTGCCGACGCAACCCTTGCTTGTAATAATAGCTCAGTCGGTTGAACGAGTTTAGCGTATACAGCTAACGGAACATGACAATTTCCACCTAGCAATCCATTAACATGTCGCTCGGTTTGTACACAAATAGCGGTTTGCTCGTCATGAATTGGCGTAAGCAGTGATCTGACCCAATCGTCATCTTCGCGACACTCAAGGCCAAGCGCGCCTTGGCCGCAAGCAGGTAGCATGATGTGTGCTGGTAATATTTCTTTGATGTGATGTTCAAGGCTCATGCGTTTTAGTCCTGCTACAGCTAGAATAATGGCATCATACTTTTCATTTGCCATTTTTTCTAAACGTGTATGAATATTGCCCCTTAAGTCAGTCATTTTTAAATCGGGGCGAACGGCTAAAAGCTGAGATTGACGTCTAAGGCTAGATGTCCCGATAATGGCGCCTAGAGGTAAATCTTCTAGGCTTGAATATTTTGTGCTAACGAAGGCATCATACGGATTTTCTCGCTTACCAATCGCAGCAATCATTAATTTTTGTGGGCAGGTATGGGGCATATCCTTCATAGAGTGTACCGCTAAATCTGCTTGATTGTTTAATAAAGCCTCTTCTAGTTCTTTGACAAATAAACCTTTTCCACCTACTTCTAGTAGTTTATCTTTTAAAAAACGATCGCCAGAAGTGGTCATTTTTACCAACTCAATATCTAAAAATGGATGGTGATGTGATAACATTTTTGCAATATGATCTGCTTGCCAGAGAGCTAGGGGGCTTTTTCTTGTTGCGATACGTAATAATTTAGGCTGCATGTGATAAAACAAAAGTTAAATTTTTTAAAGCATATCATATGGGGTGTTGCAGCGCGAGAATAGATGACTATTCGGATTGTTTTATATATAGATGTAACTAGCATTCAAGTTTGGGTGTATCGCAAAAATCAGCACTAGCCGTCGTTTTCGAGAAGTGAAAAAGTGTTCCGGAATAATGCATCAGTGCGTGGTTTGAAACAGTCTGACACAAGATTTTCTCCAAGTGAATGACGTCAGGGCGTGTTGGCGCGAGTCGTTTCAGCTTTCGAATGATTGTATTCGCTTTAAGCCATTCTTGATGGCTTAAGTTCTGTTGCGCTTCTTGGATTAATCCTATGATCTGTTTTTGTTGATCATATATCTCTAATACGTCATTGAGTTTAGGATGCTTGGGTGCGTATTCATGAACCAATGCAATGTACTTTTCTGCTTTGTTTAAATGATTCTCTTTCCCTTCTTCAATGTAAGTGGATGCTATCGCAAGCCAGGCGTTAATTTGATGATGACGATCGTACGAAAATTTAACACGTTCAACTATTTCAAAAAAAACGTTACGTGCGTGTTCAAATTGATTGAGCTGTTGATAACATTTGCCTAGTAGATAAAGCGCCTGAAAGTGGTTTGGATCAGTTGCTCGTGTTTGCAAATAAAGACGGATGGCTTTCTTTAGATCATTTTTTTGGTAATAACAATGACCTAACTGTGCGTATTGTTCGGTATGACTCGATTGAATATCAGACCTATATGGAAAGTCTTCCGAGCAAACATTTAAAGCTCTATGATGATACTCAATACTAACTTCCAGTTGTTTAATTTGAGCATCCAAATCCTTTGGATTCATCATGATAATCTGTATTGAACAAAGTTCTGCCTGGATTTTGCCAGCTTTTTACAAAGATAACAACATTATTTGACCAATCATTTTAGTTAATCAAATAATCTTTTGGTGCTAACATGTTGCTGTTGACGGCGCATACTGGCAATGAATGAGATTTCATTTAAAAAAAGGGGCTTTTGACTTAAAAAACTCATCCATTCAATCTCTTCTTAATCTTCTAAATAAAAAACTAACGGTGAGTTTCGTCGCATCACTACCGATAAGCGAGTGTCTCATAAGGATTGGTCTGTTCAATAATATCCGTCATAATCGATTCTGGATGATTTAGAGCGGTTTTTATTCGGTTTAAAATACTTTGGATGAAAGCATGGTTGAGTGTTTCAGGTATATTTTTTAGAGCTTCATCTACTAACTTTGCGATCTCTTCTTCTAACTGGGTTTGTATATTAAATTCGATATTCATGATCTGATTTTTTATAAGAGCAAAATAATTTTTTATTTCTTTATTAAATGAAAAAAAATGATAGGTGCTTAAACCATAACTCGAGCATATATGTTCTAATTGTTCGAGCACCTCGCTTTTTTGTTGCTGCCATATTTTTTGATGAAGATATTCGGTGAAGGGATTTTCTTTTTCAGGGTAATTTTTAGCCCAGTATTCATAGCAAGGTATTTTCTCCCAAGAAATAAGTATTTCTGGATTTGCACCATCTGAGATCAGCCTCAAACAAGACTGAACCATCCCTGTCCTTACTGCATAATTTAAAGCCTTGTCGTGCGCTTGGCGATCATCAATGCATGGTTTAAGTAGCTCGTAATAATCTAATTGTTCTTTGATAATGATTTCGTCAAATAAACTGATTTTGGTTTTTGGATTAATCGTTTTTGCCAGCTTCGGCCATTGTGGATGTGTGATGAGCTGAGAAATAATATCGGTTTGATTTGAGCGAAAACAATAATGTAAAAATGTACTACCACTCTCACTTAACGGCCAGCTTAAAAACCAAGGGTATTTTTTTAAGTAAGTGATTAATGATTTTTTCCCCGCTTCCGTTTCTTTTAATACGCCTTTCGCTAAATTTGCTAATTTCATTGCAAACTTTCGAATGGGATTATTCTCTATATGCGCTGGCCACTCTTGCGGTACATCAGGCCTTATCCTGTAAGTCATAGGATGTGTCCCATAACTTAAGAGTAATTCACACATCAGTTGTTTGTTTCTTTGGCCCGCGTGAAAAAATAAAGATGCTTCATGAGGTGCTACATCATTTGGATCAAAACCCATATCCAGTAGTCGCTTCGTAAAATCTAGTTGAGATGCTCTGACAGCCGCTCGAAGCGCCCTCATTTTATCTCGAGGATTTGAGGGGCGTGCATAGTGCAGAACACGCTCTGATAACTGGCCATTTTTTGCAATAAAATCAAAAAGTGTGTGTTGATTTCTTAAATTCTTGGTTTGCTCTAATATAGGCCAATATTCTTTAGTTGTTAGATAACTGATGACCGCTCGATCAGCTTTTCGAAATATATGATGCAAAGCGGTGTATCCTTCAGGATCTATAGGCCAAGTCAGCACTTCAGGATATCGTATGATGGTATTCCAGATATGAATATGTTCGTTATCCCACAATGTAGCAATATCATCGTTACAAAAACTCAACAGCATCATATAAATAGAATCATAAATATTGATTAATTCGTGCTCTAGATACCAGTGATCTGTGGATAAAATATTTCGTAATGAGTCATACCAACTCGATCTTGAACGAAATAGTCGAATGACTTTTTCAGGCGCTTTTCTAATAATTGCTATGTCAAAGGCTGTCATACCTGCACAACAAAATTTTCGATAATGAGTTTGAGTCGGGGTTTTGATGTTGATGTTTGGTTGATATTTAAACATAAAAAAAACGAGTTCATCATAAGCATGAATGACGGCTAAATGTAATAGCGTGTGGCCTTCTTTGTTTAATCTATCTTTTAAAGAGGGGGTAACAGCGAACGCAATCTTTAAGTATCGGATGACCGTATTTTCCTTCTCTTGCCTGATGTTTTCTAAAATATAACTAACCATGATTTCAGCTAATTGCTCCTTGGTTAGTGGTGATGTGGCAGGAAAAAAACTTTCTTGGTGTAATAATTTGATGGGAAACGTTTCTATTTCGTATTCGTTTAAAGGATCTGCATCTTGCCAGTCTAAAAGAAAGTTAAAAATTTTTTCTGTTACCGTTAATTGATAGACAAAAAAATACTCTAATCGTTTGCATAAAGGATGAGTGATACGCTGGAATTGTATTTTATCTGGAGGCAGTTGACTTTCTATGTAGCGAATCGTCTGAATCATGGCAGTGGTTTTTGGAAAGCCACTTTTTTGACACCGCATCAGAAAGTCTTCTTCAACATAGTCTTGATAGTATTCATCGGTTGCAATAGAGCCGGTCTCTAATGCAAGATCTAGATCGACAACAACATCTTCGTATTCATCTGTAAGATGATTTTTATATAACAGCACATTTGTTTTAACTGCAATGTCATAAACCAAATTTTTTGTTTTTTGATAAATATCAATCACTTTTTGAGAGCGTCTGGCGTCGCTTGAATAAAAAAACTTAACTGGATTTTCGCTATGAATGAAAGTTAATGGACCAAAATATGGGGTTAACGTTCCTCGACGGGTTTTATACACAGGGTATTGTGGGTTAATCAATCGCCATTTTCGTATGGCTCTTGTTGTATTGCTCAGCGGATCGTTTGGGTGTATAGGCGTTCTTTCTACCCAGTAAGAGGTGTAGCCATCGATGGTAAACGAACTCCTTGATACTCTGGCCTTATTGTATGAACCGCTATCAATATGTTTCGCATCATGCATCCATCTTTCTATTTCTTCTTCTGTCATAATGCAACTGAACGATCAAAATTAGAATTCCAGATTAGCATACATTTTATTTTGA
>VFQP010002998.1_pt1 | contig 17877 bp, 15 predicted proteins | sample 3512351 | NCBI WGS metagenome assembly VFQP01 (sample SAMN10412372, study PRJNA504923) | tailings metagenome | isolation source: Relicate 1 Philex TSF1 revegetated site | place: Philippines: Tuba, Benguet | collected 2017-08-29
ACTTGCCCGCCACGTAATACTTGCTGCCCCACGCTGTCACCTTCTGGTATGCCGCACCGCGCAGGGGCAGGCTCATGCGAACGACATAGGATTGCTCCACGCCATCAACGGTGTGCGTCACAAGCAAGGATTCAGCGCCGTTGTCCAGGCGCAAGGTCCTGCCGAATTCATTGGATGTGGCGGCAAAAACCGGAAGTAAGGTAGCCAGAATCGTTAGGTGGCGCATTACTGGGCCCTCACTCTCAACGCAAATCCACGGATCGAAGCCGATGGATTACTGGAACTGTTGGTGCAACCGATCTGCCAATAGCTTCCTCCCCCCAAACTCACCGATGCGGAAGAATTGTTGAAGGTGCCTGCGGCAGAACCGCCACTAATGGTTACGGCTAGCGAAGAATTTACGTTGTTGACGCTCACCGTGCACACCATGTCATGAGATGGAGAGCTTCCTGGTTGTGCCGAGGCAGTGATCACGTGCAATCTGTCGATAGTAATCGGATAGGGAGCATAAGCCCTGCGTTCGCTCTCGCTTCCACTCAGTGCGACAGCGCCATTTGTGATGAAGCCGGTTGTCGAGGCTGCGATGGTGGATGGTGAGGATAGGGTAATGTTCAACAACTGCGCTCCGCCATCACCTAGCGGGATCCAAATCGTTCCCGTAGCGCGGCACAAAGAAATTTCCGTGCCACCACCGATGCTGCACGAACCTCGTGCACTGGCATCGCTTACGACCACGACCTGTCCTGCGGATGTTGCCGGTGGCAGAGTCGCGACCGTGTACGAAGCGATGACTGGAGCGGCCAGAGTTTTACCAGTGAGTGTCTGGGTATCAGTCGTGCCAACGATTGCACCGGAAGGGAGCGTCTTTCCTCCGTCGGCAAGTTGCCTGCCGCTGCCGCCGCTGAAAATCGCGACGTTGCCGTTGGTCGAAGAAACCGCTCCGGAAACGTCTCCCGCGCCAGATAGACTCCAAGTACAAGTTCCCACGGCGGAGTTGATGTACAGTCCCGCAACAAAAGTAACACTAAAAAACAATGGTTGATGAAGTATATCAATGAGTTTGGACATTTGTTTTATACCCCATCTTCCCAAGCGCTAGATATTGAAAGAAAAGTGACAATTTATCTTAAACTTGATGAAACCCGAAAAACGCTTTTATGCTTTTCACAAGACAGGGTATTGATAGAAAAAATTTCTTTATTTGCTTTATTGCCTCTGGATACGAAAAAGATAACACCTGAGATTTTAACAAATTACTTCCCTAAAATAATTGCTTATTTAGAGAAAAAAAGGCGAATTAATTTAGTTGGTCCTTCTATGCTAAGAAAGCAAAGCATGGAAGCATTTAGCCTATTTAAGAGAGTATATAAAAATTTATCTTGTGATGAACGCTCTGCATTAGATAGTCGTGAGGTCACGTTGAATGGTGTGACAAAATCTTTTAGGGAAGTGATTGAAAATGGCTATTATTGTCTTTTGGAAACAAGTGTTTGGATGATGGCTTTTTTGATAAGCATGAATGCTAATTTCAAATTTAGTGCAAAGCATGAAAGTGAAGAGGCGAAAAATAAATTAGCCCCTTTACTTTACGAAGTTAGAGAAAATTCTTACAACTTGGGTTATACCGATTCCAGTCTGGCATGCGAAAAACTATTTATCTCTTTAATGATAACAAGATTTGTACCCTATGGATTAGATGATCAGGATCAAAATATTGAGTTCTATTTTGAAAAGTGTTCATTTTATGATTCTTCTAACTTAGTACCATTAGATTTAGCAGATAACGTATTTCGTCCTATCATAAAAATATTATTTTCTAGTAATGAAAATCTAGAAGAAGTTTACAATGATATTCTGATAAATTATCTTTACAATCAATTTTATAAAAACATAACTCAATTGTGTGTCATTAATTCTGCTGTGAGTTTGAACGAAATACGTTGGGTTAGACAGGTTATTACCGGTGATGTTGGAAATACCATCAATCTTCATAATTTTTATTGGTATCAATCAGTATACATATCAATCAATATAAACCACCTTGATATCTCTGCTGAAAAAAAAGAATTATACGATGGTTTTAGGCAGTTATTAAAAAGGCCCACAGCTCATTACCAGCGCCTTATTGCAAATATCAAGTACATGTTTTTTTTGCGAGAATTATCAACTATAGAGTTTTTAAAATTTTGGGGCGAAGTTGACCCTGTATACAGAAAAGATGTCCTCGTAGATTATCTTGGTAGTCAGGGTCAACTTATTAACGAAACAAACTTAGTTAATTCAATCCTTAAGATTTTTAAAAATGAGTTACAGGACATATCCTCTGGAAGGCCTAACTTTTCACAGGCTTTCTATCAACCAGAACAGTTAGACTTTGAGTATTATTTAAAGCACCTCATGGGGCTTCTTCCTCCATCGCTGGAGCGTCAACCAAGTACTTCGCCTTGGAATTATTTTTAGAATCCTTACGCGATTCTTTGTGTTGTAATTGGTTCTGGTTTGTTCCAGTTTAGTAGTATTGATGATACAACGCCTGCGATTAACCCCCAAAATGCTGCGCTGATTCCCAAAAGCGAAAGGCCTGATGCAGAAACTAAAATAGTGATGATGGCTGGTTCACGCTGCGATTCAACATCAAGTGCTGTTTTCAAGCTTGAAGCAATGGTGCTAAATAAGGCTAATCCTGCAACAGCAAGAATCAACTCGCTAGGAAATGCAAAAAATAATGTGACAACTGTTGCACCAAAAACGCCAATCATTAACCAACAAATACCGGCAAAAACGGTTGCTTTGTAACGTTGACTTGGATCATTATCTGCTTCTTTACCTGTGCAAATTGCTGCTGTAATCGCTGCAAGACTAATAGCGTAGCATCCAAATGGCGCAAAAATAAGTGTCGCTAGGCCTGGCCAAGTGATTAATGGTGAAATAGGTGGTTGATATCCTGCATTATTAATGACCGCGATACCAGTGATGTTTTGTGAAGTCATGGTGACAATAAAAAGTGGAACTCCAACGCTAATGAGCGCTGGTAGTGAAAATACTGGTTTGGTGTAAATTGGTAATGCAAATTCAAAATGCCAATTTCCTAGATGAAAAAGACCTTGCATTTGAGCGCCTAAAATACCAATTATCAATACCAGTAAAATCACATATCTAGGGAAAAATCGTTTACCAACAAGATATGCGATTAACATGGTACAGACTAAAGATGCTTGGTGTTGCATCGCTGTAAAAACATTCATACCAAAGTGTAATAAAATGCCGGCAAGCATGGCTGATGTGAGTGATCGGGGTAAATGATCCATGATTTTTTGAAACAAGCCAGTTACGCCTGATATCACAGTTAATGCCGCTGCAAAAATAAAAGCACCAATAGCTTCAGGCATCGAAAATCCAGATAAACTCGTTACCAATAAAGCAGCTCCGGGCGTAGACCATCCGCAGAGGATAGGCATGCGATAATAAAGCGATAAACCAATACAAGATATTGATAGACTACACCCCAGAGCGAAAAGCCAAGAGCTAATTTCACTTGGTGATGCACCGGCGGTGGTTGCTGCTTGAAACACGATCACAGCAGAGCTGGTGAATCCAACCAGGACACCAACGAAGCCTGCAGTCATGTTAGAGAAAGAAAAAAATTTAAACAAATTAAACATCATCTGAGCCCTATGCTAAGGGTTGGCATCTACATGGCATTCAGATTGATTTTGGTCTTTAAAAAAAGATGAGGGTAGATAATGACGCCCTGCATTAATCTTGAAGAGGCTAGCCAACACGGTTATTCGCTTTTGCTTGTCAAGATTCTAACATAGTTTTCATATCGTTGCAGAGAGATTAGTTTATTTTTTACCGCCTGCTCTACGGCACATCCCGGTGTTTCAATGTGAGTGCAATTTCGGAACTTACATTGGGCAATGTATGGTCGAAATTCCCTATAACCAGTTGCAATTTCGGAGGTGGATAATGACCACAAGCTTAGTTCGCGGATACCCGGAGAGTCAATTAAATCACCACCAGTGGGTATATGAAACAATTCTGAGTGACTGGTGGTATGGCATCCCAAAAGGGTTTGTTCGGCAAGTGCTTGAGTTTGAATCCGTAAGGCTTCATGAGGTAATAATCTTGCAATAATAGAGGATTTACCTACCCCTGATTGACCTACAAACACGCTAATTTGATTTTTAAGCGCTTTATTTAGCCATTTATCCTCTTTATTCCTGCTCGTTAATAAAATGGGATAGCCAAGCGGTTCGTAATATTTGAGCAGAGTTTGCTGAATGTTATCCGTTGATAAGTCTGTTTTGTTTAATACGATGTATGGGGCAATTTTGAGATATTCGGCCATGACAAGATAGCTGTCGAGCAGACTCCAGGAAATCGTTGGAGCCGGCGCAACAACAATCATGATTTGAGTGATGTTTGCGGCGACGGGTTTTATTTTTCCACTGGCATCTGGTCTTCCTAGCACCGTCTTGCGCGGATATCGGCTTAAAACCATGCCTTGATGTGAACCTTCCTCCTGCCAAACAACGCGATCGCCAGCAACCAGTGAATCTATGTTTGGACGGATTGCACAGCGAATGATGCGTCCTTGGGCGTCCTCAATGGTCGCATGTCGTGTATATCTGGCAATGACGAGACCATCAGCGGTTAGGTTGTCTCGCTCGGTATCAGCTTGGTCGTAATAAGCTTGTTGTCTTTTTTCAATTCTGGCGAATTGTTGTTTACTGAGTCGTCGTTTGGTCATGAAAGCATGTTACAATGGATGCTTCGGTCTGTCGAGAATATCATGAAAATCTATTTGGTAGGTGGAGCCGTAAGAGATAAGTTATTAGGCTACCCGGTTAAGGAGCGAGATTGGGTTGTTGTTGGTGCGACGCCCGAAATTTTATTGCAACAAGGATTCGAACAGGTAGGCAAAGATTTTCCTGTTTTTTTGCATCCTAAGACGCATGAAGAGTATGCTTTGGCCAGAACAGAGCGCAAGCAAGCACCTGGTTATTATGGGTTTACATGTGATTTTAATCCTCATGTCACGCTTGAAGATCTTGCCGGTGGCCTTCTTGCTGCTGGCGGCGAGTCTAGTCCTTATTTTGATGGCTTCGTCACTGGACGCTCCCTTATTGAGCGACGACTATAGCCTCTTGATCGAAACGCGGACCTTGGTTTGGGGCGAGGGCTTCGACCATCTTTATCGCCCGCTGCGTAACAGCAGCCTACGCTGGCTCGCCACGGTTTGGCCCGTGGCCGATGCGGCCCCCTACCGTATACTTGGCGCGGCTTTTTCAACGATGTTCTTGTGGCAATTCGCGTTACTTGTATGGCGTGTTGAGAAGAGCTCTACAGCTGGATACATAGCGTTGGTGCTGTTGGGATTCTACCCGCGGATGGGGGAACTCTTTTATTGGTTCTCTGTATTGCAGGATTTGTGCGTGCTAACGCTTGGCTTGGCGAGTATTCACTTCTTTTTGCTCCATCGAGAGCGTGGTGGCTGGAAGTGGATGGCGGGCAGCTGTTTGGCGATTTCAATAGCGCTTGGTTTCAAGGAAACCGCCATCATTCTGTTGCCGTTGCTGGTACTGGTAGATCTGCGTTTTTCCTGGCGTCGCGGCGACTATCCATGGCACTGGAAGAGATATCTGCCGCTCTGCACGATTGCGCTGTTCTATTTGGCCGTTGTTTTTCTGGATCTGAGACATGACAGCGGCACCGGTTCGCTGCAACGCGGCGCTCACGGTTTGCGCTCCCTGGCTGGGATCGGTTCGAATTTAGTTCGATCACTGGTGGCCATTTTTTGGCCCTGGGCTCCACTTTCTTCCGTGTGGGAAATGATGACACCTCTCAATCTCGCCGCTTCCCTCACGGGCGTGACGCTAACTTGGCTTTCGCTTGGTGCCTCGCGGCTTCCGGCTGGGGTGGCAGCAGCTATGGGGATGGCCTCGGCACTGGCGCCCACGGTTCTCTTCGGTCCTTACGTGACGGACCGCTACGTTTTATCTGCGGCGCTGATCCCGCTTTGGATTCTTGCCACGGGGGCTGCACGCCTCATCGAGAGCGTTTCGCTGGGACGCCGGGCCCTTGGATGTGCTCTTCTGTTGCCATATTCTTTGGGCGGCTTTCTCTCTTTACGGGCGGATCAAGCCGTCTGGTTAACCGCGGGTCTCGAAGCCGACCGAATCCGCAAGGAATCGTACCCCTTCGTCCAGCATGGTCCTCAAGTTCAGAAGGTTTGGGGAATCCGGATTCCGGCCCGCACGCATGGAGAGATTCGGAAGCCCATCTTAGGTAATGGCTTTCGAGGCATTTTGCTCTACAACGGTCTTTCTCCGGAAAGCGTTGTGATCGAGAATTTCGACACGGCTTCCCAGCCTGGCATACAGGAATTTTGGCGAGGAATAGCGGCGTGTCCACCCGCCATTCAGACACGTTCAGATAAAGATCTTTTTCTTGATCTCAGTGCCCAGCACGTCGCGAGCAAGGACGCCGCCTGCGCCATGCCTTTGGCTGAAGCCTTCGCTCACACTCAACCCGAAGCCTTTTTGCGCAGAACCAAAGAAGTTCCACCAGAACGCTAGGCCCATATCACTCTGGTTAGTCCTAGTCCTAAAGTTGCCTTGGGGAGGCGATAGTAGCGGACGCATACTAAAAGAAAGGGACCCGGCAAGCAGGGCCTAGGAAGAGGTGTAGATGCTTACTGCAACCGAATTATCCATCGTTGTCCCTACTTTTAACGAAGCTGGCAACGTGACGCCTTTACTCGGCTTGCTCGAAACGGCACTGTGCGGAATCGCCTATGAAGTGATTTTCGTAGACGACGATTCGCCTGACGGCACCGCTGAACGTGTGCGCCAGATTTCGCAAACCGATCCACGCATACGTCTGCTGCGCCGCGTTGGACGGACGGGCCTGTCTAGCGCTTGCCTGGAAGGCATGATGGCGGCCAAATCACCCTATATAGCTGTTATGGACGCCGATCTTCAGCACGACGAGAAGATTCTACCGGCAATGCTCAAGCTCGCTCGAGAGCAAAATCTCGATGTAGTAGTGGGTAGCCGTCACACAGAAGGAGGCGGCATGGGCGACTTCGCCGCCGAGCGGGTAGCTTTAAGTAATTGGGGTTCGCGGCTGAGCCGCGCGATCGCTCGTTGTTCCGTCAGCGATCCCATGAGCGGGTTCTTCCTGGTTGACCGGCGCTTTCTCGATGAAGTGATCTACCGTGTATCCGGCATTGGGTTCAAGATTCTCTTGGACTTGCTTGCCAGTTCTCCCCGGGCTGTCCGTCTGGGTGAGGTCCCTTATACTTTTCGCACCCGCCAATTTGGTGAATCGAAACTCGATATCCTCGTCCTGGTCGAATACCTGCAGTTGCTCGTGGACAAGTTGACCGGCGGGCTATTGCCGGTACGCTTTCTTCTATTCTCAGTTGTAGGCCTGGTGGGCGTCTGCGTTAATTTTCTGGGACTCACTGCCCTGCAAGCCGGTCTGCATTTCGATTTCACCAGCTCATACCTTCCCGCCACGCTCCTGGCGATGACATCGAACTTCTTCTTGAATAATGTGATTACTTACCGGGATTGCCGGATTCGCGGCATGTGGCCTGTCTTGAAAGGATGGCTCAGTTTTTGTGTAGCTTGCTCTTTGGGCGCAATTGTTTCTCTCGTCGTGATCGAGGCGATGAGGCGTGGAGGAATGGGTTGGACTCTCGCCATCCTGATTGGCATCTCGTTAGCTTCCATTTGGAACTACGCAATGACTCAATTGCTTACTTGGCAACTACTACGGCGTTCGCGGCGCCACAAGGAGAATCATCAGCGCCTCTCCTTGCGGCCCCTTTCCCAAACCCCTGCAGGCAAACTCTTGGACTAGCTTAATGTTTCCAAGTAAATCCTCGCGTAAGCTCTTGGCACGCGCCATCCTGTTGCTTTGCGCTTCACTGGTCCTAGCCACCGCTTGGCTCGCTTGGAATATTCAAGCCGAGAATGAAGCCACTATGCGACGGATCGGAGACTTCCTCTGGACACGTCAGGAACCTATGCGGGCCGACTTGATTTATGTGCTCGGCGGAGACTACATAACGCGTATCCCATACGCCGCCAGCTTGTACGCCGAGGGGTGGGCTCCCAAAGTTGTCATTCCCCGCGAAAACATGGGACAGCAACACCGGGACGCGCACAATCGTCAGGAGCATTTTACCGATGCCAGTCTACGTATTCTCCGCGAAAAAGGCCTACCCTCTTCGGCTCTCATGGAGTGGGCAGTACGTGAAGGGGTGCAAAGCACTGCGGACGAACTCCGCGCACTCGCAGTCTATAGCGAAACTTTTCCCGAAGTAACGCGAGTACTGGTGATTACTTCGCAGTACCACACCAGAAGGGTTTCCTACACTGCAAGCCGAATGCTTCCTGGGCGTGTCGAATGCATTGTGCTGGGAACGCCGGGGTCTGAGGGCGGAATTGAGGACTGGTGGAAACGTCCAGGCTCTCGGCAGACCGTAATCGACGAGTACCGCAAATTGCTCTACTACCTTCCCCGATATATTCTCGGTTGATTCGCCTGGAAGCAGAACGTCCACATTCGGCGAACCCAGATCCAAGCGGAGGAAGCTTTCCACGGAAATGTTGTATGCCGCCGCCATCACCACAATCCAACGCAGATTCCATTCCGGTTTCGCTCCCGCCCCGCATTGCCGGTCCTGGCCTTAATGTGCCACGACAAAAGGTGGCGGGCAGAATGTGCCATGCGGGGACGTGGGACTAGAATTTATGAAAGAGGGAGGCGGATTTGAAAACAACTCTTCAGTTGAGCTTGGCTTTACTTGTCTTTTCCATCCGGACAAGCAGAGTCGCTGCGAGCAAGGTCTTGTCCGTATGCTTATTTTTCGCGCTAGCAGCCTTGGCCCAAACTCCAAACAAGAGCCCTAGTACGGCAAACCTAGACAATTGTCTCCGAGGACTCCCCCAATGCCGAATTTCCCTGCTCTCTCGCGCGGAAATGAATCAAGTTTCCCAAGCGGTACGAAAAAGGAATCTTCAGGAATGCCTCAATGTGTCTCCACTTTGCGACGTCGGGCTTCTCACTTCTTCCGAACAGCAATTGGTGTTGTCTTCACTGAAACAGAACAACATTAGCCGTTGCTTGGAAGGCCGCCCGGATTGTGACTGGTCTCAGCTCGACGCCACACAGCGTCAGGCAGCCGGAGCCAGTACCGCTAAGTCGAACCTAAACCGGTGTTTGAGTCTAGCGCCGACTTGTAATCCAATCCTTCTCAAGCAGGAAGATCTAAACCGGGTACAGGCGCTCTGGAATAAACGCAACATGCAGCAATGCATGAGTGGCTCCAGCCTTTGCGAGATTGGCCGGCTAAATAAACAGGATGAAGCAAAAGTCTTGGCCGCACGCCGGGATCGAAACTATAAAGCGTGCATATCCGGCTCGCTTGCCTGTGATCCGTTAACCCTGTCGGAAACGGAAGCAAAACAGGTAGAAATCGCCACACAAAGGCAAAATTTTGATCGTTGCTCAGCAAATTTACCAGGCTGCGATCCACAATGGTTATCAGAAGCAGATTGGAACCGCTTCCGCCTGAATCAAAAATCGCGTTCTTCCAGCAAGTGTCTCAGCGGTGCTTTGGGCTGCGATCCAACCCTACTCACAACAGAAGAGCGGGAAGTGATGCTTCGCTCCCAGCGGCGTAGAAATCTCAATAATTGCCGCACTCGACTCGGGCCTTGCGATCCAACACTCCTAACCGCACCCGAATTGGCGGCCGTGGCGGAAACAGAGCGCTCATTCAATCGAAAAACAGGCACCCAATAGTACTAGATCTATTTGGTTCATTGTATGCGCTGAATCCATTGACACTGCTAGGGATAACACCTTACTCTACAGAAAGAAAATCACGGCTCTAGATTCCTTTCCAGCGATGCCTTCATTCAAAGCAGGCTGGGCTTGGGGGGTCAAAACCGAATAGAGGAGGGATTCCAAAATGAAGTTGTTCAAACACATTCTTCCGGTTGCTGCCCTTGCCCTCGGACTTGCCTCAAACGGCAAGGCCGACTTGGTAATCGCCGCTCCGGCTGCTTTCACAAATCTAACCCAGGCTGCAATTGACGGAAACGGCACGCCGTTCTTCGACAACGGCTCCGCCGATTCAGGGAACACACCACTTTGCAACATTGGCTCGATCTTGTCTGGTCTGGCCGATCCGAAGACACAGTGCCACGAAGGGGGCACGCGTGCCGTTAATGAGCAATTGGCCAAAGGCAATGGCATTTACGACTATTTAAATGACGGCGCTGGCGCCAATGTCAACCAGTTCAGCATCAGGTCGACCTATGGCGGCGGTAGCATCTATCTCGAAATGGAACTGGCCGGCGCCCGAGCGGGCAATACGCTCGAAATCCGCAGGGTTGGTGACAACGCAACTTTGGCGAGTTTCGTCGGTGCGGACACCTCGGGAGCCACGAAGCAAATTGTTGGTCTCAATGCGGGCGATGAGTATTACTTCTGGTTCAATCCTGGTGCCGGCTCCGGTACAGTCGGACCGTTCAGCAGCAATGCAAGCGCTACCCGTTTTGCCTTGTTCCGCGTCGGTCAAGGCCGCTCGGCAGACTTGAACTTGAATTCGTTCGTGCTCGGCATCGAAGACGGCTTGGACTTCGACTACAACGATATGGTGGTTTCCGCGAACGTTGTTCCGGAACCGGCATCCATCATCATATTGTCTAGCGCTGTTCTCGGCACCCTCGCTCTGGTGCGCCGCCGCCGCGCTCAAAAGTAATGTCCCTTCCATCGGTACCACGCCGATGGGTTTTGTAAGCTTTAGAAACAAACTGCCGTCCCCTAGGGGACGGCAGTTTTTTGCATCTGCGCATTTTGGAGATAGCATAGGCATGATGGGTTCCGTCATCGAGCGTTTTAGGTTGCGCGCCGGTTTCTTGCTGGCGCTTGCTTGCGGCATGTTGTTTCTTACCTCCTGCCAGACGACGGAGGGAATCCTGGAAAAGGGAAGAGAGTTTCATCGTCAAAAGAAATACGCCGAAGCCGAGTTGCAATTTCGCCGGGTACTTCAGAAAGAGCCAAACCTCGCTCAGGCACATTTTGAGCTTGCTGAATCCATTCGCCTGGACGGCCGTGTGCGAGAGGCCATGCCTTCTTATCTCAAGGCTTATGAACTTGCACCGCAGGACGCGAAAATCCGCGAAGTGGTCTCTAATTACTTACTCGACCTTTTTCTATTAAGCCGGCAGAAACCGAAGCTTGTCTACGACCAGTTGAAGACAATATCTGCGGCGTTACTGAGCGCGGATGCCAAATCTCCGGAAGGCCTCACGATTCGCGCGGCTCTCGCGATGAGCGAAAAGAACTTTGAACCGGCAGTCAAAGATCTGCAGACGGTCGCCGCTGCGAAACCAGACGATGAACGAGCTCGCATGCTGCTCGTCGAAGCTCTCTACTTCAACGGGCAGAAGAAGGAATCCGTCGAGGCAGCCAACGCCCTTTTAGCTCGTAATCCCGGTAACGCCGGGGCGCTCAGCCGTCTTTACTCCATTTTGATCAGTACGAATCAAATTGAAGCCGCGGGTAAACTACTCGAGGAGCAGGCGCGCACCAGACCTGGCATTTCCACAGCGTTGTTGTTAGCCGGCCATGCTTCAGCCCACGAGAATAATCAGAGCAAAGCCGAATCCATCCTCCAGACGGTGGCCAGCGACCCAAAACTCTACCCAGGAGGCGCCCTCGCGGTGGCGCGGACCTATATGCGTTCCGGGAACTTAACGGCTGCGGCGCGGGTACTGGAAAACGCCATTAGCCGTAAGGACCAGGACATCACTGAGATCCGAAAGTTACTTGCGGAGACGTACTGGCAAAGCCGTAAACTCGATGAAGCAAGCGAACAGGTCAAGCAAGCCCGCCAAGAGAAACCTGGCGACCAATCCATCGATCTCGCCGAAGCCCTGCTTTTGCTGGCACGCGGAACCCCAGAGGCAGCCGCGCAGGCATCGGGCATTTTGGATCGTCTCAAAGCAGCGGGCTACATCGATCCCCAACTGGATTACCACAGAGCGCGCGCGCTGATCGGCCAACGCAAAATCGACGAAGGGGTAAAGTTGTTCCAAGACTTGGCACGGCGCCAGCGCGGCAACACAAACGCTCGCTTCGCACTATTGGTCCACTATATGGACAGACAGCAATGGAGCGACGCGTTGCAAGTTATCGGAGAGATCGACGCCATCGATCCGGAGAATGAACGGGCTACGCAGGCCCGCTTGACGGTGCTCAGGCGCATGGGACGCGTTGAGGAGGCCCGTAACCTGCTCCAGCAGGCCAAGAATGCATTCCCCGACGCCAATTGGCTTATCGAGGAGCAGGGTCTACAAGGACTGATCATGCAGCGATATCAGGAGGCGCTCTCTAGCTACAAGCATCTGTATGACAAGGGCGTCCGGACCCACTCCGTAATCGCCGGTCTGGCTGAATCCTACAGTGCGACGAAAAATCTGGATGCCGCTCAGGCCATGGTCGCTACACAAATAAATGCCAATCCTCAAAGCCGGGCGCTGAAGGCATTGAGAGGGGAGCTGAGCTTCCGTCAAGGAAAGGTCGACAGCGCGATTAGCGAATACGAAAAGTTGGCTGAAACGGGAGAATCCGACGACTATGCTTTTCGCCGTCTGGCCATCCTGTACGAAGCGGCTAAGCGTTATCCGGATGCCATAAAGACATACGCCAAGCTCGATTCCATGAAGCGAATTTTGCAAACGGATTACTACCACTGGTTACAGAATGCCGTCGAGATCAAGAACGCTGGAGAAGTCCAAAACGTTTGTGCGAAGCTTGAGGCGGATTTTGTCAAGGATTGGAGCGCGGCGAACAATTGCGCATTCGCTATCGCCGAAACTGGAGGCGATTTGGCTCGCGCGGAGAAGATCGCTCGCGATGCCCTCTTGAGAATCAAGGACCAACCCAATCTGCGCGACACTCTGGGTTGGATTTTAGCCAAACAAGGCAAGTCTTCCGAAGCCCTGGCCATTTTCGAGACCCTGCTTCGGCAACAACCGCAAAATCCCACCTTTCGCTATCACCGCGCCGTCGTCCTGATTCAGTTGGATCGTAAGGCGGAAGCCCGCTCGGAATTCCAGCGCGCGCTCAAGGACAAACCCAGCTCCACTCTTGCCAAGGCAATTCAGCAATCCTTGGTGGATTCGCAATAGCGATCATCTCGCGTTGCGCCGCAAAGTGGAAAGTTATTCGACATATGGCTGGAGGGGAGTTACAGCAATTCCTGCGTCAGCCCCGCGATTCTAGTCCGATTCAATAGCCGCCACCCAGTTCCTCGCCATCCACTGGTGTGCGTTTCGCGAGGAAGATTTGGCCCCCATTGCCATTGCTGAAGTTCCGGCTCATACTAGCTAAGTGATTCCATTACTAACGAAGGCACTTGGATATTCCGGCGCGTACCGCTCGATTCGAAGTGTTCGCATGCGGATACTCCGCCCCGTCCAATGGAATACTCAGTTAGCGTGGCGGTCATTGTATGCACGTTTCGTTGCCAGCGGCTCATTAGTCTTCGACGTCGGCGCGAATCGAGGAGACCGGACGGAGAGCTTTCTTCAGCTCGGAGCCCAAGTCGTTGCAGCGGAACCCAATCCAGACTTGGCGTCACGCCTATCGACGATTTATCGCAGGTGTCCCGTTACCGTCGTGGAAGCGGCGGTTGGTGAAAACGAGAGCCGGATGCCCATGTACATATCAAGTCATACGCATGTTTCCAGCTTGTCGGAAGATTGGATTCGGAATATGAAGGCTGACCGCCTCAAGGAAATTAATTGGAGCCGTCAGATTATGGTGCAGGTAACCACCGTGGAAGAGCTGAGGCGAAAATTCGGTGAGCCGGATTTTGTCAAGATCGACGTGGAAGGTTTTGAGCGATTTGTACTCCGCGGCATCCAGCACAAGATTCGGGCTCTTTCCTTCGAAGTCCATGCTGCGGACATGGATCACGCCGCCGAGTGTATCGAACTCTTGACACGTCTCGGCGAGTATCGCTTTAACTTTCTACTTGAGGAATCCCCCGAGCTAGTTCTCGAAAACTGGATCAGTGCGAGTGAATTAATCGGCACCTTGAAAAGGTGCTTTGAAGGTGGAAGCGCTGGCTACGGCGATGTCTTTGCCATAGAGGCCTGACTACTCCCCGAACGGCGCGGACGCTCTTCGTGGGATGTCCACAGGACCGCCTTCGCTATCCTGAAAAGATGTTCGCTCTCGGGCTTGGCCTATGTGCGCTGGCTTACTTAACGACATATTTGGCCGGCCGGAAGTCTCTCGCCTGGGGCTTGGTTGCGGGCTTGGCGTGGGGTTATTTTTACGGCATTTTGAGAGCGAACGTCTTGAGCCCCGCCTCGCACTTCATTTTCGATTTTAGTCTTCTTGGGTGCTATTCGGCTCATTTATTCAAGCGAGTTCCGCTGGAGACAAGCCATCGCGCCGGACCGCTTGGAGACTGGTTGACCGTCATTTCGGTCTGGACTCTTTTCGTCGCCCTTCTGCCCTTTCAAACTCCCCTCGTTACGCTGGTTGGCTTGCGGGGCAATTACTTTTTCGTGCCCGTTTTGCTGTTGGCTTCCCGGCTCACGGAAGAGGAATTTCAGCAAATCTGCATCGGCCTCGCAGGACTAAATATCGCCGCCTTCGGATTCGGCTTGGCGGAATACTTTAACGGCATCGAACGTTTCTATCCCGTGAGCTCCGTAACGGAAATTATTTACAAGAGCCGTGATGCGGGGGGCGGAAACTATCGCATTCCCGCGATTTTTTCCAACGCGCATAGCTATGCCGGAGCTATGGTGGGCACTTTGCCGGTTCTACTGACTCTGAGCGGCATCCCCTCGGTCAGCGTATTTCGCAAAATCGTCGCCATAGCCGGATCTCTAGCGGCGATGGCCGGAGTGCTCTTCGCCAACACAAGGACCAACTTTGTCATGGCCGCTGTAATTATTGTGGCCTTTTTGCTATTGGGTAAAATGCGTCCAGCCTTGAAGACCCTCATGATCTGCCTGATTGGAGCGGTCATCGCCGTCGCGCTTTCCAACGAAAGGTTCCAGCGCTTTCGGTCGCTGGAGGATACCGATGCAGTGACCGGAAGAATCGCAGGCAGCGTGAACCGGTCTTTTATCGAAGTGATCACGGAATACCCGATGGGCAATGGCCTGGGCGGTGGTGGCACCAGCGTGCCCCACTTTCTCGCCCATCAAGTTCGCAGGGCGATCGCCGTCGAAAACGAATATGCCCGCATCGCACTTGAATTGGGAGTCCCAGGGCTAATTTTGTGGATCGGATTCCTGAGTTGGCTTCTCTTAAGGGGGTTGAGCGTCAACTCGCTTGATCCTTGGCGAAGTGGCCGTCGCCTGACTTGGATCACCATGCTCGCGGGCTTCGTTTTGTCGCTTCTGGGGACAGGTATGCTCACCGCAATCCCGGGCACCATGATGACATTCGTCTGGGCTGGTTGGCTCATTACTCGGCCAAAACTAGGGAATGCGGATCCAAGCTTGGCGCAGGATATGCAAACACCTTCGCCGACCATGCAAACATCGGAAAGCGGGCCTTCGCTCTTAATTTAGTACCGTAGTACTGAAACCAATAGTACTAAAGTCTACATTGACAGTTGTCAGACGAAGCGGCACGATGAGAACGGAAGGTTACTTTATGCGCGCGGCAGCGTCTCGAAACCGGTTAATTTACTTTCGTGTCTCAGAAGAGGAACTCGAAAGATTCCGCTCGTTGGCAGAACTAAAGGGCGCGCGCAGTTTGTCGGATTTAGCCAGGGAAGCCATGGAGCGCATGCACAAATCTCAGGCGGAGGAATTTACGCAACACGAGAGCGTACCAGTGTTGTTAGAGCAAATTCATTGTTTACAAGATACAGTGAATCGCGTGCACGACCGAATTCAAGAGCTCAGTGCCCATTTTCCTTCACTGACTGTTGAGCTAACCACGGAGGAAAACATCGGAAAATGAACATGGTAAAACTTGCACGAGGCCTTTTAGTCTGTATCTTTTGCCTGAGCCCGCACCTGAAGGCGCAGAACCCGCAAACACCTGGAACTCCTCAACAATTGGCTCCCGCTAGCCCGATTCCGGCTGCCATGTCGCCCCTCTCTTCCGGTATTCCTGCGCAGGCCGAAAGATTGCGTCCAAACTATGTACTGCAAATTGGCGATCAGCTTGTTGTACAAGCGCGGGATGTGGAGGAATTGACAGATCGTCCTTTCCGCATCGAAAGCGATGGAAGCATTAACCTTCCGCTGGTCGGTCGAATTCAAGCAGCCAATTTGACGGTGGAAGGACTGGAGGCGGCAATTACGCAAGCATTGCGCACCTTAGTAGTAAATCCGCAAGTCAGCATTACCGTTACACAGTTCAAGAGCGATCCCGTCTTCGTGGTGGGCGCTTTCCGCTCCCCCGGCATTTATCCATTGCAGAGCGGCCGTACCCTCCTACAGTTGCTCGTTGCCGTGGGAGGGCTTTCCCCGGTCTCAAGCCGCCGCATCCGCGTGACTCGACGGATAGAAGCAGGAAAGATTCCCTTGAATTCGGCGGTGGTCGCCGCCGACGGAAAGACTTCAAGCGTCGATATCAATATCCAGTCTCTGCAAACAACCGTCAATCCCGCTGAAGATATCGAGCTGGAAGCTTTCGATATTATTAGCGCCGAACGCGCCGAAATGATTTTTACCACCGGCGCCGTGGCGCGCATCGGCGGCATTGAACTTGGCGAGCGGGAAACGCTCAGCATGATGCAAGCTCTCGCGCTGGCCGGAGGTTTGCAACCATCGGCGGATCGTTCACGGGCTGTAATCTACCGTGTGGTCATGAATACGGCTCGCAGAGCCGAAATTCCTGTGGATCTAAAGAAATTGCTGGCGGGGGAGACGAACGATTTCCCTTTACTGCCGAACGATGTACTCTTTGTGCCCACCAGCAACAAACTCCTCCTTGCGAACCGGCTGGGCCAGGTTGCGTTGGGTGGAGTTCTCAGCGCAGTTATCTTCTCGGTTTTCCGGCGCTAGCCACGGGTGTCCCAAGGAATTAGAAAGTAGCCATGTCCGAACCAATTCTTGAGAACTCAACCTCCGTGGAAGTGATCCGGCCAAAACCGCTATCGCCGAGACCGCAGCAAACAATCAACCTGATTGCGGCCGAGGAGATCGCCGGCCAGCAGATCGACATTGGACGGCTCTTGAAGCGCTATGCGTGGCTGGTGCTCTGCTGCGCGCTACTCGGCTCGATTGGCGGCTTCATTAGCGTCATCCTGTCCACGCCGATGTACCGTAGCCGCCTCTTGCTCGATGTGCAGCCGCCCCGGTCTTTGCAACAAGACACTTCCAAACAAAGTGACAATTTGCAAACCCAGATACTCATGATTCGAAGCGGCGGATTCTTAAATCGAGTTGCGGAACGCATTCAATCCGAGACATTACCGGTAGCGCCGATCCGTAACGACTTTTTCACGAAGCTGCGCACCAAGGTACGACCGGAGATGCGAAACTCCGCGCAGTTGATGAGCGACGGCGTACAAAGCGCGGCCGAAAGCATCGCCGTGCGTCCGGTCAACGGGACGACGCTTCTAGAAATTTCCTGCGAGTCAATCCACCCGGAAATCGCGGCAAGCTTCGTGAACACCGTCGGATCCGAATTCATCGATCAGAATTTACAGGGCCGCGCTCTCGACGCCCAGCGCATGAGCCAATGGCTAGCTGCCCAGGTGGAGGAAACGAAATCCAAACTCCGCGAAGCGGAAGACAAGCTTCAAGAGTACGTCCGGAATTCCAACAATCTTTTCGCCGCGCAAGAAACCACTTTGGCCGA
>VFQP010002999.1_pt1 | contig 17872 bp, 15 predicted proteins | sample 3512351 | NCBI WGS metagenome assembly VFQP01 (sample SAMN10412372, study PRJNA504923) | tailings metagenome | isolation source: Relicate 1 Philex TSF1 revegetated site | place: Philippines: Tuba, Benguet | collected 2017-08-29
CTCCACCAGCTGCCAGGACCACATGGGCGCCAACTGGGCCCGCGTGCACACCTGGAACGGCAGCAAGTGGGAGTTCAGCTCCGACTGGCTGCAGGCCGACGAGCAGATCATCAAGCCGATGGTCAAGGCCGCGGCCGACAAGTACGCGGCCGAGAAGAAGCTGACCCGCCGTTCGGCGCAGGACTGCCAGAGTTAAGAAACACCCCCGCCGCGCTTTGCGCGACCCCCTCAAGGGGGCGACACCTGCGGCCCGGCAAAGCCGGTTCCGCGGTGTCCCTTGGTTGAGGTGGTTGGCGCCCGCGGCGCCATCTTCAAAGGCAGCCGACTGCCTTTGCAAATGGTTCCGAAGGAATGTTCATGAGCACACCCACACCCGTCCTCAACGTCAACGGCATCGAGGTCATCTACAACCACGTGATCCTGGTGCTCAAGGGCGTCTCGCTCACGGTGGCCGAAGGGCAGATCGCGGCCATCCTGGGCGGCAACGGCGCCGGCAAGACCACCACGCTGCGCGCCGTCTCCAACCTGCTCAAGGGCGAGCGTGGCGAAGTCACCAAGGGCAGCATCGAGCTGCGTGGCGAGCGCATCGAGAACCTGAGCCCGGCCGACCTGGTGCAGCGCGGTGTGGTGCAGGTGATGGAGGGGCGCCATTGCTTTGCGCACCTCACCATCGAAGAGAACCTCATGACGGGCTCCTACACACGCAAGGACAAGGCCGAGGTCGCGCGCAACCTGGAGAAGGTCTACAACTACTTCCCCCGTTTGAAGACGCGGCGCACCAGCCAGGCCGCCTACACCAGTGGCGGCGAACAGCAGATGTGCGCCATCGGCCGCGCGCTCATGGCCAACCCCAGCGTGGTGCTGCTGGATGAGCCGTCGATGGGCCTGGCGCCCCAGATCGTGGAAGAGGTGTTCGAGATCGTGAAGGACCTCAACCTGAAGGAGCGCGTCACATTCCTGCTGGCTGAGCAGAACACCAACATGGCGCTGCGCTACGCGGACTACGGCTACATCATGGAGAGTGGCCGCATCGTGATGGACGGCCCCGCGGCCGACCTGCGCAACAACGAAGACGTGAAAGAGTTCTACCTCGGCATGGGCGGGGGTGAACGCAAGAGCTTCAAAGACGTGAAAAGCTACAAGCGAAGGAAACGGTGGCTGGCGTGAACAACGACTACTTCGATGCGCTGGAAACCCGCACGCCTGCCCAGCGCGAGGCCGAGCAGATGGCCGAGCTGCCGAAACAGGTGGCGCATGCGCAAGCGCACAGCGCGGCATTTGCCGAGATCCTGAAAGGCGTGGACGCGGCGGCCATCAACAGCCGCGCGGCGCTCGCGCAATTGCCCGTCACGCGCAAGAGCGCGCTGTTCGAGCGCCAGCGTGCACAGCGCGCGCAAGACGTCTTCGGTGGCTTCTCCGCTCTGGTGCGCGGGCCGCAGATGTCGCGCGTCTTTGCCTCGCCCGGGCCGATCTACGAACCCGAGGGCGCGGTGCGCGACTACTGGCGCACCGGGCGTGCGCTGTATGCCGCGGGCTTTCGCGCTGGCGACCTGGTGCACAACGCCTTCAGCTACCACATGACACCGGGCGCGTTCATCCTTGAATCGGGTGCGCACGCGGTGGGCTGCACTGTGTTCCCGGCCGGCACCGGCCAGACCGAACAACAGCTGCAAGCCATCGCCGAGCTGCGGCCTGACGCCTACACCGGTACGCCGAGTTTCCTGCGTATCCTGATCGAAAAAGCCGCCGAGGCCGGTGTGGACGCGTCGAGCATCCGCAAAGCCAGCGTGGGCGGCGAGGCCTGTCCGCCCAGCCTGACGGCCTGGTTTGCCGAGCACGGCGTGGCGGTGTACCAGACCTACGCCACCGCCGACCTGGGCCTGGTGGCCTACGAGACGGCTGCGCGCGAAGGCCTGGTGGTCGAGGAACACGTGATCGTGGAGATCGTGCGCCCCGGCACCGGCGAGCCGGTGGCCGACGGCGAAGTCGGCGAACTCGTGGTGACCTCGCTCAACCCGGCCTACCCGCTGATCCGCTTTGGCACCGGCGACCTGTCGGCCGTGCTGGCCGGCCCCTGCCCCACCGGGCGCACCGCGCCGCGCATCAAGGGCTGGATGGGGCGCGCCGACCAGACCACCAAAGTGCGCGGCATGTTCGTGCACCCGGCCCAGGTCGCCGACATCGCGCGCCGCTTTCCGCAGATCGGCCGGGCGCGACTGGTCGTGAGCGGCGAGATGGCCAACGATCAGATGTGCCTGCGGGTGGAGACGCCCCAGGTGGACGAATCCCTGCGCGAACTGATCGCGGCCGCCGTGCGCGACGTGACCAAGCTGCGCAGCGAGGTGGAGCTGGTGGCCCCGGGCAGCCTGCCCAACGACGGCAAGGTGATCGAGGACGCGCGCAGCTACCGCTGAGCGCGCCGCGGCAGGGGTTTCCCCAGGTGCGGTGCTACGTACTTTCCGCGATGGCCGGTATCCGGGGCGGGGCTAGGATTCGGCGGCTATCCCGCAAACCGTCCCTTCCTCGGAGACCCCCATGAAGAAGCTCGTCACCCTCGCCCTGGGCGCAACCATGTCGGTGGCCGCCTTCGCGCAGGCCTTCCCCAGCAAACCCATCACGCTCGTGGTGCCTTTCGCCGCGGGCGGACCGACCGATCTGGTCGCGCGCCAGTTGGGCGAAACGATGCGCAAATACATCCCGAACGCGAACATCGTGGTCGAGAACGCCACCGGCGCGGGCGGTACCATCGGTGCGGCCAAGGTTGCGCGCTCGCCGGCCGACGGCCACACCCTGCTGGTCTGGCACATCGGCATGGCCGCCACCGCCGGTCTGTACCGCAAGCTGCCCTACAAGCCGCTCGAGGACTTCGAGTACGTCGGCATGATCAATGACGTGCCCATGACCCTGCTGGGCTCGAACAAGCTCAACGCCAACACCTACCGCGACTTCGAGGCCTACATCCGCGCCAACGGCGGCAAGCTCAACCTGGCGCACGCCGGCCTGGGTTCCGCTTCGCACCTGTGCGGCCTGATGTGGCAGCACGCCGTGAAGCTCGACAAGTCGATGACCACCATCGCCTACCGCGGCACCGGCCCGGCCATGAACGACCTCATCGGCGGCCAGGTGGATGTGATGTGCGACCAGACCACCAACACCACGGCGCAGATCGAAGGCGGCCGCGTGAAGGCCTTCGCCGTGACCACCGCCAAACCGCTGGCCAGCCACCCGGTGCTCAAGCACTACCCGTCGCTGCAGGAGATGGGCCTCAAGGGCTTCAACCTGACCATCTGGCACGGCCTGTATGCGCCGAAAGGCACGCCCGCACCGGTGCTCAAGACCCTCAACGACGCGCTGGTGAAGTCGCTCAAGGACCCCGACTTCATCAAGAAACAGGAAGAGCTGGGCGCGCTGGTGGTGACCGATGCGCGCGTGACGCCTGAAGGCCACAAGAAGTTCGTGTCCGACCAGATCAACCAGCTCAAGACGGTGATCGACGCCGCCGGCCAATACGCCGACTGATTGGGATTCCCCCCTGCGGCGTTTCGCGCCTTCCCCCCGCAGGGGGGACGACACCTGAGGCCCGGCAAAGCCGGTTCCTCTGTGTCCCTGGGCTGACACCGGCGCTCGCCCGGTGGTGGTCCTCCGGTTGACTCCTGTGACGTTCGCGATAGGCTGGCCGCTCGCACAGCCCCGGTCATCAAGGAGACAACCACATGCATTCCCCGATTCGTCGAACCCTGATCGCCCTCGCCGCCGCACTCGCGGCGCCCTTGGCCTTTGCCCAAGCCGCCTGGCCCAACAAGCCAGTGCGCATCGTCGTCCCTTTCGCGCCTGGGGGCACCACCGACATCCTGGCCCGCACGCTCGCGCCCGAACTCTCGCGCGTATTCGGCCAGAGCTTCGTGGTGGAAAACCGCGCCGGTGCTGGCGGCAACATCGGCGCCGAACTGGTGGCCAAGTCGCCCGCCGACGGCTACACCTTGCTCATGGGCACGGTGGGCACGCACGGCATCAACAAGTCGCTCTACAGCAAACTGCCCTACGACCCGCAGAAGGACTTCGCGCCCATCACGCTGGTGGCCGGGGTGCCCAACGTGATGGTGATGAGCACCAGGCGCGCACAGGAGTTGCGCATCAACACGGTGGCCGACTTCGTGAAGCACGCCAAGGCCAACCCCGGGCGCCTGAACATGGCCTCCAGCGGCAACGGCACCTCCATCCACCTGGCAGGCGAACTGTTCAAAGCGCGCAATGCCATCTTCATGACGCACATCCCCTACCGTGGCTCCGGCCCGGCCATGACCGACCTGCTGGCCGGCAACATGGACGTGATGTTCGACAACCTGCCCTCGGCCATGCCGCACATCAAGGCCGGCAACCTCAAGGCCTTTGCGGTGACGAGCGCCGTGCGCTCCGAGGCCCTGCCCGACGTGCCCACCGTGGCCGAAGCCGGCAAGCTGCCCGGCTTCGAGGCCAGTTCCTGGTTCGGCCTGCTGGCGCCCGCGGGCACGCCCGCCGACATCGTGAACCGGCTGCAACAAGAGACCGCCAAGGCCCTCAACCTGCCCGCAGTGAAAGAGCGCCTGCTGGCCCAGGGCGCCATTCCCGGCGGCAACACGCCTGCCGAGTTCGCCACGTTGATCGATGCCGAGATCAAGAAGTGGGAAGCGGTGGTGAAGGCCTCCGGCGCGAAAGTGGACTGAGGCTCACACGCCCCAGACGACCTCGACCCGCGCCTTGAGGCAGCGCTCCAGCATCTCGATGAACGGGGTGCTGCGCATGCGCAGGCTGACCGATTCGAACTGCGGCTCAGGTTCGCCGCTGGCTGCCGCCTGCTCTCGCTGACGCCGCTGCTCGGCCTCTTCGGCCAGCACCGCGGCGCGGATGGCCTCGATCGCCAGCGGAATGTCGTCAGGCAACAGCACGCCGGGCGTCTCGGGGTCCTTACGCAGGATTTCGAGCAGGCGCTTGCCGTGCGGGCGCAGCATCACCAGATCGCCGGTCTCGCGGGACTTGAAGCGGTAGACGCTCATGAAAGGACGATCCTTTCGGCCAAGACGGCCTTCGTGCTGAACCAAAAGATACGACATTGCGCCCGGCGGTGCCACCACGGCAGGACCTGATGCGGGTTTACCCGGTTGTCGGTGAATATTTCAAGTCTAAACTAATTAGACATGAAAACCTCCCTGCAGCGCATCCTGTGCATCGGCGGCGGCCCGGCGGGCCTGTACTTCGCGCTGCTGATGAAGCGGCGCCAGCCCTCGCTGGAGATCACCGTCGTCGAACGCAACCGCCCGTTCGACACCTTCGGCTGGGGCGTGGTGCTGTCCGACCAGACCCTGGGCAACCTGCGCGCAGCCGACCCCGAGACCGCGCAGGAAATCGGTGACGCCTTCAACCACTGGGACGACATCGAGGTCTTCTACAAGGGCCGCAGCGTGCGCAGCACCGGCCACGGCTTTTGTGGCATCGGGCGAAAGCGGTTGCTCAACGTGCTGCAGGCACGTTGCCAGCAGCTCGGCGTGAACCTGATGTTCGAGACGGATGTCGCCGACGACCAAGCCCTCGCCGCGCAGTACAACGCCGACCTCGTGATCGCCAGCGACGGCCTCAACAGCCGCATCCGCACGCGTTACCAGAGCACCTTCCAGCCCGATATCGACACCCGCCAGTGCCGCTTCGTCTGGCTGGGCACCAAGAAGAAGTTCGACGCCTTCACCTTCGCCTTCGTCGAGACGGAGCACGGCTGGTTTCAGGCCCACGCCTACCAGTTCGACGCCGACACCTCGACCTTCATCGTCGAGACACCCGAACACGTGTGGCAGGCACACGGCCTCGATCGGATGGAGCAGGCCGAAGCCATCGCATTCTGCGAAAGGCTGTTCGCCACCCACCTCGACGGCCACCCGCTGATCAGCAACGCGGCCCACCTGCGGGGCTCGGCAATCTGGATCCGCTTCCCGCGCGTGATCTGCAACACCTGGGTGCACACACAAGACATTGCCGGCAAGCGCACGCCGATCGTGCTGATGGGCGACGCCGCACACACCGCGCACTTCTCCATCGGCAGCGGCACCAAGCTCGCGCTGGAAGACGCGATCGACCTCGCCACCGAGTTCGAGCGCCACCCCGAGGCCGACGTGGCCACCGTGCTGCAGGCCTACGAGGCGCGCCGCAGCGTGGAGGTGCTCAAGATCCAGAACGCGGCGCGCAACTCCACCGAGTGGTTCGAGCATGTGGACCGCTACACCGGCATGGAGATCGAGCAGTTCGCCTACTCGCTGCTCACGCGCAGCCAGCGCATCAGCCACGAGAACCTGCGCCTGCGCGATGCGAAGTGGCTCGAAGGCTACGAGAACTGGCTGGCCCAGCGGGCGGGAACACAGGCCGCGAAACATCCCACGCCGCCGATGCTGCTGCCCCTGAAGGTGCGCGACGTCGCGCTCAAGAACCGCATCGTGGTCTCGCCGATGGCGCAGTACAAGGCGGTGGACGGCGTGGTTGGCGACTGGCACCTGATGCACCTGGGCGCGCGCGCCGCGGGCGGTGCGGCGCTGGTGATGGTGGAGATGACCAGCCCCACGCCCGAAGGCCGCATCACCCCCGGCTGCCCGGGTCTGTGGAACGACGCGCAGCAGCAGGCGTTCGAGCGCATCGTGCGCTTCGCGCACGAGAACGGCGACGGCGCGAAGATCGGCATCCAGCTCGGCCACAGCGGCCCCAAGGGCTCGACCCAGCTCGGCTGGGAAGCCATCGACGAGCCCCTGCCCACCGGCAACTGGCCGCTGCTGTCGGCCAGCGCCGTGCCCTATGGCGAGCAGAACCAGGTACCGCGCGCCATGACCCGCGCCGACATGGATGCCATGACAGCGGCTTTCGTTGCATCGACAAAACGTGCCGCGGCCGCCGGCTTCGACTGGCTGGAGTTGCACTGCGCGCACGGCTACCTGCTATCGGCCTTCATCTGCCCGCTCACCAACCAGCGCACCGATGAATACGGCGGCTCGCTGGATAACCGCTGCCGCTACCCGCTGGAGGTCTTCGCGGCCATGCGCGCCGTGTGGCCCGCCGACAAGCCGTTCAGCGTGCGCATTTCGGCACACGATTGGGCACCAGGTGGCAACACACCCGACGATGCGGTGGCCATCGCGCGTCTGTTCAAAGCCGCAGGCTGTGACGTGATCGACGTCTCATCGGGCCAGACCACACGCCAGGCCAAGCCGGTGTACGGGCGCATGTACCAGACGCCGTTTGCCGACCGCATCCGCAACGAGGTCGACATCCTCACCATGGCGGTCGGCGCCATCAGCGAGGCCGACCATGCCAACAGCATCGTCGCGGCCGGCCGCGCCGACCTGTGCGCCGTGGCACGCCCACATCTGGCCAACCCGGCCTGGACATTGCACGAGGCCGCAAAGCTGCAGACGCGCGCCGTGCAATGGCCCGCGCCGTACCTGAGCGGTCGCGACCAGCTCTACCGCGAGATCGCGCGCCAGCAGGCGATGAAAGCACAGGAAGAGGAAGAGGCTGCCAAATGAACCTGAGCGACATCGAAAACCTGGACCTGGAGGCGCGCGCACACAGCGAGCACGCACACGCCCTGCGCCTCTGGCTGCGCCTGCTCACGTGTTCACAGCTGATCGAAAAGCGCGTACGCGCCGGCCTGCGCGAGCACTTCGACACCACGCTGCCGCGCTTTGACCTCATGGCGCAGCTCGAACGCCACCCCGACGGCCTGAAGATGAAGGAGCTGTCGCACCGGCTCATGGTCACGGGCGGCAACGTCACTGGCATCACCGACCAACTGGTGGCCGAGGGGCTGGTCGAGCGCACCGGCGTCGAGGGCGACCGGCGCGTGTTTCGCGTGCGCCTCACCGACCGTGGCCGTCGCGCCTTCGCCCAGATGGCCGAGCAGCACGAGCACTGGATCGTCGAGGCCTTCGAGGGGCTGTCGCCGCGCGAGCTCGAACAACTCCACAAGCTGTTGGGCAAGGTCAAGCAGCACCAGAAAGAACTCGAATGAAGCACCCGATCCCCGATCACAACCCGATGCGCGGCCAGTTCGGGCCAGCCACCGCGGCGCCGAAGCACTTCGCGCTGGCGATCGCCGACGGCGTGGCCACCGTCACGCTGAACCGGCCAGACCGCAAGAACCCGCTCACCTTCGACTCCTACGCCGAATTGCGCGACTGGTTCCTCGGCCTGCAGCGCGCCACCGACGTCAAGGCCGTGGTGCTCACCGGCGCGGGCGGTAACTTCTGCTCGGGTGGCGACGTGCACGAGATCATCGGCCCACTCACGAAAATGACGATGCCTGAGCTGCTGGCCTTCACGCGCATGACGGGCGCCCTGGTGAGCGCAATGCGTGCCTGCCCGCAACCGGTGGTGGCCGCCATCGACGGCGTGTGCGCCGGCGCCGGCGCCATGATGGCGCTGGCCAGCGACCTGCGCCTGGGCACGCCGCGCACCAGCACCGCCTTCCTGTTCACGCGCGTGGGGCTGGCCGGCGCCGACATGGGTGCCTGCGCCTTGCTGCCGCGCATGATCGGCCAGGGCCGTGCAAGCGAGCTGCTGTTCACCGGCCGCTCGATGAACGCTGCGGAAGGCCATGCCTGGGGTTTCTTCAACGCGCTGCACGAGCCCGAGTCGCTGCACGACGCGGCGCTCAAACTGGCGAAGTCGCTGGCCGAAGGCCCGACCTTCGCGCACGGCATGACCAAGACCATGCTGCACCAGGAGTGGGCCATGACGCTGGACCAGGCGATCGAGGCCGAGGCGCAGGCGCAGGCCATCTGCATGCAGACGCAGGACTTCCGGCGCGCCTACGAGGCTTTCGCGGCGAAGCAGCGCCCGGTCTTCGAAGGCGATTGAGCGGGACACACCATGGTTGCCTTTGACCGCCCCCACGGCATGACGCCGCCGCAGGCGCAGTGGGAACTGCCGTTCTTCGGCGAGCACCACCGTGCGCTCGCACTCGGTCTGGCCGACTGGGCCGGTGCCCAGCAGGTCGACGAATCCGACGACCGCCGCGCCTGCCGCGACTGGGTGGCGCGCCTGGGCACGGCCGGCTGGCTCCGCTACTGCGTGCCCGCAGCGCACGGCGGTGCACTGGACAAGCTCGACTCGCGCGCCCTCGTGATCCTGCGCGAGACGCTCGCCTTCCACTCGCCGCTGGCCGATTTCGCCTTTGCCATGCAAGGCCTGGGCAGCGGGAGCATCACGCTCGGTGGCAACGAAGCGCAGCGCGCGCAGCGCCTGCCCGCGGTGGCCAGCGGACAGCAGATCGCGGCCTTCGCGTTGAGTGAACCCGAGGCCGGCTCCGACGTGGCCGGTATGCAGACCAGCGCACGCCGGGTGGACGGCGGCTGGGTGCTCGACGGCAGCAAGACCTGGATCAGCAACGGCGGCCTGGCCGACTTCTACGTGGTGTTCGCCAAGACCACACCCGACGCGGGCGCGCGCGGCATCAGCGCCTTCGTGGTGCCGGCCGACGCACCGGGCCTGGACACCTCCGAGCACATCGACGTGATGGCCCCGCACCCACTGGCCACGCTGCGCTTCAACCACTGCCGCGTGGGCGCCGACGCGCTCATCGGCACGGTCGACGGCGGCTTCAAGCTCGCCATGCAGACGCTGGACATCTTCCGCGCCTCGGTGGCCGCGGCCGCGCTGGGCATGGCGCGCCGCGCCTTCGCCGAAGCGGTGGCGCACGCGAAGACGCGCCGCATGTTCGGCCAGCACCTCGGCGATTTCCAGCTCACCCAGGCACGCCTGGGCGAGATGGGCGCGCTGATCGACGCCGCGGCGATGCTCACCTACCGCGCCGCCTGGCTGCGCGACGAGAGCCCAACGCAGGGCGCCGGCACGCCGGCTTACACCGCCGCAGCGGCCGCCGCCAAGCTCACCGCCACCGAGAACGCGCAGAAGGTCATCGACATGGCGGTGCAGATGTTCGGTGGACGCGGCGTGCGCGTGGGCGAAGTGGTCGAACACCTCTACCGCGACATCCGCTCGCTGCGCATCTACGAGGGCGCCAGCGAAGTGCAGCTGCTCATCCTCGGCAAACACGCGTTGAAGTCATGACATCCGCCCAGACCGATCGCTTCGTTCATGACCGGCTGCCACCGCGTGAGTTGTGGCCCGAGCTGCGCTTCGACACGCCCGAGCTCAAGGCCCTGCCGACGCAGGTGAACCTGGTACAGCACCTGTTCGACCGCGCATTTGCCAACGGCCATGCGGACCGCCCGTTCCTGCGCAGCGATGCGCGCACGCTCACCTATGCACAGGCACGCGAGGCCGTCAACCGCATCGCCAACCTGCTGCACGCCCGCGGCTTGGTGCCGGGTAACCGCGTGCTGCTGCGCGGGGGCAACTCGGTGGCCATGGCGCTGGCCTGGCTGGCCGTGGTGCAGGCCGGGCTGGTGGTGGTGGCCACCATGCCGCTGCTGCGCGCCAAGGAGCTCAAGGCCATCGTCGACAAGGCGCAGCCCGCGCTGCTGTTGTGCGACGCCGCGCTCACCGCTGAATTGCTGGCGGTGGACAGCGGCCTGCCGATGGTCAGCTTCAACACCGACGCACCCGACAGCCTGGAAGCCCTCGCCGCGCAGCAACCCGCGCAGGCCACGCCCTGCCCCACCGCGGGCAGCGACATCGCCCTGCTGGCCTTCACCTCGGGCACCACCGGCGTACCGAAGGCGGCTGTACACACGCACACCGACGTGCTGGCGGCCTGCGAATGCTGGCCGCGCCACGTGCTGCGAGCCACGCCCGACGACATCGTGATGGGCTCGCCGCCGCTGGCCTTCACCTTCGGCCTGGGCGGCCTGCTGATCTTTCCGATGTGGGCCGGCTGCTCGGTCTACTTTCCATCGATCCCGTACACGCCCGAAGCGATGGTGAAACTCATCGCCGAGAAGGGCGCCACCATCTGCTACACCGCGCCCACCTTTTACCGGCAGATGGCGCCGTTTGCGCAAACCCACGGCATTGGCAAGCTGCGCATCTGCGTCAGCGCAGGCGAAGGCCTGCCCGACGCCACGCGACAGCTGTGGAAGCAGGCCAGCGGGATCGAGATGCTCGATGGCATCGGCGCCACCGAGATGTTTCACATCTTCATCTCGGCAGCGCCCGAGGCCGTCAAGCGCGGCGCCATCGGCACCGTGGTGCCGGGTTACACCGCGCGCATCGTGGACGACGAGGGCCGCGAACTGCCCGATGGCGCAGTCGGCCGCCTCGCGGTGATCGGTCCCACCGGCTGCCGCTACCTCGACGAGCCGCGCCAGACCCAATACGTGCAGGGTGGTTGGAACTTCCCCGGCGATGCGTTCCGGCGCGACGCCAATGGCTACTACGTCTACCAGGCGCGCACCGACGACATGATCATCACCGCTGGCTACAACGTGGCCGGGCCCGAGGTGGAGGCGTGTCTGCTCACCCACGCGGCGGTGGCCGAATGCGGCGTGGTCGGCCGTGCCGACGAGGACCGCGGCCAGGTGATCGTGGCCTACGTGGTGCTCAAGCCTGGGCACGCGGGCGACACCGCGATGGTGAAGGCCCTGCAGGACCACGCCAAGGCCGGCATGGCGCCCTACAAGTACCCGCGCGAGGTGATCTTCGTGGAACGCCTGCCCCGCACCGAAACCGGCAAGTTGCAGCGCTTCGCCCTGCGACAACAACTCAAGACATGACGATGCAACACCTCCACCCCGACGGCTGGCTCCCTGCCAAGGGTTACGCCAACGGCATCGCCGCGCGCGGCACGCAGATCTTCATCGGTGGCCAGATCGGCTGGAACGGCCAACAGCAGTTCGAGAGCGACGATTTCATCGCCCAGACGCGCCAGGCGCTGCAGAACGTGCACGCCGTATTGCGCTGTGCCGGCGCTGGCCCCGAACACATGGTGCGCATGACCTGGTACATCCTCGATCGCGACGAATACAACGCGCGCCTGCGCGAACTCGGCGAGGCCTACCGCGCGGTGATGGGCAAGCACTTTCCGGCCATGACTTGCGTGGAAGTGCGCCGCCTGGTGGAGGCGCGCGCCAAGGTGGAGATCGAGGTCACGGCGGTGATGCCGGACTGAGGTCTGTTCACCCTCAGTCGAGGTCGGCACCCGGCTCGTCGAGCCGTCCGTCCGGCAAGGTGAAGCGCACACGACAACCGCCGCCGGGCGTGGCGTCACAGAGCAGTTCGCCACCATGGCGCTCGATGATGCGGTGGGTCATGGCCAGCCCGACGCCCAGTCCGTCGAACTCGCTGGAGTGGTGCTGGCGCTGGAACAACAGGAACAGCTTGTCCGCGTGCTGTCGGTCGAAACCGACACCGTTGTCCTCGATGCGGAAGTGAAAGCGACCGTCGTTGCCGTGCGTCCAGTCCAGCGTGATGCGCGGCTGCGCGACCGCGCGGGTGAACTTCACCGCGTTGTCGAGCAGGTGGCGAATCGCCTGGGCAAGCAGCATCGGTTCGCCACGCACCGTGGGCAGGTCCTGTGCCACATGCCACTCGATGTTTCCACCCGTGCGCGCAGACCCCAGATGCCCCAGCACACCTTGCACCAGCGGACCCAGCGGCACGTCCGTCATGCTCAGGCGCGCGCGGCACAGATGAAGGTAGTCGTGCATGGCCTCGACCATGGCGTTGAGCCGGTGAGCCGCCTTGTGGACGCCGTCGCAATACTCGATCAGCGCCTCGTCGTCTTGCTGCAGCGCTTCCAGGCGCTCGCGCGCCAGCCGCAGGAAGGCCAGCACGTGCCGCACGGGTGAACGCATGTCATGCCCGAGCACTTGCGAGAAGCCCTCGAGTTCACGTCGCAACAGGCCCAGCGAATGCTCGCTGGCTTCCAGGCGCCGGGCCATCGCCTCGTCGCGCGAGGGTGGCACGAGCGCATTGCGATCGGACCAGCGCGACAGGTCCAACAGCATCGCATCGAAACCGAGGTGATTGCCATCGCTGTCGGCCAGGGGTGTGGCCATGAGCAGCGCCGCAAAGGACTCCAGGTTGGCCCGGCGCAAGGTGACGCGCATCTCGCGGGGAAGCCGGTTGGCCTTGAGGTCGGCCGCCAGCGCCAGCAGGCCGTCCTTGCGCTCGTCGCGATCGGGAATGCCGAGAAATCGCGCCAGGGGCAACAGGTTACCCGCCGGATCAAACCAGGCGGCCGCGGTCTCGTTGAAGGCACAGACGTGGTTGTCGGCCGTCACCACGAACAGCGCGGCGGCCACACGATGGCCAGGGATCGGTGGCCAGGTGGCCACGGGCGAAGGGGCAAGGGAGGTGGCTGTCGTCATCGGGGGCACCGGTGCGCGGGTGATTCGCCACGATCATGCACCCATCGGCCGGCGCGCGCCAAGTGTGTGCCCGTCAGGTGCGCACTTTGCCGTCGCCCGTGAGCATCGACAGTTCGGCAAATCGCGACGCGACGTGGTTGTTGGGACCGAGCGAGATGGCGAAACCGCCAAAGCTGGTGTCACCGATGGCCTCGAGGCCGTTGACGAGATTGTCCGAATTGAGCCGCCCACCCGCGCGGCGCGCACCTTCGGTGAGCAGCCGCGCGGCCAGGTAACCCTCGAAGCTGGAGAAGTTGGGCTGCACCTTGTTGCCGCCGCGCTCGATGGCATCGAGGAACTCGCGCGTGATCGGGCGCGCGGTGGAGAACGGGTTGGGGACCACCTGCGAGATCACCACGCCGGCGCCGTCCTTGCCGAGTTCGTCGGCCAACGCCTGCGTGCCAACGAAGGACACGTTGTAGAAGGTACCGCCGTAGCCCGCCTTGCGCGCCTCGCGGATGAACGCGGCGCACGAGGCATAGGCGCTGATCTGCACCACCGCCTGCGGGCGCGCCGCCACGATGGTCGCGACGGCCTTGGCCACGTCGACCGAGTTGCGTTCCACCGTGGCGGTCGCTTTGGGCTTGAGGTTGCGCGCGGCCATGGCCAACGTCACACCGTCCAGGCCGGCCTTGCCATAGGCGTCGTTCTGGTGGAAGACGGCGATGTCGTTGAGCCCCAGGCTGGTGAGCTGACGCACGATCAGCGCGGTCTCGTCGTTGTAGGAGGCGCGCAGGTGAAACGCAAGCCGGTTGGCTGGCACGCGCAGACCCATGGCGCCGGTGAAAGGCGCAATGAAAGGGGTGCCTGCCTGCGTGGCCAGCGGCAAAGCGGCCAGGCTGGTGGGCGTGCCGATGTAGCCGAACAGGGCAGTGCACCCGCGCGCGAGCAGCTGGCGCGTGTTCTCGGCGCAGCGGTCGGGCTCGTAGCCGTCGTCGATCTTGATGATCTCGATGCGCTGGCCACTCACGCCACCCTGCTGGTTGAGCAGATCGAAATACAGCTGCGCGCCAGCGTTGAACTGGATGCCGAGCTGCGCCGCGGGGCCGCTGAAAGCGGCCGACTGGCCCAGCACGATGCGGCTGCCCTGCGCGTGCAGGGCAGGGACAGCCAGGGAGGCAATGCCGGCAAGGGCGAAGGAACGGCGGGACAGGGTCGGCAAGGGCATCGGCGGGCTCCGGAGAGGTTCGAACACCTGGGTACCCCCAGGGGTTACAGACGGTGGCCGGATGCTACCGATCGTTCAGGCCTCAAACGTCACGCTCACCCTGCCCAGCGCGCCGCTGATCGACCGCAGGTCTGCATTCAGAAGCGACGCACCAACTCCACGCCAGCCGAGACGGTTCTGCCAGGCCCGGGCTCGAAGAAGCGGTTGTTGCCGTCGTTGACGATGACCGACCCGGCGTGGCGCCGGTCGCTCAGGTTGTCGATGCGCAGGAACTGGCGCCATGTCCAGGGCCCGCGCACCTGTTCGAAGCGCGCGGCGAGCGCAAACAGCGTGTGGCCTTCGGCCGCATCGGTGTTGGCGTCGTTGACAAACACGCGGCCGGTGTGGCGCGCCTCGAACGCGAACACACCGCCCATGGGCACGGCCCACGCGGGTGACCAGGCGAGTTGGGCAAACAACTGCTGCTGCGGCACACCCGGGATGCGGTTGCCCGCGGGCACCGGCGTGTTGGGCGTGGCGCAGGGCGAGCCGGTGCAGGACACGAAACCGTCGCGGTAGGTGGCGCGCAGAAAGGTGTAGGCCGTGCTGAGCGTCCAGTCGCCCAAGCCGTACTCGGACGACAACTCCACGCCCTGGCGGCGCGTGCGGCCCGCGTTGTCGAACACCGCCCGCCCGCCGCTGTTGGTGAGGGTGATGATTTCGTCGCTGGTGCGGATGTCGAACAGGCTGGCGTTCCACAGCCCCGCCGCGTTGCGGCCGCGCAGCCCGATCTCGGCACTGATGCTGCGTGCGGCGTTGAGGTCGGTGTTGAGACCGGCCGTGCCGGTGCTGTTGCGGTAGGCGGCCTCGTTGAGCGTGGGTGTCTCCAGGCCGCGGCCGATGGCCGCGAAGGCCTGTGTCTGCGGGTTGAGTTGCCAGCGCACACCCACCACCGGCAGATTGCCGCTGAAGTCGGTGGCGCCGCTCTGGTCGCCGTTGGAGAGGAACCGATCCTGCGAACGGAAGCGCGCGCTGACGTGACGCACGCCACCTTCCAGCGTCCAGTCGTCGTGCGACCAGGCGGCGCGCACGTACGGGTCAAGCGTGGTGGCGCGGTTGGTCTCGTCGCGGCGCAGGTTGCCCAGCACCCCGATCGCCGTCGGCGCGGCGGCAGGCCCGATGAAGTTGTTGTAGCCCAGCCGCAGGTCGGTCTGTCGATCGCCGGCCAGGCCGGCGCTGGTGTCCAGGCGCCCGCCGGCCCAGTCGGTCTGCAGCCGCCAGCGCGCATTGAAGCCGGCGTAATCGCGGTCCAGGTCGATCACGCCGCCCGAGCTGCCGGCGGGAGTCTGCGCGCCGGTGGGGATGGACTGGAACTGCACCACGCGGCGTTGGCCGACGTAGCCCATCAGTTCGAGCCTGTGCCCGCCACCGAGCGACTGGTCCCAGGCCAGGCCGGCCTGTGTCTGCGACACCGACTTGCGGGTGTTGAAGTCGATCGCGGACTGGCTGGTCTGCGTGGGGTCGGCGTCGAATTGCGCGCGGTCCAGGCCTTGCGGGTCGAATGCAAACGCGGTCTGGCGGTTGAACACCAGCACCGTGCGCCCACCCTCGTGCGTGCGCGCCAGCTTCGCGTTGGTGGTGCTTCGGTTGGCGGCCGACTGCGGACGGCGGCCGTCGGTCTCGAAGCGACCGGTGTCGAGCACGTAGGACCAGCCGGCGTCGCCGCCGATGCGCCCGCTCAGTTGGGTGGACAGGCGCCACAGGCCGTTCTCGGCAAAGCCGGCGCCCACGCGCCACTCGCCGGGTTCACCGCCGTCCTCGGTGTAGAGCAGGATGGCGCCGCCGCTGGAGGCACCATACAAGGCCGCAAACGGGCCACGCACCACCTCGATGCGCTCGGCGCTGCCAAGCGGAAAATTGGCCGCCTGGCCAGAACCGTCGGGCGCGCTGGCGGGAATGCCGTCGACGAACAGGCGCACGCCGCGCACGCCAAAGGTGGCACGCGAGCCGAAGCCGCGAATGGAAACTTGCAGGTCCTGCGCGTAGTTCTCGCGGTTGCGGATCACCAGCCCGGGCACGCGGCCCAAGCCTTCAGAGAGGTTGATCTGAAGCTGGCCGTCGCGCAACTCCTGACCGTCGATCACGTCCACCGTTGCGCTGCCGCGCCAGCGCGCGTCGGCCGCGCCGCTGCCGGTGATGACGATCGGCGCCAGCGCGCCGCCATCGGGCGCGGTCTGCGCCGATGCGGGTACCGCGGCAAGGCCGAGCGCACCCAGCCAGAGCGCGTGTGCGCCATTCAACGCCACGTGTCTCATGGCAGTTGCACGCTGAGCTGCATGGCGGCGTACCAGGCGGCGAGGTTGTCGATCTCGGTGTCTGTCAGGGGCTTGGCAATCACGGACATGACTTCGTGCGCACGCTTTCCACTGCGGTAGTTTCGGAGTTGTTCGACGAGATACATCTCGGGCTGGCCCGCCAGGTGGGGCACGTTGGGCTGCATGGACATGCCGTTCGGGCCGTGGCAGACCGCGCAGGCCGCGCCCGCCTTGGTGCGGCCTGCCACGATGTCACCCGCCGAAGCGGTGCCGGCCAGCAAGGCCAGCACCAGGGTCGAGGTGAGCGCGCGCATCAGTTGGGCGAGTAGGTCACGCGGTAGATTGCGCCGACGTAGTCGTCCGAAATCAACAGCGAACCGTCCTTCATCGGTGCCACGTCCACCGGGCGGCCCTTGTAGACGCCGTTGGCGTCGAGCCAGCCTTCGGCAAACACCTCGCTCGCACCCGCGGTGCCATCGGCCTTGACGGGGATGAAGTTGATCAACGCGCCGCTGGGCTTGGTGCGATTCCACGAGCCGTGCGCGGCCACGAAGATGCCGCCCTGGTACTTGGCCGGGAACTGCTTGCCGTTGTAGAAAGTCATGCCGAGCTGTGCCTGGTGCGCCGGAAACTCCACCTGCGGGAACACGGCGTTGGCGGGCTCCTTCATGTCCTTCAGATCAGGCGCCGCGCCCGTGCCAGCCACCTTGAACTTGCCGTTCCAATAGGGGTAGCCGAAGTGTTCGCCCACCTTGGTGGAGCGGTTGAGCTCGCCTGGCGGAACATCGTCACCCAGGCCATCGGTCTGGTTGTCGGTCCACCACACGGTCTTGTCCTTGGGGTTGATGTCCATGCCCACCGAGTTGCGCACGCCGCGCGAGTACACCTCGCGCTTGGAGCCGTCGAACGCGTTCATGCGCACGATGCCGCCGATGCCCAGCTTGTCGTACAGGTCCACCTTGCCGGCGGGCTGCACGTTGTAGGGCTGGCCCAGCGCCACGTAGAGCGTGCCGTCGTCGGCCACCCGGCATACGCGCGCGCCGTGGTTGAACGACTCCTCCTCCACCGGGATCAGGCCGCCCTGGGGC
>VFQP010003000.1_pt1 | contig 17867 bp, 17 predicted proteins | sample 3512351 | NCBI WGS metagenome assembly VFQP01 (sample SAMN10412372, study PRJNA504923) | tailings metagenome | isolation source: Relicate 1 Philex TSF1 revegetated site | place: Philippines: Tuba, Benguet | collected 2017-08-29
GACCCCGTCCTGCCCACCTTGCGGGCCCACCACCATCGCGCAGCTGACGGACCTGCAGTCGCTGCGCGGCATGGTGGGCGAGGTGCGCTTCGTGCTGGGCTGCGTGTCGCGCGGCGAGGACGGGCGGCGGCTGGTGCTGGAGGACGCCACGGGCTCTGTCACGCTCGACATCTCCAACGCCAAGTGGGCCTCTGGCTTCTTCACAGGTGCGGCACGGCCTAGCTGGCTAGGTGGGGGCTGCACGCAGCGTGGCAGCCGTGCGAAGGTGGCGCACAGCTCCCTCGTCCTGCAGCGCCCACGCAGCAAACGCCAGGCGTGCAAGCGTACCGTGGGCCCCACCAGGTTGCCTGTTGCGATTGCGGGCCCTGCAAGGCGTGCTGTGCGTGCCGGCGCTCGCTCGCGCGCTCGCAGAGAACTGCATCATCATCGTGCAGGGCGTCATGGCGCTGGACGGCGTCTTCTACGCGCAGCAGCTGGGCATGCCGCCGGCAGAGGCCAGGGAGGACTTGGCAGAGGCGTCCAAGGTGGGTGGTGGCGCCTGGGCGCATGCTTGCAAAGGATGTGCGCTGCGCCGGGGGCCAGGGCGGGCCTGGCAGAAGCATCCAAGGTTCGGAGGGCCGGCGTTACTCACCGGGGTTTGCGCTCAGAGCGGCTTGGGCAGCGCTGGCCACAGCGCGCCTTCCGCCTTCAGCACGTGGGGCGCAAGATGGTGGGGACAAGGAGGGAGCAGTGGGGACGTCAACAACGAGCACGTGCACGCAAAGCCAGCTGCGAACTGGAGCGGTGTGTGTTTGCAGCGGCTCAACTTTTTTGGCGGCCCCACCCTGAGCGTGGAGGAGCTGGCGGTGCTGAGCAAGGAGGAGGCGCGGGCCGAGCACCTGGAGGACAGGCTGGTGGTGCTGGCCGACGTGCACCTGGACCGGCCAGAGGTGCTGGCCAACCTGCGCACGCTGCTGCAAGGTGCGGCTGCCGGGTGGCGTGGCGGGGTGCGGCGCGGTGTGCACCGTGCAGGCAGTGAGGGGTGCGTCAAGGATCGCAGGCCAGCTCGGGCGGTAACGCAGGGCGATGCTCTGCGGCAGCAGCCCGGGCGGACGGGGGCACGTGTTCACGGCAACGCTGAGCTGGGCCACAGGCAAACGACGGTCGTGCAGAGCAATGCGCTGCAAGTGCCCGCACCGCGTGCGCGTGCTGCGCAGGCTTCAACGGCGTGCCCGTGGTGCCCCCTGTGTTCGTGCTCATGGGCAACTTCCACTCCAAGGCGCCGGCCGTGGCGGGCAGCGTCACGGCGTGCCAACGGGCAAAGTCCGGTGCGTGCGCGGGTGTGGGCCCGTCGTCTGCGCCGCGGCATCCATGCACCGCCAGCGTTTGTTGCCCACTCGTAGCACGTTCTGGCGTGAGTGTGAGGCCCGTGCCGCAACGGGTTTGGTGGCGAGGTGGGCTTGGTGCACACCTTGCGAGGTGCGCAGGCGGCGTGGACTTCCAGGCGCTCAAGCAGGGCTTCGCGGCGCTGGCCAAGCTCATCGGCGAGTGCCCCATGCTCGTGGTGAGCGGACGGACGGCGTGCTCGCGATCTTGTCGCACTTGTGTGCGAGCGAGATCGTCCACCCCGCGCCTCGGATGCGAATCGACGGCGCCGCTCGAGTGCCGCGCCGCTCGCCGCCGCCGCCCGCAGAAGAACAGCCGGTTCGTGTTCGTGCCCGGGCCCGGCGACCCCTGCGCCTCGGACGCGCTGCCGCAGCCGCCGCTGCCGCGCTACTTCACCGAGGACGTGCTCGCCGTGTGCCCCAACGCCATCTTCGCGTCCAACCCCTGCAGGTAAGGGGCCGAGGGACACCAGCGCCCTCCCGAGACCCTCGCTCGCGCTTCGCTTCGCCCCTCCCGCACTGATCATCGCGGAAGACTCGGGACTCGTACCTCGCCTGCGCACGACTCGCGCCGCAGGGTGCGCTACCTGTCCAAGCAGATCGTCTTCTTCCGCTACGACATCCTCAAGCGGCTCCGGCGGCGCTGCCTGCTGCCGATCCAAGGTGCGGCCTCCTGCAGCGCGGCTCGCACCACCACTCCGCCCACCTCCCCCTCGGCAAGGGAGCGCGCTCGACCACCCACGCTCACACCATGTCAGCGTGGCGATCGTCTCGTCTCGCTACCGGCGCTGACGTACGCACGCTGGCGCACTAGTGCGGGCCGCGTTGCCAGCAAAAAGTGTGCCTGCTGTCCACATGCGCGCGCGCGCAGGCGGCGAGTCCACCTCCCACATGGACATGTGGCAGCACCTGGCGCTGACGCTGATGCAGCAGTCGCACCTGTGCCCCCTGCCGCTGCTGCACCAGCCCATCTTTTGGCAGCACGACCACGCGCTGTCGCTCTACCCGCTGCCGCACGCCGTGGTGGCGGCAGACATGTCGCCGCAGGCCACGTACGAGGACCCGCGGTACGACTGCAGGGTCTTCACGCCGGTACGTGTGTACCGCGATGGGGATGTGGGTGGGGAGGGGATGTGGGTTGCGTGTCTCCCAGCCAGACAGGGCCTTTACGCCGGCGCGTGTGCACCGCAACGTACCGCGATGGGGTGTGGGAAGGGGATGTGGGTTGCGCGCCGCCAGCCAGACTGCAGGGTCTTGACGCCGGCGCGTGCATCACCGTTGTGGTGGACGCGCGCCGGTTGAACTGTGGGCGGGCAAAGTCCAGTGCCAGCGTGCCCCGGCAGACTGCACAGCGCGCCGTCTGCGTTTGTGGTGGCGCCGTGGGCTGGGCGCCGGCGTCGTGCAAGAGCGGGCAGCGGTAGCAAACACGCCCAAACCTCACCCAGGGTGCGGCCACACGCGCTGCGTCGTGCCGCGCGCGCGCACAGGGCTCGTTCGTGGAGGGCTTCTTCGGCTGCTACGTCGTGTGCCAGCAGGTGAGCGCCCCCCACCGCCCACCCTTTGCAAACACGCCTGCGCCCGGCCCACGATCGAAGCCACGTCCTGTGAATCGTCGCAAGACGCGCGCGCGGTCCGTCGCGCCCTGCCGTCTGCTTGCGCGCCCTCTTGCAGGCGGTGGAGCTGTCGGTGCTTCCGCGGGACGGGGAGCAGCTCCCGCTCGAGGACGACCTGCATGAGACGCAGCACGACGACGACGACCTGTCGGGCGGCCGGGACGTCGACATGGCCGCGCCGGCCTCGCAGCCGGCGGCCGGCGACGCGGCGCCGCCGTCGCGCAGGGCGTCGCGGGGCGGCGGCGGCAGCCGCGGCGGGGCGGGCGCGGCGGCGGTGTTGGTCGTGGAGGAGGAGGTGGAGGTGGTGGAGGAGCGGGGGCTGCGTGGGGAGCAGCAGGAGCAGGAGGAGGAGGGTATGTGGGCGTCGGGGGTGGGCGAGGGCGAGGAGGCGCCGCAGGCGGAGGATGAGGGTCTGGCGGTGGAGCTGCGTGAGAGGCTGGCGGTGGAGCCGGCGGGCGCGGGGCCGGCGTCGTCGGCGGGCGCGGGCCGGACGCGCAAGCGCCCTGCGGAGCAGGCGATGGAGGAGGAGGCGGAGGACGGGTGGGAGGTCGCCGAGGAGGCGCGTGGGAGCGACGCGGAGGCAGCGGCAGCGGCGGCGCTCGGGGAGGAGGAGGACGACGACGTGCAGGGCGGCCGCGCGCTGGACCAGCTGCACCTCGGCGAGGCGAGGGAGGGGCACGAGGGAGACGGCGACGACGACCAAGGGGCGCAGGGGCAGCAGCGTGGGGAGGCGGAGGCCGGCAGCAGCGACGAGGAGGAGGTGGATGAGGAGGAGGCGCGGCGGCGCGACGAGCGGGAGCGCACCGAGCGCGAGCTGGCGGTGGAGCAGGAGGAGGAGGACGAGGGGCGCCACGCCTCGTCTGCGGGGCTGCTCGGCGGGGAGGAGGGAGGGTGGGACGACGAAGAGGGCGAGGGCGAGCAGGCGCAAGGCGAGGACGTGGGCGACAGCTGATTGCTGCTCTTGCTGCTCACCGCGCCCTGGCAAGCTTGCGCTCTCGTTGCACGATAGCGACGGGAAGAACCACCACATGGCACGCCGGTCGCCCGCGCGCAGTCAGGGCCCATGAATGCGTCTGCAGGAGGCGCCCTCCCGCCCGCCCCACCTCCAAAAGCAGCAAAACAGAGAGAGAAGACGAGGTCCGGGTTCAGGCGTGTGGTGGGGAAGGGCAGAGTTGGCGGGCGCCGCGTCAGGGATAGGCCACCGCAGTGCTAGCGTGTAAGCTGGTTGGAGGTCACCCTCAGGGTGGCGGGGAACCGTTTAGATGAGCGACAGCTCGCCAGTGTTCTTGCGCGCGCCCGACTTGAGCGCCACGTACGCGTGGTGCGTTTCCTCAATCACCTGCGGTGAGCGGGCGCGCAAGCGGCGAGCAAGCACGCAGGCTCACGTGGTGATGCCTTGACAGGTCCCTTGCAGCCCTGGCCGCCTGGCCGCACACCAGTGCCCTGGTGCCGCTCAGGCGTCACCCGCTCAGAGTCACCTGACCGCACACCAAGCGGCACGCACGCAGACACCAGCCCAAAGGAGACCTCACCTTGAGCGTGAACTCCTTGTTAAGCGCCTTGTTGTCGTAGCCAAACTTGTTGGCGGGCTTGCCGTCGGGGATCTTGTAGTCGCGGAACCACTCGAGGATCTTCTTGAGCTCGCCAGGGAACACCCTGCATGGAGGCGCACACCCCCACCACGCATGCCCCCACCACGCATGCATATGCTCAGAGTCCCGGCTGTGGGTCGCGCACCGCCCACCACTGCGGCTCTCAGTCGTGCTCAGGGGGGGAAACAGCCCCCAACCGTGCAGCGGCCGGTGGCCCCCGCAGTGTTCCTTGCGGGGGCCTGCAGAGCGAACGCCCCCCCGCCCCCCCGCACGCACTTCTCCACGTCCTCGATGTCGTTCACCAGGGCCGCCTTGGGGTCGTCGGCCGAGATGGCAATCACCTGCACACGCACGCTCAGCCCAGTGCACTTTCGCGTGTTCTCTGGGCGCCTGGGCGCCCCGCCTGCCGCGCTGTCAGGCGCAGCCCGGCCACCCCTCGCTGCCGCCGTCGCTCTCTGGCAGGCCAGCGCCTCGCGCCCCTGCCAGTGCAGCTCCGGCGCCACTTGGCCTGGCCACCCCTGCCTGTGCCCTGCCTGCGCACCTTCCAGTCCAGCTCCCCGTCGTCAATCATGGCGTAGATGCCCAGCGGCTTGATCTTGTACACGCCGCCCTGCTTGTGCGCGGCGCTGCCAATCTCCACCACGTCCACGGGGTCGTTGTCGCCCTGCGCGCACACAGCGTACACCACCACCACCGCCACTGCCACCGTGACCATACATGCCTGGCAGCCGTCGCAGTCCTTGCGGGAGGGTGACGTGCGCGCAGCTCCGCTGCGCCCCCGATCCCCGATCCCACGCCCAGCGCCAAGCCCTGGCCCATGCGCGGGCGCGCACCGCGGCCTGCAGCTCCTTGTCCGTCTTGTCGGGGTCCTCCCAGGTCTGGGGAAGCAGTCCGTAGTTCCAGTTGATGTTGTAGGGGTAGAAGCGGAGCTTGCCCTTCTTCACATCCTGCTTGATGGGCGTGGCCTCCTCGTCCTGCGGGGTGCAGAGAGAGAGGGATCAGGCGGCGGGCACGCTGGCGTCAGCGTGCGCTTTGCGCGGTGTGCGTGGTGGGTGCTATTCATACGTGCCACCCTCTTGCGAGGCCGCGGTGCGTGCCGCCGCTCCATGGCGCACTGCTGCTGCTGCTGCTGCTTTCACCGTGTGCTGGCCGTCTGCGCCATGGAGCTGCAAGGCTGGGCTGAGGGCTGCTCCTGAGGCGTGCGTGCGGCACACGCCCGGGTGCCTGCGGCGCCTCACCGTGGCCACCTCGAACTTGGCCGAGGTCTCCTTGGGGATCTCGTTGATGTAGTGCAGCAGGCCGCCCTCGGCAAACAGGGGGATCTCGTGCCAGGGGGACACGACCTTGGCTGCGCACAGGTGCAGGTGGGGTCGCACTCGGGAGAGCTGCTCGAAGCGGGTGGCTGGAGGCGGGCGTGCTCAGGCGATATCTCGCGCCCCAGCCGCTCCCTCCACAGCCACTCACAGCCCTGCTTGAAGAAGACGCGGAACTCGAGCGTGTCCTTGGGGCCCTGCGCGGCGTGCGTGTGCGCCCAATGAGCGGCTGCGTGGGCTCGAGAACGTGCTCCAGCGCTCGCGCCTCAACGAGCAGGGTGAGGCCGATCAGCCTGCTCCCCTGCCCAGGATGCCGTGGCGAGCAGCGCACCTTGGTCTCAGTCACGAAGGCGTCGACCTTGGCCGAGGTGGCGGTGGCCTGAGCGCGCACCTGCAGCACCGTGCGCTGCACGGCGATGGGAGCCACCGCCCTGCGGCGCAGAGCCTGCACGCAAAGCGAGCGTAGCAATCCAGCCACGGCGTCAGCAGCACGGTATGATCCCTGAGCCGCTGCGTGTGCGCGCAGGCTCCTGCGGCTTCGCTCGGCGCTCGATCCCTCCCTCTGGCGCACCTTGGCCATCACGCGGCCGGACTGGAGCATGCGCATGCTGGCGGCCATTTCTTCAGTGGTAGTGGCGTTGAGCAAGTGCACCTCAGGAAGGCCGAGCGTGAGCGCGAGACTCTCACAAAGTCGCGACCCAAGCCCGGCAGCCCATGCGAGAGAGCTCGGGGGGAGAGGGGAGCGACCTGGGCAGCGCGAGATGCAGCCCTTGGTGATGAGTATCAGCTGAGGCTTTGAGGCGCCACGCCGTGAATGGGCAGCGCGGGGAGCAGGCCCACGCCCCCTGCGCCACCTGCAGCGCCGCCCGCGCCACCGCAAAAGGAGGATAACCTCGTGGAGGTCACGCCTTCCGACGTGGTGGTGGGCAGCTGCGCCGTGATCACCAGCGGTGAGCAGCAGGGTCCGCGCGGCGGGCCTCGGGGCTGAACGCGCGAGACGGCCCCACGCGCTGGTGTGCTGGACCCTGAACTGGTGCTCGTGATGCCGCAGCGGCGGTGCTGGCGGCCGTCTACACGTACCGTAGCGGCTCCAAGAGGTGGGCGGCACAGGCGGCACACGGCGCAATCGCACGATGACGGGTTCACGTGCTGCGTCGCGCCACGCCGCTGCAACCCTCTGTCCCCCTCTCCCCGTGTGCACAGCTTGATAGAGGATGGCATCAACCCGTCCAACCGGCTGCGCATGATCCCCGTGGCGGTGAGCGAGAGAGCACGCGGTGCCCTCCAGCGTGCAGCCCCTATGCCACCTGGGCTGCGCACAGGCAGCGGTCCCGCGTGTGTGCGTGGCGCCCCTGGTCCTGCTCGCGCGTGCAGTTCCAGACGCTCATGCTGAGCACGCTGTTCACCGGCGCGCTGGGCATCGGCGGCTTTTGGGCGCTCAAGCAGGCGGGCCTCTTTGCGCACGACACGGCAGAGCTTCCCTCAGCCAAGGAAGCGGCACGCATCATCCAGGCGCCCACGGTGCGTGCGCGGGAGAGAGAGGAGTGCTTGCAAAAGGGGAACAGACCACGAGTGAGCGCGCCTCGTGCGCTAGTAACGTCACGGGCCGCCAGCGTGACCGCCGCCGGCGGTGACCACTGCGCCTGCGGAGGGCGCCATGGGCGGGGCGCCGTTGAGCCCGCGCGCCGCTGAAGAAGCGCTTAGCTTGAGAGCGGTGGGTTGTGGGTTGCTGGCTGCCGCAGGCGTACATCAGGGCGACGCTCAGCAAGGAGCGCCGGCAGCAGCAGGAGGAGGAGGAGCGGCGCCGGCAGCAACAGGAGGCCGAGGAGAAGGCGGCCAAGGCCGCCAGGCGGACATGGTGGCGGAGAGGCGGCAGCGACGCGGCGACGTAGCGACGCAGCTGGGGGCGCGCGCCTGCCTCTGGCACTGCTGCTCGGGTTGCGCAGTGCGCATCGATGTGGCAACCGCCTGGCCTCGCTTGCACTGGGTTCCTTTCCTGCTCTGGGGCAACAAACAACGCAAACCTGCAACGAATCGTGGAAACGAATGTCGGTAGCTCTCCCTCTTGACGGGGCCGCAGCGGCACAAGCAGCCCACTTGCGCCTCTCCCGCCTGACCTACGCTCAGTTGACCCGGCACGACACGTCCGCCCGGGGGTCGGGATCGTCCTCCCCGTCCTCCTCGCCCGCGCCGCCGCCCTCTCCGCCGCCCTCGTCGCCGTCCGCCCCCTGCGCCCCGCCGGCGCCGGCGCCGCCGCCCGCGCCGCGCCCCGCGCCGCCGGCCATGCGGCTCTGTAGGTGGCCCATGAGCAGCTGAAGCAGGTGCGGGTGCTCGGTCAGCGAGTGCAGCGCCGACGTGCGCAGCACCTGCGCCAGACACAAACACCGACGTCCGCAGCAGCACCACCACGCACGAGCCTCTCACGTCACAGCTCGCACGCACACCGCCGCAATGCCTGGAATGCCTGGTGGACGCCCAGCACCATCCTCAAAGAGGGCAGGTTGTGGCGCACCTGGCTGCCGTTGTGGATGCGGTGCTGGTTGTCCGCCACCACGCTTGCCAGCTCCGCCGCGCCGGCGTGCGCCTCCCGGGCCTTGCCCAGGTACTGCTGCGCCGCCGCGCCGCCGCCGCCAAAGCCGTGCGCGGCGGCGCCCACGCCCCACAGCGTGACGACGCTCTCAATGCCGCTGGTGGCCAGCACCGCCTCGTGGGGGTGCGGCTGCGCGCGGGCAGGGCATGAGCAAGCGCATGGGTGAGGCGCACACGCCCTCGCCGCGTCCGCTTGGGAAAGCGATTGCGGGCTTAGGCCGCGGACGCTTGCGTGGCCGGAGCGGAAGCGCTGGCGGCAAGGTAGGTGACGCCGCAGCAGAGGTAGGTGACACGCGCAGTGCCGCACCTGGCAGCAGTTGGCGATGTCCTCGTCCGTGTCCAGCGCCACCACCCGTGCACAAAAACTCAAACCCGAGGTCTCCACCCGTGGCGCCCCCGCCCCACCCGCCCCGCACCTGGCAGCAGTTGGCAATGTCCTCGTCCGTGTCCAGCGCCACCAGCGGCGCGCCGCTCGCCGCGTCGTAGATGAGCACGCGCCCGCAGTCCGACCCGCACGCCACCATCTGGTCGTCGGCGCCCAGGAACACGCACTCCTGCCAGCACAAGTAGTGGCGTGCGCGCGCGCGTGGGGCGGCAGAGTTCCTGTGAGGGAGGGCGGCGAACCACCGCCCACTGCCACGCACTCGTGCGCGCGTTGCGTGAGGGCAGAGGCATCACGGGTGTGGGCGGCGGAGAAGGCAGAATCACGGCACCGATCTGTTGCTGGCGCGCGCGAGCACCACGGCAGTGGTGCGCGCGGCCAGGCAGGGCGCAGGTGACCTGAGGCACGCCTGGAGAGGAGCGCGTGTGCTGCGCCCTGCACACTTTGCCGAGGTGGGCCAAGTAGTCCCCTGTCTGCCGCACCACCAAGCCGACCACCCCGTCCACGCTCTCACCTTGATGTCCGTCTGCACGTTGCAGTGCCCCACAAAGCGCTGCAGCAGCCGCCGCCCGCCGGGCATGGCGTCCAGGAACCCCTGCGCGCCCCACGACGCGCCGCCGCGGCCGCCGCCGCCGCCGCCGCCGTCCCCGCCGCCGCGCCGTCGCCGCCGCCGCCGCCCCGTCCCGCCGCCCGGCCGCTTCCCGCCCGTGCGCTGCCGCGGCGACCCGGCCCCCGACGAGGGCTCAGCCATGGACGACGACGATGGCGGCGATGACGACGCCGACGGCCCCGCAGCCGGCGGCATCGGGCCCACAAACCCCTCCTCCGCGCCTCCTCCGCCGTTGCCCTGCGGTGGCGCCGCCTCCGCCTTTTCCGCCACAGGCTGCTGCTGCTGCCGGAGCTGCCGCCGCTCCTGGCGGTCCCGCCGCTCCTGCTGCACCGCCTGTGCCACGGCCTCTCCCAGCGCCCCAGGCAGGGGCGCCACCGGCGCGCCCTGCTGCTGCTGCTCCGCGCTGTCTGGTGCAGAGGAGGAGCTGCCCGGAAGCTGCCCTCCGCCGACGTCGCCCCCGCCCCCCTCCGCCGCAGCACCCTGAACGCCCACCGACCCCGTCCTGCCAGACGGCCAGGACGCCAAAGCCGCCGCTCCCGCGGCCCCCTCCGCACCGCCCTCGCCCGCCACGCCCTCCATGGAGGCTTGCGCCGCCTCCCCACCGTCCGCCGCCGCCGCCGCCGCCGCCACGGGGCCCCCGTCCTGCAGGGGCCTGTGCAGCCGCTGCGTACGCCGCACGTACGTCCGGAACGGCTCCCGAGGCCTCCCCCGTTCCCCCTCGCCGCCCCCTGCCGCCACCGCCGTCGCCCTCTCCGCCACCCGCCGCCGCGGCTGCTGCTGCGGCTCCGCCGCTGGCGCCAGCGCCGTGCTGCTGGCGGCCCCCGGCCCCGCCGCCGCCGCCGCCGTCTGTGTCTCCTCGCCGTCCCCGTCCTCCCAGGCGCTGGCGGCCCACGCCGAAGAACCGCCGCCGCGGCCGTACAGCCACGCGTCCTGCTCGTCCTCCTCGCCGTCCTCCTCCTCCCAGCTGTCGTCGCTGCCGTAGCCCTCCTCCTCCTCGTCCTCCTCGTCCTCCTCTTCTTCGTCGCTGTAGTCGCCGTCCGCCTGGGAACCCATCACAAACCGGCCCAAGAGGCGGCCACCTCAGAGCTGGCATGGCGTGTGGCATTTGCTGCTCTGTGGAGGGCCTCACAGTGCCGTCAGAGCAAAGCACTCCTCCCTCTCTGCGCCGCAGCCCCGTCTGCAGTCGCCGTCTGCAGTCGCTGTCTGCAGTCGCCGCAGCCCCGTCTGGAGTCGCCGTGCGCTGCCCCCCGAGACGCACGCATCCAAGGACGTCCTTTCCACCCCTGCCCGCCTCGCACCTCGTTGTGCGGGCCCGCAGGCGCCGCTGCCCCGCCGCCGCCGCCCGCCGCGCACCCCGCTGCCCCTCACGCCCGCATCCCCACCACGCCGTTCAACGTCGCAAAACCGCAAGCAACCCTCCGCACCTCGTCGTGCGGGCCCGCCGGCGCCGCCGCCCCGCCGCCGCCGCCGCCCGCCGCGGCCGCCGCGTGGTAGGCACCGGCCTCCCTCGCGCGTGCCCGCTGGCCCGCCTGCCGCCGCTCCGACACGTCCCACAGGTGCCGCTGCTCGGCCGCCAGCTGCCGCAGCGACGCCCGCAGCTCCCGCACCTCCTGCGTTGCCGCCGTCGCAGCAGCAGCACACGGAGCGCGACCCTGGAACTCCCCTCGGCGACTCACGGCATCTGATACGCCCGGTCGTTGGGCTCCAGCCCCGCCGAAGTGTCCAAACAGATGAAAAATCCCACACGCACACACACAAAAAGGTAAAGGTAAGACACATACACACACACATGTGCATGCGACTCTCCATCCCGACGGCGCTCGAGCAGAGTGTGACTCGGGCGGGTGGGAGGGGAAACACACCTGCCGCGCGGCCCACTCGGAGCCGCACGCCTGCTCCAGCTCCTGCGCCCATGCAAGCGACGCGCGGTTGCGAATCGTGTGTGGTCCGCACGGGCGGCCCGCATGCACTGATCCGTTGGCGCCGACGCAGGCGCCAAGAGCACGAAGGAAGCGCCGCCGGCGCCTCGCTGACCTGCAAGGCGGCGAGCGCCGACTGCGGCTGGCCCAGCGCCCGCAGCGCCTGCGCGCGCGTCAGGTGCGCCCGCCACACGTACACCACCACGCCGCCGCCGCCGCCGGTGCTGCCCGGTGCGGTGCGCCGGGCGGCCGACGGAGGCGGCAGCGGGGGCTGGCGGTTGAGGTTCGGTTGCTGGTGCAGCAGCGCGAGGCAGGCGTCGGCGTCGTGAAGGGCCCAGAGCGCGTCGGCGGGCCAGCCGCGGCTGAGCAGGGCGTCGGCGCGGCGGAGCCACAGCAGGGGCGCCCACGGCGCCAGCGCGATCGCCCTGCGCGCAGGAAACGGCACGTTCAAGGGAGGGCAGCAGAAAGGGTGTGGAAGCAGCAACCACGCACGATGTGTCCGCGCCACGTGATCCGCACAACCCACCACCTCCCACCTGGTGAGGGGCCCCTCAACTGCCAGATTCTAGGTGTGTGGCGGTGAGGCTTTCCCACGCATCCCGAACTGGGACGTGACCCGCCACCTCCCTCGCACCTGGTCAGGTGCTCCACCGCAGCGGCCCACTGGTCGTCAAACAGCGCCCGGTTGCCCGCCATGCGCGCCGCCTCGGCCCGCGGCGGCAAGGGCTGGCCGCCATGCGGCGCAAAGCCCTCGCCCGCCGGCCCCACCGCCACGCCGCCACGCCCGTTGGACGCCGCCGCCGCCGGCGACGACCACAGCACCGTCTTGGTGGAGAACCCGCCGGCAATCACGTCCTCCGCGGCGTGCCCGCCGCCGCTGCCGGACGGCGCCCCTGCGCGCGCAAACGCGCTGCCCTCTCCCACACGCTTTGCCCGCGCGGCGGCGCCGGCCACCACGCCCACGCGCCGACAGCGCAAACCAGCGCATGCGCTCACCGGCGGCGCTCGCCGCGGCGCGGGCGCGCAGCGTGGAGGCCTGGCAGGGCACGAGCAGCGGCGCGCGGCGCCAGGGCCGCGGGTGCACGGCGTGCGGGCCGAGCGGGTAGGTTGCCGAGAGCTGCCCAGAGCCCGTCACGTCGAAGCAGTAGGCGTGGTCGGCGTGGTATGAGGCCACCAGACGGTCGCCCCGGGAGGAGAAGGAGCAGTAGGTCGTGTGCGAGGAGCCGAACGACTGGTGCCGCGTCGCCACTGCACGCATGCGGGAGCGACGCACGGCAGCGGCAGACGCTTGGCTCCGTTCGGGAGGGTGTGGACGCCGGCAAAGAGAGCGAGGCTGGCGTCGGCGACGGGGAGTTCCAGTCGCAAGGGCTCACGTGGGTGCATGTGCGCGGGCGCCAGCGCGAGGACGGGCTCGCCCACGCCGAGCTGCGCGGCGCGCGCGCCGCCCGCCGCCGCGCGCGCCGCCAGCGCCGCCGCCGCCGCGCCGCCGCGGAGGTGCGGCGGCGGCGCCGACAGCGAGAGCTTGCGCCGGTCGTACACGCGCACGTAGACGTCGTCGCACGCCACGGCCAGCAGGTGCGGCCGCGCCTGCGCGGCGGCACCACCACGGGCGCAGCACAGGCCAGCACTGGGGCTGCGGCGCACGAGAGCAGCTGCTCTGGCAGTGATCGCTGGGCCAGTGGCTAGTCCGCGGCCGCGCGCTGCCATCACGGCCTGCCGGCGGCGCCGCGGGCGGGTGGACGGGCGGGCGCTCACACCCTGTCACGCGCTCGTGAGGTGCACAGGTGCTGCTGCTCAGGCCCCCTCCCCACCCCCACCCCACCCCTCGCGCTCGCCTTGTTGATGTCGAGGCCCTTGAGGTCGACCTGCTGCGCACGCTGAGGCGACCACACGCTGACCAGCACGTTGCTGCTGTCGTACGAGTTCTGCCGGCTCGTGCTGCAAGCATGGGAACGAACATGGAAACGAAAGGACAGGATAAGAAAGGATAGCAAAGGGGCGGCTGGGACATCTCGCGTCTCCTGACTCCCGCCGCGCAAGCGGTGCGAGCGAGCGCGCACGCCTGGAGGCCGCCCACGCGTGCAGGCGTGCAGGCCACGTGCATCGAGATGGCAGATCACGCAGGCAGGGGCAGAGAGGAGAGCGCGAGAAGAGTGGAGAGCGGCGCGCCTGATGCGTGTGTCGAACTGGCGGACCATGCCGTCCTCCGCCGCCGACCAAAAGTTGTGTGGGTTCATGGGCTCCACCTCCACGTCCTGCGCCAATGTGCCAGCCGGCGGGGCACGCGGTGCCGCTGGGTGCGCCTCAGCAGTCCACAGCAGGGATGAGGACAGCGCACGGCACGTGGGACGCTGGCCGCGCGCGTGGAAGAGGGCGATGCGTGTGGGACGCCGAGGTGCGGGGAGAGGCCCGCACCTTGACGCGGCCGCGGTGGCAGGCGTAGACGGTGGTGCGCTGCTGGGAGATGCGCAGCTGCCGCTGCATGTTGCGGCGCCCCACCGTGGGCTGCGGGGGGCATGCACCGAGCAGCCAGGAGGCACAGGCAGGCAAAGGCCTTACACGCGGCAGGACGGGCGCGCAAAGTGCGGGGCAGGATGAGATGAGGGTTGCGGTGAAGGCCGGCGGTTGTCGCAGGGGAGGCAGCCAGCGTGGTTGCTCCGGAACGCGCCCCGCACCATGGAGATGCAGGAAGACCCAAGCGTGCCATCCACGCGTGCGCAGCCGCGAATGGGCGTGGCGGCGCGCAGCCCGGGACGCCGAAGCGTGAGCCCTAGTCCCCGCACGCGATTTAAGCCTCCCCACGCCCACGCACGCGCAAAGCAAACAAAGCGAAAGCACACACACGCTCACACACAGCATCCCCTCTCGACGCCTGGGTGGCCAGCCCCCGCCGCTTCGCCTCCCTGCGCGTCCTTCCCTGCTTCTCTGACACGCCAGCGCCATGGCCACTGAGGAGAAGCGCATCTACCTGTTCGCGGAGGGCAAGGTGAGCGCCACGCGCCAGCAGGGGGGCCGCAGCGCAGCACCGCCTGCCTACGAGCCACGCAGCGCGGCCTGGCCACTGGATCGCCTGTGCCGGTGGCTCTGAGCGCTTAGACAGTGAACCGCCCGCCCCGCAGCGGGACGAGGGAGACGCAGCAAGAAACGCAGCGCACCGTGGTGGTGTAGGCGCTGCCCAGGTCTGCCGGCGGCAGCTCGTGCAGCTGCACCGTGTGGTCCATGCCGCCGGACACGAGCTTGGCGTTGTTGCTCTGGGGCAGGAACTGCACGCCAAAGATGATGGCCCGGTGCAGCGTCTCCACCGCCAGCGGCACGCCCGCCGTGCCGCCGTGGCTGGGTGGGTAGTTCCACACAATCACCTGCGGTGGGAGGTCAGAGGGGTCGCGCGGTGCGGCGCGAGTGGGGCGTGGGCGCGCGGGTGTGGCGAGTGGTTTGCGTGCCACCGCTGAGGCGGTCGTTGGCTGCTTGACGCAGGAGGAGGGGTGCGTGAGACGCTGCGCAGCCTGAGAGACATCTGCGGCGGTGCCTGGTGTGCGCGGCGCCGCAGGCTGCGCAGGGGTCGAGCGGGGCAGCCCCCACGGCAGCGCGAGGAGGACCTCTCCGCGGAGGAGCGGGCCCGCGCGCACCAGCTGGTCGTCGGAGCCGCTGATGAGCTTGTCGCCGCGCTCGTTCCAGGCCAGGCGGTTGACGCAGCCTTGGTGCCCGTGCAGCACGGCCATGCACTCGAGCCGCTTGGCCTGCGATGGCGTGAAGTGCAGCTCGCGCTGCGCTGCCTGCGAGCACAAGCACGCACATCGTGGCGCGCGCACGCCTGGACGATGCGCTCCAGCGAGCGAGGCCTGGCCGATGAGGATGCACCCCATCGCGCGCGCTCACCAGGCGGGAGCACATGCCAGTCTCTCGCTGCAGAACAGCTGCCATCGCAGAAGCCTCATGCGCCTGCGGCTCCAGCTCCATGGTGGTGCAGGACGGCCCCGCCCGGAGGCGCGGGTGCGCACGCTCAGCGCGTTGCTGCTTGCTGTTGTGAGGAGCCGCTGTTCATCATGCGGAGGTGGCTTGCCGCGGTCTTGTGCTCTGTGGCCCGCTCTGCACCTGACGTCTCTGGGCGCGTGGCGTCGAGGGCGTGTCGAGGCCCGCGCTCATGCAGCGTGCAGAAGCAGGATGATGAGCAGGATGGTGGCACCAGGATGTGGGCGCGTTATCCGTGTTCCTTCACCCCTAGAGCAAGCTCCCGTGGTCTCTCGCCTGCTGATGCGACGAGGTGCACCGCTGCACTCGGTGCAGCTCGATGCTGCCGTCGCCACAGGGCTCTCTCGCTGCCTCTGTGTCAGCACTACTAGTCAGGCCTCTGCGAGCAGCATCTCAGGGGCCCTGAGCAGGAACAATATCTCGGTGAGCGAGAGATCGCGCAGATGCCGCCAGCTGGCGGCGGCGCGCGGTGGGCGTGCCTCCCGTCCCCCCTCACCAAGAGCAGGCCAAGAGGAGCTCCAAGCATCAGGAGTGGCCTGATTGATGTGGCCAGGGCGCCACCTGCCAGTGCGCAGTTCCAGGACGCAGAAGGCGGCGTTCCGAAGTGCTTGCGGCTGTGGGCGATCTTGATCTGCAGAAGGTCGGCGCCCGCACACCGCGATTGACGTGCGCGCTCGCCAACGCGTTGCGGAAGACCCAGGCGTGCCATCCACGCGCGCGCAGCCGCGAATGGGCGTGGCGGCGCGCAGCCCGGGACGCCGAAGCGTGAGCCCTAGTCCCCGCACGCGATTTAAGCCTCCCCACGCCCACGCACGCGCAAAGCAAACAAAGCGAAAGCACACACACGCTCACACACAGCATCCCCTCTCGACGCCTGGGTGGCCAGCCCCCGCCGCTTCGCCTCCCTGCGCGTCCTTCCCTGCTTCTCTGACACGCCAGCGCCATGGCCACTGAGGAGAAGCGCATCTACCTGTTCGCGGAGGGCAAGGTGAGCGCCACGCGCCAGCAGGGGGGCCGCAGCGCAGCACCGCCTGCCTACGAGCCACGCAGCGCGGCCTGGCCACTGGATCGCCTGCTAGGGGTGGGGCGCGCTTGACAGCGAACCTTCGCTTCGCTTGCCCCCCGCCTCGCACCCCGCGCGCGCAGTCCGATGGCAACAAGAGCATGAAGGCCCTGGTGAGTGCTGCGCTCGCTGCCGTGCCTGCTACCCGACCATTGGGACGGGGGAGAGCGCGCCGACGCAAACTCCGACAGCAGTGGTGGGCGATGTCGCGCCACCTGGCAGAAGCAATCTCCTCCTCTCACTGGCGGCCTGGTGCACGCGCTTTGCTGCACACTGCTGCGTGCTGCTTTGTGCGCAGCTGGGCGGCAAGGGCGCCAACCTGTGCGAGATGTCGCGCATCGGCCTGCGCGTGCCGCCGGGCTTCGTCATCTCCACCGCCGCCTGCGAGGAGTTCTACGCCCACGGTGAGTGCCGGAACAAGGCCATTCTCTCCAGCTGCGCTGCGGCAGCTTGTCTTCTGGCGATGTCCGTGGCCACGACGACGCAAACGACCCACAGCCTATTCGCAGCAACCTCCCTCCACACTGTGTGCTGCAGGCGGCAAGCTGCCCGAGCTGCTCATGTCCGACATCCGCGAAAACGTCGCCATCGTCGAGCGCTGCATGGGCAAGAAGTTCGGCGACACGGAGCAGCCGCCGCTGCTCTTTTCCGTCCGCTCCGGCGCCGCGGTGAGAGACTCGCTCCCTCGTCTGCGAAAATGGCGCACCAAACCTCTCGTGCGCAGCGCCCAAAGCGGCCCCCGCCTCACCCCCCTCGCATGCTGATGCTGTTGCCGCCCTGCCGGGCCGCGCAGGTGTCCATGCCCGGCATGATGGACACGGTGCTCAACCTGGGCCTGACGGACGCGTCGCTGCCGCGCCTCTCCGAGGCCTACGGCGCCCGCTTCGCCAACGACTGCATGCGCCGCCTGCTGCAGATGTTTGGCGACGTGGTGCTCGACATCCCGCACCATCTGTTCGAGACGCGCCTGAGCGACATGAAGAAGGTGAGGGGAGCAGGAGAAGGCCACGCACCGTGTGCATCGGCGGCACGCGTCCCCTCTCCCTTTCGTTTCCTGCGGAGGCTCACGGTCTGGTGGCGGGTGCGTGGTGCGGCGTGTTGTTGCTGCTGCTCGCAGGCGCGCGGCGTGCACTTTGACGTGGAGCTCACGGCCGACGACCTGAACCAGCTCATTGACGAGTACAAGGTGAGAGGGAGCCGCCCCCTTCCCTTCTCCCCCCTCAGCTTGCCGTGTTCCGCTCCAGGTCACCACCGCCGCACGCTCCTCGACGCCCTTCAACGCCCCTCCTGGCCCAGCGTGGCGCGTGACTTTGCGCCGGCTCCAACCTGTTGCACCGCCTGGTTATGTGATGCGTGTGCTGTGCATGCCGCAGGAGGTGTACAAGTCCCAGGGCCACACGCTGCCGCAGGACCCCTGGCAGCAGCTGCAGATGGGCGTGCACGCCGTGTTTGG